>TARA_R110001583_G_scaffold8896_1_pt1 | contig 41836 bp, 36 predicted proteins | sample TARA_R110001583 | Tara Oceans TARA_R110001583 (sample SAMEA4398432) | marine metagenome | biome: Polar Biome; feature: [MES] marine water layer (ENVO:01000295) within the mesopelagic zone...; material: water (ENVO:00002006), including particulate matter (ENVO:01000060) such as...... | reverse complement strand
CAATTAATTCATAAATTTACCAAGTATCAAATTTAAACAGATAGGTAAACTTTTGTACTGCCGATTTAGATATGAATAAATGGACCTTTAATAAAATATCAGTTCTAAGGAAGAAATATTTGATCTTCCTTTTTTTCCTTTTTTGGGGTAGTGTTTCACATGCGCAAGAAATTGATATTCACGCAAACAACATGGCTTTAAATAAGTTGTTGATTGAAATTCGCGATATCTACAATTTGAATCTGTCCTTTAATGATCAGGAGCTTTCTAACTACAAAATCACCTTACACCAACATTTTGATACACCTGGTGATGCCTTTAATTTTTTAACAAGGAACTTACCCATCTCGTTTGAAAAAACAGGTAATGTATATCTCTTTTACCCCAGAAAGCCAGTAAAGCTTCCATCGGTGAATTATGGATTATCGGGTAGGATACATGATGAAGAAAGTGGAGAAAGTTTGCCTTATACCCATGTTGTTATCAATCAAATGGGAGGTCTTTCTGATGAACAAGGCAACTTTAACTTTACTTCTGCCATTGATAGTATGTTTCATTTGAATATTTCATATCTCGGTTACCAGAAACTCGACACAATAGTTTCGCATGGTAGCAATTATAGATTTGATCTTTCTGCTGGGAATGTCAATCTGAATGAGATTATTGTATCAGCTAATCCAATTTCCTATTCTCAACAAGTGGGGACTCAGGCCGGTCTTATGCGAATAAACCATAAAGTTGCCTTACTAATTCCTGGGAATGGTGACAACTCTGTTTTTAATTTACTACGACTGCAGCCAGGGATTATGGCAGCAGGTGATCAATCAAACGATTTAATTATATGGGGAAGTTATGCCGGGCAAAGTCAGGTGAATTTTGATGGGATGACCTTGTTTGGGCTCAAAAATTATAACGATAATATCAGTGCGGTAAACCCCTATATGGCCAAAGATATTCGGGTACACAAAGGAGGATTCGACGCCCAACTTGGCGAACGTGTTGGCGGTATTGTAGACATTACAGGAATAGATGGAAGTAAGCAAAGACCAGGAATGAATTTCAACTTGAATAACATGACGATGAACGTACTCGCAAAAACACCGATTGGGCCCAAAATATCTGTTGTTGCGGCTTACCGACAAACCTATTACAACCTTTATTCCCCTAACGATGTAAAATGGGAGGATGCTAATCAAACTCATTTTAATGGTAATAGCATTCTGACAAATCCGGATTATAATTTTCGTGATGGCAACCTGAAATTTTCAGGACAAACCGAAAAGGGCAATACCTATCACATCAGTAGTTTTTGGGGCCAGGATCGTTTCTCCTATTCCATAGAACAAGCACATCAAAATACAGTTATCGAACAAAAATTGGATGAAAAGAATCGACGCTATGGAATTGGTGCTAAGTATACCATGCTTTGGGAAGGAAAAGGAAGTTCATCTTTTAATATAGCTTATTCTGGTCTGCAAGCTGAAGTTAGTGATGTCCAAAATAGCTCTCAATCGTTGATGGGCCATAGTATGAACAGCAGAAATGAACAGACTCAAAACGATATCACCGAACTAAAGGCCCACCTCTCCGGAAATTTGAGGATATCGCCAAGGCAGGTAATTGATTATGGTGCTGGATTAATCAGAAATACAACTCTTCTTAAAGATAATACATTAGCTGAGAATCAGTTACAAAATAATGAGCATGGAGCACAAGTCATGGCTTATTTGCAAAATCGTTATTCTCCTACTAATCAAATCGATCTTAGCTATGGAATACGAACAGATTATTCATTAGAGCTTAAAAAAATATATCTGCAACCTCGCCTTAACATGTCGTTTAAGCCTTCTTCAGAAGTACAGTTTAACGCGTCGTGGGGACTTTACAATCAATTTATAGTTTACGATTCGGAGATTGATCAATATGACAATTACCAATATAGATGGATGATTAGTAATGGAGCAGATATTCCGGTTATTTCTTCCCAGCATTTAATTGTTGGAGGAGTCTATCGTCAAAATGGATTTAGTTTTAGTGTGGAAGGGTTTTATAAAAACACACAAGATATTTCACGCTTGGTTCAGAACGGAACTCTCAATACACGATACCAAGGGAAAAATAAAATAAAAGGAATCGATGTATTTCTGAAGAAAGACTATCAAGGTCATGCAGCATGGATATCCTATTCGCTTGCACAATCGTTAGAATGGTTTCCTTACTTTCAGGATACTCAATACCAAAATGCGCTTCAAGATCAACGTCATGAATTCAAAATTTCGGGTTTATTTAATTTATCACCCTTTTATTTATCGGCCAACTATGTTTATGGCTCAGGTTATTTACAAAACACCAATATATCATCAACTGATCATCCTTATAAAAGATTTGATGTTTCAGGAATTTACCGCTTTCCCTTAAAGAAGATAAAGCTTGAAACCGGTTTTTCGATACTAAACCTCTTCAATACTAAAAACATAAAATACTCCAACCTGACCCAAATTCCTGACGAAGGAGATGAGCTTGTCAGCATTTACTCAGAGGCGGTTCCATTTACGCCTTCTGTTTTTATAAATATTACCTTTTAATTTAAAAGTATAGATGCCTAAATTTGGGAGTTATAGCCATTCTGGTCTTTTTCTTTTAAATACTTCAAAAAAACCATAGGGTATATTCATTCGATTTCGGTATACAATCAAACAAGATAATCACGAAGAAACAAGTGATATAGATTTGAAAATAATTGTATAAAATAAAAACAAAAAAATGAAAAATTTAAAATTAATTTTGAGCTTAGCTGTAATGACAGTATTGGGATTTACTTCATGCGAGGATTCTGATATCTCTCCATCTAATTCAATTGAGGGAACATATGTTGGTACCCTTACAATCAATGATGGATTGAAAAGTACGTTTAATAATACATCTGATGCAAGCCAGGATGGAACAGCGGTTGTAAGCGATTTGGGTAATGGGCAGATCGAAATTCATTGTTTTGGAAGTGAATTGGATACAACATTCACTATGAATTATTATGAGAATAACGATAGTATCATGCTGTGTCATGATGACGCTGCTTTCGAAGAGATGTATGGTCATATGATGGGAAGTGGTAGTTCAAGCGATGGAATGATGGGAAGTGGTGGAATGATGAGTGGAGCAAGCTCTGGCCAGTCAGAATGGATGAACCACATGAATGAAGAACATTCTACTGATGACTTGCATTTTGGAGGTTTTGATATGAGAAACCAGACATTCGATTACACCATTAAAGGGAGAAACAGAGATTATCAATTCCTAGGATCAAGAGAGCAAGCAGACATGTAACTCAAGGGATTAATTTATAACAAGAAACCACTCTTAAATTTATTAAGGGTGGTTTTTTTTATCTAGATCCATAAATCAAATTTGGATCAGAATGGCAATTGATGAATCCAAAATTTTAATTTATCCTATTATCAATGTAAACTTCTACAAATAGTTTTCTTAATTTTGTTTCTTTTGAAATTCACAACGAAATATTTTTTTGTGAAAAATTTGTATATAAATAATACAATATAGTTTAAGTTTACTGAATGAAACAATTTAGAATTAATATTAAGAACATGGTTTGTCCAAGATGCATCATGGCTGTTAAGACTGTTCTGGAGAAACTAAACCTTCATTATACTGAAGTGGAATTAGGTTCTGTTATTTTAGAAAATGCAATAAACGAAGAAGAAACCTTGAAGCTTAAAATGGCATTAGAGGAGATTGGCTTTGAGCTCTTGAACGACAAAAAAGCGCAATTGATCGAACAAATAAAAAATGCGATTATCAAAATTGTTCATCATCAGGATCACCCTGAACAGATGGGACATTTGACGATGCATCTTCCTAAAATAATAGGACATAGTTATTCTTCATTAAGCAAACTATTTTCCGAAATTGAAGGAACAACAATCGAAAAGTATCTAATTCTTCAAAAAATAGAGAAAGCGAAGGAATTACTTTTCTACGAAGAATTAAGTATTAGTGAAATTGCCTATCAATTAAATTACAGTTCTAGTCAGCATTTTTCCAAACAATTTAAATCCATAACTGGATTGACACCTAGCGAGTTCAGTAATAATAAAAAAATAGGGAGAAATCCAATTAATGAAATTTAAAATTCTCCAACTCTTGAAATTGTGCACATTTTTTTAAATATTGTACACACCTCTTGTGTAAACTATTTTTAAATTTGTCTTATAAATTATCTCAAATGCTAAAAGGATTCAGTCATACATTATTAGCTCTGGTAATATTTGTTGTAACAACAGGTATGACCATCTCCACGCATTATTGCGGTGGTAATGTAAAAGATGTGTCTTTTTTATCCGCAGCAAAAGCTTGTTGTGAAATTCCTAACGGGTGCTGTCTTGATGATGCTTTTACTGTCAAAATTGAAGCTGATTTTTCAATATCTTCATATTCTTTTGATTTCAATCAATTGGTAGTTGTATTGCCAACTTTAATTGAACTAACTAAGGTAGAAGCTCCAATTAAGGCTAAAATATATTTTCTAAGGAACACTATTCGACCACCCAAAATTCAAGCCGTACTTTCTAGTTTGCAGACTTATTTACTGTGATTTAATCCTCGATAATATCTTTATGCTAGTTTGATTTTTCTATCTTGCTAGTATATTATATAACTTGTAGTGGAGTAATAAATCATAATTGAATAACTATGCTGAATAAATTTATCCGCTTTTTCCTAGAGAATAAGCTGGTCACTTTCCTTGTACTTACTATTTTCATTTCTTGGGGAATAGTTAATTCCCCTTTTGGCTGGGAAACAGGTATTTTACCAAGTGACCCTGTACCCGTTGATGCCATACCTGATATTGGTGAAAATCAACAAATCGTTTATACCGAGTGGCCTGGTCGTTCGCCACAAGATATTGAGGACCAGATTTCGTATCCTCTTACTACCGCCCTTTTAGGAATTCCAGGTGTTAAAACTATTCGTAGTAATTCCATTTTCGGATTGTCGAGTATCTATCTTATTTTCGACGAAGAAATTGAGTTTTATTGGAGTAGAACTCGAATTTTGGAAAAGCTAAATTCACTGGCAGCTGGTACTTTGCCTGCCGAGGTTTCGCCTGCTTTAGGTCCCGACGCAACTGCTTTGGGTCAAGTGTACTGGTACACATTGGAAGGACTCGATAAGGATGGTAATCCTGTTGGAGGCTGGGATCCTCACGAGCTACGTACTATTCAAGATTTTAATGTGGGATATGCTTTGACTTCTGCCAAAGGTGTGGCAGAAGTTGCATCAATTGGCGGTTTCGTAAAGGAGTATCAAATTGATATTGATCCTTTTGCCATGAAAGCTCATGGAGTGAATGTGGCTATGATTATGGCTGCCGTAAAAAATAGTAATCTCGATATTGGAGCTCGGACTATTGAATTTAATAGAGTTGAGTATTTGGTAAGAGCATTGGGTTATATAACCAAGCTCGAAGATTTGGAAAAGGCAGTTGTTTCGGTTCGTAACAATGTGCCTATTAGGTTAAAAGATGTTGCAAAAATAAGTTTTGGACCTGCTACTCGTCGAGGGGGGTTAGATAAAGGTGGTTCCGAGGCTGTAGGTGGCGTAGTAGTTGCTCGTTATGGTGCCAATCCGCTACAGACCATTGATAATTTAAAAGCGAAAATTGCTGAAATTACTCCAGGTTTACCATCCAGAGTATTGCCTGATGGTACTATTTCTAAAGTTACCATAGTTCCATTTTACGATAGATCTGGTTTAATTAAAGAAACACTCGGAACCTTGGAAGAGGCTATAACTCTCGAATTATTTATTAGTATTTTGGTTGTAATAGTTTTGGTGATGAATTTGCGTGCTGCATTTCTTATCTCAAGTCTTTTGCCTATAGGTGTGCTTATTACTTTTATTACTATGCGACAGTTTGGTGTCGATGCTAATATTGTTGCACTCTCGGGTATTGCTATTGCTATTGGAGTGATGATAGATGTGGGGGTAGTATTTACCGAAAATATAATAAGGCATATCGAAATGCCCCAAAACATTGGAGCTAGAGGCAAAGAACTTACCAGAATTGTGTATCAAGGAACCATTGAGGTTGCAGGTGCTGTAATCACAGCTTTGGCTACAACCATTGTTAGTTTTATGCCAGTGTTTGCGATGGAAGCTGCCGAGGGTAAACTGTTTAGACCTCTTGCTTTTACTAAAACTTTCACCATGCTTTCGGCATTGCTTATTGGTTTAATTATTATACCAACCCTGGCAAATGTAATTTTCGGAATTCGTTTCGATAAAAGTAAATATAAAAAAGTTTGGAGCTCGTTGTTGGCTGTTGCAGGTTTAGTCTTATCGGTATTTTCGGGTAATTATATTGCCTTGGCTCTTACTGCTTATGGTGTAAATTCGTTATTAGAATTCCGTTGGTCCGAGGCTCGTAAATGGTGGGTTAATACTATAAATATAGCTATTACGGTTGCTATTGTAGTGTTTTTCTTAACCCAAGTATGGATGCCATTGGGAGCTCAAAACTCATTATTCTCAAACTTCTTTTTTGTAATAGCTATTGTTTCTGCAGTGTTAGGTCTGCTATCATTGGTGGTGGTGTTTTATACTTCTATCCTGCGATGGTGTCTTAATAATAAGTGGAAGTTCTTAATGGCACCTATTTTAATTATAACATTTGGTATTTCTAGTTGGTTAGGTTTTGATAGCATGTTTGGGTTTGTGCCAAACTTTGTGAAGAAAACAAGTTTTTACCAAAGTATGGACGAATCTATGCCTGGTATTGGTAAAGAGTTTATGCCATCGCTTAACGAGGGGTCATTTTTATTGATGCCTACAACTATGCCTCATTCGGGTATAGCCGAAAATCTCGAAGTAATAGCAATATTAGATAAAAAACTAAACTTTATTCCCGAAGTAGAGTCAGTAGTCGGTAAATGGGGACGTGTAAATTCTGCTCTCGATCCTGCTCCAACTTCTATGTACGAGAATCAGATTAATTATAAATCGGAGTATGTATTAAACGAGTCGGGACACCGAATTCGTCTTAAAGTAAATGATGATGACCGTTTTGTATTGTCGCCTGTAAAAGGTATTGATTCTGACCTTGTTTACGATAACAAGGATAGAGAGCTTTTGATTTCGGTTGACGGACAATGGAAAAATGCTGAAGAAATAATAGGAGGAAAGCTATATACTCGTATTACAAGAAAACTGAAAAAGTACTTAATAAAAGACCGTGACGGTGACTATTTCAGACAGTGGCGAGACGAAATAAAGTCGGCTGACGATATCTGGAAAGCTATACTTGATATGGCAGCCGTTCCTGGTCTTACATCGGCTCCAAAATTACAACCTATAGAAACCAGATTGGTGATGCTAGCAACAGGTATGCGTGCGCCTATGGGATTAAAAGTGTTTGGACCCGATTTGGAAAGCATAGAGAAGGTAGGTTTCGAATTAGAAAACCTGCTTAAGCAGGTTGAAGGTATAGAGCCAATGGCCGTGTTTGCCGACCGTGTAGTTGGTAAGCCATATCTCGAAATGGAAATTGATAGAGATGCTATTGCTCGTTATGGTCTTTCGGTGCAGTCTTTACAAGATGTAATTGGTTCGGCTATCGGTGGTATGAAATTAACTACCACTGTTGAAGGACGAGAGCGTTTTCCTGTTCGTTTGCGTTATGCTCGTGCATTTAGAGATAACCCAGACAATTTAAAAACTATTTTGATTCCTACACCCAGTGGAGCTCAAATTCCTTTAGGTGAACTTGTAACGATGATTTATACTCGTGGACCACAATTGATTAAGGCAGAGGATACTTTCTTGGTAGGCTATGTGATATTCGATAAAAAAGGAGGATATGCCGAGGTTGATGTAGTTGAAAATGCTCAGGCATTTTTAAATGAGAAGCTAGCAAGCGGCGAGTTTGTATTGCCTGCTGGTGTAAATTATCGATTTACGGGTAATTACGAGAACCAAATTCGTGCTACTAAACGACTTATGGTTGTTGTGCCAATTTCTCTAATGATTATTTTCTTGATTTTGTATTTCCAGTTCCGATCTGTAGTTTCTACATCTCTTATTTTCTCAGGAATATTAGTAGCACTTTCGGGCGGATTTATAATGCTGTGGTGTTATGGTCAGCCTTGGTTTCTGGACGCAACAATCTCGGGAATAAACTTAAGAGATCTGTTTCAGGTGAAAACGATTAACTTGAGTGTCGCCGTTTGGGTAGGTTTTATTGCTTTGTTTGGAGTAGCTACCGACGATGGTGTTCTTATTAGCACATACATAATGCAATTGCAAAAAAAATATAAGCCAACTACAGTGCAAGGTGTCCGCGACTTGGTGCTCGAGGCTGGTTCAAAACGTGTGCGTCCTGCAATTATGACTTCGGCAACTACAATTATTGCTCTAGTACCAATTCTAACATCTACCGGAAAAGGGTCAGACATTATGATACCAATGGCAGTTCCACTGTTTGGAGGTATGCTAATTGCTGTGCTTACAATGTTTATGGTTCCTGTGTTACACAGTATGTGGCAAGAAGGGAAGATGAAGGAATAGTGGTATGAATCTGAAATATGCTAGAGATATGATGGGAATACTGTTGAAATAAAAAAATAGATACAGTAGAAATATGTCAATGTATAATTAATCATTTCTCTACATATTTTTAAAATACGAGGCAATCTCGATAAATACGAGATAAATTTTGGAATCTTTAATTTTCAAATTTTAATTTAAACACAATGAAAATAATATTGTATAGAGAGCGAATACAGCAGTATTCTATCTATTGCCTTTTTGTTTTGTTTATGCTGTTTGCCAATGTGGCGATGGCACAAACCGAGCTGAACGGATACGTAGAGTTTGCAGCTAAGAATAATCCTAGTTTGCAAGCTAAATTTAATGAATATATGGCTGCTTTAGAGGTAGCACCACAGGTGAGAGCATTGCCCGATCCTCAGATAGCATTTGCCTATTTCGTGCAGCCTGTTGAAACAAGAGTAGGGCCTCAGGAATTTAAGATTTCAGCATCGCAAATGTTTCCCTGGTTCGGAACATTAAAGGCAAAGGAGAATGTGGCAATTCAAGCAGCCAAAGCTAAGTACGAAATTTTTGAAGAGGCTAAGTCGAAACTCGCTCATGAGGTTCGAAGCACTTATTTCAATTTGTATTTTAATGACAAAGCGGTGTCTATTACACTCGAAAACATTGAGATACTTACTGTAATCAATAAGCTTTCGTATATAAAAGTAGAAGCAGGATTGGTTTCGGCAGTTGATGAGTATAGAATAGTTATGGAAATTAACGATTTAGAAAATCAGTTAGCTCTTTTAAAAGATAAACAAACAGTACTAAATGTAATGTTTAATAATTTATTGAATGCCGATACTGATAGTGCTATAGTTTTGCCAGATATGATTTGGGAAAACGATTTTACCTTAAGCAGAACTGCAGCATTAGACTCTATAAAACTAAAAAATCATAAGCTTATTAGCATATCGTTCCAGCAGCAGGCTTTGAGTTATAGAAAAGAAGTAGCACGCAAGTTAGGACGACCTAGTTTTAACATTGGGGTCGATTACACTATGGTAGGTAAAGGCGATAGCAATATGGCAGGTACCGATGCTTTTGTTTTTCCTAAAGTGGGTATAACTATACCTTTGTATCGTAGTAAATATAAGGCTATGATAAACGAAGTTGTGTATCTCGAAACTGCTAAAAGTTTAGAAAACGATAATCAGGTAAATGTGTTAGAAACCTTATTTGAAACAGTATGGAAAGATTATAGAGACGCAAACCGAAGGATAGATCTTTACGACATTCAATTAAATTTGGCTAGGAAATCCTTAAAACTTTTAGAAACAGACTACGCTACGGCAAATAAAAATTTCGAAGAGATTTTACGTATGGAGCGACGAGTTTTAAAATATAATTTGGAACTAGAAAAAGCGAAATCTGATAAGCAAGCCAACATCTCATTTATAGATTATCTCCTAGGTAGCTAGGTATGGTAAAAGAAAAACAAAGTGTTAATAGTAAAAATATAATACTATGAAGAATATAGTAAAAAATATAAAAGAAAATTACAAATTAGTAGTTATTATGCTATTTGTAGGCCTAGTTTTTGGATGGTTATTTTTCCACTCTTCGGGCGATGCAGTTTCTACTCAGCAAGGCATCGAAAATCACGAAGGCCATAATCATGGAGCTTCAGAGCCAGAAACTTGGACCTGTTCTATGCATCCGCAGATAAAACAAGACAAGCCAGGGAAGTGTCCTATTTGTGCAATGAATTTAATTCCGCTAGTAAAAATGCAGTCGGGGGGTGACGATGTTGACCCTAACGAAATTGTGATGACCGAGTCGGCAACTAGTTTGGCTAACGTACAAACTGTTATAGTTAAACGCGGACAGGCCATAAAATCTGTTTATTTGCAAGGTAAGGTGCATGCCGACGAGAGAAATATTGCTGAATTAACAGCCCGATTTGGAGGGCGAATAGAGAATCTCTTTGTAAACTATACAGGCCAGGAAGTTGAGAAGGGGCAGAAGTTGGCATCTATTTATTCTCCAAGACTGTTAACTGCACAACGCGAATTGCTCGAGGCCGTTGAGTTTAAACAATCGCGCCAATCAATTTACGATGCTGCAAAAGGAAAGTTAAAGTTGTGGGATTTAACCGAGGATCAAATTTCGAATATTGAAACTTCTGGCGAGGCTAATCCATATTTCGATATTCTTTCGCCAATTACGGGTACGGTAACTATGCGATTTATAGCAAGAGGCGATTATGTGAAAGAGGGTGAGTCATTGTTTAATGTGGTTAATCTAAGAAAATTGTGGGTTATGCTTGATGCCTACGAAAGCGATTTACCTTGGATAAAACTTAACGATGAGGTAGAGTATACATTAAAAGCCTTGCCAGGTAAAACTTTTACTGCTAAGGTTAGTTTTATAGACCCTGTAATAAACCCTAAAACAAGAGTGGCTAAAGTCCGACTAAACATAAGAAATCCTAAAATGTTGCTTAAGCCCGAAATGTTTGTTAATGCTCAGCTTCATTCTAAAATAGCTGAGAATTCTAACTCTATAATTATTCCAAAATCGGCTGTATTGTGGACTGGTAAAGAAGCTGTGGTTTACGTAAAGGTAGCTAATCGCGAAAATCCTTCGTTTTTGTTTCGTAGTATAGTACTAGGACCCGAAGCTGGTAACTCTTATGTAGTTGAAAAAGGATTGGAAGAGGGTGAAGAATTAGTAATGAATGGTGTATTTAAAATTGATGCTGCCGCTCAGTTGATTGGCTTGCAAAGTATGATGAACCCTGATGGAGGTAAAGTTTCCACTGGACACAATCATGGAGATATGGCAACTGATCACTCCAAGCATAAGATTGAGAGCTTTGATGTGGATAAAAAATTCAAAAAACAATTGACTGCTTTTTATAAGGCTTATTTACCATTAACCGAAGCTTTTGTAAAAACCGATTCTAAACAAGTGAAGAGTGTATCTGAGAACTTGTTGAAGGATTTAGGAACAATTGATATGGGACTTCTGAAAGGTGAAGCTCACATGGGGTGGATGAAAGATTTAAAAATGTTGGAATCCAACCTCAAGACTATGATTAAGCAGTCTGATATTCAGAAACAACGCGCTGCCTTTGCATCTTTTAATCTGGTATTATATAAAAGTATCAAATCATTTGGTTTGGATAAAGTGACCACCTACTACCAATTTTGTCCAATGGCAAATAATGACAAAGGCGCCTATTGGTTCAGTAACTCTAAGGATATCCAAAATCCTTATTTTGGAGAAGCCATGGTGGGTTGTGGTGAAGTAAAAGAAACCATTAAATAATTGTTGCCAATAAGGGAAGGAGGCAGTCCTCCTCCCTTAGTTTAAATCAAAAATAAATGGTTATGAGTAATAATATGGTAAATATCCAAATTCGAAATAAAGTATTACTAGTTCACTCATTGGTTGGTCTGTTAATTGGCTTTTTTGTATTGCATCCAATAAGTATGGTTATTTATTGGTTTGACACCCATGGAGTCGAGTACAGTTTGATAAGTTTAGGAAAAGTAATTTCTGACAGTTTATCTCATGCTTTTAGCTTGCATATGATTGGAATGGCAATAGCATTCTCGGTATTAGGAGGCTTAATAGGATTTGGATCAGGATTATATTATAGATCATTAAAAAGAAAAGATGGAATACTTTTTGGGAAAAGGAAACTTTTGGAACAAAGTATTCCATCTCTGATAAAAGAGGGCGAAAACGAATTTGTGGAATTCAAATCTTCTTTACGACATGATTACCATCAGGTTAAAATGAATAAGAACTTGGAAACGGTCATAATGAAGTCTATTGCGGGGTTTTTAAATGCCAAAGGAGGAACACTTCTTATTGGAATTGATGACTTTGGAGAAGTGTTGGGACTGGACAATGATTACTTCACACTAAAGAAGAATGATAAAGATGGTTTTCAGCAAAGACTTATTACTCTGGTTTCAAATACTTTCGGGAAGAATATATGCACATATTTGAACATTTCTTTTCATTTAATAAACAGAAGAGAAATATGTACAGTTGTAGTCCAATCATCTGATAGTCCAGTTTATGTAAATGAAAATAGTAGAACTATTTTTTACTTAAGAACAGGAAATGTCACCAATCCTCTCACCACTAGCGAAACAGTTAGGTATTTACAATCGAGTCAAATTCTAAAGAACTAAGATTATGAAAGCAACTGCAATAATAGTTTTATTAGTATTGTTTTTTTGTTTTACAGGATTTTCGCAAATAAAATATGAAGGTAAAATCGATTCGAAATATAAGTCTATTAAATTGGAAGATGGATCTTTTATGTATGTGAAGTATGATAAAAAGAATCAAACGGTTTTTATATATAATCTGGATAACACTCTTTGGAAAGAAGTGAAGCTTCCAATACCTAAAAATCATCTTTTAGATGAAGTCAAATACATCTCCAAAAAAACATTCAACAAGGATGATCAAGTTGAGCTTGTATATTCTTGCGTTGAATATACTGTGCCAGATAATTATGAAGATCCTACTGAAGGCTTTGTGAAAATCAATTTTACACTCAATGTAATCAGTGAGAGTGGTGAGTCTTTGTTAAGAGTCGAAAATAGCAATGAGATGGAGATAATTGAGACTGATGGGGTAATTAAGATGTTGGTGTACAAACATATTAGTCAGGGTTTCGATACTAGTGATGAAACACTAATTTACAACTTACCTTAATTATAAAATTATGGAAGATGATGTAAAAATGATTGAATTCATAGCAGAAAGCGATTTGACTGCATTTGAGATAACATCACTATACATTCTTTTTTTTGGTATAGATGGAGTCGTTGATATGTTTTGCTATCAAAATATAATAGAACTAAAATATAATTGCACAAAGATAAGTAAAGTTGAGATGTTCCAATTTATTGTGGATCTAGGGATTAATCAAGAAAAAATTAAACCAAGAAAATTACAGGAGAACTTTTTTTTAACTCTAAAATCTTCGGTGTCAAATTTCTATTAAAATGTTTTGTTTGGGTGCTAGTTTACTATAGCTAGCAAAGGTTAGGTTAGTATTTGAAAGGGGGCCATTATGGTTTGAAAAAAATGGTCCCCTAATTTTCTCTATTTAAACTTCAAACCAATTGATCCTGATGAGTGATTTAGGAGAATATTTTTTTATTGAATCAATATTAATTTTATTTATTTCCTTTTTGAGGCATCCAAGGGATTGACAATATAGTTTGTTGGAAACTAAACTGGGAAATTGTCTTTGAAATAACAGCTAACAAATTTAGTAAACCAATATGCATATTGCGAGGAGAAATCTATTGGTAATCAAATTAAGATTCATTGTTGTGGGGTTGTCAGTTTTATGGTTCTAATAATGGTTGAATACCTCTTGACTTGATTGAAAATTACTAAAATTCGCGCTATGAATAAAGAAATCAAGAAAAATCATGATAATCACAATCATTGAAAAGGGAGGATGAACCATGAAAAAATTAAATTGTAAAAAACAAGAAAAAAATACGGCCCCAAAAAAGAGCGAAATAAAAGGCTTAATAATCCTAGGTTTAATAGTATTTCTTGCTGCCATAATTGTATACGCTCCGGTGTTGAATAATTCTAATAATGATGACCAAATTATTTATGCCTCATTTGAAGGGGAAATTATTCCGGATAGTTTGGTTTGTATGCTAGGAGGAGATATAAAGAGCAGCCCAACATTGTCGATTGAAATTAACAGTAAAACCTATTGGGGATGTTGTCAAAATTGTTTGGGCAAACTACAAAGAAACGAGAACAATGCCTTATACGCATTAGACCCCCTTTCTGGGGAAAGTGTAAACAAAGCTGATGCCATTATTCGACAGGATCCTCAGGATAACAAAAGAGTATTTTTCTTTAAGTCAAATGAAACTTATAATCAATATTTAAAAACAATTATTAAAAAGTAAAAGTTATGTACAGAAAAATGTTAAGTGTAATCTGTTTTTCCTTATTAGGAATAACGTTAAGTGTAGCTCAAGATGTAACTGAATCTTTTATGGTTTCAGGGAATTGTGGAATGTGTGAAAACCGAATTGAACAAGCTGTTGAATCAGTAGATGGTGTAACAAGTGTGAATTGGAATAAAGACTCCAAGGAAATTCAAGTAGCCTTCGATGCTTCGAAAACAAACGTCATGAAAGTACATATGGCTATTGCAAAAGCAGGTCATGATACTGAAATGCACAAAGCAAAGAATGAGGTGTATAACGAACTTCCTGGTTGTTGTAAATATAGTCGGGTTGAACTTCCTCAAGATGATAAAGATAAAGGGCATAAACATTCTGGGAATTCAAAAAAAGGAGGAAAATCACATGATTCTCATTCTGGTTGTGGTCATTCTAGCGATCAAAAGAGTGGTTCAGGGTGCTAGTATTTTTAAATAATTATTAACAATAAAAGTAAACATTATGAAATTAAAATTATTAAGTTTAATGGGCTTGTTTTTAGTGGGTGGTCTTAGTTTATCTGCTCAAGAAATAAACAAAAAATTTAAAGTATTCGGTAATTGTGGAATGTGCGAGAGCCGAATTGAAAAAGCTACCTTAGCAGTAGAAGGGGTTACATTAGCAGACTGGAATAAAGAGACGAAAATGATCGAAGTTGCTTTTGATAGTTCTAAAACAGACATTCATAAAGTACATATGGCTATTGCCAAAGCAGGTCATGATACCGAAATGCATAAAGCTACGGATGAGTCTTATAATAAGTTAGCAGGATGTTGTCAATACGATCGTTCTATGCCTAAAATGAAAGGACACGAAGGTCATCAACATTAGAATTTAATCTTAGGGTTCGTCAGGGGATTGACGAACCTTAAGGTGAAATATTGCTGTGTAGGTGCTTAAGTCAATTGATTTAGGGAGATGAAATTTTGAAGATTCTCAGCTTTCAAGACTTCCGATATGTAGCAATTCAAGATTTTTGAAGTGCAGGAAATGAATGAATAAAATGATTTGAGTTTTTATGTTTTTCATAATATGAAAAAAGATATCTTTCTTAAATCTAATAATCACAAGTTTACTTTACATTATGCTTCTCTTCTAATATTTCTGATAAATTTATAGTTCCTGAAAATCAGATGTTTATATGAACAATCTTATGGTTCTTCAATATTGAGAATTATTAAAACAAGAATTTGCCTTAAAATGGGAAAAGTAAGAAGAGATTTGGGGATACAGATTAGGAAATTAAGGATGTCAAAAAAGTTGACACAATCTAAATTTGCTGAACTTTTGGGTTGTAATCAAGAATACATATCTAAACTAGAAAATGGATTAGTGAATACTACAATTGAGTACCTTATTCACATTGCTAGTGTACTAGATCAAGATTTGAATTGTTATTTTATAACGAGGAGCGATGATCTGTGGACCACAAAATAAGACGTTCTCTCTTTGAGCTGCTGCAAAAAAAGATCTGCTAGGCTTAATGAAAAGCCACCTAAAGATTCTATCCATTTTTAATTGATCACTCTCCCTCCTAATACTTTACTCGATACCTTGAAGACCTAGATCAGTATTTGCTATAATATTGATATTTACGATGAGCTAATTCATATCTGTATTCTCCATTACGGCGATCACAGTTCCACTTTAATTCTCTACTTATTACTGGTTTATCTTTTCCGATGGCTTTTGCTATATCGATTTGATTATAGCAGCTTATTTTCACCACGGAAATAGTATAGCTTTGTTCTCTGGTCAATTGTTCCTTTTACAACTTAAGTTTGGCTATTTTTAGGTAAATAGAAGATTTTATTTCCATCAAGCCAATGGGGGAGATTCCTTCTTTCCTTTATCTTGTAAAATATTACTTCTTTGCTCCTCCAAAAATCAGATAAGTTGCATTTGTCACTATAATCTAAGAATTTAATAACGGGACTTTTAAAGTTGTGTACATTTTCTTTAAAATTATACACATAGCTCGACTAAACATTTTCTAGTTTTGTGTATAAATTATTCTAATGTTAAAAAAAAGCACGTATACATTATTAACTTTGGTAATATTTGTTCTTATAACAGGTATGACTATTTCCGCACATTATTGTGGAAGTAATGTAAAAGATGTGTCTTTTTTATCAGCAACTCAATCTTGTTGTGAAAATCCTGAAGGATGTTGCCATTACGAGGCTTGTACGATTAAAATTGGAAATGATTTTTTAATTTCATCATATTCTTTTGATTTTACTCAATTGAAAGTTGTATTGCCAATTTTAATTGAGCTAACTAAGGTCGAAGATCCAATTAAGGTTAAAGTGTATTCTTTGAGAAACACTATTCCACCACCCAAAATTCAAACCATACTTTCAAGTTTGCAGACTTATTTGTTGTGATTTATCATTCAACTTCATTCATATATTAACTAGACTTATTTGTCTTGTTAATATGTAATGTAATTTATAGTTGAGTAATAAAATCATAATAAAATAACTATGCTGAATAAACTTAACCGTTTTCTTTCTCGAGAATAAACGGGTCACATTTCGGGTACTTACTATTTCTTGGGGTATTGTGACATCTCCATTTTGGGGATACAGGTATGGTGCGGTCATTCTGGCTATCAAAAGAGTAGTTGAGGGATCTAGTGTTTTAAATAATTATTAACGATAAAAATTCAAATTATGAAATTAAAATTAGTAGGATTAATCGGGTTGTTTTTTGTTAGTGCTTTGAGTTTATCTGCTCAAGCAAAGAACGTTAAATTTAAAGTTTTTGGTAATTGCGGTTTGTGCGAAAAGCGAATAGAAAAAGCTGCTCTAGCTGTAGATGGTGTGACTTTAGCAGATTGGGATAAAGAGACTAAGTTGATAGAAGTCTCTTTTGAAAGTTCTAAAACTGATATTCACAAAGTGCATATGGCTATTGCCAAAGCAGGTCATGATACCGAAATGCATAAAGCTAAGGATGAGGTTTATAATAAGTTATCAGGATGTTGTCAATACGATCGTTCTGTGCCTAAAATGAAGGGACACGAAGGTCATCAACATTAGAATTTAATCTTAGGGTTCGTCATGGTATTGACGAACCTTAAGATAAGATATCGCTGTGTAGGTAACTAAGTCAGTTGGATGAGGATGAGTAGATTATGAGAATTTTTAACTTTCAAGACTTCCGAGAAGTAGCAAATCAAAATATTTGAAGTGCAGGTAATGAATGAATAAAGAAAATAATTATTTATGTTCTTTATAATATGAAAAACATTATCCTTCTTTTAAGTCTAATAAGCACAAGTTTACTTCACATTATGCTGCTCTTTTCATAATTCTGATAAATTCAAAATGTTCTGCAGATCAATCATTTAAACAATCACTTTCATGGTTCTTCAATTTTGAAAGTTATTAAAACAAGAATTTGCCTTAAAATGGGAAAAGTAAGAAGAGATTTGGGGATACAGATTAGGAAACTAAGGTTGTCAAAAAAGTTGACACAATCTAAATTAGCTGAACTTTTGGGATGTAATTAAGAATACATTTCAAAGCTAGAAAATGGATTAGTGAATACTACAATTGAGTACCTTATTCACATAGCCAATGCACTAGATCAAGATTTGAATTGCCATTTTTTAAAGAAGAGCGAAGTATAATGGGATGAAAGTAATGGGATCTTTTCATGGTCAGATATAAAATAAAGTTTGTATGGTCTAACTAAAAGCCTCCTAAAGATTCTATCCATTTTTAATTGATCGTTCTCCCTCTTAATAAATTACCCGATACCTTGAAGACCTAGATTAGTATTTGCTATAATATTGATATTTCTGTGTTATCATATCATCTTAATTTAGAATTGTTTTTGGTAGGGTGTGAGTGGAGTGATTAAAATACAATACATTTTAATTGAAGCTAGTAGCTATTAATGCTTAAGTAAACGAAATTGTAATAGTATGACTTGGCCTGTTAGGAAAATAATCCATGGTAAATGGGGATCGACTGAAGAAACATTAAAAGATGTTCTGCAAAAAGAGGGTTTCACCATTCAAAAGCGATTATTGATTTCAAAAGAATCAACTGAAAAATTTGGGATACAAGCAGAAATGTGGATGCTTGCTTCCCATGATTATTCTCAGAATTATTTGGATATATCTCATAATAATCAGGGTGTTTGGAAACTAAAGATGCTTCAACTGAAAAATAATATAATTGTTATAGAGGCAGATAAGTCAGATGTCTCAATTTATATAGATACGAATCCTTACCTAAAGGATTTACACAAAAATATCGACGAAAGATTAATTAAAATCGTATTAAGAGTATAATATCATATTCATACATCAATTTCATATCTAAATCAAAATTGTCTACTGAGGAAATATGGCGTGTCTTGTGTGGCTCTTGGCAAGTCCTACGCAAACCAAAAGATTACTTTAAGCTCTATAAACGTTAAAGGTTGGCAATGTTCAGGTATTCTCATAATTTGTAGGTAATCAGATAAATTATGAAAGCAAAGTCGTTTAATAAATTGCTAGACAGTTTTCGAATCCTTAATAGTATTCAGTATCGAAGATTAAGAAATGATCTAAATGCAATCTAAATCTAAAAGGTTGTTCCTATTGATATTATAAGTATAGATAAAAATATATTTCTTTCACTTTGTTGAACTAAGTGAGCCGTTTGAGTCTATATAGTTGCTCTAATGTTAAAATAATATTAAATTATTAAGAATCCATTATGAATAATATTAAAAAACGAACGGGAACTCTTATCTCAATTCAAGATTCCCTAGTTAAAGCACGTTTCTATGAAGATGTGATCATGGGAGAAACATCCGAAATTTCGGTAGATGGCAAATTACTGCAAGCAGAGGTATTACGGATTTCATCAGATCCAAAAAACACAAATGCAGGTATAGTTGAAATGCAAGTGTTTGAAGATTTAACTGGGGCGCAAATTGGCGATTTAGTGGAATTTAAAGGTACCGCCTTATCCGTTCTTTTAGGGCCAGGACTTTTAACCAGTGTTTGGGATGGTTTACAAAATGCATTATATCCGCTTAGTAAGCAGGATCCCTATCTTAAACCAGGCATGAAAGCTCCCGCACTTGACGAAGAGAAATTATGGGATTTTACACCATCGGTAAAAGTTGGGGATATATTCTCTGGAGGCGATGCAATTGGATCGGTACCTGAAGGCCGATTTGAGCATAAAATACTTGTACCTTTCAATTTTGGGAAGTGTAGACTAAAGTCGATTATTGATAAAAGTTCAGTCAACATAAAAGAAGTTGTTGCTGTGATAGTTGATGAACAGGGATATATTCACGACTTAAAACTTGTTTTTAGCCAAGCTGTAAAAACCCCTATTCCATTTAAATATAGAGTTATTCCTGACAAAACAATTTCAACTGGTGTGCGTGTAATTGACTTATTAGCTCCAGTAAGTTATGGTGGTACAGTTGGTAATCCCGGACCATTTGGTGCGGGCAAAACAGTAATGCAACACTCTTTATGTAAATACGCCCTTGCTGATATAATTATCATGGCAGCTTGTGGTGAGCGCGCAGGTGAAGCGGTTGAAGTTTTTAAAGATTTCGCTGAACTTTCCGATCCATCAACAGGTGAATCTTTAATGAATAGAATGTGCATTTTTGGAAATACAAGCTCTATGCCGGTTGCAGCACGTGAGGCCAGTGTTTTTATTGCACTAACAGTTGGAGAATATTACCGCTACCAAGGCTATAATGTTATTCTATTAGCTGATTCCACATCACGATGGGCACAGGCACTTCGAGAACGAAGTGGACGACAAGGAGATATTCCTGGTCCAGAGGCTTTCCCTATGGATATTCCTGATCAAATAAAAGGGATGTATCAACGTGCAGGATCTGATTCTGCTACCGGAGGATCTCTAACATTTATAGGTACTGTTTCTCCAGCAGGCGGAAATTTTCAAGAGCCTGTAACGCAAGCTACAATGGATTCAACAGGTGGTTTCTGGGGTTTGTCACAAGATCGTGCCGATGCTAAAAAATATCCAGCTATCGACCCATTGGTTTATACCACCTCCATTTACGATAGTTTTATTTCATGGCATGATCGTGATAAAATATTGCAGATATTAAAAGAAACAAACGGTATCGATCAAACAATTAGCACAATTGGATTGAAAAAAGTACCAATTGAAAAGTATGAACTTTACCAAAAAGGACAAACAATCGATTTTTGCGTACTACAACAAGATGCTTTTCATGATTTAGATGCTTGTACACGGCCAGAACGTTTAAAAATTATCAATCAAGCTATTCAAAAATTAATCGATAATCCAATCCAATTTTCAGATAATAATATGGACGATGAAGATTTGAAAGAACTGATAAAAACAAAGTTTGACAATCTGCGTCAATGGTGGAAAGATTGGAATAGTAATGCTCAAAGCAATGAACAATTAGTCAATCTACCTATAAAGATCGAACAATTTATATTACAAGATGAAGACACATTATGATACGAAAAGAGATAACTAAAATTAGTGAAGTTGGAAAAGCTTTAATTTCAGTAGAAGGAAACCCAGGTGTTGCACTAAATCATGTTGTTGAACTTTTGAATGCAGATACCAATCAGATTATTTCATTTGCAAAAGCAATCAATATCACTGAAGATTCAACACGTTTCCAGGTTTTTAATGGAACTCAGGGATTAAGTACAAAAACAAAAATCAGAATGCACGAACGTCCTTTAACTGCAGGCTTTTCTCAAAATATGCTTGGTCGAAGTTTTGACGGTATTGGAGAAATAAACGATGGAGGACCTGAGATAATTTTCGAGAAGCAATTGTTAACTCGTTTAGATACTCTAAATCCAACGGTACGTTTGGTCCCAAAGCAAGCTTTATGGACTGGTATCCCAATGATTGATGTATTTAACACCTTAGTGAAATCTCAAAAAATTCCGATTTTTGCAGGACCTACCGAGCCTTATAACCGTCTACTATCCCAAATTGCGCAAGGAGCAAAAGCAGATGTTATCATTTTTGCAGGTATCGGATTAAAGTTTGATGAATATCAATACTTTAAAAACGAGCTATCTAAGTCAGGAAACATGGATAAAACTATTATGTTTTCACACTTAGCTGGAGAATCACAAATTAAGGGTCTGATGTTACCAGATGTTGCATTAAGTGTGGCACGCGAATTTGCTGATCAAGGAAAGGACGTATTGGTATTGCTAACCGATATGACAAACTGGTCGAACATACTTAGGAATGTAGCTAACTATCAGGACATGATTCCATCCTTGCAAGGATATCCAGGATCCTTATACTCCGAACTAGCAAAAAGATACGAAGTCGCAGCAGATATTGAGGGTGCTGGTTCAGTAACAATTATTGGCGCTACAACCCTTGAATCACTTGAGGATCCTGTCCCTGATAACACGGGTTATATTACCGAAGGACAATTCTTTTTGGAAAATGGAAAATTAAAATTAGCTCGATCGCTTTCACGTCTTAAACAACAGGTAAATGGCAATACTAGAAATGACCATCGCGCAATTATGACGGTTATGGCTTCCTTACTTGCCGATGCTGAAAAAGCGTACGAAGCTGCAGAAGTAGGTGCCGCAAACGATGCATTCTCACAAAAGTTACTTCGTTACAGAAAAGATTTTATTGAGAAAATTGAAGAACCATTCGGGGATCCTATCCAATTAGAAAATGCATTGGATATATGTTGGGATATATTACGTGAACATTTTGAACCTACCGAAACAGGCTTAAACAAAAAAATGATCGAACAATACTGGAATAAAAATTAACAATAGTTAACACGTATTTTAGTACACAAAAAAAAAGTAATGAAAGAAAATAAAGAAAACTTGGAAGGAATTGTTTTAAAACTTAAAGAACAAGGCATAAAAGTAGGAGAAGCTGAGAAACTTCAAATTATTGAATCAGCAAAAAAGCAAGCAAAAGAAATGCTATCCTCGGCCGAATTCAAGAGTGACAATATTATTCTTGAGGCAAAAACAAGTGCAGCTATAGTAGAACAAAATACACAAACTGCTTTGCAACAAGCTTCACGAGATATGATTGAAGCAACCAAAATAGCCTTGCTTAAATATTTTAAAAGTGTTTTTGGAAAACAATGTGAGAGTCTATTTACCCACGAACAGTATTTAAAAGAAATATTAAATGTTGTTATAGAAACTATTCCTGGTAGTAAAATGGTTACTGTACCTTCAGATATAGCTAAAGGTATGGAAGGTTTACTATTAAAGGAAGCACTTTCGGATAAAATAGAACTAAAACCTCTGAAAAATAATGAGCCTAAAATAGAAATTAAACTCACCGAGAAAGAAGGTATGCAATATGTTGTTAGTGCACAAGATATTGAAAATGGTTTATTTTCACTTTTACACAAGGATTTAGTTAAACGAGTAACTCAAAATAAGGAGGAATAATCATGTCAAATGTGATATATCTTATATGTAGTTTACCCTCACTAACGTTTGGTCAATCTCCTCCAATCTCAATGGATGAATTCTTGCAAGATGCGAGAAAACAATTAAGCCAGAGGAGTTTCAAGAAATTAGAAACGGTGGATATTCAGAATATTATAACAGGACGTGGTGAGTTAAAAGGTTTTATGACCCTATTTGAAAGTTTTCATGGAGATCTTTCAAAAATAAGAAAAGCCAAGGTCCAGAATTTAAATCCAAATCTTACTACACTTCCAAAACATATTTTAGGTAAAAATCCTCTGGAGAGAGAACAGTTAATTATGCAGTGGCAATGGGAAGAACTCTCATCTTTTGAAACAGGTAAAACATTTACTCCTACCGAAGTTTTTATTTACAAGCTTAAGTTGCAAATATTATGCAGGTTACAATCATTTAATGTAAATAGAGGTTCGCAGGTATTGCAAGCAATTGTTAATCCAATAAATAAAAAAGAGAATTCACAATGCTAGGTATAAAAATCAAATATACAAAAACAGAACAGGCTCGTCAGAAAAAAATACTAAAAGTATCCTTACGAATGCTCCCTCTGTTCGAGGCGATGGAAAAATCCTTAATGGCAACCATTAACTCCATTGGTGAAAACATTGAACGAATAAGGGAAGCGATTGATCGAAATCAAAAGGAAGCACAAAACTGGATAGCTGTAATGAGTGACTCTTGGGTTGATATAGACACTTTTATATCAGTAAATAAAATTATTACGAAACAAGTGGATGTTGCTGGAGTTCGTGTAAAACAATTCGAAAGTGTTAGTTTTAATGTGATGCCAATTGCTGATACAACTCCTTTGTGGGTGGATGACGCAATAGAATTAATGCAAAAGCAATTGCAATTAATAGCTGAAATTAAATGCTTGGAAGAACAGATTGAAATTCTTGAAGAAGAGTTAATGGAAGTTCGGGCAAGAGTTAAACTTTTTGAGAACCGTCGCATTCCAAATGCAAAAATTGCCATTCGAAAAATTGGTCAAAAGTTGCAGGATGATGAACGCTTGATAATTGCAACGGCTAAAGTTGTGAAAACAAGAAAAATAGAGGAGGTTATGGTATGATTACAAAAATGAAAAAGTTAGTACTCTACTTGCCAAATTCAACAAATGATATCGATAAAGAACTAACTATCTTAGGAGAATTAGGCATAATGCATATAGTGCCGTTTCAGCTTCCAAAAGATGAGTCAATTGAAAAAGTAGATGCACGCATAAAACAATTTGAAAAAGCTATATCAATTCTTAATAGATACAAGGATGCTCCTCTGCTTAATTCAGAATCGAAGGACGAATTAAGTTTTAGAAATAAAAACAGAGGAGAAATCGCTCTATTGGAAAAGGTTTTGGATACTGAAAAGGAATATCGCAAACTCGAAAAGTTAAAAGAAAAACTAGATGAAAACTTGCAATGGTATCAAGATTGGGGCAATGTTTCAATTACTGACATCGCTGAACTTAATCAGAATAATGTCTTCATAAAATTTTACCTGGCTGATAAAAAAGGATTAAAAGCAATTTCTGACAATCAGAATATTTCTATTGTGGGAAAGTTAAACGATTTGTATCAAATCATTTTTATTTCAGAAGATATTAATAATGGATTAAAGTTGCATGAAATAGATATTCCTGAACATGATCAAGCCGAGTTAAATAGTTCTATATCAGAAGCTGATAAGCAGCTAAAGAAATATTTATCGCTTTTAAGAATACTAAATTCCCAAAAAGCAATACTTATGGAAGGGCTTAACGAAAGGATAAAACGTTTGGATATTAGAAACGTACGGTATGGTGGAAAAAAAATAAATGATCAGGTGATTTATTGTAAAGGATTTATACCTGAACAATCTGTTGAAGAACTAGTAAGCATAGCCGAACAAAACTCTTGGGGCTACACTATTAACGAACCCGATCAAGAAGAGATCGATGAAGTTCCAACTCATTTCCAATCATCAAAATGGGCACAAAAAATTCGTCCAGTCATGAACTTTATGGGACTTGTTCCTGGCTACAAAGAATTAGATGTTTCGAATGTGTTTATGATTTTTTTCACATTTTTCACAGGTGTTCTTGTTGGTGATGCGGGTTATGGCTTAGTTTTTTTAATTATAACCTTACTGGTTCATAGCAAGAAAAAATTCGCTCCAATTATCGAATTTAAACTCATTTACACTCTTTCAGTATCTATTATGGTGTGGGGTATTATAACAGGTACTTATTTTGGTTCACAAGCTATTGCGGAGATATCATTTTTAAGTCAACTGAGAATCGATAAAATGGCAAGTTTTGGTGGCGACAATATTTTCATTCAAAGAATAATGTTTGGAATTGGTGCCATTCACCTAACAATTGGGCATTTACAAACTGCTTGGAAATACAACAACAGTGTTAAAGCAATTGCACAATTAGGCTGGGTAGCCATTATCTGGGGCTTATTTTTGGTTGTAAACCAAATGGTATTAGACATAACTGCTCCAGCTATAATGCCTTGGTTATTTATAGGCGGAATAAATTTAGTTGTCTTGTTTTCGAATCCAGGAACGAATTTACTAAAGGGAATAATTTCTTCGATAGGAAATCTACCTCTTAGTATCATCAATGGGTTCTCTGATATTATTTCTTACATCAGACTTTATGCCGTGGGATTATCAACAGTATTAATGGCTACAAGTTTTAACCATATGGCTATAGGTGATGGGATAACAACTATCGTCTCAGGTGTTGGAGCAACTCTTATACTGGTTTTAGGACATGGACTAAATATGGTTCTTGCTGGTATGGCAGTAATTGTTCACGGAGTTCGTTTAAACATGTTAGAATATGCTGGTCATGCTAGCGTAGAATTTTCTGGCATTGAATACAATCCATTCAAATTAAAAAAATAACATTTAAAATTTAACAATATGACTTTATTAACAACAGTAACAGGATTTGGCGGACATGCCATAGGTTTAGGAATTGCAGGAGTTGGTTCGGCTATAGGAACAGGAATTGCAGCTATGGGTGCAATGGGACTTTGGAAACAATCAATAAAAGAAAAGAAAAAACTGCCTTCATTAGCTTTAGCAATGGTTGGTATGCCACTAAGTCAGGTTATATATGGTATGATTTTTATGAACTCGATGTTAGCAGCAAACCTTAATCCAGACAGTTATAATAATCAAATGATTTGGGCATTTTTTGTGGGTATTTCTATTGCTGCATCAGCAATAATGCAAGGAAAAGTTGGAGCTGCAGCTTGTGCAAACTTAGCAGTTGATGATAAACAAGGATCAGGAATGTATATTGCTGCTATGGGAATAATTGAAACAGTTGCACTATTGGCAATGGTATTCGGAATGGGAGGAATTCCTAGTATGTAAAATTTCTCGTCCTAAAATAGCGTTTCACAACAAGTAGCACTATTTTAGGACGATATATTCATGCACATCCTGAGCTCGGATGGAAGGCGTGTCTCGTGGGCTATTGGCAAGTCCTGCGCCAAACCAAAAGATTACTTTTCCGTGTTAATTTTATATGGTAAAAAGTAACTTTTGCCGCAAAAATGCGATTCGCTTTGCTCAGTTTGTCATACAACTTGCAGCAGCAAGCCCCTCTCAACGCAACAGCGTTACCTGTTTCTCTATATAACATTGCTGTTTAAAAAAAACAGACAATATTAAATATTTAAAGCGTTCTCTCCTGTTCAATCAGCGATCGCCAACGTTTTTCAGAGGCCCTAATCTGCTTCTCATCTTTCCGTATTTGTTCTTCGGCTAATTTTCTTTCTGTAATATCGGCTAGTTTGCCTACCATATTTATAGGCCCATTATCATCATCGCGATCCAGAATCTTACCCTTTCCCTTGTACCACTTCCACTCCTGATCAGCATCACGAAAGCGAAACACCACCTCATACATCTCTGTTTTGCCCTGTAGATAATATCTTCGTTTGACATCAATATTAGCCTGATCATCGGGATGAATATGCGCATATACATAGTCGAGTGTGTTTTTAACCTGATCAGTCAACCGAAATAACTTTGCAAGTTGCAGCTGGTGATATTCATGTGTATGCTTTCTTTGGAACTGCAGATGGAGATAAGTTTTCTCCAGATTTGTATGCTGCAATCATTCTTACCTAAGTTATTTAAAATAATCTTTTCTTTAAGCTGCTGCGTTCCTCGTAGCAGCTTTTTATTTTCAAGGCGTAAAAGTGTATAATTTGTTACACCTATGTTGCACCTGAGCAAATATCCAATAAAAAAAGCAGCATTGAAAAATGCTGCTTTGTCTTTAAACACTAGCGGAGAGGAAGGGATTCGAACCCCCGGTACCTTGCGGTACACATGCTTTCCAAGCATGCACGATCGGCCACTCTGTCACCTCTCCAGTATTGTGAGAACAAAAGTAGAAGAATAAATGGCTTTACAAAACTTAAATGCAGAGAAAACTGATAAGAATCGTTGGAAATACAAGGCTTAGCTCTCATGTTCAATCTTCTATGTAAAAAGTGGGTTCTGTAACAAGGATATTGACTATCTCTTATATCTTTGCAGCTTGAAAATAAATATGACTAGCGAATTGTAATTTTGTCAATTTAGCGAGTCGAAAATTAAGAAGCATGATTTCAGTTGATGGTTTGGCGGTAGAGTTTGGTGGCACTACCTTATTTAAAGATATTTCCTTTGTAATAAACGAGAAGGACCGTATAGCCCTTATGGGGAAGAATGGTGCTGGTAAATCGACTCTGCTAAAGATTATAGCAGGAGCAGACAAACCTACTCGTGGACGAATTGGTGCGCCTAAAGACGCTGTGATTGCCTATTTACCTCAGCATTTGATGACTGATAATACACGCACTGTATTTGAAGAGGCTTCTCAAGCTTTTTCCAAGATCTTTGAGATGGAGAAAGAGATTGAGGACCTTAATTTACAAATGGGTTCACGAACAGATTACGAATCTGATGAGTATTATCAACTGATTGAACGTGTTTCAGCTTTAAGTGAAGTGTTCTATTCAATAGAGGAGATTAATTACGACGCAGAAGTTGAGAAAACGCTTTTCGGACTTGGGTTTAAGCGCGAGGACTTTACTCGACCTACTTCTGAGTTTAGTGGAGGTTGGAGAATGCGTATAGAGTTAGCTAAAATTCTTTTGCGTCAACCAGATCTTATTCTTCTCGATGAGCCAACTAATCACTTGGATATAGAATCGATACAATGGTTAGAAAATTTCTTGATGAATTCTGGAAAAGCTGTGATTGTGATTTCTCACGACCGTGCTTTTGTCGATAGTATTACGACTCGTACCATAGAAGTAACTATGGGGCGTATTTATGACTATAAGGTTAACTACTCGGAATACTTAGAGTTGAGAAAGGATAGACGTCTTCATCAGCAAAAAGCTTACGAAGAGCAGAAACGAATTATTGCCGATAACCAGGCTTTTATTGATAGATTTAAGGGAACATACTCTAAAACCAATCAAGTTTCATCTCGTGAGAAGATGCTCGAGAAGATGGTGACTGTAGAGATTGATGAGGAAGATAATTCGGCTTTAAGATTGAAATTCCCACCTTCACCTCGATCAGGTAACTATCCTGTTATTGCTGATGGTTTAGGTAAAACGTATGGTGAAAACTTGGTTTTTGCAGATGCTAAATTTACAATTGAACGTGGAGAGAAAGTAGCTTTTGTTGGCCGAAATGGTGAAGGTAAATCGACTTTGGTGAAAGCCATAATGGATGAGATTGATTATACTGGGGATCTAACATTGGGACATAATACCATGATAGGTTATTTCGCCCAAAATCAAGCTTCGTTACTAGATGAAAATCTAACAGTTTTTCAAACTATCGACGATGTTGCAGTAGGTGATATTAGAACCAAGATTAAAGATATGTTGGGAGCTTTCATGTTTGGAGGAGATAACTCAACTAAGAAAGTGAAAATTCTATCAGGAGGAGAGCGTACACGTTTAGCTATGATTAAACTATTGCTTGAACCTGTTAACCTTTTGATTCTCGATGAGCCTACAAATCATCTAGATTTAAAAACTAAGGATATTTTAAAGGATGCTTTGTTGGCATTTGATGGGACATTAATACTTGTTTCTCACGATAGAGATTTCCTAAATGGTTTGGCGGAGAAAGTGTATGAATTTGGTAATAAGAAAGTGAAAGAGCACTTGTGTGGTATTTCTGAATTTCTTGAAACAAAGAAAATGGAACATCTTACTGAGTTAGAAAAGAAATAAGCAAGAATTCATTTTAGAATTATATAAAGCTTGTGGGATTAATTTCTGCAAGCTTTTTTTTATTCCTGAATTCTAGTGAAAACTGGAACAAAAAAAAGACCGTCAATTAAGACAGTCTTTTTAGAAATATTGTGATCAGTAGATTACTTTACAGAATCCATATACTGAATTAATTCACATACTTTAGTTGAGTATCCCATTTCATTATCATACCATGCAACAACTTTTACGAAGTTTGGAGATAATTGAATACCAGCAGTAGCATCGAAAATAGAAGTACGAGTGTCACCGATAAAGTCGTTAGATACAACAGCATCTTCAGTATAACCTAGGATACCTTTTAATTCGTTCTCTGAAGCTTCTTTCATAGCAGCACAAATCTCTGCGTAAGTAGCACCTTTTTCTAAACGAACTGTCAAGTCAACAACAGATACATCAGGAGTAGGAACACGGAAAGACATACCAGTTAATTTACCGTTCAATGCAGGAATTACTTTACCTACAGCTTTAGCAGCACCAGTAGAAGAAGGAATAATGTTTTGACCAGCTCCACGTCCACCTCTCCAGTCCTTCGCAGAAGGTCCGTCAACAGTTTTTTGAGTCGCAGTAGTTGCGTGAACAGTAGTCATTAAACCTTCGATAATACCAAACTTGTCATTTAACACTTTAGCTACAGGAGCTAAACAGTTAGTAGTACAAGAAGCATTAGAAACGAAAGTCATATCCTTAGTGTATTCTTTGTTGTTTACACCCATAACGAACATTGGAGTATCGTCTTTAGAAGGAGCAGACATAATTACTTTCTTAGCACCACCATCGATATGACCTTGAGCAGATTCTTTTGTTAAGAAAAACCCTGTAGACTCAACAACATATTCTGCAGATACTGCACCCCAGTTGATATCAGCTGGATTTCTTTCAGCAGTAACACGAACTGTGTTACCATTAACGATCATTTGACCATCAACAACTTCAACAGTACCGTTGAATTTTCCGTGAGTAGAATCATATTTTAACATGTAAGCCATGTAATCTACATCTAAAAGGTCGTTAATAGCTACTACTTCGATGTTACCTTGAGCAACAGCTTGACGGAATACGAAACGTCCAATACGTCCGAATCCGTTGATACCAATTTTAATCTTTGACATTGTATATAAAGTTTTAATTTAATAAACCCTTTGTTTCTTGTATGGCAAAAGTATAGAAATAATTGAGATAATGAGAGGGAAAAGCGAAAAAAAACATATGGATTTTAATCAGATAGATGAGTTCGATTCCTATTAATCAGGGTGTTGGTGAAATCTGTAACGATTGCAATTAGGTGGAAATAATGCAAAAAAAAATCCCTTTAAATCGGGATTTTAATCTTTTATACTGTTTTTGATGTTTTCTGCGTTTCAACTTTAGAGTAAGCAGGACATTTTTTGTCAGTAGCACAAGAACTTAAAACGGTTCCTACAAAAAGAAGTAGGCATAGTGCATAAAGTAGTTTTTTCATAGTGTTATTTTTTTCGAATCAGGCTTCAAATTTAATATTTATAGGTTATACTCACGGATGTTTTAGAAAAAACAAAACAATTTTGTTCAATAATTGGTAAAAGATAATGATATTCTTGTAACTACAGAAATTATCATTCATTTTTGAATCTTATTTAGTTGATAAGATTTTAATTAGATTCTGTTTAAAGCCTATATGATAACTATTAAATTCAAATACTTTGTACTAATCAAAATCAGCATGTTATTGGTTTTGTTTATGATGAAACCCGCTAGTTTATACTCTCAATCTAAGGCGTATCATCTAAATATACAAGGGAGTGAATTGCCACTTTTTAGAAAACAAGCTAGAGTCGTAAAGCGATATCGTTTTGAGAATGTAACAATATTGAATGATAAAGTAGAGCAGTTAAAATCATACTTTATTGAGAAGGGATTTCTAGAAACAAACATAGATAGTACATACCAAAGAGCAGATACGATTTTTGCAGTTTTTCACATTGGGAAACCATACAAATGGAAAGAGGTAAGTTTTCTTGTAAATGAAGAAGTTCATGAAAATTATTTGAACTTTAATTTCAATCCCACAGAAGGATTCTCTTTAACAGATGGTGAGAACAAGCAATCAGCTATCCTAGACTATTATTTAAATCATGGTTATCCTTTTACAACAATAAAGCTTTATGATGTTAAAATTGATAATGGTGAAATTAGAGGAGTTTGTCTTCTTAATCCTAAGCAAAAAGTTGTTTGGGATAGCACGTCTACTAGGGGTAATGTAATTATTCACTCTAAGTTTATTGAGAATTATTTTGGTATAAAAGCAGGCCAAACTTATAGTGAAGAAAAATTTGAAAGTATCTCTCAATTAATATCTAAACTTGATTTTGTATCGGAAATAAAACCTTCAGAACTGGAATTTTTTGATGGTGTAGCCAAAGTTCACAATTACCTAGAAAAACAATCTGCTAACCGCTTTGATGGGATTATAGGATTTCAGAATAATAATAAAACAGATAAATTAGAACTTACCGGAGAGGTTAATCTTTCTCTGGTTAATTCTTTTCATCGAGGAGAACTCATCCAATTTAATTGGGAAAAATTGGAAGAGAGTAGTCAGGATTTGAAAATAACTTTCCGATACCCTTACATTTTCAATTCAAAATTAGGCACTGATTTTTCCTTTCAACTCTTGAAGCAAGACTCAACTTATGTGAATACAAACTTAAGACTTGGCCTTAATTTTAATGGGAGTGCAAATAGTGGAGTTAAGTTGTTTTACCAGTTAAAATCATCCAATTTAATTTCTTCGAAGCAGTATATTGGCTCAAATGTATTGCCCGACTTTGCCGATTCTAAATCGAACTTATTGGGATTTCAATATGAATACGAGAATTTGGATAGAAGATATAATCCACGTAGGGGATGGTATTGGAACCTTAATATAGCTGGTGGTAAAAATAAGATTAAGAGAAATGTTAATATTCCTGATGAATTATATGAAGGGATAGACCTTAAAACAAAGATATTTGAAGGCTCCTTAGATCTTAAAAATTACATGCCATTAGCTTCTAAATTTGTTTATCACTGGCAACTTAAGGCTGCTTGGATGAGCCGAGTTAATTATTTCGAAAATGATTTGTATCGCTTGGGTGGCATGAAGAGTATTAGAGGTTTTAACGAAGATTCCTTTAGAGCTTCAAAATATGTAATTGGAAGACAGGAATTTCGATTTGTTCCAAGTCGCAATACAAGCATCTATCTTTTCTATGATATGGCGTGGTATGAAAAAGAAATTCAAGAAACGAAAACATCTGATGAACCGATGGGATATGGATTCGGGTTTAACTTTTCTGCTGGAACAGGCTTGTTTACCTTGAATTATGCTCTTGGTAGGCAAGATGGGCAATCTACTGATTTTAAATCTGCAAAAATTCATTTTGGCTTTATAGCTAAATTTTAGCTCAAATTATTACAGACACTATCCTTATAAATATAGTAGTGCAATAGACTATGCCGATGGAAAAGGATTAATAGACGTTTCGTTAGTTTAGAAGCTGCAAGTCAAAAACTTGCGGGAGAAGAAGTGACTCCAATAAATCTATTTTGAGCTAGGAGGTCACAAGTTAATGTTTGAGTAGCAAAGGCAGGCGCATTGCTATATTTAAACTTATTTTTGGCACGTAATACACTAAGGTACAGTTTCCCGGACAACCTGTACCCCTTCCCGGACAGGCGGATTGCTTTCCCGGACACAAAGTTCTTGTTCCCGGACATAGGGGAAGGCTCTCCCGGACACAAAGTTCTTGTTCCTGGACATAGGGGAGGCTCTCCCGGACAGGAATGTGCTCATGACCTTTGTCTGGGACAGGTACATATTGGATATTTAATGTAGCTCTCAAAGCTGTGACCAAAAGAAAAAGGGAACCGCAAGGGCTCCCTTTATCATTTTGTACAGAAATAAATGAGTAAATATCTGTTTCGAACTATTCCTGTGTTTCTAATAGTTCTGATTCCTCGACACTTTACAGGACAGTGTCACCTACTTGATTCTCCTATAAAACAGAATGTATGATAAATCTTGTTTTTACAATTCAAAAAGCGTATTGTAATTGGCTTTAATCAATTCGTCAACTTTCGTGTAAAACTCTTTTAATTCTTTCTTATTAAGACCATCTTTTCTCCATTTTTTCAGATTTTCTTGGCTTAATTGGAGTATCATATCTTCTGTTTTTTCTAACTGCTGAACAATTCCCGTTTCTTCTTTATTGTAAGCTGCAGTTGTGTTCATGTAATCTTCACCAGCACCTCTAGATACAGGAAAGAATTTCTTTTTCAACTCCAAAGTCTTGATACACAGTTCAGCATTTTTATCATCTTCTGCACGAACAGTTTGTGGTAAATCAATATTTTTCAGACTCCAAGTTGGTACAGCTACCGAAGCTAGAGGAAAACCAAGTAGCGTCCACATAGTTGTAAGTTTAGGATCCTCATTATTCTTCACACCCTGAATTACAAATGATGAAGTAGAGATGTAGCGGTTAATACAATCCTTCACAACGATAAAATTGTTCTGATTTTCTGATAGATTTTGATATGATTTAACATCGTCCTCAGTAAGGAAATTCTCAAGAGATCGACACTGGTTTTTAAGAATAAAGGTTGGATCAAGTTGATTGGTTCCAGCCGCCGCAAAGAACTCTTTTTCAGCATTCATATAGCGAATGTAACCGTAGCCTTCGTTCTCTCTACCTGTAAAAGAATAGTTTGCTCTAATAATATATCCGTTAGGAGCTACCTTCTTATCGTTAGCATCAAATTTCACGAAGCCTTCATCATTAGTTTCGAAATAAGCTGCTCCACCTTGTGCATCTATTACACCAAAGTTTGCTTCTAAGCCCATCGGTTTTGGCAAAGCAGAAAGTAGTTTTTCAAAATCCTCAAGTGTTTTGCAGTTTTGTAGAGCTTTTTTCATGATCACACCCTCTTGGTCCTTGAATTTGGCATCTTTATCTTCACGAAGATTAAAAGAAGCTGAATTCATAATTGCAAAACCAAATTCGTTGTTCCCACCCCAAATTTGATCACCATTACTATCGTTTGAGTTAATTAATCCAACGTACGTAAAGGCGCCATCATTAAAAAGTCGCAGTTTGTTTTGGTAACTTTCCGAATCGCGATGTTTCCATAATATTGGACGTCCATCCTTTGTCGATTTGCCAGAAATTACGGCTGTAGTGCAAGCCATAGAAGAACCATAAGCAAATCCTAAAAGGAAGCTTAAAAGCATTAAATGTTTAATGAATTTCATTTTTGTATTAGTTGGTAGTCAAAAACATTGGTCTTGTTTTCGATCGTGTTAGTTTTCGGTTTTGTTTGGTCGATTAAGAATATAATAACAAAGAATAATACTTACTAGAGTAAGCCCTGAGTTTGTCACAATAGATAAATCGTGAGGCAAATATATTTTTAAAGCAAATATTAACAGAATAGCAATAAGAACCCCCATTAAAAGAGCTGAAAACATGTTCTTAGTATTTTCGGCGCTAGCCTCATTACCGATTTGTTCTATTTCATCAATATCTACTTTGAAGTTTATCATGGCTTCATTAAATGCTTCTGCTTCTTTTAGAAAGTATAGTTTCGTTTTGGATGATAAAAATTGTCCTAGAGAATTGAAATTATATCGAGCAAAAAGATCGTAGTCCATTCTCTCAACTTTAACCACATCAAGTCTAACAATGGTTCTCCAATTTAAGGGATTAGGTGAAGTTAAAGAGCCCCATATTGATCCCTTTTTCAAAGTCATTCCGTATGCATTCGCATCAATCAAAGTATAACCTCTTGTTTCATAATATTTAATGATGTCTGAAACGAGTAGCTTTTTATTACGCTTAATATTACAATTGCTTAATTTTTCCATACTGCACTTTTGTTGATAACGAAAGATACTTAAAAATACTGATGGTTTTAACTAATTACGATTGACATCTCTTGCTGATGCTTGTGCAGAAGGCATTATAAGAATATCGTTGATAGAGACGTGATCTGGTCTTGTTGCAATAAATAACAAACTATCAGCAATATCTTCTGCTTTTAATGGTTCAAAACCGTTGTAAACTTGCTCTGCTTTATCCTCGTCGCCTTTAAATCTAACTAGAGAGAATTCTGTTTCAACCATACCTGGAGCAATTGAACTAACTCTAATGTTATGTGGTAATAAATCAATTCTCATGCCTTTAGTGATTGCTTCAACAGCATGCTTAGTTCCGCAATATACATTACCTCCTGGGTAGGCTTCTTTTCCTGCAATTGATGAAATGTTAACAATCAAACCTTTTTTACGTTCTACCATAAGTGGACTTACACAACGTGTTACATAAAGAAGGCCTTTTACGTTGGTGTCGATCATACGATCCCAGTCATCAACTACCCCTTGCTCAATTGGAGAAACGCCAACAGCTAAACCTGCATTATTTACTAAAACATCGATATTCTTCCATTTTTCAGGTAAAGAATTTATTGTTTTTTCAACCTCAACATAGTTTCTAACATCAAGACAAAGACTTAAAACTTCATTTTTATATGTCTCTTGTATTTTTTTTGCAAGCTTTTCAAGATTTTTTTCACGTCTTCCAGCAATTATTAAGTCAAATCCATTTTCTGCTAATTTAATTGCACAAGCTTCACCTATTCCCGCTGAAGCACCAGTTATTAAAGCTATTTTGTTCATATACTGAGTTTTGAGATGTTTTGTTAGAACTTTGTTATTTGAGAATAATTTAGTTTAAAACTAAAATATTTCAACCCTAAATTTAGAAACAAAGTATCTAATTGATGTAAGTGTTCATTATTTTTTTATAAATTTAGTTAATCATCAAGCAATAGATAATTCTCGCGTTGCAGTATTGGCAGATGTGTGGCAGGATGTGCTTTGATTTTTTTAAGTATACGTTTTTGATAAAGTTGTAATTGTTGACACAATATATTTGGTAATCAGATGAAATGAGCCATGATTAATTCAGAATTAGCGTGGTGACTTTCATGTGCTATTAATATAAAATTATAAACACATGAAAAACATAGCGAATACACTGAAGGTTGCAGAAGGATTAGAAGGTTATAGGGACATTTTAGATTCTATATCAATGAAATTAGGTAGAGAACTTAATGAATTAGAGCTGCTTATTTATTCTGCCATGTGGGCCGAAAGAATTTCCTACAAGACATCTTATCAATGGGTAAAGTCGTTACCGACTGAAGGAGACAGAGTTATTGTTGGGGCTGGTGTAGCAAATTCGGGTGCTGTTGATATTGGCAACGACCTGTGTTGTGTATTCAAAATGGGGAGTCATAATCATCCTTCGGGAATTGACCCATACGAAGGGGCTGCTACATGTGTTGGTGATGTTATTCGTGATGTTGCATCTCTCGGTGCAAAACCAATCATTTCCTTAAACTCATTTCGCTTTGGTAATCAGGATCTTGATAGTACTCAATGGTTGATGGACGAAGTGAAAAAAGGTGTTTACGATTATTCTTCTTTGCAATACGTTAAAAACATAAATAGTGAAATTCGCTTTAATTCTTGCTTCAATTGTAATCCACTTGTAAATATTCTGGTTGCTGGTATAGTTCATAAAGATCATCTTATTTCTAAGCGTGATATTCCTGTTGGGAGTGCTGTATTTATTGTTGGTAGTTTAACTGGCAATGATGGCGTAACTGTTGATGAAAAGACTGGTTCAATAGCAAAAAGTAATCCTGATTTATCGAGTTCAATGATAAAGGCGGTATTAGAATTGGCAGAGCAGAATGCTTTATTGCATGTTGAAAATATGGATATTGCGGGCTTGGTAAGTGCTTGTTCGGCAATTGGTGCTAAAAACGATTATGGGATTGATATCGAGTTGAATAAAATTCCTTTAGCAGAAGAGAATCTATCTGTAGAGCAGGTCATGTTGTCTAGAACACAAGAAAGAATGATGATTGTAGTTGATCAAGATAAAGTTGAAGATGTGAAAAACATGTTTAACCGATCAGAAGTTCTGTGCACACAAATTGGAACCATTGTTGAGAATAAGACTTTAACATTCTTTGATGATAATGATGTGGTTGCAGAATTCTTTCCTGAAGATTTGGTAATGGGATGTGCAGCTCCTCAAGAAAAGAGGGAATACGTTCCATCAACTGAAAGTAATCATCGCGATCTTTTGGAAACTTTTCCTGAACCAGATGATTATTGGAAATTGATTAAGCACTTGTTGAAAGACAAAAATATTGGTGTTAAATCGCATATTCAATTGCATAATCAAGTAGAAGAGAATCACTCGCCTTCTGATGCTATTGTTTTGTATGATAAGGATTCAAATCCTCTTTGTTTTACAATTTCTGGAAATTCGAACTACTGTAATTCGAATAGCTATATAGGTGCTCAAATAAATATGGCGATGGCTGTTCGTCGTATTACATGTTCGGGAGGAAAAGCTATCGCAATTAACGACTGTCTGAATTTTGGTAGTTTGCTCGATGAAAAGGTTTATACACAACTTGTTGAGACTGTAGGAGGTTTGTCTGATGCGTGTAGATTTTATGATATTCCTGTTTTGGGCGGGAACGTTAGTTTTTATAATGAAAGTACAGTTGAAGGTCAGAGAATTCCTATTCAGCCAACACCCGTAGTTGGAATGATGGGTATGCTAGATTCAGCTAAAGATCATACCTCATATATTTATAGACAAAAAGGAGATATGATATTCCTAATTGGACAATCGCATAATGATATTGCGGGTTCCCAATATTTGCAATGTATTAAAAAGGATGCTCCTATTGGTATTCCTCATTTTTCACTTTACGAAGAGAAAAAAGTGAATGATTGTGTTCAAAAATTGATTAAACAAAGGTTGATCGTTTCTGCACATAGTGTAGACGAAGGAGGTTTGTTTTTTAATCTAGTTTCATCAGCAATGCCATTGGGATTCGGCTTTGATATTACATCGCCAGCTGAAGTTAGAAAAGATGCTTTCTTGTTTGGTGAATCGCAATCGAGAATAGTAGTTTCAGTATCAATGGAAAACGAAGATGATTTTATCGATGCAATGATGGAGTATGGTGTGTCGTTCTCAACTTTGGGACATGTGACTAAGGGTGAGTTGAGAATAGATGATATTCCTTTTGGTTTTATTGATGATTATAAGACCGATTTCCAGTTAAGTTCACCTTTTGATTGATTAATAATCATGTAAATAAAGTAAGATTTGTAATCGGCTTGTCTCGACAATTAATATATTTGCGTTTGGTTTCTCAATTCTAGTATTATGGAGAATCTTTGTTATCAGATTTATTAACCTTCAGAAAATATATTTTAGTGGTCAATCCATATAAAGATTTAGATAAAGGCAAGAAAGCTCAGGTTGCTTTAATGTTCAATAATATAGCTAGGAAATATGATTTTTTAAATCATTTTCTTTCTCTTGGTATCGATAAATTATGGCGTAAGAAAGCTATAAAGTTACTTCGATCTCATCAGCCTAAACGTATGCTTGATATTGCTACAGGTACTGGAGATTTTGCTATTGCTGCCTTAAAGCTGAATCCTGATTCTATTGTTGGTATTGACATCTCAACAGAGATGTTAGCTGTAGGGAGAGAGAAAATCACTAAAAAAGGATTGGATGATAAGATCCAGCTTTTTGAAGGTGATTCTGAAAATATTCAATTCGAAAACGATTCATTTGATGCAATTACAGTAGCCTTCGGGGTTCGTAACTTTGAAAACCTTGAAAAAGGGATTAGTGAAATGCACCGTGTTTTGAATAAAGGTGGAAAACTTGTCGTACTTGAGTTTTCAAAACCTCGAAAATTTCCGATAAAACAGATCTATACTTTCTATTTTTTCAAGATCTTACCTTTCTGGGGACGCATTTTATCTAAAGATGTATCTGCGTATACTTATTTGCCTGAATCAGTTGAGAATTTCCCCGACGGTGAAAAGTTCTTGGAGATTTGTAAGACTTGTGGTTTCGAGTCAGTTTCAGAACAGCGACTAAGTTTTGGTATTGCTTCAATATACGTCGGAACTAAATAGAACAATAATATTTCGATATTTGGGTTATTTATTGAAACAACATACTAAAGTTTGAAGAAAATACTTATTATATTATTGCTCCTATTCTCGTCTAGCTATCTTTTTTCTCAAAGGGTTTATAGTTCGGGCCGTATCCAAAATAACCAAAAGGTTGATCAGAAACGATTGCATTTTGGTTTTACTTTAGGTTTGAATGCTATGGATTATGCAATCCGGAATTCAGCGAAGGATAATGTAAAGGCAGAGCAAGTGACTTTCTCCCCAGGCTTTTCAGTAGGAATTGTTTCTGATCTGAAATTGCATGAAGATTATTCTTTACGTTTTCAACCAGGTTTGGAGTTCGGTGAACGTATGATCTTATATTCCGATGATGATGACCTTGAGACACCACCTGCAGAGACGGTTATGGAAAGTGTTGTTATTAATTTGCCTTTATTGTTAAAATATAGAGCAAAGAGAATTGATAACTATCGTCCATATTTAGTAGGAGGATTTAGTTATAAGATGGATGTTCAAGCTCCCACTAAATTAGATGTTGAGGATAATGTAATGGTCAGATTAAAGCCTAACTATTTCAGTTTAGAAATAGGAGCTGGTATCGATTTTTATTTACCATATTTTAAGTTTGCAACAGAACTTAAATTCTCTCTTGGTTTGCAAGATATTCTGAATCATAAGCTTGATTCGGAGAATCCAGATGCAGACTTATACACTCATTCTATAAACAGAATAAGCTCGAAAGTAGTTACGCTTTCATTTCATTTCGAATAAATACACTTACCTTTTTATATATTATACTATGCTTACCGAAATTAATTTGGTTTTAAGTCCTCGTGATGCTTCTGAAGAGAAGTTTTATAAGATACTTGTTGCTAGAAATTTAAAAATAGAATCTAAAAGAATAAGTGGGATTCAGATTTTAAAACGATCTGTTGATGCACGACAAAGGACTATTAAAGTTAATATGCGTTTTCGCGTTGCATATGATGAGGTATTTCCTGATCTAAAATTATCTGATTTCACCTATCAGGATGTTTCAGGTAAAAAGAAAGTAATAGTTGTTGGAGCCGGACCTGCTGGTTTGTTTGCAGCTCTTAGGTTAATCGAATTAGGATATTGCCCAATAGTATTAGAGCGTGGGAAAAGTGTTGAGGATCGAAAAAAGGATTTAGCTGCAATTCATAAAGATCGAGTTATTGATGCTGATTCAAACTACAGTTTTGGAGAAGGAGGGGCTGGCACATTTTCAGATGGAAAGCTGTATACTCGGTCAAAGAAACGTGGTAACTTAAAAAAAATCCTTGAGGTTTTACATTTTCATGGTGCTCAAGAAGATATTTTGATTGATGCTCATCCGCATATAGGAACTGATGTATTGCCTAAGGTGATCGTTAAGATCAGAGAGAATATTATTAAGGCTGGCGGTGAAGTTAGATTCTCAACAAAGGTTAATCATTTGTTAGTAGATGAAAATAAAATATCTGGAGTAAGAATTGAAAGTGGAGAAGAGCTTAAGGCAGAATCTATTATTTTAGCAACAGGTCATTCTGCTAGAGATATCTATTATCTTCTAGATTCACAAAAAATTGAGCTTGAAGCTAAGACTTTTGCAATGGGGGTTCGAATAGAGCATTCGCAAAATTTAATCGATCAGATTCAATATCATAACCCAGAAGGGCGTGGAGAATATTTGCCAGCAGCAAGCTATAGTTTTGTGCAGCAAGTTGAAGGTAGAGGTGTGTATTCATTCTGTATGTGTCCTGGCGGAGTGATTGTTCCTGCGGCTACTGGCGAGAATCAACAGGTTGTTAACGGAATGTCATCTTCACGAAGAAATACAGCGTTTGCTAATGCAGGAATGGCTGTAGAAGTTATGGAGGAAGATCTAAATGAATTTAAAGAGTTTGGTGTATTAGCAGGTTTAAAGTTCCAAGAGAAGTTAGAGAAGCTATCATTTGAAAAAGGTGGGGCTGATTTAACTGCTCCAGCTCAAAGAATGAACGATTTTGTTGAAGGTATTCTTAGCTCTAATCTTCCTGATTCGTCATACCAGCCAGGTTTGAAGAGTTCTGATTTGCATGAGTGGTTACCAAAACATATTCGATTTCGTTTACAGGAAGGTTTTAAAGCCTTTGGAAAGAAATCTAAAGGCTTTCTAACTAATGAGGCTGTTATATTGGGAGTGGAGTCGAGAACGTCATCTCCTGTAAGAATTCCTCGTGATAATAAAAGCCTGCAGCATGTTCAAGTTTCTGGATTATTCCCATGTGGAGAAGGAGCGGGTTACGCAGGTGGAATTGTTTCAGCTGCTATGGATGGTGAGCGTTGTGCTGAAGCTTTCCATAATATGCTGACTGAATAGTCTTAGGAAAACATTTAATAGAAAAAAGCCTTTTGAAGATATCTTCAAAAGGCTTTTTTTTTGCACGGGTGGAGAGACTCGAACTCCCGACACCTGGTTTTG
>TARA_R110001583_G_scaffold48230_1_pt1 | contig 41865 bp, 66 predicted proteins | sample TARA_R110001583 | Tara Oceans TARA_R110001583 (sample SAMEA4398432) | marine metagenome | biome: Polar Biome; feature: [MES] marine water layer (ENVO:01000295) within the mesopelagic zone...; material: water (ENVO:00002006), including particulate matter (ENVO:01000060) such as...... | reverse complement strand
GAGTAGGGGACGGTTCCCCTGGTAATTCCTGGTTGTTTTACGGATAGTCCTCATATTTGTTCTCCTCTAGCCCAGATGGCCGGATATAAAATAAATAGCAGTAATATTATGGTTTGGTGGTCTCTCTCATTCTCTAACTATCCCGCAAACCATTCTCTAAGTCAACACTCATTCTGTTCCCCCAGGATGCTCCAGCGTTCTCCTCCGAGCTCATCAGTGGTCTCCCCAGACCCTAGCATCCATTCTCTCTGGGTTAATATATGTGGGGGTCCAGGAGAGAGAATACTGGACCCCCACTGGCTTATGACCGCTTCAAAGGACCAGGGATCCCGAGCTTGTCATTGCCAATTGCTGCGGCTGCCACTAGTTCGTTTAGCTCAGCCTCTGTTGCACTATAGCCTTCTCCATCTTCTGTTTCAGCCAGGTCTCGTTCTGCATCCACACCATATTCCATCTCTAGTGGGCGCCCCAGGAATTCTGCGACTGCAACCTCCAGCTCAGCTTGGATCGCATCTTTCTGCGCACAACGCTTCATCCTTCTCCAATGCCAGCCATACCAACCATGGTAAGCTATCTCGAACTCAACTGTGATGTTGTGATCAGCATCCCGGAAAGTGAAGACTCGGGCTAGCTGGTCCTTCTTAGTCCGGCCATCGAACCTGAAGTTCCCACCAACCTTGTGTCCGTACTTGGTTGACTCGTCTTCAAAAAGGATTTCTGTAATATGGCGGTTTCCTGCGGTTTCCATTTTTCTCTCCATTGAATCTCTCATTCTCTTATCATCCCCTATAACATCGTTAGGGTCAACATCTAATTTGCATTTTATTGATCTTTTTTTTGATGGGGTGGTTAAGCCAGCTCCGGGTCACTATAGGGGCACTCTAGGTGACACCGGGTCTCTCTAGGGGGGCGTATATAGGGGGGGCGTATATAAGGCGTGTTTTATTTCCTTTTCCCTGTTGACCCAAACACGGATATATGGGACTATAGGGTATAAGGAGAGATGATATGATGAAGTACGAAAATACCGCAGAAATAGGTGATGTGATCAAAGCTTTCGATTTTGAGCCAATGCCCGGTAGAGGTAACTGTTATGTAGTAGGGACAGTGGTATCTAAAGGTCTTACACCTAATGGATATGCTGCATATGGCATAGAGGTGACTAGCAGGATGTGGGATGGCAAGATGAGCATCTCAGGTACAGGCGACATGGTGTATGTACCATTTGAGACATCGATGGAAGATAGGTTTCCTGGATATGACAACAGAGTAACAAAGGTAGAGGGAGCAGCAGCATGAGGGCGGCTATAGAGAGAGCAATAGAGTTCGTTGGGCTAGTAGGGATGCTAGCAGTGATCATAGGGCTAGGTGTCGCATTCGGTATGTGACATCGCCCATGGGGGGGGTATATAGGCCTTGTTTTTTAATTAAATATAATACACTTTAGATTGGATCTAGATAAACCGATGTCAAAAAATTTTCCTGATCAAAATTATACCAAATATGGGTTCCGCAAGATCCTGGTGAGAGTTGGTGGGTACCCTGCCAAGGAGATATACAAGTACGAGAATGATGACTTCATTATCTCCCCCCTGTCTGATGGCTCTTGGATAGTATACTCTAAGGAATATTTTAATCGTGTTGATAGAGAAAATAATTTAAATAACCTGTTGACCCTTTATGGGAAATGTGGTACAATACAGGACAGTGACAATTACGTTGCTGCCCAACTAAGCCCTATGGGGTAGATCTGACGAAGGAGTCAAAGTAATGGATTATGTTAAAGCAATGAAAAATGGTTGGGATGAAGTACAGTTTGCTGTAGAGGCTTATGATTGGAAGAATGCTTCTTATGATCAAGCCAAAGAGGCTGCCCTTAGAGTGGTTGATCAATATGACTTTAAGAACAAGCAGCAGCTTCATCGCGATCTTATACAATACGATCAGCTAGACAATGTAAGAGCAATACATAAGTTCTGCAGAGATGTAGCTTGGTCTGGAGCCAAGATTAAGTTTGTTCAGAAGCTCGATCTATAGGGTTCTTCATGGGGTGGTCTTAGGATCACCCCTCTCCTATATCTCTTAGTAGTATGAGAGAGGCTTCCAAGCACTGATACCATTATAGCAATGGAAGCTTGGATATAAAAAGATGAAGATCTGTAGCATACGTAAGTATAACTTACGGCGGGAAGCAAAGCCCCCAGCATCTCTCATACTACTAAGGATATATAATACATGAAAAAGGACTGGAAGCAGATCTGGGAAGAGGCCGAGAAAGCCAGCAGGCAGTATGGGTCTCTAGGTGTGCAGGACTATGCTGCATTAGGTATAGCAATTTTATTTGTATTGGTGTTTATATTATGACAGTTTTTATTGGAATTAACATTGCATTGTGGTGCTTGATGGTACTGGCAAGCTGAAAGAGTTGCCTGGGTACATATCCTCTCCGTGCGTATCTCTCTGTAATCTTGAAGAGGGGTTCTGCACAGGGTGTGGTCGATCAAAAGAGCAGATCATTAGGTGGCGAAGATATAGTGACGAGCAACGTGAGTCAATAATGAAGGACCTCGGGTCCCAAGTGCGGTAGGTGCATGTGATTAGAGAACAAATAGTAGAGAACCTCAAGCAATGCTTTGATCCAGAGATCAGCATAAATATATACGATCTTGGATTGATATATGATATTGACCTTGACCATCTACCTAAGGTAACAGTAACCCATACTCTCACATCAGCATTCTGTCCTGCGGCAGATGACATCATTAGTGATATAGAAGCAGCGTGCGGGATGGTAGATGGAGTCGATGGTGTTGATGTGGTGACAACATTCGAGCCACCTTTTGGTCCAGAGATGATGAGTGAAGAGGCTAAAATAATACTGGGGATAGATTGGTGAAGATAGGATTCTTTGGAGACAGTTTTTGTGAGTCGTATGACTATTGGGGGCAGCTTGCACTTCCATGGAAAGAGCTTGATGTCAATGGCAAGAAGAAAGATAAGAAATTCAAAGGGCTCCATGCCAGAGAGATGAGAGGCGAGGATCCTAGTACGACAACATACATCAAAAAGATATGCGACCACTTTGATGCAGATTGTGTCCACACAGGAGTTCCAGGAGGAAGTGTCTGGGATACTATCATAAACCAGTTCCAAGAACATATGCTGACCAAAGGACTACCAGACGTTGCAGTATTCTGCTGGACTGACTTCTCAAGGATATACCACAAAGAGTATAGAGGGATGAATTATAATTCAGTAATGAATATAAAGAATAGTGGTGTTCCAAAAAGAGTATTGACAGCAATGAGAATGTTCTATGAAGAGCTGTTTGATCCACAAAAGATGAAGCATGAATACATGGGTGCTCTTCATTACTTTGATAATCTAATAAAGACATTTGAAGGATCTGGTCATGGCCAGACTAAGTTCATCCATATGCACAACTATGGTATGTCTCATAACTTTGATGACGGAGAGCCTCGTGAGTGGCGGTCTCTTCATACCTTTCCTCATGAGTGGCAACATGGTATGATGATTAAGCCTCCGTTGGTCAATCTCACAGTTGAGGGTCATAAGTTTCAGGAATATAGTACTGAGGTGATTGAATCATACAGTGCAAACCACATCCACGGAGATGATAAGAACCAAAGACTTGCAGATGCTATCATAAGAGCTATAGAAGATTACGATAGCAAGAAACGAAAAGAATACAAGTACAAAGTAAGAAAATTAAGATTAACAAAAGAAATTTTAGAATGGGGCAGAATACCGTTGACTTCTATCTAAAAAGGTATATAATAAACTTTGTGCCCCGGACAGATAGGAGACTCTAATGGAACTATACCCAGAAGAACGACAGCAAGAGATAATCGATAACTTCATGAAGCTATTGGTGGAAGCAGATAACTTCCCAAGAGAGCACAGTTCAAATGATTACAAGCTATTCTGGACTGGGCTAAGGTTGGAAGGATCCAATCTATTAGGACTCACCAACCATCTATCAGATCAACTAAGTCAACTAAGGAGACAAGATGGCAACCAAGAGACATAATGAGCAAGGCCTCGGTACTGTAGGTACCAGTCATAAGTTTAAGAAGAAGACCTCTATTGGTAGGAGTGTGTTCTCAAGACCTAAGAAGAAGGACCAGAAGCGATCGTGGAAGAAGTACAGGGGGCAAGGTGCTTGACAAAGTATTAATGCTGGCATACTTGATCAACCCCATAGATGATCATAATGCCTTTGTTGTAGTTGAGCCTTATTTTCGTAATAAGATAGAGTGCGGCTTTCATGTCCGTAACAACTATCTTTCATTGAGACATAAAATTTTATCGTTGACAAAAGCCGAGTCTTTGGATAGAATAGTATGTATAAGAGAACGTGATCTACTTAATGGACTAGGGATGGAAAACTCATGACGATGCACTTACTTCCTGCATATGTGACTACTACTAAATTTAAGCACAATAAGAAAAAGAAGACAGCTGCAGCTATCAAGGCTGATATAGAGCACGATAAGTTTCTACGTAGTATGGGTGCTCACCCAGATCAGCTGAAAGCTAAGAAAAGCTCATATAAAGCGACGTATAGAAGTAAGCCTAGAACTGTTAAAGCTGGCCAGGCAAAAGCTACGGTGAGCCAGAATTGGAAACGTGACACAGATCAAATCCCTGTTGGTGTTGCTGTAAAAAAAGATGCTAATATATATAGTGGCGAGAGAAAGCTGCTAGGTATATCTGCTATGCACAAGTCGAGTCTAGTGCCTGTATTCTCAGCTGATCAAGCAAAAGAAATAGCCAACATGAGAAGGGGATAGCAATGGCAGTAATGAGTACGTTCTTCGGACAGGATAAATACCAAGACAGAAAAGCAAACGTAGTTTGGGATGGTCGTTGGTATCATGTAGACTTGTATGTTAATGACAAGCTTTATGAATCAAGAATGATTAGAGACCATAATGAACAGTATTGTGAAGACACCGCAGAGAACTTTGTAATGGGAATATTTGATGCCAACACCAACCATGAGTCGCAGATCGCCGGATCAGCAAAAGGCTAAACCAACAGAGATAAAAAAGAAGGTCATGTCTGAGGGTGTGATCTTAGAATTTGTTGTTGATAACAAACAAGGTGTGATGCCTGATATCCCTCAGTCGGATTATGGTTCATGTATAATGAACATGCCACTGATTCAACATCAGTTGATTGAGACTGAGGAAGATCGTGCACAGATAGAACAGATAAACCAACGTATCAAGAATGACATTGATATGGCTCGACGGACCGATGATGCTAAGAATGTTAGTGCGCACCAGACAGACTTCTTATTCTACAAGCAGAGTCAAGGAGTCAATTGGGTACGTGAGGTTGCATTTAAGTTTGTAGAGCGGTTTATTGATCTTAATAGATGGAAGTTATATCCAGTAGATGGTTGGGGAATCAGATATCAAAAAGGTGACAGAACCAAGAAGCACGCTCATTGGCCACATAGTTGGGCTTACGTGTACTTTGTTGACTGTGGCGATGACTGTAGTCCTCTCGAAATATATAGTGAACCTGATCCAGCTATACAGCGAACTCTAGACTTAGCCAGAGAGCATGATAAGTCTGGTCAAGCTATTCCAGAATCTATTGCATATCAAAGACATTCAATTAAACCAGAACCTGGCAAGTTGTGCATCTTCCCAGGTTGGGTTCCTCATGAAGTGAAAGAACAACAAAGCGAACGTGCAAGATATGTGGTCGCTGGTAACATTGCTCAGATTGCTGTTCATCCTCAAGGTATTGAGGTAAACGTTGATGGTTATATAAGTGGGAAAGCATAATGCAACAGACAGAGGTAGACGCTACATTTCAGCCATTAGGCGCATTCAATATTCTCCTGGTGAATATGCCAGCAGAATTGGTGAATCAGTTCAACGGTTACATAGACGACAACTCAGAGCAATTGAGTTCCCTGTCAGACAGACTAGTGGGGCAAATACGTCAAAATCCTAAGTCTTCTCAGCTAGATATTCCAATCGATGATGGATTTGGTAGCGTGATGAAGAATTTCATTACTGGAATGGGCACCTCCTACGTAAGACAAGGGTATGATGGAGGGGCAAATGCAGAATGTTACGAGTTGTGGTCAAATGATTCGTATGAAGGTGACTATCAACCACTCCATATGCATGGATCACGCACTCCTGCAGGGCTTTCTGGCTTTGCTTACCTTGAAGTTCCACCTCAGATTGCTGCTGGGCCGCCAGGTCACAGTGTAAATCACAAGAATGCAGCCGGTGAGAGCGATGGATACACGCAGTTGGTGTGGGGAACGACCAATGCTCAGGACATTATGATGATGAAACCGCAGACATCCACGTTCATCAAGCCTACAAAGGGGCTATTGGTGATGTTTCCTAACTGGTTGTACCATCAAGTCCACCCATTCTTTGGTGAAGGGTGCCGTAGGACGTTTGCATTTAACTGCAAAGTCAATAATTCTCGAGAATTTCTAGAAAAATTTGGTGCTGTAGAAGTAGTTTAGTGTTGACCCTGTTTCGTTTTTGATGTATACTAAGGTATGAGCAATTCGAGAGAGGAATTTAGCATGAGTAACAGTTTAGGAATGAATTTTGTTGAGGATGACGGTGTTTTTGAATCTACTAATGCGCTAGCGCCTGTCTTTATCCTAAAGGATATGATTGGTGATTGGTCAGTTCAGTGCCCTCATAAGGGTATTGATGAAATTGGTTTTGTTGATTTCGATAGCGCTAAGCGTTTTGCTGAGCAGCATGTAGTTCATCTCTGGAATCCTTCTGAATTCACAAGCAGCAACCGGGCTCTCTCTTAATGAGGGCCTTGGGCACCTCTATATCTACATGGCATAAGTGGGATATGGATACTGATGACCAGGGAGCGCAAGCTCCTCATTGGTATTCTGATTGGGATACGCAGTTTCCTGAAGTAATTGAGCGTATTGCACAGGATGGATCTAACTCAGTGCTGATCCATGTGAACTATACGTTGGATAAGGAGACCTCTACCCTCTCGGAAACTGATATCACTCCAGATCAAGAGAACATTGAGGACGGATTGCAGGCATCCATCGATGCAGGACTGCAACCTATCCTGTATCCTACGGTAACGTTGCCCAATTGGGGTGGATCTCAACTGTGGGACAATGCAGCTGGTGGCCGAGTTACCATAAAAGACCCGGATCAGTGGTTCAATGACTATACTGACATCATTACAACCCATGCGATGCTTGCTGATAAGTACGATTTGCCGTATTTGAGCATTGGATGTGAGCTTGGAACGATTACAGAGAGCCATGCCGAGCAGTGGAATACGCTGATCGACGGTGTCAAGGCGATATATGATGGTCCTCTGATGTATTCCAGTCACGTAGATCCACGGTGGAACTCATTTGAGCCTAAGGACTTAGTCTTTTATGACAAAATTGACGTGATAGGTTTCAATTTATATCTTGAAACTAACTCTGCGGGTAATGATCTTACCCATATCGTTGAGGCTGCAGGTAAACCTGTGATGTTCACAGAATATGGGTTTGCTGGACCTAACCAAGATCTCGCATTCAACGAGTTTCTCGCTCAATGGAAGGATGAGGATCTCGAGGGGATGTTTGCTTGGGATCTGGCGCCAGCCTTTGATGAGAATTCTGCCCCACTTCATTATAATATCTGGGAAACCCAAGCTATGGACATCGTGGCAGCTGCGTATCAGGAAATACAGCTGGATGAGGGCATGGCTCCGGTGTATAAATTTGAGAATACTGCGACTGGGACAGATTTTTTCACTATCAATGAGGTAGAAGCGCAGATTGTTGCGGATATGGACCAATTTGAATCGCAGGGTATTGGGTTCTATGCCCATGAGAGCGAAGGATCCGCAGTTTACCGCCATTTTGACACAACCACAGGAATCCACAGCTTTGAATCTGAAATAAAAAACGATTATTATGAAGGAATCGCGTATTTTTCTGTTGACCTGTTTGGTTAAATGATGTATACTAAGGATATTGATAGAGGAGATGGATATGGGCAGAATGTGTGATTTGGCAATTGAAATGGAAGAGGCAGCTGTCTCGATGATAGAGATGGGAGCGTCTTCACCTAGTGATGTGCTCGCCGGAGTCCGCACTGCAGTCCCTTTTTGTGATGACAAATACGTGTTGAATTATGTCTATCATATCATGGGCCCCGATGAAGCTTTCTAGCTAGATTCCGGGCCACAGTCGAGCGAGCAGCATGACGATGCAAAACGCGGTTAAGCCAGAAACGACTATAAATTCAAGACTCTGGTGGGAATGGAGATGCCCTCATAAGAAAGACCTCCACCACTTCATTTTTTTTGTATTTTTCCCGTTTTTGATGTTGACCCTAACACGAATATGTAGGATACTTATATAATGAGAGAGAACACACACATGGAACATTTCGAGGACTTGTTATTCGAGTCTTGGGGATATGAGCTGCTTGAGAAATTCAAGCTTAATGATGTCGAATATACACGTAAGTGGGATGGTGCTCCTAGCATCTTCTTTGGTAAGGATGAGGGTGGATATTGGATTGCTCGTAAGGGCATATTCAATAAGATTCCTCTGAAATACTACAAGCGATCCGACTTCGATGATGATCCTAAGTTTCCTGAAGAGCTGAAGACTGCAATGTGGAACACTCTTGTGTATCTGCAGAATGCATACGTTGGACCTTCCAATGCGATGGTTCAAGGTGACTTAATGTTCTTTGATAATACCTGTGGTGGTAACATCAAGGAATTTCATCCTAACACGATCCGATATGAGACTAGTATTATTCCTAGATCTGCTATTGTCGGTATCGTATGGCATACTGCTTATCATAACGATAAGGTTGTGTATGGAGCTAAGATCAAAGAGCAGTTTAAGATTACAGATGAGCTTTGGATGATCAATGCTCATGATGAGGTCTCTGATCCTAGAGGGATTGATCTACCTCTTCGTATTGTTAAGTCTGTTGTTGGACGATATTCTGATCTGTCTGATGACACTAAGGCTCTATATAAGATGTGGAGGAATGCTCAGATCAAAGGTCTAGCTGAGGATAACATTACTGACTTCATGTTTGATCGTATGCAGAAAGAAGTAGCCTCTGTACTATCTGCTGATAAGAAAGCTGAGAAGATCGAGAAGTATCGTTCAATTACTAATGAGCTGACTGCTGTAATACATCGTCTTAACAATGACTATGAGTTAATGGTTGATGCTAAAGAGATGTTGCTGATGGAACTTAACAGACAGCCTTCATCATTCAAGACCACTGTTATAAGTGTTGGTGGTGTGTACAGGTCTGTTGACCATGAAGGATATGCAATGTATACTGAAGGTTATGCTGCTAAGTTAGTTAACAGGCAAGAGTTTTCTAAGAATAACTTCTCGCCAGATGTTGTAAAAGGATGGTCAAAATGAAAGCATTATTAATAGTTGCGTTAATGGGAATGGCTCAGCCACATGAGGTCATCTATGAGAACATGGATCAATGTATGGCCGCAAAGGCAGTTATTGAAAAGCAAGATATGGTTGATGGTGCAGCTTGCGTACCACACCAAGAGCTTACAAAACAAATTGAACCTGGATTGAAAATGATGCTGGAGTTCATTAAAGGTATGAAGCAGCGCAATAGGTGTGATGACATGAAACAACAGGTTCGGTTGTGGGAATGCATGAGTGAAGAAGAAAAGGAGAGGTGTACATCATACAGTAGAGATAGAGGGTGCTTTGCAGAAGAAGACGAGCAGCCAGCTATCACGGAAGAGAAATATAAGTGGTAGAATACCGTCCACTAGATGAGGATTTAATAACCTCTGATGTCTGCGTCCAATGTGGCCGATGTTGTAAGACTACATGGTTGCAGCCTCGGTGGAATAAAGCTGAACGTAATAACCATCGCGTCGATAAGATACCATACTTGAAAGAAATGTTCAGCCAGAGTACAACTTCATTTGTTGAGGAAAGAGGCGATAAAGTTGCTGTTGTAAACTGGTGTCCTAATCTAAAGCAAACAGGGTTTTGCCCATCAAAAGATTGGGATGGTGTCAACACCTTTAAGTGTGGTATATACGAAACAAGACCTGATGTGTGCGCTGCGTATAATTGCTTTACAGCAGCTAATGGAATGAAGAGAAATCCAGAATACTTTGACTTCATTAAAGGATTGATTGAGAGGGTACATGGTACAGATCCATATAAAAGGCGGACAGAAGAATCAAAGGAGCAAGATAAATGATGCTATCGTGTTCGCAGCATACGAGCTATGTCATTGGCGTATGGCTGACAACTTAGAGATCAATGTCGAGCTAAAAAAGATTCATGGCACACCAGTAGGATTTTGTATGTGGGCTGATGATAATATCAAGCCAAGAGAGTTTGATATTGAGTTGGATAAAACTCAAAGTGATGAAGAGCTACTTGTTACCGTAATGCATGAAATGGTACATGCAAGTCAGTATGCAAATGGTCGTCTACGTGAGAGGTTTGTGCCACGTCACAGGGTTGACTGGATGGATGGCAATAAGGTTTATGACAATACTAAATACAAAGACTTGCCTTGGGAACAGGAGGCCTACCAATTGCAAGAAGTATTGTATGAAAATTTTATTGAAAGGAGATGCTAGTGGGTAAAAGTTTATTGAACGTACCATCTGCTGCCCCTGAAGGAGCATCCAAACGAAGTGCCAAGGATGTAATGAAGAAGGCATCCACGAAGAATTTATTTAGACATTTTAAAAACAAGACTCCTATTCTACAAGAAGCTAGAGAGTACTTGGATGGAATTACCGGACCAGAGGGTGATTGGTTTGAGACAGATCATTGGGATCCAACAAACAAGTATGCCTTCCATCATGCATTCTTTCCAAAAGAGATCATGCTCAAATGCCCTCTGTGCACTTTCATTTATGAGAGGTTTGGTGAGATCCAACCTTGGATCTTAGGTGTCAATGCTGGTGTGCAATTTGAACAGCATGTAGATCAGTCCAAGGGTGCGTCTTTGAACTTTGCTATTCAGCCCCGCAGTCAGATTATTACGACATTCAGACACTCTAACTATCACCGTAGGTTCCAACAACAAATTGGTGGTATGGAATATGGCGATGAAGGTGAAGTTGTTCTACTCAATAATATGAAGCCGCATAGTGTACTCAACTGGAGTGATCGGCCATCGTTTACATTTACAATACCATGCGTATTGAAACGACCAGACTTCGATGATCTTTTTGAGGATGGTGTGTATGAATATCTTGCCAACGTGAAGGAAGATGGAACATACAGACCAGGCCAAGACTTAAACATGCCTTCAAATGATTCGTTGACTCCACAGCATTTAGAGATTATAATATTTAATAAGGTCCTGAAAATCTTAGTAGAGGAAGGTGGGTTTGAATTAGATGAACATTTTCGTAGTGGACAAAGATCCGAAAGTAGCAGCTAGGTCATTATGTGATCAGCATGTTGTTAAAATGCTTATTGAGAATTGTCAAATGTTATCCGCAGTTATGGATGTTACATATGAGGATAAGCATCGTAGCTTAATTGAGCCTCATGCCCAGTTTGGTTTGGCTAACTATCCAAAGTCTGTGAAGAAGCACCCATGTACATTATGGTTGATGGAATCTATTAACAATGTTAAATGGTTGATAGCACATCATTATGAAATGCTTTTGGAGTATACAAGGCGGTATCATAAAGTACATAAGTACGGTGGCACTGCAATGATCTATGAAGCCCAATTGCAGTATTGCAATTTACCTGGAGTGAAAAGGACACCGTTTGTTAATGCCAACACTAACTTCAAACATATTGAAGATACTGTTGAGGCATATAGGACATGTTACAATCTTGAAAAGTCTAAGTTTGCCAGATACAAATATACTATGCCTCCAGCATGGTTTATGCCGCAGTAGCTCAGTTGGTAGAGCAGTTGATTTGTAATCATCAGGTCCCGAGTTCGAATCTTGGTTGCGGCACCATTTGGAGATAAGATTGAAAATAATAGACGAAGATGAAGAAGCATGGGTAGCATTCCCACACCATAGATGGGTATTCAATAAATTAGATGTAGCATTCAGGTTAGGTTACCATGCGGGCCCTGCCTGTGTTCCTGTTGAAAAAGATGGCATGTATATTGTAAGACCGATATACAACTTATATGGTATGAGTGTCGGAGCTAAGAAGCAATGGCTTCGAATACAAGATGCTGAGGATATAAAAAGACACAGGTTTATGCCGGCAGGACATTTCTGGTGTGAGTTCTTTGAGGGTACTCATTACTCTATTGACTACCGTTGGGTTGAGGATGGTAAAGGTGGTATACACAGTCATTGGGAGCCATTCTGTACAACAATAGGAAATAACCATCCAACTGATATGTGGAAGTTTACACATTGGCAAACTATAGAGAACTTTCCTCATATTTTACCTAGCTGGTTAGATGATTTTAGCGACTGTGGAGTTATAAATATTGAGTGGAAGAGAAATGGATCACCAGACAACCATGGTGGTTCTGCTTTAGATAATAAGATCCTTGAGATCCATCTACGAACTGGTAATGATGTTGTCCATGAAGGTCCAGTAGGAACTGAAATGGTACCTGTCTGGCAAAGTGATGGCACACAGTTTATAAAGAAATACGAAGCCAAGGGATGGGTCTACCATAACAACTATAACAACGGAGAGATATATCACGCAGATGGCCAGATCTCAGATCCAAGAGTTGGTTACCTAACGAGATGCAAATTGTAATCTTTACAGAAGTTAGCTATCCAGGTTTTGGTAGATACGCAGGAACATATAGAGTAGCTACAGAACTCAGAGACTCAGGTTATACTGTCCAGGTTGTTGAGTTCTTTACTCGTTTAGATAAAGAACGACTTCTAAAAATCATTGATAAGTTTGTTACAAAGGAAACAAAGTTAGTTGGTTTCTCGTGTACATTCTTCTTACCTAAAGTTATGGGCTGGGGTGGAAGGTCAAAGATTAGAAAACTCATCAATACAAAAAGTGTGGAAGAAGCGCTAGATGAGACAACTCCATCTCCAGGAAGTAGAGTAGCAACCGAACGGCACATTGCTACTGATCCAAAGTCAGTTTCTGGTGTATCCAATTTGTTGTTTGGTAGAGATGATATGTTTGAGCTGTTTGATCGTATCCAAGAGAAAGGTGACAGCCCATATATGCTTGTGGGAGGTGCAAGAGCCTATCTTGCTGAAGATCCTCCGTTCAACGCATACGTAGACTTTGTTATAAGAGGGCAAGCTGACACGTCTGTTGTAGCTTTGGCAGATCATATATTCTACGGTGCCGATCTCAAGATAGGATATCAAAAAGGCAAATGTAAGATCATTGAAGAGAAAGATTATCCCGTAGATGATTTTACTATTTCAAGAATAAAATATACTGATAGTGATATCATTATGCCAAAAGAAGTACTGCCTTTAGAGCTAGCCAGAGGTTGCATATTCAAATGTGCATTCTGCTCATATAATCTTATTGGTAAGAAAGTTTGGGAGTTCAATAGAAACCCAGACCTTGTTGCAAAAGACCTCCAAGAAATGTATGATAAGTATGGATCTACAGGTTTCATGGTGTGTGATGACACGTATAACGACTCTGTAGACAAGGTACAGAGGTTCCACAAGGCATTCACTAGTCTGAACTTCCAACCCACCTTTAGCACTTATGCTAGAGCGGATATGATGGTATCTAAACCAGAGACAATACCATTGTTATATGAGAGTGGGCTGCGTAGTGTGTTCTTTGGTATTGAGACATTGAACCACCAAGCTGGTAAAGCTATAGGTAAAGGTATGGATCCTGAAAAGATAAAGGATGGGTTATATAAAGCTAAAGCCACTCCAGGTTGGAATGAGATAGTAACGACATCTGGGTTCATTATAGGATTGCCTTATGAGACAGAGGAGTCCATACATGAAACATACCAATGGTTATTGAGAGATGATTGTCCGTTAGATTCATTTAGTCCTACAGCTCTAACAATTAGTCCTGACTCTGCAATGGGATTGAATATGGCTAAATATGGATACCAATGGGATGAAAATGGTAGTTGGTATAGTGAATGGATGACAGAGCAACAAGCTAAAGATCTGGCAATGTATTATTCCAAACAGCTCATAAAAAAGAAGAGAGCTAGATTCCAGTTTACATTCTTTGGGAGAATGCAAAACATTGGATGGACATTACAAGATTTTGATAATGAAAGATTCTCCAATGATGAAAGTGATAGAAGAAAAGATATTGTACAATACAATTACTTAGAAAGACTTATGAATTTGTGAGGTTACATGGAAGTAGCAGAAGAAATTGTTCTTAGCAGTGCTAATGGTATATTACAAAAACAAGTTGAGCAATGGAACGATAAAGGATATTTTATTGTAAAGGGTGTCAATCTACCAGGAGAGGTTGATGCATTGAGATACGCCTCAAGGCAAGCTGAGGATATCAATGACGATAGATTCTTTGGTGAATATGATGGACGTGCAAGAACAGTATGGGCTCCACATTGGGAAGACTGGGGTAAGTGGTTAGAAAGCTATGCGAGGAACAATCCAGTACTTCCTGCAGTTAAGTATTTGATGGGTGGCCAGGTTTATATAAACCAATTGCACTTCAACTACAAGCTAGCTGAAGGTGGTGGAGCATTTGGGTGGCATTCTGACTATACTGTGTTTAAGTATCATGATAAATGGCAGAACATGAATGGACTAAGTGTGTTTTACATGCTTGATGATATGAATGAGACCAATGGCCAGTTTCATTTTGCACCAGGTAGTCACAAAGTTGATCTTCAGTTACAGGAGGGGTTTGATTTACCAGATAGTTTTACTCATGCAGAATATGGTGACAATCCTAGCCATGATAGAGGAAGCACGGCTTCCGATACATTCACTGCACCCAGTTATGTTGGAGGACCTGCAGATGGTCCAACTTACCCTATTGAAAGAATAGAAGCCAAAGCTGGTGATGCTTTAGTCTTTCATTCTAATGTGTGGCATATGAGTCCTAAGAATCTTTCAACGAAGGATCGACGTACTTTCTGCGTATGTTATAATCACATAGATAATAAAACGCAGTGGCCAATAACAAATGACCGGAAAGAGTGGATGACTCTTAAAGACTTCACTCCTATTTAATATAAATAGATATACGTTCACCCATATAGGGCGGAAGTAGCGAAAGCGAAGGAACGCACTTAACTTGTAACAAAGGAGAGTGTCGTGAGATATGCAATCGAAAACTATCTTAAACAAGAACGTACTAAAAAAAGCCACATAGCTTTATTGAAAACTCGAGGTAATTTATCATGTCAGCTAAACACCAAGGTGGAATCAAACCTGAAATATTTCCTGACCACGTTGAGCTTGAATTTACCTTTACTGAAAACGAGCTATCGTTCAGGGATGCTTTTCTCGAGACGTTAATTGACATTGCCAGCAATACCACAAAAGAATTAGTAGTATGCTTTAGTGGTGGAGCCGACTCACAATTAGTAAAGTGGGGTTTCGATTATCTCGAAATCCCACACAGAGTCATGCATCAAAGATATCTGTTAAATGGTGCCTATCTTAATTGGCAAGAAGCTGGTTTGTTGCCACCAGAAACAGAATTTGTTGATGTGGATGTTCTAGAATATCAAAAGTCAAAATACTTTCAAGATAGATTTGTAAAGGAGTTTCCAACCAGTGTACACTCATCTATTCAATGCGCCTTGGGCGACAAGTATAATCCAAATGATGTATTCCTAGTCAGTTGTTCATCTCCATATAACATATATAAGTTTGGTTGGAGAGATGATAAAAGGTGGTGTTTTGCTCCATCTAATTTATGGAAGACAGTAGGATTCAGAGAGTATGATTACACTGGTGTATTTTATGATAATCCATCTGTGTGTTATTCATTGTTTGATGATCTATACAAACAACAATCAAGAGAGCTAGAACAAGGTAAGTGGGAATATTGGTACAAGCATACGTTCTTTGATCACCACTTTCCAGAAGTAGCAGACAAGATAAAGCAGAAGCTCAACAATGACAAGTTCCCATACTTCTCAGATTTAGTGTATGATCGAACAAGAGGTATATATCAATATGATATAAATGATGATAGGTCCTTATATGATTGTTATCCTCAAAGGACATTTGTTGGTATTGAGATGGAAGAATTTTTTGAGCGTATTGAAAAAGGAACTACCGTAATGAAGTTTAGTCGTGAATGGTGCAGGCTGGGAGATCATATAATTGTTGACACTCCAATCATCGAATGATAGAATTGTTCAAATACCCTATAGGAACGAAGAGAGGATTGGAATACTCTTATCAGGGGGTATGGACTCAGGTCTTTTACTCAACTTGCTTGATATTGCTTGCACTGATTGCACTTTTGTAATCTTTACAATGGACAAGCCTGATGGCAGTCTAAAGCATTCAGCAGATATAATAAAGAAAAGCAAATTAAGAAACAAATGGGAACAACACGTAGTCAAAGGTGGAAAGGAAAATGAAATTGCTTCATTGGGTATTACGGGTAAAACTGCATTTAGACACATTCTTGATGATTATATCACCGACCTGGATGTACTGTACAGCGGGAATACTTCTAATCCTCCTCAATCTCTTATGTCAACTACCGCAGCCCCAGACAGGTCAGTAGCTAACAAGGCTGTAGATAAGTACAGTAAATTTGAGATACCTTTCATTGAATTGAACAAAGCTGAAACAATTGATCTTGTATTGAGGCATGAGTTGGAATGGTTATTTGAAGCATCACATACATGCACTGAGTTTGATGAAGGTAGATGTTATCAACAAACAGAAACTATACATTGTTGGCAGTGTAAAGAAAGGCAGTGGGGATTTGATCAAAACAATATGGAAGACCCTGGTATAAAATAGTTGACTAAATACCACGTTAATAGTATTATATAATTATAATTGCTTGATAAGGAGTATATGATGGCAAAAGACGATACAGATATGAGTCATATCGATCAAAGGCTATTTAAGATGGCTGCAATGATTGATACAACAATCCGATACAACTGCGATGGCATGGAGCTTGATGAGTTTGAGCAAAACTATCTTAATGTCTGGTTGAAGAAAGAACGGGATCCATTGATTGTTGTTATTTTAGCTACATTGACTGGTGCTAGGGATCCTAATGCAGACGTTGATGGTGAAGTGGAAGCAGAAGCAGATGCAGCATGAGGGTACTCGGCTTCAGTGAAGGATTTCATGATGCCGCTGTAACTGTCTTAGATGGAAGTGAGATACTTTTTGCTGGTCACAGCGAAAGGTTCTCCAAAGTGAAGAATGACAAATACGTTTGTCAGGAGTTAAAAGATTATGTCAAAAAGTATGACGCTGATACAATTGCTTTCTATGAGCGGCCTTTTATCAAACGGACCCGTCAAGCGTATGCGGGGCAATGGAAGTCAGCTTTTAAAGCACGTCATCTTAACTACGATTACGATCATTGCTTTAACCATCATCTTTCTCATGCTGCTGCCGCATTCCAATGTTCTGAATTCAGTAATGCAAATGCGCTTGTAGTAGATGCTATAGGTGAGTGGGATACTGTTAGTGTATGGTACTGTGAATATGTTAATGATGTAGCACGGTATACAAAACTAAAATCTTTAAAGTATCCCACCTCTATAGGTTTATTCTATTCTGCCGTCACAGCTAGAGTAGGACTCAAGCCTATGGAGGATGAATATATTACTATGGGTATGGCAGCATATGGCAAACCCAACAGAGTACTGTATGAAGAGCTTAGACGTATGATGTTGAAGAAGAATCTTCACAGAGGTATGAGAGGTCTACTGTCAGAATACGAAGATGTGGACATAGCATACAACGCACAGAAGCTAGTAGAGAATATACTAAAGACGTTTGTAACCAAGTTAGACAAAAAACTTCCTGTGGTATATGGTGGAGGTGTTGCGCTTAATAGTGTTGCAAATGGATTAGTGCTGAGAGGAAAACAACACTATGTGTTTCCTAATCCTGGAGATGCAGGATCATCTCTTGGTGCAGCTGCATTAGTACATGGCCAAAAGATAAAATATGAACATTCATTTCTTGGTTACAAGTTACCAATGTTGAATGTTGATCAAATAAAGCATGTTGTAGATCTATTAGAGAAAGGAGAGCCGGTTGGTATTGCAGCAGGCAAAGCAGAATTTGGTCCTAGAGCTCTAGGTAATAGAAGTTTATTATGTGATCCAAGAACAGCAGAAAACAAAGATAGAGTTAACGATATAAAGAAACGTCAGAAGTTCAGACCGTTTGCTCCATCTATATTATCTGAACATGCTGATAATTATTTTAGAACATTCAGACAACATGACTACAGCTATATGCAGAATGTAGTGAAAGCAAGAGATAAGTCGTTTCTTGCTACTATGCATGAGGATGGATCAGCTAGAGTACATACAGTCGATAGGTCTACCTGGATTAATTCACCATTGAGACATATACTTGAAGCATGGTATGAAAGAACCGGATGCCCTGCATTATTGAATACAAGTTTAAATATAAAAGGTCAGCCTATGGTCAATGATAGTGCTGATGCAAAAGCATTTGCAGAAGAATATGGAGTAGAAGTAGTGTGCAATGGATGAACGCATTAGTCTCATCAAAGATAAGTTAGCTGCTCAAGTTAGCCCAACATTTTGTTTGGCTAAGTTTCATCACGTAACAATTTATCTACAAACTGGTGAGACACATAGCTGTTATCATCCAAAGCCACATCACATCCCGCTTGATGAACTCAAGCGGGATGCTTCCGCTCTACATAATACTGAACAAAAGAAACAAGAACGTAAGTTAATGCTTGAGGGTAAGAAACCTAAGGGCTGTCAGTATTGTTGGAATGTTGAGGCTCTAGGTGAAGAGTATGTCAGTGATAGACATGAACGTAATGCATCTATTCATAGAGAAGAGAGAGTGGATGAGATAGTTAAACATGGATACGATCATCATATAAATCCAGAGTATATTGAGATAAGTTTTGGTAATGAGTGTCAGTTCAAATGCGGATACTGTCATCCAAAAGCAAGCAGTAGTTACTGGAAAGAGATAGAGAAGTTTGGTCCATATGATATGGTTGAAAACCATAGATTGGATATTGATTGGATCAAACTATTCAAACGAGAAGAAGAGAACCCATATGTGGATGCATGGTGGGAGTGGTGGCCTGAAGTAAGAAAGACTCTTAGTATATTGAGGATAACTGGTGGTGAACCATTACTTCAACAAAGTACTTGGAAGTTGTTTGAGAACATCTCTAAGTATCCACTGCCAGATCTTGAGATCAATACAAACAGTAATCTTGGTATGACTAATAGAATAGTTAAGAGATTATCTAAGTTTGTAAAAGAGTTTGAAGATGAAAACAAGATTAAAAGATTTAAATTATTCACCTCATTAGATACATGGGGCTCAAGAGCTGAGTATATAAGAACAGGTCTAGATTTAAAAGTATGGGAAGAAAATTTTCATACATACTTAACGGAGACTAATGCCAACATCACCTTTATGATGACTTTTAATATATTGACGGTCACTACATTCAAGAGTCTATTAAAGAAAATATTAGAGTGGAGAGAGCAATACCCTGATGTAACAAATGGGGCAGGACAGCTACATCGTGTTCGTTTTGATACACCGTATCTTAAAGAACCATTACAGTATGATATGAATCTACTACCTAAGAATCAGTTTATGCACTATATGAATGATGCTCTTCATTTTATGAAAGAGAATATAAAAGAAAATGATCCAACTAAGTTCAGTGATCTTGAGTATTGGAAGTTTAAGAGAGTTGTGGACTATATGCAACAGACAAACTATTCAACTGAGAGATTGCTTGAAGGACGTATTGATTTTTACAATTGGTTTAATGAACTTGATAGAAGAAGAAACACAAATTTCTACAGCACATTTCCAGAAATGAAGGAGTTCATGGACCAGTGTCAGTCGTTAGCAAAAGCCAAGCTCAAAAACAAGACCTCTTAAACAACCGTAAGAGTTTTTGTATTCTACCGTGGGTTCATTTATACGCGGAGCCAGATGGTACAATATTTCCATGTTGTACAGCAACACCTTTGTGGGATGGTGAAATGGGTGAGCCTGGTACAAGGACTGATCCTCACTTTGCTACATCTAATATTAAAGACAAGTCTATATTAGAGGCTTTGAATACTCCTAATTTCAATAAACTCAGATTAGATATGTTGAATGGAGATGAATTACCAAGTACATGTACAAGATGTAAGAGATTTGAAGATGTTGGTAATGATAGCTACAGACAATATGGTAGACGACACTTTGGTCAGTTTGTTGATGCTATAGATAATACAAATGAGGATGGAAGTTTAAAGAAGCTCGATCTAAAGTTCTTAAATGTCAGATTTAGCAATCATTGTAATATGGCATGTCTAACTTGTAATGCTCAATGGAGTACCTCATGGTATGATAAGTCTCCTTGGTTGTGGAAAGATCCAACCAGAACAAAACTTTTAGATTTAAATGACAACTCAAAGTATCCTATATGGGAAGAATTGCAACCTTATTTGCATACTGTAGAAAAGATATATTTCACCGGTGGTGAACCACTAATGATGCCTGCGCATTGGAAGATACTAGAATATCTGGTTGATAATAATCTCCAAGACAAAGTTGAGTTGCAATACAATACAAATTTAAGCAGGTTGAAGTTTGGTAAACAACATGCTATGGATTATTGGCCAAAGTTTAAAGAGATTGATCTTGGACTTAGTATTGATGGGGTTGAGAGAGATGTAGAGATTATAAGATGGAATACAAAATGGAAAGATGTGTATAACAATATCAAAGAAATACAGAAGTATGATAACATAAGATACTCTATTGATTCAGTTGTTAGTATTTTTAACATACATCACTTACCAAAGATGGTTAGATACTTTCATAATGAAGGCTTGGTGAAGTACAATACCAACACAGTAGCTAACATTGCTCATGAACCTGAGCCTTTGAGTCTCACATCTATTCCTGCAGACATGAAGCCAGCTATTGAAGAGTTCTTAAAGTTAGAATGGTCAAAATTACCAGTAAATATTAAAGCAAGATATCAGAACCCAGGATGGCAAACGTGTATTGATTATATGTATGCTCGTGATACATATAAGCCTGGTAGGCTCTCTGAACATTTAAACAGCACGCTCAAGTTTGCAAAGGATGCTGTTCTTGAACACATTCCTCTAGTAAGAATGATAAATGATATTGATCATCCATTTGATAGATGGAATAAAGATATAGGAGAATCTGGTGGCTATAAAGAACCCATCTGATAACGAAAACTTTTGTATACTTCCATGGATGCATCTATACGCAGAGCCTGATGGCAATGTGTTTCCATGTTGTACGGCTGTGCCATATCCAGGAATACCAGAATTAAAAGGTAGTCTTAAAGACAACACATTGGCAGAAATATATCATTCTGATGAGTGGAATAAACTCAGAAAAGATATGATGGAAGGCAAGAGAAATGATGCTTGCACCAGATGTTGGCAGTTTGATGATGCAGGAGGATCTTCATATAGAAAACATAACAATAATCTATTCAAGAAACATTTCAATCTTGTAGACTTAACAGCTGAAGATGGTAGCATGGAAGAGTTTCATTTCAAAGCTATCAATATAAGGTTTAGTACAGAATGTAACTTTGCATGTTTAACTTGTGGTCCTTCTTGGAGTACAGGATGGAACAAATATATCATTGGACCAAAAGGACCAAATCTTAAACTAGAAGACAATACAAAAGAGTCAGTGTGGGATCAGATCAAGGAACACCTACCAACTGTTGATGAGATATATTTCACTGGTGGTGAGCCATTAATGATGCCTGAACACTATAAGATACTCGACTACTTGATACAACAGGGTCTGACAGATATGACTCTTAGATACAATACTAATATGAGCAATCTAAACTTTTACAAGTACAACGTAGTTGATAAGTGGAGGATGTTTAAGAAGGTTGAAGTAGGAGCAAGCATCGATGCGTATGGAGAAAGAGCAGAGCTAGTAAGACTTGGTACTAAGTGGGATCAAGTTGAAGCTAATTTACTATCACTCAAAGGTATTGATAATATTAACTTAGGCGTCGATAGTGTAATAAGTGTGTTGAATGTTGATCACATTCCTAAGTTTCATCTCTATCTTGAACACAAAGGAATCGTTGACGAGACTTCAATAATGTCATATAATATAGCATTCAGCCCACCAGAGTTTAATATACAGTCTATACCAGTAGACATGAAAGAGGAGATAAAACAATTCCTAGAAATACACCTAGAGAACTACTCTGGACGGATGACTCATCCCAGATGGGGATTCCCTCAAATCATATCTTTTATGAAGGAGAAGGATACGTGGGATCGGTCACGATTAGTTCACAATCTTCATTCAAGATTCAGACACGTATACAAGGAGATGACGGAAAACATTCCAATTATCAAACAGATGTTACGACATGAGTGACAAGGACTTATTTCTAAACAATAAAACATTTTGTATGTTACCGTGGACTCATATGCATATGTGGCCCAATGGGGATACGTATCCTTGTTGTTTAGCAGATTCCAGAATGCCAATTGGAAGCTCTCATGATAATACCATACAAGAGCTGTGGAACAGTGATAAGATGAAAGCTCTTAGAAATGCTATGCTTGAAGGAAGAGAAAGTCAAGAGTGTAGGAGATGTTACGAGCAAGAAAAATCAGGTTTGCAGACATTGAGAATATCAAGCAACAAGGAGTTTGCTGATCACTGGTGGAAGGTAGAAGAAACAGAAGAAGATGGAAGCGCAGGCCTGGTCAACATGGCATACCTTGATATTCGTTTCTCAAATCTTTGTAATTTAAGATGTCGTACTTGTGGACCTAATTTTAGTACAAGCTGGTATGATGATCATGTCAAGATGCATGGTGATCCAGGTATACCTCAACTACTAAAGGTTGGTAAGGATATGGATACGTTCTTCAAAGAACTCGAGCCAATGTTACTTGATGTTGAGAAGGTGTATTGGGCTGGTGGTGAAGCTATTATAACAGAAGAACATTATAGAGTTCTTGACTATTGGCTCCATCATAAGATGACAGATGTTAGGTTGAATTATACAACCAACTTTACTAATATGAGATTCAAGAAAAAGTCTATCTTTGAATACTGGAAAGCATTTGATCATGTTGTTGTTGCAGCTAGCCTAGATGGTAATCATTCACAAGGTGAGTATCTAAGAAAAAATATAAAATGGGATGTTGTTGTTCAAAATAGAAAGGATATGATGAAAGAGTGTCCTGATGTTGACTTTTGGATTACGCCTACTGTTAGTATATTCAATTCATACAATGTAGTTGACTTTCACAGAGAATGGGTTAATCTTGGTTTACTCAAACCTCAAAATTGTAGATTGAATCCTTTGTTGGATCCTGAGTTTTATAGAATCCAATGTCTACCAAGAAAATTAAAAAGAGAAGTAGAAGAAAAGTACAGAGATTGGATGAAAGAGCTTGAACAATATCCTCACACAGATAGAATAATACACGACTATGAAAGTATAATACACTTTATGTGGGAAGAAGACAAGACTAATCTTTTGACTGTATTCTTTGATAAGGTAAATCAACTCGATCACATCCGTAGTGAAAATTTCTTTGAAACTTATAAAGAGTTTAGTAAGTTAAAAGAATATTATTATAAGAATGATTTTTGGAAGAATCGTGGCTGAGACATTTTGCATATATCCATGGACAAACATTCATACTAATACTGATGGTAGATGTAAGCTATGCTGTAACATCTACACAGAAGATTATATAACAATTGATGATGAGTTTGCTATACTAGGTCACCAAGAGTTTGATGATATATGGCATGGTAAGTATATGACAGATGTTAGAAAAGCAATGTTACAAGGTGAACGTATTGATGCATGCCACAGATGCTACGAGCATGAAGAGAAAGGATTGGAAAGTTCAAGACAATGGGCAAACAAAAACTTTCACACTGATAGTTTAGATCCAGTGTTTGATCCTAATCTACTTGAACTGAGACTTGGCAATGTGTGTAACTTGAAGTGCAGTGGTTGCTGGGCTGTAAGTTCTGATCAATTATATAACGAAAGAAAAAGGATACTTGATAATGAAAAGGTTCCTCAATGGTTACAGAACGTATGGCGACATGAGTTGGATAGTGTTGATCAGTTTGATTATGATTGGTTTAATACACCAATGTTCGACAAATTTATTGATAGAGTGGCGCCTAATCTCAAAAGATTGTATCTTACGGGAGGAGAACCAACTCTCATCCAAAAGAACAGAGAAGTCCTAGACAAGTTAGTAGAAGTTGGTAATAATGAATGTTATGTATGTTGGACAACAAATCTCACTAATTGGCCAGACGAATTTTATGATAAGTTAGACTTCTTTGATGAGTCAGAGGTCCAGATGAGTATTGATGGATATGAAATGACTAACTCATATGTAAGATATCCAACCAATTGGAAGGCGGTAGAAAAGAACTTTGCAAAAGCTCAACAATTAACTGAGAAGTGTTTACTAAAAGTATACTTTGTATATCAGGCATGGAATGTATACGATGTAACAAAAGTAGTAAGATGGATTGAGCGGAATCAAACTCGTAGAGTAGACTTTGTACCTATTTTTCTTGAGAGTCCAGATTATATTCACAGTTGTGTGTGGCCAGAAGAAATGAGAATGGATGTTGTAAAACAACTAGAAGCTTTTGATACTCAATACGAAGGTGCAATACGTAACATAATTAACTACACAAAAAATACAAATAAATATAAGGGCGAGCTTATTAATAAAATGAGAACGTATGTGCACTTCCTTGACAAGTATAGGAAGTACAAGTTTGAGGATGTATTTCCAGATATGGTTAAAGTGATTCAACATGCCCACCCTGACTAAAATTGTACCTGCTAAAGAAAAGTGGTTGAGTATTGTTTGGCAAGTTAATGACTTCTGTAACTTTCGTTGCACGTATTGTAATGAGGGAAACTGGGGTGGTAGATTCAAACACGAAGATGATATTGATAAGATCCTCACAACATTAGACTATATCATAGATCTGTATCAGGATCGTGGTTATCGCTACTTTAAACTGTTTCTAAGCGGTGGTGAGCCTACTCTATGGCCAGGACTCATACCAACTATAGAGTTGTTTAGAGAGCGTGTAGAGTTCCCTGGAAGCTGTGTGGGCGTCAATACAAACCTATCAAGAGGTCTGAAGTGGTGGAAAGAAAACTACACTTTGTTTGATGATATAGTAGCAAGCTATCATGCAGAATTTACAAAAGATGACAGATATTTTGAGAACTATGATTGGTTGTGTACAAGAATAGCATATATGTGTGCCAGAGTAATGATGCACAAAGATAAGTGGGACCAATGTATTGCTATGACTGAGAGACTTAAAGAGTGTACAAACCACATCATTGACTATGTTCCAGTGTTAGATTCTCTTAGACCAGACACAGAAGAATATCATTACGATGAGGAATATCAGATAAACTTTTTCAAATCTAATCCTGATGTAAAGACAACTAATTTTACTATATTCAAAGATCCAAATTACGCCTATGCAAATATGATTGTTGATGGTGATGAGGTACCAATTGAGTCAAATAGGATAATGCAAAATGGTTGGAATTTCTGGAAAGGTTGGGAGTGTAACATACAAGACAGTCTCCACATATATCCAGATGGAAGAATAAGACAAGCCAGCTGTGGTGTAGGACCAATAGTTGGTAATATAGCTGGCGAGTTTGACTCAAGTAATATCAAACCAATAATTTGTCCAAAGCATCATTGCCATTGCGCTGCTGATTTCAATATTGCAAAAGGTCCAATATAATGCATTGTTATTATGCTATGAACGGTTTGAGTGTAAACAACTTTGGTAGAGTGAGACCATGCTGTGTTGCAAAAACATTTAAGTCTATATCAGGAGCTCCTGGTGTAATCAACTCCCATGACTTGGACTATATTAATACTTGGCCAATTAAAATGGACAATGGTAAGTTTGGATTCCAACCACAGATACAAGCAATGGGACATGTTAAAGAACTTCTTAATGATCCTGTGTTGTGCCATCTTAGAGAGAAGCTGAAGAAGAACCGAAGGCCAGCTGAGTGTGAGAGATGTTTTGGTGTTGAGGACCAAGGTGGATACTCATATAGAATGGATGCAAACGAAACTCATAAGCATCTTATACATGAAGACTCTATCCAAGAAAAAGATGGCGTGATGATAGACATGGAGCATATATCATACTTAGATGTTACTCTTGGTAATGTGTGCAACTTACAATGTAAAACCTGTAATCCATGGAGTAGTCATAACTGGATAGAAGAAGCTCAAGTCATACCTCATCAAGAACATAAACCAGAATACATTCCTTACTTAAAGAAAGGTAGAGCAGAGCCCTGGTTTGTAAAAGCATTCAGAGAAAGATTCTTTGATCCTATACTTGGTCAGATAAGAACAATTAACTTCCTTGGTGGAGAGCCACTAGTTGTAAAGGAACACTATGAGTGGTTGAAGCATATCATAAACAAGGGATGGGCAAAGAATAAAACATTACAATATACATCAAATGGAACTACAATACCCAATGCCTTGATTGATCTTTGGTCACACTTTGAGCACATTAATCTTGGTATAAGTGTAGATGCAGTGGGTGACAAAGCATACTATATAAGGCATCCTAGTAAATGGTCAGTGATTGAGAAGAACTTCGACAAGCTAAGACAAAGGTGTAAAGAGGTTAAGCATATCAATGTGCAGTTGCATACAACAGTAAGTATGCTTAACATCTTAGACATCGGCGAAGTGTATGAGTTTTCGAGGAATCAATATCAGAAATTTCACTATTTCGATACAGAAGCCAGGGCTCCTCACGGTTATATTAACATACTTCCTCATATTAACATTGTTGATTTCCCTAGGTACTACCATATCCGCCATCTACCTGCTGAGTTGAAACACCAAGCAGTAAAACAAATAGAGTTGACTTATAATCGAGTTAAGGGTACAATAGAGAATAGTTGGGAACAAGATAATCTCAACAACCTAAATAACCTAGCAAAAATTATTATGGAAGACCGTGACCCTCATAGGTGGGACCAATTCTTAGATGTTCAGAGAGCATCTGATAAATTTAGAAAGTTAAAAGGAAGCGATTACTTACCATGGATGAGTCAGTATGTCTGAAGTAGACCCATTTGATCACATATACGAAGCTAATAAATCTAGCTGGAAGGGATATGATAGCTACAAGGGTGTACTTATATCTCTTGGTTGTAGTCATACAGCTGGTAGTGAGACTCTAGGTGTTGGTGATAGTGATGAGCAGAGACAGTTATCTTACGGTGCTAAGATTGCAGAGAAATGGAATTATCAACATTTAAACTATGCACAGTGTGGTGGTAGTAACCATAGAATATTTGATCAGTTCTGTACAATCATGAGCGACATAGAATCAGGATATGGTTACTATGCTCCTATAAGAGAAGACTATAATTACTTCTTTCTGATAGGATGGACTAGTTTGAATAGACTTGATATGAGATACAAACAAGAAGATGAAAATGAGTGGAAACAAGCTGGTGATTATGGTGCACGAGCAGACAACAAATACATTCCAGCAACTGTTGGTACTAATCCACTTATGCTTAAAGACAAAGAGATACGTAAGGCATTTGATATGGCATATGTTTGGGCAGATGATGTAATTGCTGCTAACAGACTTGCAGCCTACATTTATGCTATACAGAGTATGATGGCAATATCTCCATACAAATATTATATGTTCAATGCGATAGAGAATTATTATGATACTCATCTATCAAACCCTCCTAAGCCATATCAAGACATTACGTTTCCTCCTTTTGTGGGCAATCAAAAGATTTATTATACTATAGATGATAAATATTATTACAAGCCTATGGACAAACATTTTAATTACTATAGGTGGTGTACTGAGGTTAAAGGCCATGCACCAAAAAGCCAGACGTATTGGCATCTTGGAGAACAAGCTCATATTGATTGGGCAGAACATATTTACCCGGAGATAATGAATGCTTACCCAGATCTGGCATAACTTCATTGATTGGATTACATATCCATATATAAGATACAAAAGAAGAAAGAGACTTGAAGAGATTCGTAAACACGATCCATTTATCTATGAGGAATAAATAATGGCCCTATACACTATCTACACAAGAGACCTATGTGGCTTTTGTGAAGCAGCTAAAGCTCTTATGGATTCATTGAGTCTTCCGTATGAAGAACTTAATCTTGAATCACATCCACACCACAGAGATGAGTTACTGTCAAAGGTACCTCCTGGGACTACATCAGTACCACAAATATTTGTTGGTGAGAACCACATTGGTGGCTTTGATGACTTCAAAGTGTATGTAGAGGAATCAATACAAAGCGGAAGATAATTTATTATGGTTAAATTGACAATAATGGACAGTGGTCCAGAAAAGAATGAGTTGAATAAAAATGCTTGGGGTGGTACTGAGCTTATGCAAAATAGATTGTATAAGGAGATGCCAAAAGATCTCATTGATCAATTCCAAATTATTTGTTCTAGACCTCGTAAGCTAAAAGAAGATAAAAAGAAGATACTTTGGTGTCATGATCTAGCACAAGATCCTGAAGTTGAACATCTGAAAGATGGTGGTCATGAGAAGTATGACAAACTTGTGTTTGTATCTCACTGGCAGTTTCAAGACTATATGTATCATCTTGGTATACCTCACTCATCAGGTTATGTACTTCAAAATGCTATTGATCCAATTGACGATCATGAAAAGCCAACAGATGAGATTAATCTTGTATATTTCTCCACACCACATAGAGGATTAGATATCCTTGTTCCTGTATTTGAAGAGATGAAGGCCAATCACTTTCAGAGTATAAAGAAGCCTGTTAACCTACATGTATACTCTAGCTTTAAGCTGTATGGATGGCCCGAGAGAGATAAAGAACACAAAGCTCTAATTGATAAGTGTAAGAACACCGAAGGTATTCATTATCATGGATCTGTACCAAATGCAGAGATGAGAGAAAACCTGAAGAAGATGCATATCCTCGCATACCCATGTGTGTGGCCTGAGACAAGTTGTATGGTTCTTATGGAAGCTATGTCAGCAAAGTTATTGTGTGTTCATAGTTCGTTTGCTGGGTTACCTGAGACAGCTGCTAACTGGACTATGATGTATCCTGTACATGAGGTTGCTAATGATCATGCTCAGATCTTTGCACAAAACTTGTTTAACGCAGTATCATTAGTAGATGATAGTGCACTACAAGATAGATTGCATATGCAAAAACAATATACAGATGCGTTCTATAACTGGGATGTCAGATCCATGCAATGGAAGATATTCCTCGAGGGTATAGCTAATGGGAGTTAATATGTCACCAGAAGAATGGAATAATCAAAAAAGAATTGAATCCGGTGCAAATAAATTATGGGATAAGATATCTGACCAGGGTAGATTCAATGTATTCAAAGCTATGGAAGAACTCAGAGAATTATTGGATGTCATAGACGATGAGTTTGCTGTAACAAAAAAACAAAGAGAATATCTAAGAAGGGTGAGACTATCCTGTGACAAAGTATTCGGTACCGACTAGCGAAAAGCTAACACCAGAGAACCAAGATGAGTTTAAAGATTTCCTAATTGAACAAAGAGAATTGGGAACAGCTGATCGTAATGCAGATTGGTTTGATTATCTGCTGGACAAAGATTTCTGGAAAACATATCCTATGTGGACGTTCTCTAAGATAGATGGTGAGATATGGTGTTGTGCTGGTGTACAGAAACACAATTTCCCAGTAGGTATCTATAGAGTAATGACGAGACTTTATGTAGCACCTAAGTTCCGTAAGAGGACCAGTGAACTACTTGGACCGGTTCAGAGAGGCGTATACAAGGCTGATTGGCCGGCTAAATCAGCTTATCTGTTTCCTATGCAAAGAGATATGGCATCATCTGGTAGAAACTCTATGATCATGACAATGGAACATGTCCAAAGAATTAGACCATTAAATGTCATATGTAAGTTTTTCAACAAACAATATGATACAAGCTTCAATGTCATTCAAGACAAAATGTTTAAGACATTCCCAGATGATGACAATTGGAAAGCATGGCAAGTACTTGCATGGGAAGGAAAAACAACCCCACCCATTGAGCATATTAGTGTAGATGAGTGGAAAGAAAGATTTTCGGAAGCTACTCTTTCTATTTCCAAGTAGTAGCTTTTACATCCTTACCAAATACAATCACACAAGCTTTATTACCTCCAGCTGCTGGAGCTAGCTCAACAGTATGGACTACCTTCATTACTGGGTTGTAAAATATATATCCTAGAGTGTTGTGTATTGGATCTTTGTATTTAAAGATGACCTGTTCATTCTTGTCATCAGTAAACTTTTTAAACAGTGCAGTTGTATCCATGCATGCTGCTGGTTTACTGCTCATGTATGCACCTTCTGGTGCTGTTTGAGCTAATGCTACTGTACTCAATAGTGCTGTCATCATAAAGGCCGCCAGGATTTTATACACTGTACTTCTCCTTATAGAGAGTTCTGTATTGTTGAAAAAGATTGATGTAATCATCTCTCTTCTCAATAAACAATTGAGGTTCGTCTTGTTCTACAGCAATAACTGTTACAATTCTTGATATGGGTATCTTTGTTCTTTCTTCAAACATAACCGCATAAGCAGCTTCTTGCATAAAGTAGTTGTGAATCCAAGACCGCTGCTTTCTTTTGTTAGCTGTCTTGAAGTCAATGATGGCAGGCTTACCTTTGAATGTACCTATACAATCAACACGTCCTGCAGTTTCAAGATAGTCACTATACAATGGACATTCTATTGCATAGACATTCTCTAGGTAGGTATCTAAGATAGGCTTGATCTGTTTGAACATAAACAGGTTTACCGGTAGCACATCGTCAAAGTCTAAGTCTTTATTGTTAACATAGTCTTCCACCAACTTATGCACCTTAGTACCTCGTGATGAGGCCTTTGATGATATCTTATTAGCTTGTTCATTACCAACTCTCTTACGCCACTTCTTAATACCGTCAACGGTGGCTAAACTACATACAGTAGTTACAGAAGGATACTTATTACCTTCTGGTGTAAGATAAAATCTTTTTTTATCTTCTGTTACAGTTTCAAGTTCATCAAATTCAACTAATGTGTGTTTAAACATACCCAAGCTTACTCTTTTCAATAATATACTCACGGACAATGCCGGATCTCACAATATCGTCTACACCAAATTCAAAACTTGTAAACGACTCGATGTTATTTAGTATTTTCTGAAACTGCTTCAAACCATTCCTGTCTTGTTCAAGAGTTAGATCTGTTTGTCTATAATCACCACAGAATATAATTCTACAATTCTCACCTACACGAGTAATGAGACTATCGAGCTCATGAAAGTTCATGTTGTTCATCTCATCAACGACAATCACACAGTTACGGAATGTTGTACCTCTTACAAAACTCGTAGTTATAAACTCCACAGTATCCCTATGTGATAGTATATCATATGCGTCACCTCGACCATATAACTCACTAGCTATCTGTCTGTATGGCTCTGAATAAACCGCAGCTTTCTGCTGCCAATTACCAGGCAAGAACCCCATGTCTCTCGTGGGGACTACTGACCTCACAATGAACATTTTATGTGGTCCATCACCAGTTGGATTTGTTTGTATCTCATTCAATCCAAGATACATTGATAGGAATGTTTTACCAGTACCTGCCATACCATGGAGGACTAGGTGGCTGCCAGACTCATATGCATCTATAACTTGTTCTTGGGTATTTGTTAGATCAAAGTTTAGGTCTATGAGATTGAACTTACCTTTTGTAACTTCATTGTGTTCATCCATGAGCCCATCCTGACGCAGCATGCGCTTCTGACGCTTAGTTAATCTACGAGCCATATCAAATATCAATCGTATTACCGGCGCCAGATCCTTTTTTAACAGTCTTCAGGAGGTCTTTCCATCCTGAGTCTGTCTTGAACCCACCAACTCCACCAATAATGTTAGGAGCTGTTATTACCTTTTTAAGGTGGGGATGCATAACTAACAGTTCTTGTAGTTCAGTCCACTTAACACTCACATCATAAGTTTTTTTAGTTTGGGTGTCTTCAATAGTGTATGTTGGCACTATATTTCATCCTCCATATCCATAATGTACTGTACATCTTTTGTACGAAGAGCTGCATCAACTCTGTTCTTTGTTTTTCTAGCAGTGATAGCTTTTTTAAACTTCATAGACTTTTTCTCGTCGCCTTCATCATATTCGTAAGGGGATGACTTGTAGACGGGGGTCATAGTAGCCTCCTATTTTGTTTGGATCTGGGGGAAAGCCTTTTGCACCACACCAGTAGATACACCTTTTAGTGCACCAGTTTTCATTTCTAAAACTAACTTAGCATCCTTTGGAGCAACAGTCTCCAGGAGTTGTATAAACACAACTTCTCTTTTTGCTGGTTTGATGTTTTCAATTACATTACCATCAACCGAGATGAAGTACTTCATCATTCTCATTTTGCCAATCAAGGCACCTTCGAGATCTGTTCCTTCACCATCTTCTGTAGTACCTTCTGCTGGTGTATATGGAGGCACGCCTTCAGGGAGCAGCCATTTGATACCAGGGTTGTACGTAAGCTGTAGTAGATCAATTAGTGCTGTAGACTCATGATTCTTTAGAATCTCAGCTTTTATTTTTACGTTTTTAGATTTTCGAACTTCGTCTATAATCTCATACAGTGCTTTAGTATAAGCCATTAAAAATCACCTATGTTTTCCATTAATCCTTTGAGTTTCTTGTCGATGAAATATGCGTAGAGTTGATCACGTCCATCACTATGTTCTTCATTGTATTGCTTCTTCACTTCATCTTTAATATAGTCTGGAACAAGAGATAAGTCAACGAGTCGTCTGTTTCTGTTCCAATTAGTCTTATGTTCTGTGTGATAATTCTCTATTTCTTCAATATTTCTCATATCAACAAAAGTATTTAGTACTTTAGAACGAAGAGGCTTTTGCCGTCCATTAATAAAGCAATCATCCTTAGATAAGATATTTGGAATACCATCACCTCGGTCACCCTTAGCAATATGTTCAATCAAATACTTTTCAGGATTGTCGTGGTTGATCCAACGCTTACGTACAGGATCATACTGACTTACATTACTAAACTTATGAAGCTGAATGAAGTCTTTATCCCCAGACATAATCAACACTGGCTTAGAGTGACCATTCATAAGATGAGCCCCCTCAACATCATAGATGATAGTAGCAATAATATCATCTGCTTCAGCAGCCTCAACTTGTATTACTTTATATGGGAAGTACTCTCTTATCTCTTCTCTAATAGCATTCAAACACGAGAACAGCTTACTCCAATCAAGATCAGAATCGTTCCTAGCTTTCTTACGATTAGCCTTATAGTAGGGGTATAGTTTCTTACGCCAGAAGTTCTTATCATCACAGCATATAACCAACTCGCCATACTTTTCTGAAAATTTATTCCTGTATCCTCTTAGAGAATTCAGTACCATATGTCTAACTAAGTCTTCATCAAGTTCAATGTTATGATGACTTCCTATCTGTGCCATCAAGTTAGAAATCATCACTTGGTTCATATCAACTAAAATCATAACTAATCCTTTAAGTGTTAGCCATCCTCTTCATCAAAGTCCTCAAAATTAATATCTGAGTCCTTTAAATTTATGATGTTTTGAGCAAATTCTTGTAGAGGATGTTTCTGCTCAAGAGATCTGCACATTGCAGACTTTATTGCTTCGCTGATTAGTACAAGATCATATTTTATATCAGCGCTATTTCTAAGATCAAACCCATGCGATTCCAACTGTCTGAATACATCAAAAGCAAAATCGGTGGCATGGTCTTGTATGAACTTCTGTCTTATAGCTTCCGCATGAGCTTTAAGCTCGTTCTCATTCTGCGGAGGTCTTGCACCAACTTTATGCTGTGGAAAAACAATTACATTTGACATCTCAGCCCTTCTAACATTGTTTGCCTGTTATTTAGGCTTCTTCCTTGCCTTGGTTTTCTTAGCTTTGGTTTTCTTTGGTTTCTTGCTTGGGGCATCAATGAACTCTGGCACACCATAATATTCCTCGTGCATTTCTTGAGTCCACAATCCAATATCTTGATACCATGAACCTATTTGACGCTTGACCATACCAATATGTGGATCAGCAGGATGCCAATGATGACCATTGACTCTTACAATATTATTGATCCTACCTTCCATATTCTCACCCCATCTAAAGTCCAACCAGACTCCAGTACGAAGATATGACTGCAAGTTATGGACATATGTCTCAAGGATATTAACTTCGTTATTGAGATCTCTGTTCTTCTCATTGAGCTTGAGACTTGCTCTTGCAGCTGTTAGTCTTTCTTGATTGGATCTAATCCATTTCCTAACAGTAGTTACATTTACTGGATTCTTATCGTCCCTACTTACAGAAGCATGGACAGATTTATGTTCAGAAGGACCTTTAGCTGCACGAGCTTTAGCCAAACGCTCAATGCGTTCGGCCTTCTCTTTAGGAGTTAGAGGCTTCCTGATCTTTCGCATCTTCCTCTTGGGTTCCCCATCCTTGGGCAATGTTCGTGTCGATCTCTTTGCTAGTCGCATCTTCTTCTCGCTTCAAATGTTGTGTCCATTGAAAGAAATCCATCTTGGCTTCTTCCGGGGTCATACCAAACTTATTTTCTAAGTGTTTAGGACTTTCGAACATATTTACCTTACCGGATGCTCGAAGCTGTTCCAGAAAAGTAAATACTTCATTTCTTGATACCATAATATACTCCTAAGTGAAAGGGAATGTAACTATATTTATAGCACTTTCCCCAACGAACATTGCTAGCTCAACGGTGCTAGACGCCACACCAGCAACTACTAATATTGCAAAAGGAAGCGCAAAGAACACTCCACCAACCATCAATACCGTTTCCATTATTTCAAACTCCATTTTCCATTTTCATAACACATTGCACCCTTAGTATCAGGAACAGACCTACAGAACTTCTCATCAAAGTTTAGTTTTAATCCATTCTTCCTAATATCCTCGAAGCGCGCATGTTGATGTTGCCTAGTTTTATAAAGATCGATCAATTCCGTCTTATTGACAATGGTCTTGCATGATATCATTTTACAAAATAAAGATCCACCAACCACACTAGCAGCAATAGAGATCGGCTCAATTGCTTGAGCCGGACTCACTAAAATACTACTGAAGAGTATAAGACTTAACGACAGCTTCTTGCTCACTCTTTGCCTCCTTCTTGGCTGCTGCGACATTCTTATCTAACTCTTTAAATGCAGTGTTAGATCGTAACTTAGCCATCAACATCCTATCTTTCTTGAGACGATTCATGAGAACTTTACTAGCTTCCTCATCATTATACTTCAATAGTACATAAGCTCGAAACTGGTTACCAGCAGACTGTACAACATTCTCAACAACACTGTATCCAGAAACATCAGTATCAGCAACTAGATTCTTAGTCACTCTTTCAAGCTCATTTATCACAGTGGTATCTACAGCTGTAGTTCCTACCTTAGCAATAAAGTTTTTAGTCTGAGACCTTAGCTGACTCTGAAACCTATCGGCTAGAGTAGTCTTAGCCATCAGTATAGCCATGTCAACAGACAATTGTAAGTCTGGTGTAGCAGAAGTACCTACAGCAAAGATACTAGCCTCTTCCTTAGGCATCTTGAGAAACCAATCAGGAATCTTATCGACTTGTTCCTTATTAGCTTGTACATTGTACTTATACAGAGCCGTAGCTCCAAAAGGTGGAGCATCTTCTAAATTAGAAATATTTGTAGCTCCACAAGCAGTTAAGCCTAACAGACCTAACCCAGTTACACCAATCTTAATTGACCTATTCATTATGAATTCCCTTCACTCAGGCCTTTGAAAAATCCTCTAAAGAACGCCTTAGTGTTCCATCGAGGTACTCGCTTACCCTTATAGTCTATCAAAAGCGGATCTTTGTCAACAGGGCCTAATAATACTACTTGCCGTACTGGTTCTACAGGAGCAGCCTTAGGTACCTTTGCGACCTCGATAACAATTGGCTCTTGACGTTCTTCAATGTAGTCGAGTCTATTTTGGACTTCTTGCAGTGTTGATTCTAACTTCCTTGTTCTTTCAAGAGCATTAGCATCAAAGCCACAGTCCGCAGTAATCTTGCTCGTAAGTATTTCCCTACCATTCTCATCTGTTGTGACTGTGGTAGTCTTTCTCACATTACAAGGATCTGGTCCAGCAACTACTTCAGTGCTCATTAGAGCAACTGAAGCGGCTACTAGAACAAAATTACGAAGCATATTCAAGAGCTTTCTCTAAAGCACGAGTCTTCAGCTGCTTGTTAGATCCGTAAAAGTTAGAGATCAATCGTGACTCTTGGGACTTACCAATCTCATGATCGACCAAGTAAGTAGCAGCATTAAGAGCCTGCCACCATGTACCTTTAGCATATTCTGCTCCAGGCTGTGTCTCAAGTACTTCAAAAGCTCTCAAAGCATTCTTAGAAGACTTCTTATCTTCTGTCTTCTTAGAGTAGCCAGGGAACACTTCATCAAAGTAGTCTGCTACAATCTCATCCTTGTAAGACCTAGTGCCCAAGAACTGAGCCATTGCTTTGAAGGATTCCATCTTATCAGCAGCTAGACCAAGAAGTTCTTTAGCTAGATCAGCATCAAAGACACGACGATGATTGAATCGAACCTTATTCTTCGAAGCACCTTGTAGTGCAACATTGATTGTATTGTTACATACAACCCTAGTAAGAGTCTGTTGGATATCAATCCCACGACCATAAATGTGTGGGTTAGAGAATAGTAGATATCCTTCGATGGAATCCCCACCAAATAACTCAAAGGTATCAGTCATCTTAGCCAAAGCCCAGACCCACTGTCCACCTTTAAGTGAGCCAGCAGTTTCCATTTTCATGGCTCCAACTTCACAGAACTCATTGAAGAACTCGAAAGCCTCAGAGTTCTGTACTGGATTCCAATCACCAGTGATAATCGTAAGAGGCTTAGCATCAGTCTCTCGGATCAGCATCTTATGACCTGATGTGATTTTATTGCCATTGAACTCTGCATACACAGGACGCTCAACAACGTTCCAATCAAGACCAGCAGCTTTTTGAAACTCTGCAGGACTAAGACTCTCTTCAACCTTAACACCTAGACCGTGCCATGGAACTTCTCCAGTGTAGGCCATCTGTGCTTCGCCATTAACAATTTCTAATTCATGTGACATTTAAGTCTCCTAGTTGTGTTGTTCATTCTCTTATTATACACGTAAATCACTTTCGGTCAACAGCTCATCCGGCTCCATCCATTCTTTTTTGAAAACTTCTGTAAGAGCATCGATGCACTTCTTACCATACTCAGTATGAAGAATACCATACTCCCAGAAGAAGTGCTCTATGTCTTGAGAGTGGTCAATTTGACGACCATCTTGAATCAACCACCTAAGAGCGGTGATCTCATCACCAGCACCATTCTCAATGGTGGTGGCTATTAGCTGCTTGAACTCAATCAAGCAAGCGGCTTCATGATCGGCAACTGCCCGATCATTATTACACATCTCTTCAATGAGACCATCCCAGATGGCTTGCTTGCCATCATCGTCGGACTCGTTCCATTTATCCAGGAACCAACCCTCACGGGGTCGAAATCCTCTAGCTTCTTTATGAAGGTCTGAAAGAATGGTCTCGTCAAATGTAAATGTCATATCTGCTCTCCTCATCATTAATATAGTATACTACCGATTATCAAAAAGGTCAACACTAAAAATGAATTATTTTAAAAAAAAGTTTTTGAAAAAAGCTGTTGACCCTCTTTCGTTTTTGATGTATACTAAGATATGAGAGAAGGAGTTGACATGGAACCATACAAATCTTACGAAGAAATCAACCCGATGGATGCGGGTTACGTTCTGAGCGTCTCAGATGCAGACGTTATTACCGATATTCCACTAGAGGATATCAATGAGTTTTTAACTGAAGCCGGGGAGTATTTCAATGAGTAAGCGATCTTTAGAGTTCAAAATCAACGTTCTTGTATTGTACGAGAACTCCTGTGTTACTGCAAAGCAGGCTTTCGCAAGTTCCTGCAGAAAGTTTGAGATGAAGCCTTCTGGTTGCATGACTAAATATGCAGGAAGTTATATCAGAGACTACCAGAACGAGATCAAGGCTAAGCTATTTGATCAGGATGGTCGAACAATGCTGCTATGTAAAGAGAATGGATTGTATGGGTTTTAAGTTTTATAAAAAAGATATCCCAGACTGTGATACAGTTGACTCTTTCATCAGACGAGAAACTGATATTGAAGAAAGAGTCAACAACGTAACCAGAGCCTGGGCATGGCCACATAAAATATACAGATTGGAATGCAAGTTGCCTGTCAGCAATTTGCAGACCGCTGTAGAGGCTGCATTTAGTATGTATGGGTGGCACGGATTCTTAATAGCAAACTTTGGTGAGGGATACGGATCATCAGATCTCCGTAGCCAAAGACTTGGTGGCCTATCTATTACATACAACCCAGACTTCCGTCAATCAGATATCAACATTAACTGCCAGACACTAGGTAACAGGAAGTTCAATCTTCCCCCAGAGATGTATGCTGGCAAAAGAGGCAATGAGATATTTGAACAGGTCAATATAAAAGACTTGCGTGTCGAGTTCTTTGACAAAGTAAACAATCACGGAGCTGGTCACGCATGGGACTTTTTAAGAAGTAAAGATATCATCACCCATGATGTATGGTCAAAAGAGAGAGCGTATTATCATCAGTGGAAGTATAATCCAGCCGCAAAGAACCAAACCGGTAAGAACACCTATAGCGATGCTCTCGGATTTAACAGATTGACTCCGGCTTGTGAATCTGGTTACCTTGGGGAAGTGTTCAGTCAGATACCTAGAACAATAGTTCGTGGCCGTATTGTAGAGATGAAGTCTGGTGATTTGCATTGGCATCGTGACGAATCCTTCTATATGAACTTTCGTATTAACATTCCTTTGTATTTGGATCAAACAGCATACATAGCAACCGAAGACGAACAAATGCTTATGCATCCTGGCTATATGTATCATTTTGATACGGGACAACCGCATGCTGTTATAAGAAAAAAAGGAGAAATATCCAAAAGAACCAATATTATTTTGGGTGTGAGTCCTTGGTTCGATTACAACGAGGAAGATCAATCATGGACACAGAATGAATTTTATGGAAAGATGCATCCAGTAGAAATGTTTCATGAAGGATTACTTGTTGACTTTGCATAGTATACGGTGTATAAATAGATAGTGATGTTGAGGTGGACTGAACACAATTCTGGACATGGGGGCAGTACCCATCGACTCCACCAAAAGCATACTAGCAAATCTGGGCGCCGACCAGTTGACGACACCGGTAATATACACTGGGGTAGCCGTTAATACAGTTGGGAGGGACGTGCACAGTGGTCTCCCTGGAGCTAGTATGTTTTTGATGGGGTCGAAATAGGATCGACAGGTTGGTAATAGGAATACGGAGTCACAAGGTTGATCGCTTAATAGATCAAACATAGTAAATGCTAACGATAATATAGCATCTGATAATTTTGCTCTTGCAGCATAATTAATCGGGGTCCGGAGGTACCTGGCAACAGAAACCTCCAACTAATTTGGGAGGAAAGGTATGGTAGCAAGTCCAATTAATCTAACAGACAATGCAAAAAACTATCTGCAAAATACAGCTATCAATAGTGGTAAGGAGTATGTGTGGTTTGGTGTAGAAGGTGGGGGATGTACAGGGTTCCAATATAAGTGGGACTTTATAGACGACCCAGACCCTTCAGATTACAAGCTAAGTATTGGTCATGATCCATCTGACATGAGAGAAATATTTTTGATAGTTGATATAGTTAGTGAGATGCATGTCCTTGGTTCAACAATTGATTATGTCCAAGAGCTTGGTGGATCTTTTCTAAAGGTCATCAACCCTGTTGCAACTTCTAGTTGCGGATGTGGAGAAAGCTTCGGCGTATGATAACAATTAATTGGAAGGGCAAGATAGGTTATGGAGACATAATCTCGCCACTTTGTTATGCTCATAATATGGCGCAGAAGAATTGTGATGATGTTACCTTACATATGCATTGGATGCATAAGAGAGGTGAGAAGTTTAAACCAGAAGATGCAGATACATTAGATTCACGATTCAAGTACTTGTGGTCTATATGCAAACCAGTTAACTATCACCAAGTTCATCTTAAACAATCATTTGGTAAAGAGATAGACTACAACCACAGCAACTATGATCCTGAATCTAATTATCATAACTTGTGGTGGTCCAGAATTAAGAATCTTACCATCAGTAAACCATATGTTGTACTCAATACAACAGCATCACATAAACAACAATTCGAAGAGTATGATCCTGGAAAGCAATGGAAGGATCCTGTAGGACTCGACAAATGGAGACAAATTGAAAACCTTATTCAAACAAAGTGGGGCATGGATGTTGTCCATTGTGACTACACCGATGCCATTGGAGATGCGGTTGATAAATATAAGAAGGCATTTTTGGCTGTAGGTTATCACGGATCGACTGCGTGGATTGCAAGATATGTGAGAACACCTATGCTATTATATTCAACAAAAAAGATTACCAAGTCTGCGTTTCCTTGGGCTCTAGTTAAGTCTAAGTATGAACATGGTGACTTCGAGGCTATCAACCCTTATGAAATAAGAGAGAAGGGTGTGGCACGAATTAGAGAATTGGAGAAACAACTTGAAATATACCTCAACACTCCCAATATTCATAGGTTACGAGGAAAGAGAACATGATGCATACGAGGTATGCAAGTTCTCAATAGAATATCAAAACAATCGAAGAAAAGAAACAGGAATGTGGGCATGGGATGATCATCCAGATATTGTCCAGCTAAGATCAAAAAGTATACCTGAATACAATCGTAATCATGGTGAGCCTCAATCTACTGACTTTACATTTACTAGATTCTGGGTTCCATATATGTGTGACTTCTCAGGATTCAGTATGTTTGTTGATTGTGATTTCTTGTTTCTATCATCTCCATATGAACTTGTCAATGAGATTGATACAGATAAAGCTGTCAGTGTAGTTAAACATCCAGAGTATATACCTCTTGGTGATATTAAGATGGATGGTATTGCTCAGCATAAGTCGTTCAGAAAGAACTGGGCCTCATTAATGATTTTCAACAACGAACATCCAAAGAATCAAATACTAAAACCAGACTATCTTAATGATCACTTACCAGGTCTTGACTTCCATCATCTGAATTGGTTAGAGGATGAAGACATTGGTTCATTGCCTATGGAGTGGAATTGCTTAGATCAATACTACCATTTGATTGATCCAAAAGCAATACATTATACTGAGGGTGGTCCTTGGTTCATTGATATGCAAGCAGAAAAGACACATCCGTTTCACAATACAAGATACGGCCAAGAGTGGGTAAAATATAAAGATAGGTTTGATGCCGCTGGTGGTAGTCTCCAGCATCACACCACAGACGTATAATGATGGAGAACACTTTTGATGATATATCATGGAACTTTAGTCAAACAAATGACATCACCATATCACTAACATATTACGG
>TARA_R110001583_G_scaffold34847_1_pt1 | contig 41911 bp, 47 predicted proteins | sample TARA_R110001583 | Tara Oceans TARA_R110001583 (sample SAMEA4398432) | marine metagenome | biome: Polar Biome; feature: [MES] marine water layer (ENVO:01000295) within the mesopelagic zone...; material: water (ENVO:00002006), including particulate matter (ENVO:01000060) such as...... | reverse complement strand
AAAGAGCTAAATAATTATGTTACAGACAGAATCAAGATTAAGAGTAGCTGATAATACTGGAGCTAAAGAGGTTTTAGTAATTAGAGTTTTAGGAGGAACCAGAAAGCGATACGCTTCAATTGGAGATAAAATTGTAGTTGCTATTAAAGATGCTACACCAAATGGATCGGTAAAAAAAGGTCAAGTTTCTAAAGCAGTAGTTGTTAGAACGAAGAAAGAAATTAGAAGAAAAGATGGGTCTTATATAAGATTTGATGACAATGCTTGTGTATTGTTGGATGCTACTTCTGGTGAAATGAAAGGTACACGTGTATTTGGACCTGTTGCAAGAGAACTTCGTGAAAAGCAATTTATGAAAATTGTATCATTAGCACCTGAAGTGCTTTAATAAACTATTATATGATGAAGTTAAAGATCAAGTCAGGAGATAAAGTTAGAGTTATGGCAGGAGACCATAAAGGTGAAGAGGGAAAAGTAGTTACTATTTTTCCAATTAAAAACAGAGCAATTGTAGAAGGTGTCAATATGGTATCTAAACATACAAAACCTAGCGCGCAAAACCCTCAAGGTGGTATTGTAAAAAAGGAAGCTGCAATTCATATTTCTAATTTAATGTTACTAGAAGATGGTGAAGTAACTAAAGTAGGATACAGAATGGAAGCTGACAAGAAAGTTAGAGTTTCTAAAAAAACTGATAAAGCAATTTAGTTATGACTTATATACCAAGACTAAAAGAAGAGTATAAGAGTAGAGTAATTAAAGCTCTTACTGAAGAATTCAGTTACAAAAACGTAATGCAAGTTCCTAAATTACAAAAAATTGTAATTAGTAAAGGAGTTGGTGCTGCGGTAGCTGACAAGAAATTAATTGATTATGCCGTTGATGAATTGACTACAATTTCTGGTCAAAAGGCTATATCAACAATATCTAAAAAAGATGTTGCAGCTTTTAAATTGCGTAAAGGCGTTGCAATTGGTGCAAAAGTAACTTTGCGTGGTGTGAAAATGTATGAATTTTTAGATAGATTAGTTACAGCATCTTTACCACGTGTAAGAGACTTTAGCGGAATTAAAGCAACTGGTTTTGATGGTAGAGGAAATTACAACCTAGGTATTACTGAGCAAATCATTTTCCCAGAAATTGATATTGATAAAGTAAACAAAATTGGTGGTATGGATATTACTTTTGTAACATCTGCTCAAACTGATAAAGAAGCAAAATCATTATTAACTGAATTAGGTTTACCTTTTAAAAAGAATTAAGGATGGCTAAAGAATCAATGAAAGCCCGTGAGGTTAAAAGACAAAAGGTAGTTGCAAAATATGCAAAAAAACGCAAAGCTTTGAAAGAAGCTGGTGATTATGAAGCATTGCAAAAGTTACCTAAAAATGCATCTCCAGTTCGTTTACATAATCGTTGTAAATTAACAGGAAGACCAAAAGGGTATATTAGACAATTTGGACTTTCACGTGTAACATTTCGTGAAATGGCAAATCAAGGTTTAATACCAGGTGTAAGAAAAGCTAGTTGGTAAAATTTTAAATTGGTTTTAGGTTCAATATAGTATTGAAAACCAAAACCGCAAATAAATAAAGTATGATTACAGATCCAATCGCAGATTATCTAACTAGAGTTAGAAATTCAATTATGGCAGGCCATAGAGTTGTTGAAATACCAGCTTCAAAGGTTAAGAAAGAAATAACTAAGATTTTATTTGATCAAGGTTATATACTAAGCTATAAATTTGATGACACTACTATTCAAGGTACTATTAAAATAGCTTTGAAATATGATAGAGCAACAAAGGCTTCAGTTATAAAAAAATTACAACGTGTAAGTACTCCAGGTGTTCGTAAATATGTAGGTGCAAATGAAATGCCTCGAGTATTAAATGGACTTGGTATTGCTATTGTTTCAACATCAAATGGTGTTATGACTGGTAAGAAAGCTACACAAGAGCATGTTGGAGGAGAAGTTTTATGTTTCGTATATTAATAAAGAACTAAACAAAGATGTCAAGAATAGGAAATAACCCAATTACTTTACCAGAAGGTGTTGCATTCGAAATTAAAGAGAATGTAGTTACTGTAAAGGGTAAATTGGGAGAGTTATCTCAGGAAATTAAAGATGATATTACAGTTAAAGTTGAAGAAGGGAAAGTAGTTTTAGAACGCCCATCTGATAGTAAAAGCCATAAAGCAAAACATGGTTTATACAGAGCTTTATTGAATAATATGATTCTTGGAGTTTCTAAAGGATGGACTAAAGAATTAGAACTTGTTGGTGTAGGATATAGAGCAAGTAACCAAGGGCAAGTATTAGACTTAGCTTTAGGTTTTTCTCATAATATAGTTTTAGATATAGCTCCTGAAGTTATAGTTGAAGCAGTTTCTGAGAAAGGAAAAAATCCAAAGATTAAATTAACTTCATTTGATAAACAACTTGTAGGAGCTGTTGCGGCTAAGATTCGTTCTTTCCGTCCGCCAGAACCATACAAAGGAAAAGGAGTTAAATTTGTAGGAGAAATTTTAAGAAGAAAAGCAGGGAAATCTGCATAATTAGTTATAATATTATGGCATTATCAAGGCTTCAAAGAAGGCAAAGAATTAAGCATAGAATCAGAAAGGTAATTTTTGGTACAGCTACTAAACCGAGACTATCGGTATTTAGAAGCAACAAAGAAATTTATGCTCAATTAGTAGACGATAATTCTGGTACAACATTAGTATCAGTATCATCTAGAGAAAAAGAAATCGAATCAAAAGGCTCAAAATTAGACATTGCAAAATCAGTTGGTAAAAGTATCGCTGAAAGAGCAATTAGTGCTGGTGTTGAATCAGTTGCATTTGATAGAAATGGATTTTTGTATCACGGTAGAGTAAAAGCTCTAGCAGACGCTGCAAGAGAAGCAGGTTTAAAATTTTAATATATTATGTATCAAAAATACAAAAACGTAGAAAGAGTTAAGCCTAGTGGTTTAGAACTACAAGATCATTTAGTTGGTGTTAATAGAGTTACGAAAGTAACAAAAGGTGGTAGAGCTTTTGGATTTTCAGCTATTGTTGTAGTTGGAGATGGAAATGGAGTTGTTGGCCAAGGATTAGGTAAATCTAAAGATGTTGCATCAGCAATTGCTAAAGCTATTGAAGATGCTAAGAAAAACTTAGTTAGAATTCCAATTATTAAGCAAACATTACCTCATGAACAAAAAGGTAAGTATGGTGGAGCAAGAGTGTTTTTAAAACCAGCTTCACATGGTACCGGAGTTATTGCCGGTGGTGCAGTACGTGCCGTACTTGAATCAGTAGGTGTACATGATGTACTTTCAAAATCGCAAGGTTCATCAAACCCACATAATGTTGTAAAAGCTACATTTGATGCTTTATTACAATTGCGTAGTGCTAGTATGATTGCTAAGGAAAGAGGAATTTCTTTGAATAAAGTATTTAACGGATAAAAAGGGACTACTATGGCAAAAATAAAAGTAACACAAGTACGAAGTAAAATTAGACGTCCTCAAAATCAGAAAAGAACTTTAGAGGCTCTTGGTTTACAAAAGATTAATCAAGTTGTTGAACATGATGCTACTCCAGCTATTATTGGAATGGTAAATACGGTTAAACACTTAGTTTCTGTTGAAGAAATTAAATAACATTTTATAAAGAGATGACATTAAATAACTTACAACCTGCTAAAGGATCAGTTAAAAGCCAAGGAAAACGTTTAGGTAGAGGACAAGGATCTGGTAAAGGAGGTACAGCTTCAAGAGGTCACAATGGTCAAAAATCACGTTCAGGATATTCAAGAAAAGTTGGTTTTGAAGGTGGTCAAATGCCTTTACAAAGACGTGTACCTAAGTTTGGTTTTACGAATATTAACCGTAAAGAATATGTTGGTGTAAACTTGCATAAACTTCAAGAATTAGTTGATAATAATAAAATCACAGACGCTATAACATTAGATGTTTTAGTTGAAAACCGTTTAGCTCGCAAAAATGACCTAGTTAAAATATTAGGAAATGGAGAGTTAACAGCTAAATTAAACGTAACTGTTCATAAATTTACTGCAACTGCAAAAGCTGCAATTGAAAAAGCTGGAGGTTCAGCCGAAACGGTATAATAATTATCTATAGATGAAAAAATTAATTCAAACCATTAAAGACATTTGGAGTATAGAGGAACTTAGAAATAAGATTCTATTGACACTTGGATTTATGGCAATTTATCGTTTAGCAGCACAAGTACCGCTTCCTGGTATTGATATTACTGTTGCACAAGCAGCACTTGCAAATCAAACTAGCGGTGGTGGAATTTTAGGTTTACTTGATATGTTTACAGGTGGTGCCTTTTCACAGGCTTCCATTGTTGCATTAGGTATTATGCCATATATATCGGCATCAATTGTAGTTCAGTTAATGGGAATTGCGGTTCCTTATTTACAGAAGTTACAAAAAGATGGTGAAAGTGGTAGAAAAAAAATAAATCAAATTACACGTTGGTTAACTATTGCAATTACTATGGTTCAAGGACCTGCCTATATTACTAACATATATCAATTAATTCCTTCAGAAGCTTTCTATATTAGCGGAAGTATGTTTTGGTTATCATCTATGGTGATATTAACAGCTGGAACTGTATTTGCTATGTGGTTAGGTGAAAAAATTACTGATAAAGGAATTGGTAATGGGATTTCATTATTAATTATGATTGGTATTATAGCTCGTTTCCCTTCCTCATTTATACAGGAAGTAGTTTCAAAAATTACAGCTTCAAATGGAGGCTTAATTATGATTCTGATTGAAGTAATAGTTTGGTTCTTAGTGATACTTGTTTGTGTTTATCTTGTTACTGCAGTTAGAAGAATAGCTGTGCAGTATGCTAGAAAAACAGTTGCTGGTAATATTAAAAATGTTGCTGGAGCAAGAGATTATATTCCATTGAAGTTAAATTCATCTGGAGTAATGCCTATTATATTTGCTCAGGCAATTATGTTTGCACCTGCCTTAATGGCTGGATCAGATAATGAAACGGTAAAAACTATTGGTATTGAATTTTCTAATATGTTTGGTTTATGGTATAATTTATTATTTGCTTTTTTAATTATAATTTTTAGTTATTTTTATACTGCAATTACAATACCTACAAATAAAATGGCTGATGATTTAAAAAGAAGTGGTGGTTTTATTCCAGGTATTAGACCAGGGAAAGACACTGGTGAAATGTTAGATAGAGTTTTATCTTTGATTACATTTCCAGGTTCCTTATTTTTAGCTTTAGTGGCAATTTTGCCTTCTATTGTTATAAACTTTGGATTGACACAATCTTGGGCTTTATTTTATGGAGGAACATCATTGTTAATTATGGTTGGAGTTGCAATAGATACAATACAGCAAATTAACTCCCATTTATTAAATCGCCATTATGATGGTTTAATGAAAAAGGGAACTAAAAGAAAATCAGTAGCATAATGGCAAAACAATCAGCCATACAACAAGACGGAACAATTACAGAAGCATTGTCTAATGCAATGTTTCGTGTAGAGTTGGAAAATGGACATGTTGTAACAGCACATATATCAGGTAAAATGCGTATGCATTATATTAAGTTATTACCTGGTGATAAAGTGAAGTTAGAAATGAGCCCATACGATTTATCAAAAGCAAGAATTACTTATAGATATTAAAGTATAAACGATGAAAGTTAGAACATCAGTAAAAAAGAGAAGTGCCGAGTGCAAGATTGTGCGAAGAAAAGGCAGATTATATGTAATCAATAAAAAGAATCCTAGATTTAAACAAAGACAAGGATAGTTATGGCAAGAATAGCAGGTATAGATATTCCAAAAAACAAAAGAGGTGTTATTGCATTAACATATATTTTTGGAGTTGGTAAAAGTAGAGCTAAAGAAATTTTAGCAGGAGCAAAAGTTGATGAAAGCACAAAAGTTCAAGATTGGACTGATGCAGAAATTCACGACATTAGAGAACAAGTAGGAGACTACACGATTGAAGGTGAATTACGTTCTGAAACTCAATTAAGCATTAAACGTTTAATGGATATTGGGTGTTATAGAGGTATTCGTCATAGATCTGGATTACCTTTAAGAGGTCAAAGAACCAAAAACAATTCTAGAACTAGAAAAGGTAAGCGTAAAACTGTAGCTAACAAGAAAAAAGCAACTAAATAATAACTAAATATTATGGCGAAAGTAAGTACTAAAAAACGTAAAGTTATTGTTGAGGCAGTTGGTGAAGCTCATATTACAGCTTCATTTAACAATATAATTATATCATTAACCAATAAAAAAGGTGATGTAATTTCTTGGTCATCTGCTGGGAAAATGGGATTCAGAGGTTCAAAAAAGAACACTCCTTATGCTGCTCAATTAGCTGCTGAAGATTGTGGTAAAGTAGCACATGAAGCAGGTATGAGAAAAGTAAAGGTATATGTTAAAGGACCAGGTAACGGAAGAGAATCAGCAATAAGATCAATTCACAATTTAGGAATTGAAGTTTCTGAAATCATTGATGTTACACCTGCACCACATAATGGATGTAGACCTCCAAAAAGAAGAAGAGTATAATTAATTTAATTTTTAATAGATAGGATTTTAGATTATCGAAGGATTAGCCTTAATTCATAATCCCTATCAAATAACTATAAAAAATGGCAAGATATACAGGACCAAAAACTAAAATTGCCCGTAAATTCGGAGAAGCAATATTTGGAGAAGATAAATCTTTTGAAAAAAGAAATTATCCTCCAGGACAACATGGTAACAACAGACGTAGAGGAAAGAAATCTGAATACGCAATGCAGTTATCAGAAAAACAAAAAGCTAAATATACATACGGTATTTTAGAAAAACAATTTTCAAATATTTTTAAAAAAGCATCTAGTAGTAAAGGTATTACTGGTGAAATTTTATTGCAACTTTGTGAATCTCGTTTAGATAATGTAGTATACAGATTAGGTATTGCTACTAGCCGTAGTGCAGCACGTCAGTTAGTTTCTCACCGTCACATTACTGTAAATGGAGAGTTAGTAAATATTCCTTCATTTTGTTTAAATGCTGGTGATGTTGTAGCTGTGAGAGAAAAATCAAAATCATTAGTAGCTATTGATAATGCTTTGGCTAGCAGAAGTGATGTTTACGAATGGCTTTCTTGGAATTCAGAAACTAAACAAGGTAACTTTGTTAGTGTTCCTGAAAGAATGCAAATTCCAGAAAACATCAAGGAACAATTAATAGTAGAGTTATACTCTAAATAATAAATAACCATATTGTTATTTGGCTAAAGGATTATTAAGAATATCTTCAAACTTAAAAATCGCACAACCAAATACCAATTAAAACGAAGAAAAATATATGGCAATTTTAAATTTTCAAAAGCCCGATAAAGTAATTATGATCGATTCTACCAATTTTAATGGTAGATTTGAATTTAGACCGTTAGAACCAGGTTTTGGTTTAACAGTTGGTAATGCTTTAAGAAGAGTGCTATTATCTTCATTAGAAGGTTTTGCAATAACATCACTTCGTATTGAAGGTATTGAACACGAATTTTCTACAATTCCAGGAGTTGTTGAAGATGTAACTGAAATTATTTTGAACTTAAAACAACTTCGTTTTAAGAAACAAATTGAAGATTCAGATAGAGAAACTGTAAATGTATCTATTTCTAATCAAGAGCAATTAACTGCTGGTGATTTGCAAAAATACCTTTCAGGTTTTCAAGTTTTAAACCATGATTTGGTTATTTGTAATATGGAAAAATCTGTTAAGCTAGATTTTGAAATTTCAATAGAAAAAGGAAGAGGTTTTGTGCCTGCTGAAGAAAATAAAAAGTCTGGAGTAGCATTAGGAACAATTTTCACAGATTCAATTTTTACACCAATAATAAATGTAAAATATGCTGTTGAAAATTTCCGTGTTGAGCAAAAAACAGATTATGAGAAGTTAGTATTTGATATTACTACTGATGGTTCAATTGCTCCTAAAGATGCTTTAACAGAAGCTGCTAAAATATTAATTCATCACTTTATGTTATTCTCTGATGAGCGTATTACTTTAGAAGCTGATGAAATAGCTCAAACTGAAACATATGATGAGGAATCGTTACATATGCGTCAATTGTTAAAAACAAAATTAGTGGATATGGATTTATCTGTTAGAGCGCTAAATTGTTTAAAAGCAGCAGAAGTTGATACATTAGGAGACTTAGTATCATTTAATAAAAATGACTTAATGAAGTTCCGTAATTTCGGAAAAAAATCTTTAACTGAATTAGATGAATTGGTTCATAATAAAGGTTTAAACTTTGGTATGGATTTGGGTAAATATAAATTAGATAAAGATTAAGTTAAAACTTCGGTTTTAATTAAGATAACATAAGAGATGAGACACGGAAAGAAATTTAATCACTTAGGAAGACAAACAGCGCATAGAAAAGCAATGTTTGCTAATATGGCTAACTCTTTAATTGAGCACAAGCGTATTAACACAACTGTAGCTAAAGCAAAAGCTTTACGTCAATTTGTTGAACCATTAATTACAAAATCTAAAGATGATACTACACATAATCGTAGAATTGTATTTAGTTATTTAAGAAATAAATTTGCTGTTACTGAATTATTTAAAGAAATTTCAGTAAAAGTAGCAGATAGACCAGGAGGTTACGTTAGAATTATTAAATTAGGAAACCGTCAAGGAGATAACGCTCCAATGGCAATGGTTGAGTTAGTTGATTATAATACAACTTACAATCCGAATGGAACTAAGAAAAAGAAAACTACTCGTAGAGGAAAGGTTAAGAAAACTGAGGAGACTGTTGAAATTACTGAAGAAAGTAAAGAAACAAATTAATGAAAACTCTTTAATAATATAAAATGGGATAAGCTTTTAAAAAGTTTATCCCATTTGTGTGTATAACAACATGTATTTGTGAATTCTATGAAAAATTTAATTAAAATTGTTTTGTTTTACTGTTTGGTATGTACTAATTCTTATAGTCAACAAATTACAATTAAGCGAATAGAAAGCAGATTGATAACTAATCAAGGTATTGAATTTGTAGGAAATTTAAATACGAACAATAAAGATCTTTATACTTTTTCAAATTGGAATAATAAAGGAGTTATTTTTCTTGATAACAAACGTTATAGACTTGGTAATATTAATTTTAATGTTACTACAAACTCATTTGTGAGTAGAATTAATAGAAATAAACTGTTTTCTTTTAAAACTTCAGAAATTGATTCAGTATTAATTAATAATCTTTTATTTAAAAAAATTGGAAATACGTTTTACGAAGTTTTGTTTGAAAATGAGAATAATTTATTTTTAAAAAAACATGATATTACTTTCCAAAAAGGAGTTGAAAATCGTTTAGGTGTTGGTACACTTGGTAAAACCAAAACTATTATAGCTTATAATTATTTGATTAAATTTGGAAGCGTATTTAAAAGAATAGAACTCAACAAAAGCAGTATTATTGGCTTGTTAGAAGATGATACAGAGAAGAATGCTGTAGAAGTTTTTGTTGAAAATGAGAATCTATCTTATAGAAAGGTAAACGATATTATTAAAATTTTCAAATTTATACTTGAAAATTCAAGTGTAGTTAGTTAATGTATTTATGAATTAATTTTTTAAATAACGAATGAAGTATATACAACGAAAAAAGGCGATTTTACTTTTAGCAGACGGAACAGTTTTTGAAGGAAAGTCAATTGGAATAGACGGAACATCTTTTGGTGAAATTTGTTACAATACAGGTATGACTGGTTATCAAGAAGTATTTACAGACCCTTCTTATTTTGGACAATTGATGTTAACAACAAATGCTCATATTGGTAATTATGGAGTGAATGATAATGAGGTTGAGTCAGATTCAATAAAAATTTCGGGATTAGTTTGTAAAAATTTTAGTTTTAATTATTCAAGAGATGATGCTCAAGATTCATTGGGTAATTATTTTGAAAAACAAAATATAATGGCTATCTCTGATATTGATACCAGAGCAGTGGTTCGTTATATTAGAGATAAAGGAGCTATGAATGCAGTAATTTCAACTGAAACTGATATTGCTGTTTTAAAAGAAAAGTTAAAGGAAGTTCCTGGTATGAAAGGCTTGGAATTGGCTTCAAAAGTTTCAACAAAGGAACCTTATTTTTTTGGTGAAGAAAATGCTCCCATTAAAATTTCGGCATTAGATATTGGTATTAAAACTAATATTTTACGGAACTTGGCTAAAAGAGGCTGTTATATTAAAGTATTTCCTTACAATGCTAGTTTTAAAGACTTGAATGCCTTTAATCCTGATGGATTTTTCTTGTCAAATGGTCCTGGTGATCCTGAACCATTAATTGAAGCACAAGAATTAGCACGCGAGATTATTGAACGTGATTTGCCATTATTCGGAATTTGTTTAGGACATCAAATTATTGCCTTAGCGAATGGAATTTCTACATTTAAAATGCATAATGGCCATAGAGGAATCAATCATCCAGTAAAAAATGTAATTACTGGTAAAGGGGAAGTTACATCACAAAATCATGGATTTGTTGTGAAAAGAGAAGATGTTGAAAATCACCCAGAGTTTGAAGTTACTCATATTCACCTAAATGATGAAACTTTGTCAGGGATGCGAATGAAAAATAAAAATTGTTTTTCAGTTCAGTACCATCCAGAAGCTAGCCCTGGACCTCATGATTCATCCTATTTGTTTGATCAATTTATAGAAAATATTAAAGCAAGTAAAAAATAATTTAAAAAGCCACTAATCAATTGATTAGTGGCTTTTTAGTTTAATCGGAAAAAACGAAAACGTTATCGTATAAAAGGTTTAAAATAAAATATGAATTAGCCTTAAATTCGTAACTTTGACATAATAAAATAAACCATAAAAATACAAGAATTATGAGTATGATTATAAGTGTTCATGCACGTCAAATATTTGATTCAAGAGGAAATCCAACTGTAGAAGTTGATGTAGTAACTGAAAACGGAGTTTTAGGTAGAGCAGCAGTACCTTCTGGTGCTTCAACTGGAGAACACGAAGCTATGGAACTACGTGATGGAGGAAAAGATTATATGGGAAAAGGTGTTCTTACAGCTGTAAAAAATGTAAACGAGATAATTGCTGAAGAAATTTTAGGATTATCAGTATTTGAACAAAACCTAATTGATGATACTATGATTCAATTAGATGGAACAAAAAATAAATCTAAATTAGGCGCAAATGCTATTTTAGGTGTTTCATTGGCAGTTGCAAAAGCAGCAGCAAATGAATTAGATTTACCTTTATATCGTTATGTAGGTGGAGTAAGTGCGAATACACTTCCTGTACCAATGATGAACATTATCAATGGAGGTTCTCACTCTGATGCTCCAATTGCATTCCAAGAATTTATGGTTATGCCTATTAAAGCTAAAAACTTTACAGAAGCTATTAAAATGGGAAGTGAAATATTTCATAATTTAAAAGCTTTAATTCACGATCGTGGTTTAAGTACTGCTGTAGGTGATGAAGGTGGTTTTGCTCCAACGTTTGACGGAACAGAAGATGCTATTGAAACTGTATTGAAAGCAATTGAAAATGCAGGTTACAAACCAGGTATTGAAGTGAAATTAGCACTAGATTGTGCTGCTGCAGAATTTTTTGTAGATGGAAAATATGATTACACTAAATTTGAAGGAGATAAAGGTGTAATTAGAACTTCAGAGGAACAAGCTGAATATTTAGCTGAATTATCTGCTAAATACCCAATTATTTCAATTGAAGATGGTATGGATGAAAATGACTGGGAAGGATGGAAATCTTTAACTGAAAAAATAGGTGACAAGGTTCAATTAGTTGGTGATGATTTATTTGTAACGAATGTTGAAAGATTATCTAGAGGAATTGAAAATGATATTGCAAATTCTATTTTAATTAAAGTAAACCAAATTGGAACTTTAACTGAAACAATTGCAGCAGTTAACATGGCACATAATGCAGGTTATACTTCTGTAATGTCTCATCGTTCTGGAGAAACTGAAGATACTACAATTGCTGATTTAGCTGTAGCTTTAAACTGTGGACAAATTAAAACAGGTTCTGCTTCACGTTCTGATAGAATGGCTAAATACAATCAATTATTAAGAATTGAAGAAGAATTAGGAAGTGTTGCTTATTATCCTCAAGATAAAGCATTCAAAATCTAATAAATATACTGCTATTTTTTTATAAAAAGTTGAGAGAAATCTCAACTTTTTTGCTGTTGTAACAATTTATATATAATTAGCAAATGAATATTGTAATTTCTTTCAAAAGACCTTTAATTTCATTAAATTCGTTAGATTAAAATAATAGTAACCTAATATATATATAAACAATGTCAGAAAAAGCAATTTTAGAAGTAGGTGGTAAAAAATATGAATTTCCAGTTCTAATTGGAACTGAAAATGAGATTGCCATTGATGTGAAAACATTAAGAAGCGCAACTGGAGGTATAATTACATTAGATCCTGGTTATAAAAATACAGGTGCTTGTACTAGTGAAATTACTTTTTTGGACGGAGAGAAAGGTATATTACGCCATAGAGGATATGCAATTGAAGAACTAACCAAAAAAGCGAGTTTTTTAGAAGTTGCATATTTAGTTATTTTTGGGGAATTACCTACCAAAACTGAATATAAAAAATTTGATGCAGATATTAAATCTAAGTCAATGGTTAATGAAGAAATGAAAAAAATCATAGATGGTTTTCCAAGAGGAGCACATCCAATGGGAATTTTGTCTTCATTAACAAGTGCATTAACAGCTTTTAATCCAAAAAGTGTAAATGCAGATTCTAAAGAAGAAATGTACAGCGCTATTGTTACTATTTTAGGTAAATTTCCTGTTTTAGCATCTTGGGCTTATAGACAAGAAGAAGGGTTACCTTTAAATTATTCTGATAATTCATTAGATTATATTTCTAATTTAATGCAATTATTGTTTAAAATTCCTACTGAAGAATTTAAACCAAATCCAATAGCTGTAAAAGCATTAGATGAATTACTTATTTTACATGAAGATCATGAACAAAATTGTTCAACATCTACAGTTCGTATAGCAGGTTCATCCCATGCGGGATTATTTGCCTCTATTTCAGCTGGTGTTTCTGCTTTGTGGGGACCACTTCATGGTGGTGCAAATCAGGCAGTATTAGAAATGTTGGAAGAAATAAAAAATGATGGAGGAGATGTTGAAAAGTTTATTTTGAAAGCAAAAGATAAAAATGATCCATTTCGCTTAATGGGATTTGGACATAGAGTTTATAAAAATTTCGACCCTCGTGCACGTATCATTAAAGCTTCGGCAGATGAATTATTTGCAGATTTAAACTTAAATGATCCAATTTTAGAAATTGCAAAGCATTTAGAAGAAGTTGCATTGAAAGATGAATATTTTGCAGAACGTAAATTATATCCAAACGTTGATTTCTATTCAGGTATTATATATAGAGCCCTAGGAATTCCAGTAGAAATGTTTACAGTTATGTTCGCTGTAGGTCGTTTGCCTGGATGGATTGCTCAATGGAAAGAAATGAGAAGAAATCATGAACCAATTGGTCGTCCGCGTCAATTATATTTAGGAGAACCTTTAAGAGCTTTCAAATCATTTGAAGAAAGATAAAATTAAAGAATTATTATATTTTAAATTATTATTAAAACCTCATATTATTTTATGGGGTTTTAGTATTTTTACAACAAAATATTATTAATATGATAAAACTAAATGTTCAAGATGAAACATCTCGTCTTAGAGCTGTGGTTTTAGGAACTGCAAAAAGTAATGGACCAACTCCTAAATTAGAAGAAGCGTATGATCCTAAATCAATAGAGCACATTAAATTGGGTACATATCCTTTAGAAAAAGATATGTTTCTTGAAATGGAAGCGCTTAATAAAGTGTTTGAAAAATATGATGTAAAAGTTTATAGACCAAATGTTATAAAGGATTATAATCAAATATTTTCCAGAGATATAGCCTTTGTTATTGAAGATAAGTTGATTAAATCAAATATATTACCTGATAGAGAAAAAGAAATTGATGCAATTCAGTACATTATAGATGAGATTGATCAAACTAACATTATAGAAACATCAAATGATGTTCATTTTGAAGGTGGAGATGTTATGTTGTGGAACAATCATATTTTTATTGGAACTTATAAAGGAGATGATTATAAAAATTTTATTACTGCTCGAACAAATATGAAAGGCGTTAATTTCATTAAAAATTTATTCCCAAATAAAATAGTTAAAGAATTTGATTTAGTGAAGTCCAATGAAGTTGCTAGAGAGAATGCATTACATTTAGATTGTTGTTTTCAACCAGTTGGAAAAAATAAAGCCATTATCCATAAAGAAGGGTTTAGAAATGAAGATGATTATCAATATCTGGTAGGTTTATTTGGTGAAGAAAATTTGTTTCATATTACAAAAGATGAAATGTATCAAATGTTTTCAAATGTATTTTCAATTTCAAATGAAGTTGTAGTATCAGAGCAAAATTTCACAAGATTAAATAATTGGTTAAGAGCGCAAGGTTTTATTGTTGAAGAAATACCATATGCTGAAATAGCAAAACAAGAAGGGCTATTACGATGTTCAACAATGCCTTTAATAAGAGATTAAATTATGAAGCAAATTACAAATACCATTTTAATGGTTAGACCAGTTTCTTTCCGTATGAATGAGCAAACGGCAGTTAATAATTATTATCAGCAAGTTTTAGACAACTTAACACCTGAAAGTGTTCAGTTTAAAGCCTTACAAGAGTTTGATAATTTTGTTGAAAAATTAAAAGCAGTTGGAGTTCAGGTTATTGTTATTGAAGATACTAAAGATATTGACACTCCAGATTCAATTTTCCCAAATAATTGGGTGTCATTTCATCAAAGTGGAGATGTAGCATTGTACCCAATGTTTGCTGAAAATAGACGATTGGAAAGACGTGAAGATATTTTTGAAAAATTAGAAGAATTTGGATTTCTAATTGAAAATGTGATAGATTATTCCTCAGCAGAAGAGGAAGAATTATATTTAGAAGGTACAGGAAGTTTATTGTTAGATAGAGTTAATGCAAAGGCTTACTGTGCATTGTCTCCTAGGGCAGATGAAGATTTATTAATTGAATTTTGTGAAGATTTTGAATTTACACCAGTATCTTTTGTATCAAACCAAACAGTTAATGATAAGCGATTGCCAATTTATCATACTAACGTAATGATGTGTTTAGCTGAAAAATTTGCGGTAATTTGCTTAGACAGTATTGATGATAAAAAAGAAAAGAAAAATGTAGTTAAACATTTAAAAGAAGACGGTAAAGAAATTATTGTAATTTCAGAAGATCAGGTGAATTGCTTTGCAGGAAATATGTTGCAAGTTCTAGGTCATAATGATGAACGTTACACTGTAATGTCAAATTCTGCTTTTGAAAGTTTAACGAAACAACAAATTAATCAAATTGAAAAATACAGTAAAATACTTTACAGTTCATTAGATACAATTGAAGCCTGCGGAGGAGGAAGTGCAAGATGTATGATGGCTGAAGTATTTTTACCTAGAAGCGTATAATATAATTTCAAATTTAGACTTTAAAGATGCTTTCAAAAAAAACAAAATACGGACTTAAAGCACTCAGCTATCTTGCTAAGCAAGAACAGCATGTACCTGTTTTAATTTCAGAGATTTCTATTTCTGAAAACATTTCGAAAAAATTTTTGGAAAGTATTTTGTTAACCCTAAAAAAAACGGGAATACTTTCTTCTAAGAAAGGAAAAGGAGGAGGTTATTATTTATTGAAAAATCCAACTGAAATTAAATTATCTACAGTAATTAGAGCTTTGGAAGGGCCAATTGCTATGCTGCCTTGTGTAAGCTTAAATTACTATGAAAGATGTGATGATTGTAAAAGTGAAGAACGCTGCAGTTTAAATATTTTAATGGCTGAAGTGCGTGATAGCACTTTAAAAATTCTAGAAAATAAGACACTAGAAGATTTTCATTGCGGTTCATAGCCTTAAAAATGGAGTAACTTCATTTGTTCAGACATTATTTTACATATTTCTTTTGAATGTTCATATAAAAGATGCTGTTTGAATTTTTAAACAGCATCTTTTTATGATAATTAAACTTTTGCTAAAACTGGAATTTTTATTTCAAAAAGTTCATTTCTTAAATTTTCTAAATCACTCAATAATAGTTCACTATTTAATTCAAACTTTGAAAATAAACTATGGTAATAACTTATACCATCATTTAAATTATTTTGAAAATTAGTTAAATATTTTTCCTGCTTTTTATTAAAAGAATCCGAGATATCATTCACCTTATTTGAAAAATAAGCAACGTACATTTCTAGCTCCTTAATAAACATGTGAGGTCGATTTACCGATGTAATAACATTAACTTTTCCATAAATATGATGTACCATTTCTTTTAAAGAAAGTTCTTTAGAAAAATAGGCCATATTTGGACCAGGACAAATTGCAACTCCTTGCTTTTCTCCTTTTTTCTCAATACCATATTCAAATAAAGCAGCATTTGATAATCCTTCACAAAGGCAAGCTTTTTCAGTTATTTGTTGAAATTTTTTAGCATATTCAGTAGCATTTACTTTTTCTTGCTTTAGTTCATCTAACTTAATAGTTTGATATTTTTTTGAAGCAGTACAAATCACTTTCTCAGTATATTCTGTATTAGATGCTAAAAATTTCTTAGGGCAAGAACTTCCGGGATTGTTAGCTGTAATTCTTTCGTTTTTATAAATTTCGTTAGTGTTTCCTCTTAAACTATTAAAAGGTACACCTAAAGGAGAAATATTACTTAAATATAAATCTTTTTCTTTGGCTTTTTTTAAAGCTTCTATTGTTGTTGAATCAACAGTTGTTGCTTCTGGAACTAATAAAAATGGAGATCCCCAACCAACGGAACTAACATTGTAATTATCTAACAAAAACTCATGCTCTTCTGATGTACCAACACCACCCTGAACTGTAATGTCTAAATTCATTGAAGATTTTGGAACTGTTTTATTTTTGCTTTCTAAAGCAGCTACAAGTATAGCATGAATATCGGCTACTAAAGCATTCTTATTTAATTTAAATTCTTCTAAAATAGGACCTAATAAATAACCATCAGACGCAAATGCATGTCCACCACAGTTTAAGCCAGATTCTATTCTGTATTCAGAAACCCAAAGACCTTTTTTAGCTAAAAATTTCCCTTGAATTAATGCAGATCTGTAATCACTTACTTTTAAAATAATTTTTTTCTTTTGAATACCATTTTCATCTGGAAAAAAATCATTGAAATTTTCAAAATAACTATATAACCTTGGGTTCATTCCTGCAGAAAGAACAACAGATGATTCTAAATTACTATTTGCAAAGCCTCTTAATGCGGCATGTGCATCATTAAATTCTGAAGGTAATAATTCTTTTTTATTATAATTAGGCTTATCAAGCTTTGTCATAATATTTACATCAATATTACCTGGTTTAAGATTGCTTTGAATCCAATTTGCTACATCCTCTTTTAATGTGTTATTTTGAATTTTTTCACCAAATTTTTGTTTTAAATCTGATAAATCAGGAAGTAAATCCATGTATTTTTCAAACTCACTACTTTTTTCTTCAAAACTCTTCTTAAGAGTTTCAAATTTATGTTTTACAATAGTATCTACCGTATTAAGATACGACGTGATTCTTTTTGCCCTATAATCTTCAACTTTTGTTGAAATTTCCTGAAATGGAATTTTAAACTTGTTTGAATAGTATTCATTCATTTTTTCAATTATAACATCGTCTACAATTGAAATAACAGATGAAATACCATATTTTGCAACTTTAATAGGACTATCTATTGTAAAAGCAAGCCCCATAACTGGTATATGAAAAGTATGAGGGTTGATTTTTTTTTGCATATTATATAATATTTATTATTTGTTTAAACATTTGGAGCAAAAATAGTTAACCTATAGCAGAAATAACTGACGTTTATCATAAATTTATCGTTTAAAATGTTAAAATTCACGTTTTTAACGTATTAACCTTAATTGTAAATGCTAATTTCGTACTTCAAAAAAGTGAATAAAGTTATACTTTTATTGAACAATTATTTTTTAACACAATAAAAAAGCCAGCTCACTATATGTGAACTGGCCCAACAATTTAAATATATAAATTGAAGTTAGCTTCCTGATACACTACCTCCTGAAGAGGTATCTTTATCTACATTACTAGGTTCTCCTTCATAATCAATATCGCCACCACTACTTGCACGTGCAGTAAGTTTATTAGTTACATTAACATTAATGTTGGCGCCACTGCTTGCTGTTGCAAAAGCATCAACTGTTTTCAATTCATCAGCATCTATAGAACTACCGCTGCTTGCTTTTGCAGATAAAGTATGCGAGTTACCATATATTTTTATATGAGCACCACTTGAACAATTACTTGTTACTTCTTCGGCATTAATATATACTTTAATAGCACTTCCGCTACTTGAGTCAAGGTCTAATGAGCTTACTTGTAACGTGTTTTCTGATTTTACAGAAGCACCACTTGATGTTCTTATTTTTGAAATATTTTTGGTAGTTAAGTATACATTGCGTGCTTTTGCGCGATAAACATTTTTTTCAAAGTATACTTTAAGTTCATTATTTTTTACTTCAGTAATTAGTAAATCCATAATATTCTCATCGGCTTCAACATTTAATGCTACGGAATTCCCTTGAGTTAAAAATAAATTAATTCCTTGTTGTACTTTAATTTCATCAAAATCATTGCTTATCGTTCTGTCTTCAGAAATTATATTTCCGTTACCTCTAATACCTGTCATTCCATCAATAAAACAGGATGTTGTTGTAAGTAGTACTACAAGTATTGCTATTAATTTTGTGAGTGTTTTCATGGTTAAGTTTTTAATGTGTTCAAATTTAATATGAAATTAGTTTAGTTAGTAATAATTTGGGTTGAACTGTAGATTTAAATAGTTGAAACGTTATTATTTAATAATAATACCGTTTTCGTCTATTTTAACTTCTGCATTATTATTTCCATCATTTATTTTTAATTCCACTCCATTTTCATCAATATTTAGCTTAAAATTCTCATTACCATCTTTGTAATTAGTACCATAAATGCTTGAATCACAGTCTAAACATTCCAATCCTTTTGAAGTCATTTTGTAAAGATGTCTTGGCATATCTCTGTCATTAATATTTTGAACATTATCAACATCATCTAAAAATGTTTTTGTTGAACCATCTAAATAGATTACTGTATTAGTTGGTAAGTATACAGTTACATCAATTAATTGTTCTTTAAAATTATTTTTATTATTGAATTCAGATAAAAAATACCCATTTAATTCTAGATTTTTATCATTTAAAGTGAATTGATATTCTATTGCTTTGGCATCATTATTTGCATTTAAACGATTTTTCCCTTTAGATTCTTTTCTAATTTTAATAAATGCATTTGTTTGATCAGTTGCTCTAATATCAACATTAATTCTAGTTGAAAACAATTTTTCAATATTGTTTTCATAAACGGTTTCAGAGCTATAGCTTCTTCTTAATTCTTTACGATTAGACAGTTCATCATTTCCAATCATTTTTATTCTTAAGGTGTCATTAGCAACTACAGGAAGCTCTTCGGTTTGATTAAAAACACCATCATAAGCTGTTTGGGTTGCAAAATTTATGGCTGCAAATCCTAATCCAAGTAATGCGATAATCCAAACTCCTAATAATGATAATTTTGTAGTTGTGCTGAATGATTTTACATTGCTTGATAAGATTTTTAAACCTAGCATAAATAAGATAACAAAAGGGATTGCTATTGCAATAAATGTGAAAAGAATTAATAGCCAAGATGGAACAACTGAATCTAAAAATAATGGGTGAGGATGTATAAAACCATTATCAAATCCTAATATTCCAAAACTACCTAAAGAAAATCCTCCAATTATTAACCCAATTAAAGTAACTGCTGCAATAAAAATTAATAAACCTCCAATTAGTTTTCCAAATATATTTAATATAGCAAGTATTATTTTACCTAAAGTATCAATAATTTCTTGTAAACCAGATTTAGCTTTACTTTCTACAGTTTTTTTAAATTCAGAGCTTTTCACTTTTTGTGTAACATCATTAACTCCATCTTTAACAAAAGTTGTAACCTCCTCAAATTCCTCTCTAATTTTACGTTCAATATTGCTAATATTTACAGGTTCACCTTTCATTTGTAATTTTTCAGCTGTTGTTTCAGCTACAGGAATCAGAATCCATAAGAGTATATATATTAAAATTCCAGTACCAAAAAAGAAAAACAGTATCAACCATATTATACGCATCCAAATAATATCTATTCCTAAATAATGTGCCAAACCTGAACATACACCACCTAAAAACTTATCATCACCATCTCTAAATAGTTTTTTTGAAGAAGTTCTAGTTCTATATTTTGGTTCATCTTCAAATATTTCTTCATCAACTAAATAATCTTCGGGTTTCCCCATGATTTTAGTAATTTCATCAATGTCATTTTCATTAACAACTTGACGTTGGTCTTTTATTCTTTCTGAAAGTAATTCTCCAATTCTATGTTCAATGTCATTTATAATTTCATCTCTTCCTTGAGGATCATCACTTAACGATCGTCTAATAGCATCTAAATAAAGTTTCAGTTTTTGATAAGCTATTTCATCAATATGAAAAAAGATGCCTCCTAAATTTATATTTATTGTCTTGTTCATTTTTTCGGTTATTTGGTGGTAGTTACTAAGTTTACTGCTTCTACAAGGTCACTCCAAGTATTGTTTAATTCTTTTAGAAATAATTTACCTGTTTCAGTTAGAGCATAATATTTTCTTGGTGGGCCAGATGTTGATTCTTCCCAGCGGTAACTGAGTAAACCAGCATTTTTTAATCTAGTTAGTAAAGGGTAAACTGTCCCCTCTACAACTAATAATTTTGCATCTTTTAAATGCGATAAAATCTCAGAAGTATAAGCGTCTCCACCTCGTAATATGGAAAGTATACAATATTCTAAAACTCCTTTTCGCATTTGTGCTTTTGTGTTTTCTATCTTCATAAGTTGAGATTTAATGGTTAAAAGCCATTAGCTATTTAATAAATTCAATTGTAAATGGATACGTATAATACTCACCATTATTTGCTTTTATACTTGCTGAAATAACAAGAGCAATTTTTAAAAGAATTGCAGGTATTATTCCAATAACAATAGCAATAATTCCAAGGCCTAAAGTAAATATAGTAATTGGTATAAGTAATAATGCTAATAAAAATCCATAGAGAATTAAACTAAGTTGAAAATTTACAGCCGATTTTCCATGAGTATCAATATAAGAACTCTCATTTTTTTTGGCAGACCACAACACAAGAGGAGCAATAATATTTCCAAAAGGAAAAAACCATCCTGCAAAACCACTTAAATGTGTGATAGTACTGTAATTTTTATCTGTTTGTGTGATCATAATAGGTGTGTTTTAATAGTTTCTTATGCAAATATATGGATAAAAGATAGTAGTATGCAAGACATAGTACTAATATTTAACAATTAATTAACATTTCAGCAAATGGATCTTTGCTATAATATTAAGTGTGTAAGTAGTTTTTTATTTAAATTGAATTGTCTATATTTATCAACAATTAGATTGTATTTTGTAATGAATGGTATAAAATACCTAATCAAGCTCTTAATACTCAAAAAGAAAAACAAAAATATGAATTCAGATAGTTTAGCCACAAAGGAAGATTTGTTAGTTCTTATTGAAGAACAAAAAAGAATTATAGAAGCTTTGCAGAATAATGATGAAAGAAATTCTAATTTGTTTAACAATTCTATTGATGGTTTCTATAAAAGTACACCAGAAGGTGAATTTATTGATGTAAACCCAGCTTTAGTTAAAATGTTAGGTTATAATTCAAAAAAAGAATTATTAGCCATTGACATTAAAAAAGATTTATATTTTGATATTAAGAATCGTGACCTAGAAAACCTTGATGAATATAATAAAGATGGTAGACCAATGGTTCCTTTACGTAAAAAAGATGGTTCAGCGGTTTGGGTTGAGGACTCTGGAAAATCTATTATGGATAGTGAAGGGAATGTTAAATTTCATGAAGGTATTTTAAGGGATGTTTCAGAAAGGAAAAAAGCCAGTCAAATACAGAAGATATTATTGAAAATAGCCCAAGAGGGTTATAGAAGTCATGAATTAAAAAGCTTTATTAAGTTTATAATGAGTGAACTAGGATATTTGATTGATACCACAAATTTTTACGTTGCTTTTTATAATGAAGAAAAGCAAACCATAAATATTCCATTTATTTCTGGTGAAGTTGCTGATACTGAATTTCCAATTGCAAAATCTATGACGGGTTATTTAATTAAAAAGAATACACCTTTTTATTTAAAATCTAAAGATTATAAAAAACTGATTGATTTAGGGAAAATAGAACTTATTGGTAAATTTCCAGCTGTTTGGATTGGTGTTCCGTTAAGGGTAGATGGTAAAGTGATTGGGGCAATTGTTATTCAAAATTATGATGATGCAGAAGCATACAAGCAAGAGGACATTGAATTGTTAGAATTTGTTTCATCTCATATTAGTTTAGCAATTCAAAAAAAGAAAAATGAAGATGAACTTGCAATGTCTAAAGAAGTTTTAAGAAATGTGTTCGATAATATTCCAATTCGAGTTTATTGGAAAGATAAAGAGTCAAGATTTCTTGGGTGTAATAAATATTTTTACGAAGCATTAGCTTTTAACAGTGATAAAGAGGTTATTGGTAAAACAGACTATGATTTTAATAGTAAAAAAATTGCAGATATTACAAGGAGCGATGAGCTTGAGATTATGGATACTGGAATTCCAAAATTAAAATTTCGTGAAACTTTTATAGATAATGGTAAGCAGCTTATATTTAGCACTAATAAGCTTCCTTTTTTTGATGAAAATAAAAATGTTATTGGAATTATTGGAACTTCAGAAGATATTACAGAGCGAATTCAAAATGAAAAAAAGTTGGAAAATGCAACTGAAGAAGCAATAGCAGCAAATCTTTCAAAGTCCGTTTTTTTGTCTAATATGAGTCATGAAATTAGAACACCTATGAATGCTATTTTAGGGTATTCGCAGCTACTTCAAGATGATGATAATTTAACCAAAATTCAACATGAAAATCTCAATATAATAAATAGAAGTGGAGAGCATTTATTAGCCTTAATTAATGATATTTTGGATATGTCTAAAATTGAAGCTGGTAGAATTACCCTAAAATTAGTAGATTTTAGTATGGTGGAATTACTAAAAGAAGTAGCACAACTTTTTAAATTTAAATCAACTCAAAAGAATTTAGAGTTGGTTTTCAAAAATGCTAATGAACTTCCAAAAACCATCAATGCCGATGAGTCAAAAATTAGACAAGTAATTATTAACCTAATTGGAAATGCTATAAAATTTACTTCAGAAGGCTTTGTTCATGTTTCAGTTGAGCTTCTTAATAATAATTTTATTCAAGTTAGTGTAAAAGATAGTGGTACTGGAATTTTAAAGGAAGAACAGGAAACTATTTTTAAACCTTTTGAACAAGCTCAAAAAGGAGAGCGTATTATTAGCGGTACAGGTCTAGGATTGGCTATTAGTAAAAAGTTTTCAAACTTAATGGGTGGTGATATTACCATTGAAAGTGAATACAATATTGGTTCTGAATTTGTGTTTAAATTTAAATTTACAGAGTCTAAAGTGGATGCGTTGATAGAAGCAAAGAACAACTTAAATGTAGTGTCTTTAGTTCCTGAAATGAAAGGATTTAAGGTTGCAATTGTTGATGATCGATTCGAAAATCGGGATATATTATTTAAAAAATTAAATCCTTTAGGTTTTGAGATACGGATGGCAGAAAATGGACTGGAGGCTGTTGAATTGTATAAGGAATGGAAACCTGATATTGTTTTAATGGATGTTGTAATGCCTGTAATGGATGGAGTTGAAGCTACTAAGCAAATATTGGAATTAGCAGGAGATCATGATGTTAAAATATTTGTGGTAAGTGCAAGTGCGCTAGAATCTGAACAAAAGGAAGTCATGGAAATTGGCGCAACGGTTTTTATTAAAAAACCAGTAATATTTAATTTATTGCTATCTGAAATGCACCATAAAGGAGGCGTTAAATTTATATATAAAGATGAGGTTATTGAAGAAATTTTAAATTCGAAACCAAGTGAAGTGCCATCTCATTTGAAAGATAAATTATTAATAGCAGCATCTGAAGGAGATTTTTCATTACTACAAGATTTATTGGAACTGCTTGAAAAAGAAACCAAGAAATCATTTAAATATCTTGAAGATTGTATAAATGAAATGGAGTTTGAAAATTTAATTACTTGGTTAAACTCTTAAAATTAATAGTATGGAAAAAATGGAAGGCACAATTTTAATAGTTGATGATAATCCTAATAATTTAAAAGTGGTAGCTGGGGTTTTAAAAGGAGCTGGCTTTGATTTTAGAATGGCTAAAAGTGGACAGTCTGCATTGAAAATTTTAGAAAAAACAAAACCAGATTTAATACTTCTTGACATACAAATGCCTGAAATGGATGGCTTTGAAACTTGTAAAATAATTAAACAAGATGAATCGATTTCAAAAATACCTATTATTTACTTAACAGCTAATACTGACTCTGAAAGTATCCAAAAAGCATTTCAATCTGGTGGTGTAGATTTTGTAACAAAACCATTTAATAGTGATGAACTATTGGCTCGTATAAAAACGCATATTAAATTAAAAAAACAAACGGAAGAATTAAAAAAGCAAAATGCAACAAAAGATAAATTTTTCTCTATTATTTCTCATGATTTAATTAACCCTTTAGGTAGTGTTATTGGATTTTCAGAATTGTTAAAAGAGAATTTCAGAGACATGGATCCTGATAAAATTGGGGCGTATGTTGGTATTATTAATAAGTCAGCAAATTTCACATTAGATTTACTTAAAAATTTATTAGAATGGTCTAGAGTTCAAATTGGAAGCATAAACGCTGTTAAAGATGATTTTAATATTAGTGATTTGGTGCATAAAAATATTGAAGGTCATATTTCTCAAGCTTCATCTAAACAAATTTCATTTGAATCAAAAGTTAGCTATAATTTAAGTGTGTTTGCAGATGAAAAAATGGTTTCAACTATTATAAGAAATTTACTGTCTAATGCAATAAAATTCACTCCAAATGGAGGTGTAATAACTATTTCAGTTGAAGAAAAAGTTATAAATGAAAAAAAGGTTATTGAAACAAGTATTACTGATACTGGTTTGGGAATAAGTAAAGAAAATATTCAAGGACTTTTCAAAGTTGAAAAAAATTATAAATCTGCTGGCACTAACAACGAAGTAGGAACTGGATTAGGGTTGGTGCTTTGTAAAGAGTTTTTAGACAAAAATGACGGCGAAATAAGAGTTGAAAGTCAACTAAATATTGGTAGTAGTTTTATTTTTACATTAAATTCTTCTATTTAATCACAAAAATTCAAAAATTCATCTTGTTTTTTTTATCTTAACCTCAAAATATTTTATATGGAGGTTACAGTAAATAAAATGAATAAGTTTTTGATGTTTAAATTGCCATCGGCTTATTTATGTGGTGTTAGATTAAGAGAGTTGGATAGCACTAAAGGTGTTGTAACTGTAAAGCATAGATGGATGAACCAAAATCCATTTAATTCTATGTATTTTGCTGTACAATCAATGGCTGCAGAGTTAACTACAGGAGCTTTAGTTATTAAAAAAATTAAAGAAAGTAATCAAAATATTTCAATGTTAGTTACAAACCATAGCGGAGCTTTCACTAAAAAAGCGATGGGTTTAATTACGTTTACATGTAATGATGGAAATTTAATTGATGAAGCCGTGAAGAGAACTATAAATACCGGTGAAGGTCAAACAATTGTTATGAAATCAATTGGAATAAATGAAAAGGAAGAACAAGTTTCGGTATATGAATTTGAATGGAGTATTAAGCTAAAATCAAAAAAATAACGAATTATGAATGCACATGAAATAGATTTTAAAATCTACGGAGAAGAAATGCAATATGTAGAGATTGAATTAGATCCTCAAGAAGGTGTTGTTGCTGAATCGGGAAGTTTTATGATGATGAATGACGGTATTAATATGGATACTATTTTTGGAGATGGCTCAAATCAAGATGAAGGAGTTTTAGGTAAACTTTTTTCTGCAGGAAAAAGATTATTAACTGGTGAAAGTTTGTTTATGACAGTTTTTTCAAATTCAGGTATTGGAAAGAAAAAAGTTTCATTTGCAGCACCATATCCAGGGCAAATTTTTCCAATTGATTTAAGTGAAATGGCGGGTAAGTTTGTTTGCCAGAAAGATGCTTTTTTGTGTGCTGCTAAAGGAGTTTCAGTTGGAATTGAATTTTCAAAACGACTAGGTAGAGGATTGTTTGGAGGTGAAGGATTTATTATGCAAAAATTAGAAGGTGATGGCTTGGCATTTGTACATGCAGGAGGAAATATGTCTAAAAAAGAGTTGCAACCGGGCGAAGTATTAAAAGTTGATACTGGTTGTGTTGTTGGTTTTACGAAAGAAATTGAGTACGATGTTGAATTTGTTGGAGGTATAAAAAACACAGTATTTGGCGATGAAGGCTTATTTTTTGCAACTTTAAAAGGTCCTGGAACTGTTTATGTACAGTCATTACCATTTAGCAGGTTGGCAGGAAGGATATTGGCTTTAGCTCCTAGAACAGGAGGTAAAACAAGAGGAGAAGGCAGTTTACTTGGCGGTATAGGAGATTTACTTGATGGTGATAATAAATTTTGAAAAAATCAAAAAAAAAGAGGCTGTCTAAAAAGTATTGAAAACCGTCATTCTGGACCAGCCTGCCTGCCGGCTGGTTTATTTCAGAATCTCATCATACGAATAATCAATCATTATGAGGACCTGAATCAAGTTTAGGTTGACGAAAATTTTACTTTTCAGACAGTCCTTTTATTATAAATCTAAAGATTCTAATTCTTTATAATTTTTATTCAATCTTTTCAGTAGAATACCATAAATAATTCTATAATAAAGCCATAAGAAACCACACATTATAAAGAATACAACAATTTGAACAATTAATATAATGTTGTACAATTTATCAGAATCTATTTTTATCTGATCTGGATTAAAAACTTCAATTAAAATTTCAGGTTTAGAAAACATTATTATGTTCAATATAAATGACAAAATTATATATACAATTATATTATAATAAACATAGTAATTAACTGTTTTTCGAGTGTTGATTATTTTTTTCATTAATAAACTAGTGGAGTCAATTACTGAAATTGCTTTGTGATTTTTATAAAAGAGATATACAAACACAAAAATTACGATATAATGTAAAACTTGTGTTGCATTTATAAAAGTTCTTAAATTAAACTTCTCATAAATTTCAAGATATTTTTCAGGTATAGCTAAATTTAGAAGTCCCCAAAAAATAAGTTCGCCTATACATATTATAAAAATCCACCTCACAATTGAAGAGGATTTTTTATGTATCATCTTATAAATATCATCATAAGATAGTTTTTGAAAAGAATCGCCTTGCTTTTTCCAATCTTTTTTTAATAAATCTAATTCATCCATCTCTTACGGATTTAATATTGTTCTTAATCTAGTTTTAATTCTATTCATCTTCACTCTAGCATTCACTTCTGAAATACCAATTGTATTTGATATTTCTTTATAATTTTTATCTTCCAAGTATAAGAATATCAATGCTTTATCAATATCGGATAATTGATGAATTGCTTTATACATTAGTTTTAACTGTTCTTCTTCCGTATTATCATAATCGGTTGATTTAATTCTGTGTAAAACACTATCAAAATCTTGCGTTACAATACTTCTTTTAGATTTTCTATAGAGCGTAATTGCAGTATTTAATCCAATTCTATACATCCAAGTACTTATTTTAGAATCTCCTCTAAACTTCGGGTATGCTTTCCAAAGCTGAATGGTTATTTCTTGAAACAAATCATTATGGGCATCTTGATTTGAGGTGTAAATTCTACATACTTTATGAATTATATTCTGATGTTCCTGGAATTCAGAAATAAATTTATGTTCAAGGTCTTTATTCACTAGCTTGGTTTAGTTCAATTAATAGGTATACTTTATGGTTGAATTGTTACAAAGTGACTTGTAAAAATAAAAAAAAGGCTGTCTAAAAAGTATTGAAAACCGTCATTCTGAATTTATTTCAGAATCTCATTATACTGATAATCAATCATTATGAGAACCTGAATCAAGTTCAGGTTGACGAAAATTTCACTTTTTAGACAGCCTCTTTTTAGTATGAAATCTATAAACCGTTTAAATTATTTTTCATTATTTTTTATATTTTCAATAAAACTTTCCAGTTCTAAGCCATATTTTGAAGCTTTCACTTTTTTTGATAATGAGCTGTTAACAGTATCAAGCAGTTTAATATTGGCATAATATAATTCAGTTAAAGCAATGTAAGGAGCAACTTCAAATTCACCATTATTTACAGCAAAATTTGTAGAGTAATAATATTTTCGTTTAATTAAGCTTTGTTCTTGTTTTTCAATTTTTGAAAGTAAAGAAGCGTCTTTACTTGTTCTAGCTTCAAACTTTTCTTTTATAAAATCTAATTGTTTTCCATTAAATTTTTGAGCCATTGCATTATGCTCTTCTAATAATACTTGGTTTTTTGAACCTGAAATTTTAGCAGAAGTTGCAAATTTTGATAGTTTTGAAGTAATTGTAATCTCGCCTTTTTCACCAAAAAAAGATATTTTTTGATTTTCTTTTTTATCTAAAACTACATAATATATTTCTGGAGAGTCAATGTCATCAACCAATGTAAAATTATTTTGACCATTTAGTTGAACTGAATCTACAGACACAAGAACAGTATCTTTAAATTTTTGTAAATAGATTGTTCCTTTTTTCAATCCATCAATAGTACCATGAACGATTAAGCTTCCATTTTTTGATTTACCACAAGAAATTAAAAGACTTAATAAAACAATACAGCTAATTATTTTTTTCATTTATTTAAATTTAAGAAAACAAATATCTAAATTTTATTTGAATTTAAGACGCAACAATGCGCATTAATTCAGCAGTTAGTATAGCTCCATAAGTGCCAACAACATAACCAAATACGGCTAATAAAACACCAACCGTGGCTAATGATGGATGAAATGCGGCAGCAACAATAGGAGCAGAAGCAGCACCACCAACATTTGCTTGGCTTCCAACAGCTAAGAAAAAGTATGGAGCTCGTATCAATTTAGCTACAATAATTAATAATATAACGTGAATGGTCATCCAAACAATACCTATTACAATTAATCCTGGATTTTCTAAAATTTTGCTTAAATCCATTTTCATACCAATAGTAGCAACTAAAACATAAATAAACACGCTGCCAATTTTACTAGCACCAGCACCTTCATATTGTTTGAATTTTGTAAAAGATAGAATAATGCCAATAATAGTAGCTATGCTAATCATCCAAAAGAATTGAGAACCAAATGAGGACAACGCTGAACTTTTATCGCTAACAGCTTCAAAATTAGTTTTTAAAAATCCAGAAATAACATCGGCTCCAAAGTGTGAGAAACCTACAATGCTAAAGGCAATTGATAGTATTACCATTAAATCTGTTAATGAAGGATTTCTGGTAATTTTAGAAGCATAAGTAGAAACTTTTTCTTTTAATTTTTCAATTGCAGAAGTGTCCGCTTTTAACCATTTGTCAATTTTTTCAGATTTACCAATACCCATTAGCACAATTGCCATCCAAATATTTGCAACAACAATATCTACCAATACCATTCCTCCATATTTTTTTGGGTTGTACTCATAAATTTCAAGCATTGCTGCTTGGTTTGCACCGCCACCAATCCAACTTCCAGCTAAGGTTGCCAATCCACGCCAAACAGCATCAGGGCCAGCACCGCCCATTGTTTCAGGGGAAACCAATGAAATTAATAGAATAGCCAAGGGGCCACCAATTACAATTCCAATAGTTCCAGTTATAAACATAATTAAAGCTTTTGGCCCAAGGTTAAAAACCGCTTTTAAATCAATGCTAAGTGTCATTAAAATTAATGCAGCGGGTAATAAAAACCGACTAGCAACATAATATAATTGAGATGAATGTTGAACTGTTTCTCCAGCTTCATTAACGGTTTCCCATTCAGGAGAAATTATTCCAGCAGAAGTGAAAATAGCAGGTACTAAATAGGCCATTAAAAGTGCAGGTACGAATTTGTAAAATTTCACCCAAGTATTATTTTTACTTGAAGAAGTATAAAAAACGAACCCTAGAGTTAACATTAATATACCAAATGCAATTGTATCTTGTGTAAAAAAGGGAGATGTATCCATATGTTTATTTTGAATTTGGGCTAATTTAACATTTTTTATGAGTTTATTCGTAAAAAATGAATGTTTGGTTGTGTATATTTGTTCGATAAATTTTATAGCAAATGAAACATATAAAACTCTATTTATTAGTAACCTTATTTATAGTCTCTTGTAAATCAGTTCAAGAAGCTACTGTAGATACTCAAAAGGCACAAGCACAAAAAGTAATTGATACCCGGGAAATTCAGGGAGGAATGTGGATACCTTCACTATTAGAAGGCGTTAACGAAACAGAAATGCAGCAGTTAGGTAGCAAATTAACTGCAAAGGATATTTATGATGTAAATAATTCAAGTTTAAAAGATGCTATTGTGCATTTTAATGGAGGTTGTACTTCAGAAATTATTTCACCTAACGGATTGTTATTAACCAACCATCATTGTGGTTATGGCGCAATTCAATCTCATTCATCAGTAGATCACGATTATTTAAAAGATGGTTTTTGGGCAATGAGTTATGAAGAGGAATTGTCTAACCCAAGTATGTCAGTTACTTTTATAAATAGAATTGATGATGTTACTGCTGAAGTTTTTGAAGGAGTTACAGATGCAATGGATGAAGCTTCAAAAATGAAGTTGATAAACCAAAATATTTTAAAGGTAAATAAAGTGGCTTTAAAAGAAGCTTGGCAAGATTCTAATGTGAAATCGTTTTACAAAGGAAATCAATATTTATTATTTGTTACTGAAGAGTACAAAGATGTTAGACTGGTTGGAGCACCTCCAACAGCTATTGGGAAATTTGGATCAGATACTGATAATTGGATGTGGCCTAGACATACAGGAGATTTTTCAATGTTTAGAATTTATGCTGATGCAAATAATAGACCAGCAGCATATTCAAAAGACAATGTGCCTTATAAGCCTAAACATTACTTGCCAATATCGTTAGATGGAGTTGAAGAAAACGACTTTACTTTAGTATTTGGTTTTCCAGGTCGAACAAATGAATATTTGCCTGCAGTAGGTATAGATCAAACTGTGAATGTTTTAAATCCTGCAAAAATTGAAATACGGGAAAATGCATTAAAAATAGTGGATGGATTTATGCGTAAAGATCCAGCAATTAAAATTAAATATGCTTCAAAATATGCTTCAATAGCAAACTATTGGAAAAAATGGATAGGCGAAAATCAAGGAATTCAAAAATCGAATGCAATTCAAAAGAAAAGAGATTTAGAAGCAGAATTTTCAAAAATAGTTAATGAAAAAGATTTAGTTGGGTATTCAACATTATTATCAGATTTTGAAAAATTATATAAAGAAATTGAAAGCGTTTCTTTGGCTCGTGATTATTGGATTGAAGTTGCCTATAGAAATGTAGAATTATTAGGAATTACATTTAGAGGTTTTCAGTTAGAACAAGCTTTTTTAAGAGGAGGAGAGCCAGCTTTTGAAAAATCTAGAGTAGCAACTTTAAATAGATTAAAAGGAACTTATAAAAATTATAGTGCACTTGTTGATAAGCCCGTTTTTGAAAATTTAGTTGGTTTATATGCTGAAAAAGCTCCAAAAGATTATGTACCTGAAAATATGGTAAATGCAAATTTCAAAACATTAACGAATGATATTTATGTAAATTCTAAGTTAACTTCATTGGAAGGAGCAACTGAATTGCTTTCAGGTTCAGCAGAAGAGGTTATTGAAAAATTGAATGCTGATAAAGCTTACCAGTTTGGAAAGGAATTACACACTATTTTTTATACTAAAATTGAACCTAAATTTCAGCAATTAAATATGCAATTAGTTGCAGTTCAAAAACAATATATGAAAGGTTTAATGGACGTTTTTCCAAACAAACGTTTTTTTCCAGATGCTAATAGTACGTTACGTGTAACTTATGGACAGGTAAGTGGTTATGAACCTAAAGATGGTATTTATTACAATACAACTACTTATTTAGATGGTGTAATAGAAAAATTTGTACCAGGTGATTATGAATTTGATGTTCCTCAAAAATTACGAGATTTATACAAAGCTAAAGATTACGGTCAATATGCTGAAAATGGTAAAATGCCTGTGTGTTTTATTGGTACAAACCATACAACAGGAGGGAATTCTGGAAGCCCGGCAATAGATGCGCATGGAAATTTAATTGGACTAAACTTTGACAGAGTTTGGGAAGGAACCATGAGTGATATGAATTACGATCCAGACATTTGCAGAAACATTATGGTAGATATTAGATATGTATTATTTATTGTTGATAAATATGCAGGCGCCAAAAATTTAATTAATGAAATGACTTTAGTACACCCAAAACAATAAAATTATATAAACAATGAAATATTTTAAATTCTATTTATTAGTAGCATTAATGATTGTTTCCTGTAAAACAGTACAAGAAACAACTACAGTGGCTCAAAAAGCAACAATACCAGCAATTCAAAATGCAAGAGACATTCAAGGTGGCATGTGGATTCCTTCATTATTAGAAGGAATGAATGCTGATGAAATGGCACAATTAGGAATGAAAATGTCTGTAAAAGATATTTATGATGTGAACAATTCTAGTTTAAAAGATGCAGTTGCACATTTTGGAGGAGGTTGTACTTCTGAAGTTATTTCACCAAATGGGTTATTATTAACAAATCATCATTGTGGATATGGAAATATTCAATCGCACTCATCGGTTGAACATGATTATTTAAAAGATGGTTTTTGGGCAATGAGTTATGATGAAGAGTTGCCAAATGAAAATTTAAGTGCCACTTTTATTAAAAGAATTGATGATGTTACAACTGCGGTTTTTGAAGGTGTAACGGATGATATGGATGAAGCTTCAAAAATGAAGTTAATAAACCAAAATATTTTAAAAGTAAATAAAGCAGCTCAAAAAGAAGAGTGGCAAGATTCTTATATTAGATCTTTTTTTAAAGGAAATCAATATTTATTATTTGTTACAGAAGAATTTAAGGATGTTCGTTTAGTTGGTGCACCACCAACAGCTATTGGAAAATATGGAGCAGATACGGATAACTGGATGTGGCCACGCCATACTGGAGATTTTTCAATGTTTAGAATTTATGCAAATGAAAATAATCTTCCGGCAGCATATTCAAAAGATAATAAACCTTATAAGCCAAATCATTATTTACCTATTTCATTAGATGGTGTTGAAGAAAATGATTTTACATTAGTATTTGGTTTTCCAGGCCGTACAAATGAATATTTACCAGCAGTTGGTGTTGATCAAATTGCAAATGTTTTAAATCCTGCTAAAATTGAAATTAGAGACAACGCTTTAAAAATTGTGGATTCTTATATGCGTAAAGATGAAGCTATAAAAATTAAATACGCTTCTAAATTTGCTTCAATAGCAAACTACTGGAAAAAATGGATTGGTGAAAGCCAAGGAATTAAACAAACCAATGCTATTGAAAAAAAGCGTGAGTTAGAGGCGGAGTTTTCAAAAATTGTAAAAGAGAAAGATTTAGTTGGTTATTCAACGCTTTTATCTGATTTTGAAACATTGTATAAAGAAATTGAAAGTGTTTCACTTGCACGTGATTATTGGATTGAAGTTGCTTATAGAAATGTTGAATTGTTAGGTGTTACTTTTAGAGCATTTCAAATTGAACAAGCTTTTTTAAAAGGAGGAGAGCCAGCATTTGAAAATGCAAGAGAGTCCATTTTGGGAAGATTAGAAGGTACTTATAAAAATTACAGTGCTATTGTTGATAAACCAGTTTTTGAAAAATTAGTTGGTTTGTATGCTGAAAAATCTCCAAAAGAGTATATACCATCTAATATGGTGAATGCAGATTTTAAAGCGATAGCAAATGATATTTATGCGAATTCAAAATTAACTTCATTAAAAGGAGCAACTGAATTACTTTCAGGAACTTCAGAAGAGGTAATTAAAAAATTAAATGAAGATAAAGCGTATCAATTTGGGAAAGAATTACACGATACTTTTTATAATAAAATTGAACCAAAATTTCAAAAAATAAATTTAGAATTGGCAGCAGTTCAAAAGAAATATATGAAAGCTTTAATGGAAGTTTTTCCTAATAAACGTTTCTTTCCTGATGCAAATAGTACGTTAAGAGTAAACTATGGAATGGTAAAAGGTTACCAACCAAAAGATGGTGTGTCATATACAACCGGAACAACGTTAAAAGGTGTGATGGAAAAATATGTTCCTGGTGATTATGAGTTTAATGTCCCTCAAAAATTACGTGATTTATATAAAGCAAAAGACTATGGGCAATATGGTGAGAATGGAAAGATGCCTGTAAATATTTTATCTACAAACCATATGACAGGAGGGAACTCTGGAAGTCCGGTAGTTGATGCTAATGGAAATTTAATTGGTTTAGCTTTTGATACAACTTGGGAAGGAACTATGAGTGATTTGTATTTTGATGCTGATATTGTACGAAGTATTTCTGTTGATATTCGTTATGTATTATTTATAATTGATAAATATGCAGGTGCTAAAAACCTAATTGATGAAATGACTTTAGTGCATCCTAAAAAATAAACTTAGAATAGCGTATTACATTTTAATTAAAAAACTCCAAATTTTCATTTGGAGTTTTTTTATAATGTGAAGTTTCAAAACTCGTCATTCTGGATTTATTTCAGAATCTCATTAAACTGATAATCAATCATTATGAGAACCTGAATCAAGTTCAGGTTTACGAAAATTTCACTTTTCAGACAGCCTCTTTTTATAAAATGATTTTAAAATTTTATATTTATTTGCCAATCATAAGTTTTAGTAGGTTTTAATGTTAACAAGCCGTTTTTGTTATTAAAACTATTTGGAGCGCAAGTCATTGGTTCAATAGCTATACAATCTCTTGTGTCTGGTGTATAAACCTGTAAATAACTTTTTTCTGTTTCAGAAGTAAAATCTATTTCAATTTTATAGGCATCACATTTAAAAGTTGCTTCTGGTTTCTTTATAAGAAAACAATCATCTAAAAAAGTGTCTTCTAATGTTAGTGGAGTTTTAAATGGTAATTGAATTTCTTGTTGAGGTATCATTTGGTTGTTTAAAAAATATTTTTTATCTCCGTTAAAATTTAGGTTACTTGAGGTTAAATTTTTGGCATTAAAATAAGGATGCCAACCAATTCCGAAAGGGAATTCTTGTTTTCCAGTATTAATTACTTTAAAATCTAAACGTAGTGCATTTTTAGAAAAAGTATATGTAATATCTAATTGATACTGAAAAGGAAATCCTTGAACAGTTCTATTATTGGAATAGCTAAAAGTAACTGAAGCTTGGCTTTCAGAAGTCTCTATTTTAGAAGTTTGAAATGATTTATTGTAAATGTGCCCGTGCAACGAGTTATTTAAACCAGCTTCATTACACTTTAATTGGTAATCAACACCATTAAAGTTATATTTTCCATCCGCAATTCTATTTGGTGAAGGGAATAGAAAAGCAGAGTTGAATTTACTTTTGTAAAGTTTAAGTCCTTTTTCATCATTTGATATACCATCTATTATTTCAATTCCATTAGATTTTAATTGTTGAAGTGAAGCTCCTAAATTTGGGTAAATTGAACTTCGGAAATTCAATTTATCATTTTTAATAAGTACGCTGTTTAAGAGCCGATTTTCAGCATTAATTTCTTCAATGGTATACATTTAATCTTCAGAATTATTTTTTTTTGGTAATCGTTTGGCGTCTTTTAAGCATTTATGAAGCATCCATTCTAACTGACCGTTAGTGGATCGAAACTCGTCTGCAGCCCATTTTTCAACAGCTTTTAACATCTCTTCGTTTATGCGTAATGCAAATGCTTTTTTCTTAGACATCTTATTTTAATTCGTTTACAAAAGTCGTAATAATAGTTGTTTTTACATTCTATTTTTTTCTCTTTCTAAAATTACTTTTGCGAAATCTCTATGACCATTTCCAATAGCACTTTTCACTTCCCAACCTTCTCTTGCGAATTGATTTAGAATATCTTCAAAGACATCATCTTTTTTCCAAAGACTTTTTTTTATTATTTTATATTCTTTCATAAATTTTATTTTAAATGAATAAATGAATTGGTAAACTAGCTATTATAATTAGGATAAATACAATAAAATAAACAAGCATTTTTTAGTGATTTAGAGTTCCTGTATTCACAATTGGAGCTACATCTTTATCTGAACAAAGTACCACCATTAAATTACTAACCATTGCCGCTTTTCGTTCTTCATCTAAATCAACAATATTATTTTTACTTAAATTATTTATAGCCATTTCAACCATACTAACAGCACCTTCTACAATTTTATGACGCGCTGCAATAATAGCGGTTGCTTGTTGCCGTTTAAGCATTGCGCTTGCAATTTCTTGTGCATACGCTAAATAACCAATACGAGCTTCTAAAACTTCTATTCCTGCCATATTCAAACGCTCAGCAAGTTCTTTTTCTAATGCTTCACTAACTTCATTTACACTTGCTCTTAATGTTATTTCCTCAGCTTTCCCATCATCTTCAAAATTATCATACGGATATAAACTTGCTAATTTTCTTACAGCAGCATCAGATTGCACACGAACAAAATTTTCGTAATTATCAACATCAAAAGCCGCTTTATAGGTGTCTTTAACTCTCCATACTGCTATGGTGCTAATCATAATTGGATTTCCCAGTTTGTCATTAACTTTAACGCGTTCGCTATCAAAGTTACTGGCTCTTAAAGAAATTCCTTTTTTTAAATAAAAAGGATTGGCCCAGTAAAAACCGTTTTCCTTTACAGTACCTATATATTTACCAAAAAGCAAAATTACTTTTGAAGTGTTTGGGTTTACTAAAAAGAAACCAGGTATAATTGAAATTATTAAAACTAAAAAAGTTAAAAACAATAGAATGATAGAACTTACTAAGCTGAAAATACCTAAACCGATTAACAGTGCCAATATGAAAAGCATAAAATAGCCATTCGAAACTGTAATTATTTTTTCTTGTTTCATAATTATAAATTTAAGATGATATTAAAATGATATTACAAAGATATAATTTATTTATTGATATTTTCAATTTTTTTATAAACTTTATTTTTATCTTAGCTAAAAATAAAAGAGAATGAAATCAGTAAAATCAATTTATATTTTAGTAGCATTTTTAATCATTTTTTCACCAATAAAAGCAACTAATCCAGATTGGGGTTCAACAGGCCATAGAACAGTTGGGAAAATAGCAGAAGATTATTTAAAAAGTAAAACAAAGCGTAAGATAGCTGAACTTTTAGATGGTCAAAATTTGGCATTGGTCTCCACTTTTGCAGATGATATTAAATCAGATAAACGTTATAATGAATTTTATACGTGGCATTATGTAAATATGCCATTTGAAACAAAATACGAAGATGCTATAAAGAATCCTAAAGGAGATTTAGTTACAGGTATTGAAAAATGTAAAAAGGTTATTTTAGATAAAAATTCTACTAAAGAGGATAAAATATTTTATTTAAAAATGTTGGTTCATTTAATTGGAGATTTACATCAGCCAATGCACGTTGGTAGAGCAGAGGATAAAGGAGGAAACACAATTCAAGTTCAATGGTTTGGGAATGGAACAAACTTGCATTCAGTTTGGGATTCAAAAATGATTAATCATTACGATATGACTTATACTGAGCTTGCTGAAAATTCAGATAGAATTTCAAAAGAGCAAGTAAAATTTTTACAAAAAGGAACTATTGTAGATTGGGCTAATGAAACTCAAACATTTGCTGTTAAAGCATATGCGTCTACAGAAGTTGGTGAAAATTTAAAATACAACTATATGTATGATAATTTTGGGTTGGTGCGTTCTCAATTGCAAAAGGGAGGAATTCGTTTGGCAAAAGTTTTAAACGATTTATTTAAATAAATTACAGATTATAAGTATTCCAACGTCTTTTTTCTCTATTCAAAAGTGAAATAAATTTGTTTGGAGTTTCTGTTTTTAAATGTGTTGTTTGAAATGTTTTTGGATGCATAAAAGTGATTTCTGATGCACATAAAAAGAGCCCTTTGCCTTTGTGTAAATTCTCTTTGTCTCCATACAATTTATCACCTAAAATGGGATGTCCAATAGAGGATAAATGAATGCGAATTTGGTGTGTTCTACCAGTTTTAGGATATACTTTTAAACACGTTAATTCTTTATATTTTAAAGATTTAGCTACTCTAATAATTTCAAAATTAGTTTCAGATTGCTTATTTTCTATAGGTGAATTAATAATTCTATTTGCGTGTACTTCACCCATTACAATAGTGCAATATTTTTTTTGAATTGTTTGATTGTTAAATTGCTTGCCTAGCTCAATTTGTGCTGTTTTAGTTTTTGCAATTAATAACAATCCAGAAGTTTGATTGTCAAGTCTATGAACAGGAGTAGGCCTATAAAGTCCATCGGGTTCACTGCTTTTTTTCAGATTGAAAGGTAAAGCATTGTATACCGTTTTAAAACTATTACCACTTACAGTAATGCCGGCGGGTTTATTAATAACTGCCATATGTTCATCTTCAAAAACAACCTCAAAGTTGAACTCAAATATTTTTGGTTTATGGGTAATATCTTCAATTAATTCTATAATTTGACCAGTATTTACCCAAGTTCCAGTTTTTGAAATGTCACCATTTGTTAAAAATAGCCCTTTTTTAATGGCCTTTTTTATCCCGCTATTTGAAGGAATATAACTTTCAAAAGCTTTAGGAGCATATTCTTGTAGTCGAATATCTTTTATGCCTTCAGGCACAATATGTGAATGGATAGTTTTAATAATATTAATTTTTAATTGGTAAAGCTAGGTTAATGATTCTATAAGTAAAGACGATTCTAAAACTTTTAAGTTACAGTTACGTTGTTTTAAAAATGCTAATGTATTGTTAAAATGTAATTTGCTAATTGTGAGTTAACTAACTTATATGAGTTGTTTTTTATAAAGCAATTCAACAACCTGTTTATAATCAAAAGATAAATTAAGTTTTATTGCGGCCTCATAATTAAACCAATTGTAATCTAATACTTCTAGCTCTTGAATTTTTATTTCTCCATTCCAATGTCCTAAAAAACGATAATAGTTACGATCTTGCCAAATACCGGTTTTTAAAATAGAAGTCGGCGAAAAGTTTAAATTACACTCTTCTTTTACTTCTCTAATAACATTTTGTTCAGCAGTTTCACCTTGTTCGGCTCTACCACCTGGGCATCCCCAAAATTCAGGATAATTTTTTGAGTAATTAGAACGTTGTAATAATAGTATTTTTTTGTCTTGTAAAATAATTCCTGAGGCTGCTAAAACCATAGTTTATTTAATAATAATTAATTCCAATTGTTGCAATTTGCTTTGTCATTAAACCCCAACCTTTTGAAGTGAGAAGTATTCCGTTAGCATCATATACTTTTAATTCGGCTGTATTTGGGCCTGATGATCCTTGGTTAAGTGCTTCAAAATCAATTTTGTTATACCCTTTTTTTAAGTTAACATAGTACACGTAATAATTTGCTTTTAATCCAATATTATTGCTTATTATGTTGTCATTTAAATAAATTCTAATTCTATCTCCATCAACATAACTGTAATCTCGGCATTCAATTTTAACCATTTCGGTTTTACTAGTTAAAGTTCCTAAACTTAAATCGCTTCTTAATTTTTGATGCGTTACATCTTTTCCTTTCCAATATCTTTTACCAATAATATCTTTTTCTTCAGGAAGTTCTTCCATTAAAAAATTTTGAGTTTGGCTTGACGATTTATTTTCCTTAATGTTTTTAGCAATTGCAGCAGTATTTAATTTTTCATTAATTTTTAGGTTGAAATTTGAAACTGGATTTACTTTCTTCGTTGCTGAAACAGCTTTTAATTGATAGTTTCCTTTTTCCGTGCCAATTTCGCTGTTAATTTTTTTGATATTTGTACTGTCGTTTTGAGAAAATAGGGTAGCAGAACTAAAACTAATTAGTGAAATTAAAAAAAGCGATTTTAAAACGTTGTTCATTTTTTGGTTTTAGATCTTAGTACCAACAAAAAAAGTGCCACTTATTTTAAATAAGTACTATAAAAAAGTAAAAATAATAAAAAAAGCCCCAATAAGTATTGAGGCTTTCTATTAATTGTTTGTTAAACTGTTTAATTTAACAATATTATTTTATCATTTCAAAGCTACGTTTAATAAAAGTAGTTAAATCTTCACCTTGTAAAAGTCCTTGAGATAGTTTAGCTAAATCAAAAGCTTGTTGAATTAAGCGCTCTTGTTTCTTTTTAGTTTTAGTGTTTAAAATTTCACCTACTAACTCATTATTAGTATTTACAACTAAATTGTACATATCAGGAAAATTACCCATTCCCATCATTCCACCACCACCTGAAGCTTGCATTTCTTTCATTCTTCGCATAAATTCTGGCTGCGTAATCATAAACGGATTAGCGTTAGAATCCATAGACTCAAGTTGAACAGTATAAGTTTCCTTCGGAATAGCTTCTTCAATAATTGGTTTTAATGTTTCTTTTTCTTCATCAGAAAGTTTACTGATTTTATCTTCGTCTTTTTTAATTAAGTTTTCTATATGATCAGAATCAACACGTACAAATTGAACGTTTTCTTTACTTCCTTCTAGTTTTTGAATAAAGTGAGATACAATTGGAGAATCTAATAATAATACTTCATATCCTTTTTCTTTTGCAGCTTCAACATAACTATGTTGTGCTTTTTCATCAGAAGCATATAATATTACAAGTTTACCATCTTTATCTGTTTGAGTTGGCTTAATTTTTTCTTCTAATTCAGAAAAAGTAAAGTAAGTTTTGTCAACCGTTGGGTACAATGCGAATTTGTCAGATTTTTCGAAGAATTTTTCTTCTGAAAGCATTCCATATTCAATAATAACTTTAATATCATCCCATTTAGCTTCAAAACCTGCGCGATCATTTTTGAATAAGCTAATTAATTTATCAGCAACTTTACGCGTAATGTAGCTAGCTATTTTTTTAACTGCTCCATCAGCTTGTAAATAGGAACGAGAAACATTTAAAGGAATGTCTGGAGAGTCAATAACTCCTCTTAACATTTGTAAAAAGTCTGGTACAATTCCTTCAACATTATCAGTTACAAAAACTTGGTTTTGGTATAATTGAATTTTGTCTTTAGTAGGATCTACACTTTTACTCAATTTTGGAAAGTATAAAATACCAGTTAAGTTAAAAGGATAATCAACATTTAAATGAATGTTGAATAAAGGCTCTTCAAACTGCATTGGATACATTTCTCTGTAGAATGCTTTATAGTCTTCATCACTTAAATCCGTAGGGTTTTTTGTCCAAGCCGGATTTGGATTGTTTACAATATTATCAATTGTAATCATTTCTGGTTTTGCATCTTCTGCAGCGCCTTCAGGTAATGGTAAAGCTTCTTCCTTTGTTCCAAATTTAATT
>TARA_R110001583_G_scaffold16561_17_pt1 | contig 41949 bp, 33 predicted proteins | sample TARA_R110001583 | Tara Oceans TARA_R110001583 (sample SAMEA4398432) | marine metagenome | biome: Polar Biome; feature: [MES] marine water layer (ENVO:01000295) within the mesopelagic zone...; material: water (ENVO:00002006), including particulate matter (ENVO:01000060) such... | reverse complement strand
CTTGTGGTGAACAAAATTTAAACGGCAAAGATCAACAGCCCCTAGGGCCTGTGGGAATGTATAGGATTATATTTAATGCCAGATAGTACCAATGCGATGCATTATCACGAGGAGCATGGGAACGAGTTAATTAAGCGGAGCGGTATCAATAACAACGTCAGCGAGTTTGATATTGCTGACGTTGTTATTGATAGTTTATGGTTAAGTTACGCCTTTTTTGGGACTTTAATACCGTGAAATATGGCAAACAAAGGTGATCATCCTTGCTGGTTAAAATAATAACTAACTGTGTTGCGAATTTTGAAGTGAGCACAACTATCTTCTGCAATTCACGCCTTGCTAGTCATCATTTTTCCTGCGCAATCTCTGATCACTTTATTAATTTAATTGGTATTACAATGGTTACCAACGAAAGCGCATACCGAATTTTAGTAATTGACCAAATACAATAAACAACGCGCCTTTGTAGGGATCAACATCAGCGTTTTCACTGTTAACATCCTGTTCTTTTAATAACAAATCAGCAAGGAAGGGGGTTAACGTCAGTGCGGTTATTCAGCTCAGAAATAATGAAAAACATAATCCCCAAAACAGCGAACCCATAAATTACCCTGTGGTATCAGAAGATAGGCCTATCGGTGCAAAGCAGTAATTGCTATGACAGTGGCACCGAGTAAAGGCCATTGAATTTGTCTGACGATATCAATGGAAGCTTGTTATTGAGATGAATGTGAGTGAAATAAACGAGAGCTTTTATTTTAAAGCACTCGTCTTAAAGTAATCGAAAGCACTCTATAAGGTTTTTAGCTTATTCGTTGTCACCAATAAGATTATGGCAAGTAAGATAAGCGACAAAGGTAATATCATAAATGAAGTAAATGACGCAAGGAAGCCTATTAAGGGTGGCATTAATGTTGTGCCTACATAAGCAAAAGCCATTGAAAGTCCGATAATAGCTTGTGATGCATTTTTACCAAATCGAGCAGGTGTCAGGTGAATGGTGTTAGGATAAATCGGCGCACATCCTAGCCCAATTAAAACCAAACCCGCTTTAGGCAACATCGACCAAGAACTAGTGTTTTCTATCATCAATAAATGTGGAAATAGCATTAATAAAACACCACCACAAATCACAAATACCCCCGTCGCAATCATTTTATTTTCATCAACAGCGTCAGCAATAAAACCACAACTAAAGCGACCTAAGGTGATGCCTAGAAAGTACATTGCTGTCCAGAATGCCGCATCAGAAGCGCTTATATTATGTTCTAACATTAAAAAGCTAGCAGCCCATAAGCCTGTTGCAGCTTCTAATGCACAATAACAAAAGAACATTAGTAGCTGCACTTTCACGCCTTTGATGTTGAGTGCCATCATATTCGAGACAGGTGTTGATTGTTCTGAGCCTGAATCTGAGTGTTTATAGTTGGTTGCATGACGCCACAATGGTAAGGTCAAAAATAAAATAGCAACCAGTGTTATTTGTATATAAGAGATAGTCGCGTATCCATCACGCCATCCACCTTGCTGTCCGATATACATGGCCATAATGAGTGGACCAGAGGTTGCTCCTACCCCCCAAAAAGAGTGCAGAAAATTCATGTGTTTTGATTTGTAGTGAATGGCAACAAACGTGTTTAAAGCCGCGTCGATGGCACCGGCGCCTAGTCCTAATGGGATTGCCAAAATAACAAAAAACCAAATATTTTGAGCAAAGCTAAAGCCATACAAGGCAATGGCTGTCATCGCAACACTCATTAATACGACTTTACCTGTACCAAAGCGATGAATAGCGCGAGTAGACATCAGACTAGAAATGACCGTACCGATACTAATAATAATCGAAACGACACCTGCAAAAGCAATGCTACTATTGATATCTTGACTGATAATGGGCCATGAGGCGCCAAGTAATGAATCCGGTAGGCCTAGACTGATAAAAGCAAGGTAAATAATGGCAAGTAGTAACATCATAAAATTCAGTTTAAAGTTATTTTAAAAATGTAACAATACTCTCCCTGTTGTTCTATTAATAGTACGATACTCGCTTATACTATAACGATACTGTTTTTAATCGACTGATTCTTGAATTTTGGTTCACTTAATTTTGGTCACAATATGCAAATATATAATATTGAAACAAATGCTAATGGAAAAGAATTAACATCGCACGGTGATGATGATTTTCCTTGTGCTTTTTATGACGAAAAATTCTCACAGTTTATTACTGGTGAGGTGCCTTGGCATTGGCATGATGAAATTGAATTAGTCTATGTTGTGGAGGGAAGTTGTCAGGTTGAATCATTAACGGATAGTTTGATTTTAGAACAAGGTGATGCGGTATTTATTAACGCTACTTGCTTGCATAAATTGGTGGATATTGGTGAGGTTGATTGCCACATTTTAAATTTTGTTTTAAATCCTGTGGTGATTGGAGGTGCAAATTATAGCCGTGCTTACAAAAAGTATGTTTTTCCGGTCATTAAAAATACGCAATTTCTGATCTACAAGTTTTCTGCTGGTGATGCTTGGCACCAACAAGTTATAGATGAATTAATAAAGGCATTTGTTTGTTGTCAGCTTGCAGGGGAGAGGGATGAGTTAGCATTACAAATTCATTTAATGTCTTTTTGGAATATATTTTACCAGCATCAACTTAAGTTGTTGGTAGAAACACCTCTCACATCAAATTATCAACGCAGAGTGCAGAAATTATTATCTTTTATCCATGCACATTATTATGAAGATCTTTCTGTGTTAGCAATGAGTGATGCTGCCAATATTAGTGAAAGTGAGTGTTATCGTCTGTTTAAAAAAGCATTAAAAACCACGCCAAATCAATACTTAACAGAGTATCGGTTACAAAAAGCGGCTAATTTATTAATTGAAAGTGATAAGCAAGTGACACAAATAGCACATCAGGTTGGTTTTAATTGCGCTGCTTATTTTAGTAAACGTTTTCGACTCGCGTTTGGTCAAACCCCCAAACAGTTTCGCCATCAAGCATTTTAATTAGAAAATATATATTTAGCGGCTAGATAATTGACGGTATTGTCTGGGTGAGACGCCCACTATTTTTTTAAAATAGCGGCCCATGTGGCTTTGATTGGAAAATCCACATTGTAATGCAATGTCAGAAGCACTTTCTGAAGCAGATGTTAATCTTAATTTAACCTGTTCGATTCTAATGGTTAACAAATAAGCTTGTGGTGTTTGCGCCAAGCTTTGTTTAAACATACGACAAAAGTGATATTCACTTAACTGTGCTAATTCAGCCAGTTCGCTCAGGTATATTTGCCTGTGAAAGTTAGCGTGCATGAAATCACTCACCATAGAAATCACTTTTGGTGATAACCCACCTTTTAAATGTGAGACTGATTTACTGATTCCCATGTTTTGTAACATGGAGACAAGAATGGTGTTGCTGACTTGTTCCATAGCAAGGCGATCACCACCGCTTAACCAATCATTGTTGACGATACAGTGTCGAAATAATGCTTCTGTTGCTGCTTCGTCGGTAAAGGTTAATTCTGGTAATTGCAACATGCGTGGGTCAATATCAAACACTTTCAATGCAAGTTGTTTAAGATAATCATCACTAAAGTATAAATGCATAAATTGCTGGGGTTGCCCAAGTTGCCAATGACTTTCGGAATGCTGTGGCATAAGGCAAAACTTACCTGGCCCCCCTTTTGCAGATTGAATATCGGTACGATGTGTATCATAGCCACCTGATAAGTAGAGGCTTAAAGTATGCTGTTGATCATTTACATAATATAAGCGCTCATCTTCATTTTGATAATGCGCCCAAGACAAAGCCTCCGTTAGATTTGTTTGTCTTAAACAGATTTTGCTGGTGGATTGATGAAAGCTAGAAATTGGTTTTTTGGTTAACATGGTTAAATATTATCATTATTAACAGAGAGCTCAATGGGAAGAATTTAGCTGGTTCTCATTAAAGCGCAATATCGTGTTAGTTTCACCCAGATAATGATATTCAGCCTTCATTTATATAGGCATCATGCAGTGAATGAATTTAACTTAAATGAAGAGTGACAATGACTGTATTACTTTATATCTCAATGATTTTTATCTGGGGCTTGTCGTGGATTGCGATTAAATGGCAACAAAGTAATGTGCCCATGGAAGTTTCAATTTTTTATCGGTTTGTTATTGCGGCTGTGATCATGTTGATCATTGGTAAATTATGGAAAAAACTTCAACCAGTAAGACGTCAAGATCAACCCTATATTGCCATGCAAGGCTTATGTTTATTTTGTTGTAATTTTATGGCTTTTTATTCAGCAACCTCTTTTATCCCGAGTGGATTAGTCGCGGTTATCATGGCTACCGCACCGATCTTTAATGCCTTTCATAGCCAATTTTTTTATAAAACAAAAACAACAGTTAATTTTTGGCTAGGCGCTACATTGGGACTTTCAGGCATCTGCTTATTATTTGCAGGAGACTTATTAAAGACTAACTGGTCTCAAGAAACCTTATACGGATTGTTATTTGCTTTGCTAGGAACGTGGCTTTTTTCAATGGGTAATATGCTCAGTATGCGTAATAGCAAAAACAACATTCAACCTTTTACGGCGAATAGTTATGCCATGATTTATGGTTGTATTGCTTTATTAGTTATTATTTTCGCAAGAGGACTTTCTTTTGAATTTTCAGCCTCAACGGAATATGTAGGTGGTTTATTATATTTGGCCATTCCTGCTACCGTGCTTGGTTTTACTTTTTATCTTATGCTAGTTGATCGTTTAGGGGCGAGTAATGCAGCTTATTTGTTAGTGCTCACTCCGATTGTTGCACTAACGGCTTCATCAATATTTGAAAGTTATCATTGGACTATCTATTCATCACTTGGTTTGGTTTTGGTGATGTTAGGTAATGTGTTAACCCAACGAAAGAAACCTGTATTCGGGACACCTAAGCGACAATCTATAGCGATAAATTGAAGCGAAAAACAGTGTCATAGGCGTTTATTATAATTGCACGCTACGTACTAGTTGAAAATAGCTTGGCACAATTATCATCTCGGTTGAGGTTGTGCCTGCTTCAATTAATGCAATATTTTGTACTAAGCAATCATCTTTATTAGCTTGTATAAAACAGTTTTCCTGGGTTTTCTGAGCCAAAGAAAACGCCAGCGAGTTTGCATTAAAATCACTGATTATTTCAGATTTATTAAGGCTATTTTCGCTACAAGCACTTATTAATCCAAGGCTTGATATTAAAGCAATTAATGTCAGTTGTTTTGTATTGGGAAGTAATGCCACTTGTTATACCTTTATGTTTACCTATGTCCTAAAATATTCTTAGGTAAACATAAAGGAAGGTCGGTTAAATAAGGGTTAAGATCACCCAAATATTCTAAAGAATTTTTTCCTGTGTCACATTTTCATGCGCAGTGATAATCACGGCAATCGTTTTAGAGGTAGGCGTAAAGCTCCCTTTACCATAACTTGCTAAAGCGACAAGTGGATTGGCTTCAGGGAAGTAGGCTGCAATATTACCGCGCGGTGTGTCATAAGGGATTAATTGAAAGCCCGTGACTTTTCGGACAAGATCATCAGGCCAAAGTGCTTCGACATCGACTTTATCTTCGGCTTTAAAACCTAAGTCTTCAATATCTTGTGGGTGCATCATGATAATTTTTCTATCACCACTGATGCCTCGGTAACGATCTTCAAAACCATAAATAGTGGTATTGTATTGATCGTGCGAACGCAAGGTTTGCAAAACAAAAATATGATTATTGGTTAACGCACGTTGTGACGCTGAAATAATACTGTCAGGCAGCTCGTATCCTTCAAATTGTGCTTTGCTAGAAGGTGTTATCCACACGCGCTCTGCTGCTGTATTCCCTAAATAAAAGCCACCATCTTGTTTACTGCCTTGGTTCATACCTTTAAAGCCGGGAATAGTTTTGGCAATTAAGTCTCGAATAAGATCATAATCTTCAACCACTTTTAACCAAGAGATAGGCTGTTCGCCTAATGTAGCTTGCGCCATTCCAGCAATAATCGCGGGCTCAGAGCGCATTGAAGCGGTATCACTTTTTACCACACCTTGAGAAGCATGTACCATCGAAAAGGAGTCTTCTACGGTAACCGATTGCGCTTGACCGTTTTGATTATCGATATCTGTTCTGCCTAAACAAGGCAAGATAAGCGATTGTTTACCGACGGTTAAATGGGTGCGATTAAGTTTAGTCGCTATGCTAACGGTTAAATCACATTGTGATAAAGCTTGCTCCGTGAGCGGTGTGTCTGGTGTGGCTGCCACAAAATTGCCACCCAAAGCAACAAACACTTTACTGTTACCGCTAAGCATTGCCTCAATCGATTGCACTACATTATGGCCTTCATGATGAGGCGGTTTAAAACCGAAGTTTTCTTCAATGGATTGTAAAAACGCTTCATCGGGTTTTTCATTGATACCCATAGTGCGATCGCCTTGCACATTTGAGTGCCCTCGAACAGGACAAAGTCCCGCACCTTTACGACCAATATTAGCGAACAGCAATTGTAAATTGGCCAGTTCTTGGATGGTTTCAACAGAATGTTTATGCTGCGTTATGCCCATCGCCCAAGTAATAATGACACTTTTACTCTGTTGGTATAAATCCGCTGCTTGGGTGATTTCTTCTTTGCTCAAACCGGATTGCGTAATGATATGTTCCCAGCTCGTGGCTTCAACACTTTCTAAATAACGGTCTAAACCCTGTGTATGCTGTGCGATAAATTCATTATCAAAGACATCATTGGTTTGTTGATGGCGAGCTAATAACACTTTTACCATGCCACGCACGGCTGCCATATCTCCACCTAAATTAGGCGTGAAGTATTGTTGGGAAACAGGGGTTGAACCGCCAGTTAACATTTCCATTGGAATTTGTGGGTTAGTAAAGCGTTCTAATCCACGTTCTTTAAGCGGATTAAAGCTCACCACTTTTGCGCCTCGTCTTGATGCGCTACTTAAAGTTTCAAGCATCCTAGGGTGATTAGTCCCTGGGTTTTGTCCAAACACAAAAATGGCATCAGTGTGTTCAAAGTCGTCCATGGTGACGGTGCCTTTACCTACACCAATGGCATCTTTTAAGGCAATACCACTGGCTTCATGGCACATGTTAGAACAATCAGGGAAGTTGTTGGTGCCAAATTTACGCGCAAATAATTGATAAAGAAAAGCTGCTTCATTACTGGCTCGACCAGAAGTATAAAACTCAGCTTGGTCAGGACTCTCTAATTGGTTCAGGTGTTTGCCAATCAGCTCAAAGGCTTCTTCCCAAGAGATGGCTTGATAGCAGTCTGTTTCAGGATTATAAACAACCGGCTCGGCTAAACGACCTTGATATTCAAGATAATAATCACTTTGCTTTTTCAGCCAACTGACGGGGTGAGTATTAAAAAAATGTGCATCAACACGACGGCTGGTGGCTTCCCAGTTAACCGCTTTGGCACCATTTTCACAAAAACGAAAAGTACTGCTATGCGTTTGCTCTCCCCAGGCACAACCCGGGCAATCAAAACCGTGGTCTTGATTTGTTTTTAATAAATTAAGAATGTTTTTAGCGACATTTTCACTTTTAAAAAGATGTCTAGCCGTACTTGCTAATGCTCCCCATCCGCCCGCTGAACCTTGATAGTCTTTAAAACTCATTTATTAATTCTCCAGTCGCCATGATAGACATTGAAATTATCTGTTTTAGTAAACCCGATTAATGTTAAATCAAACTGCTTGGCTGCGCTGATAGCGAGTGAAGAGGGCGCACCAATCGATACGATAATATTGATATTTGCCATAATGGCTTTTTGTACTAATTCAAAACTAATGCGCCCACTGAGCACTAAGATGGCCATTTTCTGATTGTTATTGTGGGTGCTGTTATGGTTGATGCAACGTAAACCAATGACTTTATCGACGGCATTATGTCGGCCTACATCTTCTGCAATGTAATCAAATTGTTGATTGTTAAAAATACCCGCAGCATGTAATCCACCTGTTTGTGAGAAGTTTGCTTGATGCTCTCGTAACAGTTCCGGCAATTTGAATATATTGTTGATATCGATGCGGGTGGTATTTTCTTCATTGCGTGGTGGCGATTTCAATTGCAACGCATTTAATGAGGTTTTACCACAAATACCACAGCTGGAATGATTGGTAAATTGGCGTTCTATCACCTTCCAATTGGGCTGTACTGTTTTTGATAAAACGACACTCACAGCATTTGAATTAAGCGTCTGTTCATTGATTTTATATTCACATCTCTCGATATCACTTTTTTGTTTGATAATACCTTCACATAATAGAAATCCATAGATTAACGCATCATCATCTCCCGGCGTTCTCATGGTCAGTGTCAGTATTCGGTTTTGATATTGTTGTGTTGCTAAGTCGTAAAAAGACAAACTAATTTGCAGGGGCTCTTCAACGGCAATGAAGTCTTCTTTGATTTGTTTTTTTAATAATGTTTGTTGAAACTCGCCTGACTGCCGTTGGTAATGTATTCGATTCATTACCTTTATTGCCAGAGGCTCGGCTTTTATCGCCAGCATCTCGGTTTGGGGGATATCACATGGCATAGATTATTCTTAATACTTTAATAGGCAAGAAAGTTTATTACATTAAAACTAAACCCTTAGTGATTCAAGGGGAAAGTTCACAACATCAAAATAAGAATCATTTAATCTATTTTGTTGATTGTAAAGTGAACGATTTTTTGTGTTCTTTAAATTTCATCGTTGTTTTGTCACGATACCGACCGAATCAATTATGTGCTAAAACCATCAAAACTGTTCAAAGATTTTGGATTCTGCCTTTTTGTTGTTAAGTCTGCATCTTTTCTATTTATTTATATGAGGATTGTTTGATGATGGATTTTAAATCATTGATCTAGTTTGTAGCTTTGTTATATTGAATCAAATTTTGATAAATATAATCATTCTGTCTAAGAAGCTGTTAGGCAATAAAAGGAGAGTACATTGGTAAGTTGTAAGGCTCATAAAAACATCACTGCAATCTGGCACATATATTCTTATCAAAATAAGTGGGGTGCAGTTCAACTTTCTGAAGTTGAGACGCTGGCTATCAGCAAAGGGTTGATAGTGGAGAGTGTCGAGAACGTTGAGTTTGGTTTCATGTCGAGGCAGAAAGGTGTATTGCTCAAAACCGACTTAGGAACCGCATTATACCCAAGAGAAAAACTAGAAAATTTGGACTTGTATCAGAAAAACATTGAGGCTACAGAGAATTTAGAAAAATTTTGGCACTCTGTAGATTGGTTCTTTCCTGCGTTTATGAATCGAAATCAAATCTTTGACCCGATCAAAGTCTGCGGTATAGAAATTCTGAATCATTCAAATTATCCTAAGAAACCCCTTCAAAAACGCTTTGATAGCGCTTTAAGTTCAATATACAACTTCAGTAATATAATACCTATCACGGAAGATACGCTAAAAAAGTCGAAGACTGTTTCTAAACACGTTCCCTTAATTAGAGAGTCAATTCTTTCTTTTTATAGTGGTATGAAAATTGTTGCTGTAGCTGGTTTAATACCTATTGTCGAAAATATTATCTCTACCATAATAGGAGAAAATACGGATCAGTTAACAATCATTGATAAAGTTAACAAGTGCATAGATAAAGCTAGAGACAATGTAATTAAAATTCATTTTAATCATGCGCAATGGACTCCAAAAGAATATTTAGAACCAAGTGTGCTGAAGATTACTGATGAAAGGGTCTTTATTCTTGAGACTATTAGAAACTGGTTACTTACAAGCTTCTATAGTTCAACGGCTGAATATGATAACTATTCTGGTTTTAATCGCCATGTTTTTGCGCATGCAAAATCAGAACTGTGGCAAAACGAGACTAATTTCTTTCGAGCTCTAGGTGTTATACAAGCGATGGCTTTCGTTGAGTGTTTTGCAGTTGAGGAAAGCAAAGTGAGTTTATTTGGTCCAGTGCATGATGAAAACTCGGAAGCCCTTAGGCAAGAAGTTTTTGCATGCATGAACTATCAACTAATAAAGCAACAACTCCTAACGAAGCAAAAGAGTGAGAAAGGTTTACCATTTAACCCTACTAGTTCTGGTGACGGATGGCTGACAAGAGCTTCGATCTTGTCAGAAAAAATGGACAAAGAAGTTATTCCTCGGTTAAGAGAAAATGGATGGGATTGTGGTTATATATCTGATCCTATAAAAGATGGCGAATATATCACAGTCCATGCTAGCAAAGGGGGAAAGATTCTAAAAGTTGCACTTTTATTTTCCTGTGCTTCGAGTAATGAACTGTATAAAAAATTAGAAATTGATCATGAATATATATTGTATCAAGGTCATCAAAATAAACAGGGTAGTTTTGCTCGTGGAATAAAAGTTGAAGTACGTTCACTGAGTGCTTGGATTGCACCTAATTAATTGTCTAACAAATTAATTATCTAACAAATTAATCAACTGGACGTATTACGGTTGTCATCATTTTTGCAAAAAAGAAAATATGAGTGCCAAGTCTTTCATTTTGCATTAACCACAAATCAATCCTCTTTAAAATTATTAAATTATTGAATAATAATATTATATTGATTTGTGTGGTGTAAATATTAAATAGTTGGCTTGGAAATGAGAAACTTTATATCGTTGTTAATCGCAAGTTGTTGTCACTAAAACACGTCGTTATGAGAGCCGATTCGTGCTAATTGCAATGTGGTTTCATGAAGTCGGTAAATTAAAACTAAATCTGGTTTAATATGACAGTCTCTAAAACCATTCCAGTTACCGGATAGAGGGTGATCTACATACTTAGTTTCCAGCAATAACCCTTTTTGAAGAGTAGAGATGACGTTACCAACGTCAATGATATCCGGTATGGGCATTTTAGTTACTTTTTTGAAATCTTTTTTAAACTGATTTGAGTATTCAAGCGTTAGCATCGTTAACTTTACCATCAGTTAATTCTGACATTAGACTCGCAACACTTTCAGCTTTATGACCTTTGCCTTGTGACAACTCAAGAATCGCATTTGCTGTGACATTGTTTGGTTGCTTAGCTTTGAGTTCGAAAGGAATGCCACCATAATTAATAACAGCACGGGCAAATAATTTGATCGCTTGAGATGGGCTTAAACCGACTTCATCACAAATATGAGTGAAGGCTAATTTAGTCTCATGGTCAATTCGAGTTGTTAACATTTCTGTTTTCATAATAGTTTCCTTTGTATCTGTTTGTAATACATTGTAGTACAAACGTGAACATATGCACATGGAAATTTGCTTAAATGGAGAATGCTATGAAAGGGCGAAGCTTAATTACTTAATCTGATTTACCTTATAAACACAGCACCTTTACAACTCATTTAATCAACCCTTTGTTAAGGTTTTACATCCCCCGTATTATTCTCAATAATTTGACCGATTTAAGGCTATTGATGAAATAGGTCAGAGTCTACAGAGGCAATAAATACCATCAAGGTAGGTATCAAAACGGATGCGTTATGGCCTTTTATCATTTATTATCGCGGTGTTTTGATGTGATTGACGGAATAATCTAAATATCACCATTAAACTTTCTCTAAATAAAAGGAATTAATATGAAGTTTAAACATTCACTCGTAGCGCTATCGTTGCTTTCTGCATTTTCATTTTCAACGGCTGTTACAGCGGAAGTGGTTGATGGAATCGAATCATCAACAGGTTACGCTGCAAATTATGCATTGACGGGTGATGAGATGACACTAGATTTCGCTAGTGTTTCATGGAATATCGTTAAAGTTAATACTGCTGATACGCTTTCAAGTGCGCTTTCTAAGGCAGCGCCTGGCGATAAGATAGTGATTGCGGCGGGTACTTATCCTGGTAAGTTTAAATTAACAAAAAGCGGTTCAAAAAATAAACCTATTTGGGTGGTAGGTGAAGATGCTGCCGATATGCCAATTCTTGATGGTGGTGATTACAATAATAAAACGGCTTTTGCTATTGATGGCGACGATAAAGGCATTGCTTACATTTATGTGCAAAATATTAAAGTAACCAATGCGAGAGGGGGTATCACAGTCGATAATGCTGATTATGTAACTATTGACGGCGTGGAAGCTTATAAAGTAGGTCAAGCGGGGATCCACCTTCGAGATGGCAGTGAATATAACATTGTTAAAAATTCTTATATTCATGACACCGGGCTTTACAATGTAAAATATGGTGAAGCGGTTTATATTGGTTCAGATTATAGAAAATGGCCTGGCGGTAGTAGTTCTTCTGAATACAATCCTAAGGTTGATTACGCTCAAATTTTAAATAATACATTGGGGCCAAATGTCACTGCTGAGCATATCGATATTAAAGAAGGATCTTCTTATGCTTATATCATCGGCAATACTTTTGATGCTGCTGGTATGATAGATATTCTTAATGGTGGCTTGAGTTACATTGATTTTAAAGGCAACCATAGTGAAGTTGCTTACAATAAAGGCAATCAAAATGGCAACAAGTATTTTGAAAATGCTTTTGAAGTAAACACAAAGTCTGAAGGCTGGGGATTCTTTAATCATATTCACGATAATATACTCACTTTTGATGATCAATATTACGGTAAAACATCAATCACGATGACCTTGGCTTTAGGTTCAAAAGGCAAAGCGAAATCCTCTGAAACAACAAAAGAGAAGAGTTTAGATCATTGGGTAGTAAGAAATAATACTAAAGGCACGACTCATGTATCAAACAATACCAGGGTCCCTGCAGATAAAGATAAAATGTATACAGGTGATATCACTGAAAAATAATTCAGACTTATAAGGGTCACGACTTTCAGTTTGTACTGATTACCCTTTAATCTGGTTAAATTCGGGTGATCAGAAAGGTGATCGCCCGATTATTTCAATCTGGTTAAATTCGGGTGATCAGAAAGGTGATCGCCCGATTATTTCATCTCTAAATGCATTAAGATCTGTGACTGCTCAGCTAAAAAGCAATTAGGCTATTTTAGGTAAGACTTGCTCACTCGACGTGTTAATCCACAAAATAGGGCATAGGAAATCGTTTCTGATAATTTAGCCACTTTGTTAACTGAAATATTGTCGCCCCAAAGTTCGACATCAAACCCGATACAGTCTTGTTGTTCAAACATTGATATATCCACCATCAACATATCCATCGAGACACGACCCAGTATTTGACTCGGCTTGCCGTTGATAAAGACTGGTGTACCATTTTGCGCATGTCTAGGGTATCCATCTGCATAACCAATAGATACCGTGCCTATTTTAGTGGTTTTATCAGCTGTCCATAATGCGTTATAACCGACTCCATCACCTTTATTAATGGTACGTTGTGAGATTATTTTTGCTCGTAATGTCATTGCGGGTATTAATGGTTTTGCTATTTGTTGGTCATCGAGAGGGCTTGCGCCGTAAATCATAATCCCTGGACGTATCCATTGGGTTCTATCTGCGACCACTTTTGCTAATATTGCTGATGAATTAGCAATACTGACTTCACCCGGTAATGCACCAATCGTATCTATAAACAACGCGGTTTGTTGTTGAGTGAAAGATGAGCTTAGGTCATCTGCAGATGAAAAATGACTCATATGTACGATACTATTAACTTGGCTCATCGCGGATAATTGTTGGAAAGCATCGGCATATTCTTCTGGTAAGAAACCTAATCGATGCATGCCTGAATCCATCTTTAACCAAACATTAATCGGTTGGTTAAGTTTGGCTGCTTTGAGCGCATCTAATTGAAATTGATTATGTATCGCACACCATAAATTATTCTCACTGATATAGACTAATTCGTCTGCGCTAAAAAACCCTTCGAGCAATAATATAGGCTGTTTGATGCCTGCATCACGCAGTTCAATGGCTTCTTCAATACAAGCGACACCAAATGCATCTGCTACATCTGCTAACGCATTAGCCACTTCAATGGCGCCATGGCCATAAGCATTCGCTTTAATGGTTGCAATAGCTTTAGCAGAAGGAGACAGTGATTTAGCATACAAATAATTTTCTTTAATCGCCGTTAATTTAATAACGGCTGTTACTGTTCTAGACATTTTTACCTCTATTACGCGTAGCGATCAGCTGATAAACCTGCACTATCAATTTCAGGTGTTTTACTATTGATAACATCGCTAACAAATTTTGCAGACCCGACTGACATAGTCCAACCTAATGTACCGTGCCCAGTGTTTAGGAATAAGTTATCAATCTTCGTTTTACCTAGAATAGGTGTCCCATCAGGTGTCATCGGTCTTAAACCCGTCCAGAATTCTGCTTTTGCTAAATCACCTGCGTGCGGGAATAAGTCAGCAATCGAAAATTCAATATTCTTACGGCGTTGTTCTAATAATGCCATATTATAGGAAGTGATTTCAGCCGTTCCACCTACTCGGATACGGTCACCTAAACGGGTGATTGCCACTTTGTATGTTTCATCCATAATCGTTGATTCTGGCGCTGCAGAATAATCTTCGATTGGTAATGTCAGTGAATAGCCTTTAACTGGGTAAACAGGTACTTTTATACCAATTGTAGCAAGCATATGTGTAGAGTAAGACCCTAACGCCATTAAATAAGCATCTGCAGTGAGTTCGCCTTTACTAGTAGAAACACTGACGATGTCGTTACCTTGTTTGTTGATTTTTTCAATGTTGGTATCCATGACAAATTTTACGCCTAGGTTTTCACATTCTCTTGCTAGCTCTGTCACAAACATATGGCAATCACCTGTTTCATCATTGGGTAATTGAATGCCACCAACAATTTTGTTAATGGTATGTTTAAGGGCTGGCTCATAGGCTAAGCAATCATCAGCTGTTAGTATTTTATGCTCAACACCACATTCTTTTAATACTTCAATGTCTTTTTTAGAGCCTTTAACTTGGCTATCGGTGCGAAATACTTGTAGCGTACCTTTGGTTCTATGGTCATATTGAATATTAATATCTTTTCTAAGCTCGCGTAAACAGTCACGGCTATATTCAGCGACTCGCATCATTCTCGCTTTATTGATGTGGTAGTCTTTAGTGTTGCAATTAGCAACCATTTTGGTCATCCAAAGCATTGTTTCTGTATCTAAATCTTTAATGCTGATTTTTAAAGGGGCAAGTTCTTGCATTAGCCACTTCATTGCTTTTATTGGAATACCCGGAGCCGCCCAAGGTGCAGAGTATCCTGGGGATATTTGCCCTGCATTGGCAAAACTCGTTTCATTTGCAACACTTGATTGTCTATCAACCACAGTGACATCATGACCCGACTTAGCTAAATACCAAGCACTTGTCACGCCTATTACACCAGAACCTAATATTAAAACTTTCATTTTGTACCCCAAAATAATAATCAATGCGAAAACTTAGCATAAATGATATTCGCAATTATTAATGTTTGTATTTAAACTCTTTTCAGAATAAAAAACTAAAAATAGACAAAAATTAGTGTTTTAACCTGAATAGCACCCTGATGTAGATATTTGTTAATATTTAACATTTATTGTTACATTTAATAAATATGCATAATGGTAATTTTTTAACGGTATAAATATTCTGTTTAAATGAGCAAAATACTACAAAGTGTCTTTTGATTTTTTGTTGGTGGGTGAAAAGAACGTTTTATGGTCATTAATGATTTTACAAGCATTGAACCTGATATAGCTGGTTTTCTAATATGATTTGAATCTAAATTATCAAAAATTGGCAGATAGGGTCTTTAAATATTGATCTGTTTATCGAGTATTTAACAAGCATAAAGGGATAAATTATCATGGCATGATCTAAATTTTAAATGCGTAAAAATTCAGAAATAATGTTTCTATGGTTACCTTGATATGGCCCCATATATTCGATATTTAACAATGCGTCTAATTTTTTAACATTGTTTTTAGCGATTGAAGAGGCTCTAAACTTAAGATTTGGATATCACTAATACCATGGGGAAACATCTTTGATTTTGCATGTTTTGATTATCAAAAATGAAAATTGGGCTTTACGTCGAACAAAATAAGGTAAATGACCAATGACAGCTACCTTATTCAGTGACACATTAAACAATCATTGCTTCATTTTAAAGGGAATCAATAATAGATTGATAATATTGAGCGGTTGTTGTCCGTTGAACTGTTTTAGCCCTTGCAGTAAAACGTCATAATCTTGTTTGGGTTTACTGATATAAGTAGAAAATAGTTTATCCCATATGATTAAATTAAAACCGTAATTACTGTTGGTTTCACGCACTATCTGGCTATGATGCACCCAATGAACCTCTGGGGTGACAATCACTTTTCTGAGTAATCTATCAAGTTTTTTAGGTAATTTAATATTACTGTGATTAAACAATGCCATGGCATTTAAAACAATTTCAAACACAATAACAGCCACAACAGGCACACCCAGTAAGATAATAAACATCATTTTAATGAGCATTGAAAAAAACATTTCTAAAGGGTGAAAACGTATGGCGCTACTGACATCTAATCCGGCCTCTGTGTGATGAACTTGATGCATTCTCCAAAGTAGTGGGACATTGTGCATCAAAACATGCTGCCAATAGATAATAAAATCCATTAATAAAATAGCTAATACAAAAGTAAATATAGTCATGTTTTCATGACTGAAAAATTCAAGGTAATTAAATAAACCAATGCCTTTTGATTGAGCCCATTGTGCTGACCCGACGGCTAAAATTGGTAAGCTTATTTTTAATAATAAACTTGAAAATATGACTAAGGCGAGATTGGTACTCCATTGTCTCATGATGCTAGCTTTGCGTTTGGCAAGTGGGAAAGCATATTCAGCCAGTGAAAAAATAACTAATAACGAAATAAATAAAATAGGGCGAATGGTTTGTTCATTTTCAATTAATGTATTCATTAATGGCCTTCTTCTGCATCAGAAATCGCTTCTTCATTGGTTTTTAAGGTGTGGTAGCCTGCCCAAATTCGGTTAACGGTGGTTATCCAACATAATAAGCCAAATATAATGGCAAGCTCTGAAAAGTACTGTGGCAGTAAACACAGTAATACAAAAAAAGCGATGGTTTCTGTCCCTTCCATTAAACCACCGATGTAATACAACGATTTTGAACGATACACTGGGTTTTCTATGTTTCGTTTGCCCGCTAAAGTCGCGAAGGCTAAAAAACTACAGCCAGTACCAATAAATGAAAAAATCAAAAAGGCACCTGCCACTGCATTTTCCAGAGGCATCGCTAATACAAAGGCAAAAGGGATCAATGAATAAAAAATGAAATCGAGGGTAATATCTAAAAATCCGCCCGCATCAGTGATGCCTTGAAGTCGAGCAATTGCACCATCAAGTCCGTCAAATATTCGGTTAATTAAAATAAAAATTAATCCACCTGCATACCATTGAAAAGCAATCGCAATAAATGCGAGTAAACCAAATCCGAATCCTATTAAGGTGATAGTGTCTGCTTTTATTCCTCGCTGGTGGCATTCATCTGCCATCAATACCAGTGGTTTACGAATCACTTTTATGCTGTAACGGTCTAACATGTTTTTTCCTGTTTCATTTATATAGGTGGATTAAACCGGCCAAATAATTGTTTGTGAATTTAATGGGATGTCTTCTTGATCATGAGTCACCATTAATACGGGCAGACTATTTTGTTTAATTAAATCAAATACCCATTGTCTAAATTCTTGACGTAATTGTTGGTCTAACTTATTAAAAGGTTCATCTAATAAAACCGCACAGGGTTTGGCTAATAACATGCGTATCATGCTAATTCTGGCGCGTTGTCCTCCGCTTATTTGGCTTGGGTTTTTATCCGCTAAATCAATTAGGTTTTGCTGTTTTAAAGCCAAAAGTGCTTGTTCTTTTCGGTCTTTCTTTTTAACACTATCAGGCAAGGAAAAGGCTAAATTTTGCCAGACATTTAAATGTGGAAAGAGTAAATCGTCTTGAAATAAAAAGCCGATATTTCTTTCTTCAACAGGGGTGCTGTTGAGTGATTTACCGTTAAGTGACACATCCCCCGTAACACTGAAATCGTTTAATGGATGACCTGCTATGGCATGCAATAAGGTTGATTTTCCACATCCACTTGGGCCCATCAAAGAGAGCACTTCACCGGCTTTAATTTCAACGTTTAAATTGCTAATGAGTTTTTTACCGTGCTTATCTTGCAAATTTAAATTAGTGATAGTGAGATTGTTCATATTATGTTTCATTGCAAATGCCTTATCGTGCTTGCCTGTTTGCTGATGTTCTTTTCGGCTTTTTGTGTGGAATTGGAAAAAATCAGAAAGGCTTTCCTATTTTCTAATGGTCCGCTTCTTTTCGCGATAAAAATAGCGAGCGCAAAAAAGATCAGTGGTGTGATGGTTTGTAATAATGCATATATCGCCATGATTCTTCTGTCTTGCCCACTTGATAACGCCACTGCTTCTGTTGTTATGGTTGAAATTCTCCCTGCTCCTAGCATTAAAGTAGGCAAGAATTGCGCAAGACTGACACTTATTCCTACCGCCATTGCAATACTGATAGCGGGTATTAATTGTGGCATTTTAATTGTCCACCAAACCTTCAGTGGAGACTTTCCGAGACTTAAGCCCACTTTATTAAAACGTCTATCATAGCTTCGCCATGGTCCATCCAAACTTAAATAGATATAAGGGAATACAAAAAACACATGGGACCAAAGTACCCAAAGATAAAAATTGTTTTCACCGAGATAAATTGAAGCCAACTGCATGCCAAATAAAATCGACAATTGTGGTGCAATGATAGGGGTTACAATCAAGATCATTGGAATAAGCAAGTGTTTATGCTTATTGTTTTTAAGAGTATTTTTATTAATGGTGTTAGTTTTTTTGCCAATAACCCGATTATTAAATTCTAATAAAACCAAGACTAATAAAAGTGCGATACCAGCACTTAAAAGAGCAAGGCTAATACTTGTTAAGAAGGTTTCAAATAAATAGGGTAATTCGTTTTTCCAAAATTGTGATGACCAAGATGAAGGCAAAATATTAGGATAAGACCAGCGTTTGGCAAAAGACCAAACAATCATCATCAAAAAACTTAAAGAGGTCACTATTAAGACGGTGACTAAACCGAAAGTACCTAACTTAATGTTTTTGGAAAAGTGTTTGAAAATAGTAGGTAATACATCGAATAATTTAATACTTTTTCTGCCACTAAATTGCCAGTTTTTGCATTTTGTAACCACATACCATTCGATAAAAATAACCAAATAGACTAAGACAATACAAATAAATACCAGTAAAAGGGCGCCCGAGGCGGCCATCAAATGTCTGCTCAGATCGGTTTCACTTAACCAAGACCAAAGCATAACGGGGAACGTAGAAGGGATGCTGGGGCCAATCACTAAGGACATATCCACCACTGATAAGCTGTAAGCCATTATTGCAATGATAGCAAAACGCATTTTAGGTAACCATTGCGGGAAAATGACTTTAAACCACGCTTGATGTTGATTAAATCCTAAACTTTGAGCGCATTGTATAGATTGTTTTAAATTGAGCTGTTTAAGTAGCGCAATACTCATAAATAAGATGAACGGGATTTCTTTAATGGTGAGGGCAATGATCAACCCTAATTGATGTTTTACTACTTGGATATCATTAAATAAAACAATATCTAGTAGTTGCGAACTTAATCTTGAAAGAAAACCACTTGGGGTAAATAAAAATGCAAAGCCAATTGCAAAGGCGACGTGAGGCAAAGCAAGAATAGGTGCAATAGCATTTTCAATTTTCTGCCAATGTGCCGATTGATACCAATGTTTCAAAATTGAAAAGCTAATGAACACAGCAAGAAATGTGCTGACGATACTGACATTAACAGCCATAAATATTGATTGACCAATACCTGGAAATTGAAACAGCTGAATAAAACCTGAGAATGTCCATTGGAATTGTTCTAACAATGGATTGATGCCAAAGGCTGCTGATATTAACCCTGCTAAGCCAGGCACCATAGGCAGAAAGCTGATGAGTAAAACCACCGTTAGTAAGGTGGCTTTAATTAATGAAAGTAAAAAATTTTTCATATATTTAGATCAAAAGTCAGAAATGGAATAAGTAATGCTAATCGCATTCATACTAATAGAATTAATGTCCATAACGCTTTTGCCATTCTTGTTCGAGCGCTACTTGCCAGCTTGGGTGAGGCTCTGGCACTGATTTAAATAATTTAGTGTTAGCTGCACTGCCAGAGATATATTCAGTTTTAAGAATAGAAGGGTCTCCCCATTGGCTTAAATCGCCTTTTTTAGATTGTGCTTCTGGGCTTAATAAAAAGTTAATTGCAACGAGCGCACCTGCTTTTGCATTGGCGTTAAAAGGAATTGATAAAAAGTGAATATTTGATAAGGCACCATTTTCCATTGCATAAGAATCTGTTGTTGTAGCCAGGCTACCGTTGTTTTGAGCGCTGCTAACTTCATTTGGGTTAAATGAAATGGCTAAATCTAATTCTCCATCATCTAACAATTGCATAGTATGAGCGCTAGAGCTAGGGAATTGTTTACCTTGATGCCAAGCTAATGGGTGCAATTGGTCTAGGTATTGCCAAAGTGGTTGGGTGATTTTTGCAAATGACTTTTCATCAACTTCTTCATATAAAGGGCTTGTATCAGTTGCTAACTCAAGTAATGCAGATTTTAAAAAGCTAGTACCATGAAAAGAAGGGGGTTGCGGGTAGCTCACTTTATTTGGGTGCTGTTGAGCATAGCTTAATAATTGTTGCATCGACTTCGGTGGCGTCGGTGTACGTTGTTTATCATGGATAAATATTAATTGACCAATACCCCAAGGCGCTTCTAATCCCTCGGTTGGTTCGGTGAAATCACTATCTACTGGAAATTGAGTATTCACGTATTGCCAACTCGGTAATTGAGTGGCAAAAGGTTGAGTGATTAATTGGTTTTGTTTCATATTCTTAAAGTTTTCACCGTTAATCCAGAGCATATCAACAGTGCCTTTACTGGCCGTGCCCGTAGCTTTTTCTGTTGCTTTTTCAGCGAGTAAACGCGTAATCGCGATAGAAATGTCATCGACTTTGACATGTTCTAGTTGCACGCCATATTGTTTTTGCAATTGCTTATCTGCCCAACGTAAATAATCGTTAATTTGTTGGCTGCCACCCCATGCATAAAAATAAACTTTTTGGCCTTTCGCTTGTTGTTCAACTTCAGACCAATCGAGAGGTGCTGTTTCTGGCGTTGCAGATGTTATGTTTGCTGATTGATTAGCAAGCGCAAAAGTAGAGTTTACTAATGTTGCCATTAATGTCGTTGCAAGCAGGAGCTTTTTTGTTGATTTTTTCATGGAATTCCTATCGTATTATTAATATTTTGTAAAGTGCTATCATGCGATACACCATGTAACCATCTGATATAAAATAAATTTAAATCAGTTTCCTTTGGAAATTGTATTTAATAAGTTTATTTGTCGATTATATCTGGCTACCAACAAAATAGTTGAGATCATTATTACAGGTCTTTAACTAATCGCAGTGATTCGAAGAATAACTAACAGATTACCTATTTAGCTTATTGATTATAGTAAGTGACCGTCGATAACGATAAAAAATTTCCTCGTCGGTGAAAATATTATGCGTGACTACTTACTGACACTAAATTTTCAATTTCTAACGGCAATCTTTTTCTTTAAATTAGTGACATTGATAGATTCTTGTAAACAACATATTTTGTAAGTTATTCATGGGAATATAAAGTTGATTACTTTTTAGAGGCTAAGCTCACACTTTATTATCTTGTTAGTACATAGACTGATTTGGCTTAACGTCAATGACGCTTTATTTTTTTGGTGGAGAGTATTACACAATATTTTTAAAGCAAGAGGTAGTTTATCGCAGTGTTTTTCTGAACTGAGGTTTACACGGTAATCAATGCGTCATATTTCATGTTAATAATATCTGCGAAGCCAATATGGCATTAATTTAAAGTGAAAAAGGAATTATATTTTGAATAAAACATTACTTGCTCTTTTAATTTCATCTTCTTTTACCATCACCACATTGAGTGCTAACAGTGCTAGTGAGATGGTTATTTCTGCACAATTACGCGTGTTAGAAACCTCCGATATTCACGCCAATATTATGGATTACGATTATTATCAAAGTAAGGATGACATTACTATTGGTCTTGCTCGTACGGCAAGTTTATTACATGCTGCTCGCAAAGAAGTACAAAATTCACTGCTCGTGGATAATGGTGATTTAATCCAAGGTAGTCCGATGGGGGACTATATTGCCAGTGAGTTTAAAAGTGGTCACCCATTTGATGTGCATCCCGCGCATAAAGCCATGAATTTATTAAATTATGAGGTTGGCAATATTGGCAATCACGAATTTAACTACGGGCTAGCATTTCTTGAAAAAGCAATTGCGGGAGCTAATTTCCCCTACATCAATGCCAATGTTTATTGTGAGTCTGATTGTTGGCAGGGCAAAACGAAGGGTGATAATTTATTCACCCCGTATTTAATTAAAGATACAACCATTGTTGATGATAAAGGCCAAGAGCATCAAATTAAAATTGGTTATATCGGGTTTGTGCCACCGCAAATATTACAGTGGGATAAGCAAAATCTTGATGGAAAAGTTACCGCTAAAGGCATTGTTGAAAGTGCGCAAAAATTTGTTCCTGAAATGAAAGCGAAGGGTGCTGATATTATTATTGCTATTCCGCATTCTGGTATTGGCTCAAGTGAAAATCCGGGGGATGTAAATGCTGAAAATGCAACTTATGCATTAACAACCGTTGACGGTATTGACGCGATCATGTTTGGGCATAGTCACTCCGTTTTTCCAAGCAAACAATTTGCTAACATTCCTAATGTCAATATTGAAAAAGGTTTGATTAATGGTATCCCTGCTGTTATGCCTGGTCGTTGGGGTGATAACTTAGGCGTGATTGATTTAAATCTTGAACAAAGAGATAACAAGTGGGTTGTGGCGAGTGCTAGAGCTGAATCTCGTCAAATATTCGAACGCAATGAAGCAAGGCAGAAAATTGCATTGGTAGAAGCTGATAGCCATATTCATGAAGCTGTCGCGAAGGAGCATAAAGGCACGCTGGATTTTGTTAATGCACCTATTGGTAAAGCAAGTAATGATATGTATAGCTTTTTAACCTTGGTGCAAGATGATCCTACCGTACAAATTGTTTCTAATGCGCAAATGAAATACGTTAAAGATCAAGTTGAAGCTTCCGATAATAAAGCATTAAAAGGATTGCCTGTATTATCTGCGGCAGCGCCTTTTAAAGCAGGTGGCCGTCATAGTGCAGCATCGGATGTGGGCGCTTATGTGCAAGTGGCTAAAGGTGACTTAACCTATAAAAATGCTGCCGATTTGTATTTATACCCGAATACTGTGGTTGCATTAAAGATTACTGGTGAACAATTAAAAGATTGGCTTGAATGCAGTGCTAATCAGTTTAATCAAATAGATAAAAATAGCACTGAACCTCAATATCTTATTAATTGGAAGGACCACCGCACTTATAACTTTGATGTCATTGATGGTGTCACCTACCAAGTTGATGTGACCAAAGCGAGTAAGTTTGATGGAAATTGCACCGTCGTTAATGGTGATTCTGAACGTATTGTTGGACTGACCTATACGGATTCAAAAGGTAATACATTGACTGGCGATAGTTTGAAAAAACAGTCATTTATTATTGCAACCAACAATTATCGTGCCTTTGGGGGGAAATTTGCAGGTACCGGTGCTGAGTATGTTGTCATGGAACAACCAGATACTAATCGAGATGTATTGGCTGCTTATATTAGCGCGGAAACAAAGGCTCATAGTGAGGTTGATCCTTCTGCGGATAATAACTGGGATTTTGTAGATATCAACAGCAAGGTTAAGTTAGATATTCGTTTTGAAACACAAGAGAGCAAGATTGCAGATAACTTTATTGGTAATTATGCGCAACGTGAAATGACAAAAGTAGCACAAGATGATCTTGGTTTTGCAGTGTATCGCATTAATATGACAGGTAAATAAAGCCTTTTATTAGGCTTTTATTTTGAAAGCAAATAGTAACAAAACAAAATGCCGAACATGTTCGGCATTTTTATGAATTAATGCAAATTACCAACCTAAGGCTTTCGTTGTTTATCCAACAAAGCTTCGAATTGTTCGATAGGTAATGGTTTTGCAAACAGGTAGCCCTGAAAATGTAGACAACCTTTTTTCAGTAATACCTGCTGTTGTAACTCAATTTCTACCCCTTCGGCAATCACATCAAGTCCCATGCTTTTTGCCATGGCAATAATAGTTCGTACAATAGCTCTATCATTGTTATCTGTTATTATATCGCGAACGAATGATTGATCTATTTTAAGTTGATTAAGCGGTAATCGTTTTAGGTACTGAAGCGATGAATAGCCGGTGCCAAAATCATCTAAAGAGAATTTAACGCCTGCTGCTTTCAATGCATTCATATTATCTATGGTCTCTTCGATATTTTCTAACAACATGCCCTCTGTTAGTTCTAGCTTAAGTCTTTCTGGTTTAATCGCATAGTGTTTAAGCGCTGTTTTTACATGTTTCACAAATTCAGGTTGATGGAATTGCTTAGCGCTGACATTCACTGCCAAAACAAGATCGCAGGTCAAGTCACTATTTTCCCAAGCCTTTAGCTGAGCACAGGCCGTATCGAGTACCCATTTTCCGATGGGCAAAATTAAACCTGTTTCTTCTGCTAGCGGGATGAAATCAAACGGTGACACCATTCCACGTATAGGGTGGTGCCAGCGGATCAATGCCTCTGCGCCCAATGCTCTACCTAAATAGTTTACTTGCAGTTGATAGTGCAACTCAAATTCTTGTAGCTTAAGTGCTGTGTGTAATTCTTCTTCCATTAAAACCCGCGCCGCTATGTTGGTCTGCATTTTCGGATCAAAGAAGCATAATGTATTACGACCAGCATTTTTTGCTTGATACATAGCAATATCAGCCTGTTTAAGTAACTCTTCTGGAATTTGTTGATGATCCTCAAATAAAGTGACACCAATACTGGCAGTGCAGCGGTGTGAATAAGTGCCTAACTGGTAATTTTGATTAAGTATTGCCAAGATTTTTTCAGCAGTGGATTCTGCCTGCTCCGCGGCTTCCAAAGCGTGTTCACTTAAATCACACAACATCACCATAAACTCATCACCGCCTAAACGGGCAACGGTATCGCATTCACGAATGCAAGAGTTAAGTCGTTGAGTGGTTTGAATAAGCAACTGATCACCAATGTCATGACCCAAGGTGTCATTAAGATTTTTGAAATTATCCAGATCGATAAACAATAATGCGCCTTTTCGTTTGCTTCTGCCACAGGACGCTAGTGCCTGTTTAAGCCTATCCATCAGTAACAATCGGTTGGGTAGATCGGTGAGGTGATCATAAAATGCCAGATGTTGAATTTTTTCCTGAGATAATTTGCGCTCAGTAATATCAATATGAGAGCCAACAAAATGAGTAATAGCTCCGTCATCTCCCTTTACCGCAGTAATGGTGAGCCATTTAGGGTATATTTCGCCATTTTTACGTTTATCCCAGATTTCTCCTTGCCATGTTCCTAATTGGTTTATGCTTTCCCACATCGCTTGGTAAAATTCGTCATCATGGCGACCTGATTTAAATATCTGTGGTGTTTTACCTATAATTTCTGCCGCACTATAACCGGTGGTTTCAATAAACGCTTGGTTAACACGCAAAATTTTATTGTCTGCATCGGTGATCATAATGCTTTCCAGAGACTCAAAAGATACTGCAGCGATACGTTGGTCGATTTCAGCTTGCTTTTCTTGAGTAATATCGTTGATAGTGACAATTGCAACCAAAGCATTACCCGCATCATCATTGACGATTGTGCCACCATATCTAAAAATTCGTTGCCAACCTGCTTGAGTATTTTTAACTCGCAACTCAACCTCGCTTAAGGTTTCACCGCGAAGAATACGAGTTAACGGCCATTGTTCTACAGTGAGTTTCATGCCATCGAGTGTTGATAATTCAAATGTTTCGGAGAACTCAGGCAAAAACTTTTGCCATTGCTGTTCGCTAGCAAAACCATGAATATTGATGGCCGCCTTATTAAAATGGAGTAATTGGCCATTTAGATCAGAAATAGCCAATCCTTCAGTCAGATTTTCAATCACGGCGGTAAGTTTTGATTCACGAGCTCGCACTTCTAACTCTGCCGCTTTGCGAACAATAACTTCGCTACTTAATTCGGCCGTACGCGCTTCTATTTTTTGCGCTAAAGACGTATTGAGTTCAGTTAATTCTGAATTAAGTCGGTGTGTTGTTTTATCGAGATAAAATCGATGCAAGGCGTGGTCTATTGCATGTGGCAGTTGCATCAAGTAATTCTTACGCTTGACCATATAATCATAGGCACCGAGGCGCAATATTGCCACAGCGGTGGCTTCGTCGCCCCTGCCGGTGATGACAACAAAGGGAATATCTATACATCGGTGTTGAATTTCACGGATAAGCTCCAAAGCGTTCATGTCTGGAACACGCAAATCGGTTAATACTAAGTCGATATCATGCTTGCCAGTCAACAACGCTAGGGCATCTCGACCAGAATTAATAGAGTGTAATTGCAAGTGTGGTGCGGTACTCGCGAAATATTGTTCGGTCAACTCCACATCCATCACATTGGGTTCAATATAAAGTATCTTCTGATTACGCTTCTCATCACCATTGCCATTACTCAAGCGATGCTGACGAACGACCACTTGGCGTAATAAATCAGGCAACATTATAAGGTAGTCAGGCTCAGATTTAGACACATAATCCACGGCGCCAGCACGAAGTGCTTTTGCGACTGTTTCTTCATCGCCCATCCCGGTAACCATTACCACGGGTAAAGTGTGTCCGTCGGCGCGTAATTTTCCGAGTATATCAAGCCCATCCATATCAGGAAGGCGATTATCGAGTAGCAATATATCAAAGGACTGTTCAGTTAAACGTTTAAGGCAACCTTCGCCCGTACCAACAACTTCAATTTGAAAGTCAGTGGAGGTTTCTTTAAAATGCATTTGGGTCAGATCAGCATCTTGCAAATTATCTTCGATATATAATAATTGGATCATATTGCTCATATTATTTATTGTTTGACGAAAATGGTGATTCATTGGTAAGCACCCAATACATTTTGATATTCTTCACCACTTCTGTGAAAGAAACAAAATTTACTGGCTTAACAATATAAGAGTTAACACCCAATTCATAAGCGGTGTTGATGTCAGCATTCTCGCGTGAAGTGGTAAGTATCACAAAGGGCACTTTCTTCCATACAGGATGTTGACGAGCGTGACGGAGTACATCGATACCATCGACTTTGGGCAAGCGTAAATCAAGTAACACTAGTAATGGAAAATGTTTGTCTTCAAAAGTAGGGTGTGCATCAATAAACTGTATGGCTTCTTCACCGTCACGGCAAGCAACAACCGGATTAGCAACCGCATTTTCTTCGAAGGCCTGCAAGCAGAAATCGAGATCCATGTCGTTGTCTTCGACAACAAGGATTGGACGCAAAGATGAGTGTTCGTTTAGTAAAAATTTCATAATTATAGTGGGCTCCTTATGATAGCCATCGGCAATTCAACAAAAAACGTTGCACCCAATCCTGGGTTAGATTCCGCACGGATGCTGCCACCGAGCTTATTGAGCAGTTTTGTTACGATAGCCAAACCTGCACCAGTGCCTTCGAATTCATCGGCGCGCACCAAACGGTTGAACAACCCAAAAATGCGATCATGGTATTTCATATCAAATCCAACGCCATTATCTTTTACGGCAATAATACAAACCTTGTCTGTTTTTTCTACACTAATGATCAGGCGTGGTGGTTTGGCATTGCGGCTATATTTGATAGCATTATCAATGAGGTTGGTTAGTACTTGATGTAGACCACGCTCCCAAACTTGTAATGTGATAGCCGGTACATCAATTAGTAATTCTATATTTTGCTCTGCAATCACCAGACTGCGATCTTTTATGATCCCTTTGAATAATATAGCAAGATCAACCCCTGTGGTGGTGGGGGTTTCACTATCAACCCGTGAATAGATAAGTAGTTCTTCAATTAAACAGTCAAGATTGTTCGAAGCGGTAATAATTTGGCCAATACAAAATTGTGCTCGTTCGGGTAACCCTTCTTTATGGCGCCGTTCTAGTTCTTGTGCATAACCGGATATTCCGCGCAGTGGCGCCTTGAGATCGTGCGATACGGTATAGGCAAAACTCTTTAGTTCTTCGTTCTTAGTGCGTAATATTTTTTCAGCTTGTTTTCGGTCAGAAATATCACGTACTACCGCCACTAGCCGAGGGATTTTAAAACCCTGTTGCACGGCCTGTATCGTCACTTCTACTGGGATATCAAGGCCAATCTTATGTTTATGGATTGTTTCAAAGGTCAATGAAGATTGTTTTCCATCAAGCAGTGGTTGTATCAATAACTGATACTTTTCAAATGAATATTCTGGTTTAATTTCCGGCACTGTCATATCAAGCAGTTCTGTTTCACTGTAACCTACTTGTCGTATTGCACCTTCGTTGACATACTCGAAGCGGAAGTCCTTAGAGTTGCAGATGAAGACACAATCCACCGTTTGGTCGAGCGTGTTTTTAAACTGTGTCAGTGAGCGCTGCATTTTATTCTGCTCGGTGATATCCTGAAATGACACAATTGCGCCTTCGATATTACCTGCTTCGTCTATCATCGGCGTACAGATGTATGTAACCGGAAAACTAGTGCCGTCTTTGCGCCAAAACACTTCATCTTCTATACGACGAGTGAGACCGTCCTGCAGAGTTGCAGAGATATGACACTCCTTTGATGGATAAGGTGACCCGTCTAACCGGGTATGGTGTAAAACGACATGTGCAGGTTGGCCAAGTAATGCCTGTTCTCCTTCATAACCCAGCATTTTAATAGCGGCAGGGTTCTCAAAAATAATAGTACCATCACGGTCTATGCCATGCAGTCCTTCACCGATAGAGACAAGAATCAGCTCATGGTGACGTTGTAATTTTTTTAATGCTAACTCAGCCTGTTTGCGCTTAGAAATATTCACCACAGTTGCCAGTACAGTTTTACCTTGTTTTGAATCTAGCGGGCTCAAGGCAATTTCCAAAGCAAATTCGCTACCATCCTTACGAAGACCATATAAGTCTCGTTCATTTCCTACTGCCTGTGAACTAGGATCATCAAAAAACATTTGCATTTTTTCTGGGAATGACGCACGGAAACGTTCAGGCAACAAACATGTGGCGGATTGGCCGATCAACTCTTCCCTTGTATAATCAAACAAGGCTTCTGTCTGTCGATTAACTAAGAGGATAATGCCTGCATCGTCGACCATTACAAGCCCACTAGGGGATGCTTCAATGACGTCTTGAAAACGTTGCTCTTGATTTTTTTGTTCGCTAATATCGCGTGCTACTGCAATAATCAGTCCTTCTTCAGCTTCTGGATAAGCAATCCAACTAAACCAACGGTAACTGCCATCTTTGCAGAGGTAGCGGTTGTCAAATAACAATAAATTCTTACCATCTTTGACGGTAACGACTGCATCATTAGTGGCCTCATGATCATCAGGATGAATAAATTCCATGTAGGGTTTAGCTAATAACTCTTCTTTAGTCCAACCCAAGGTACTTTCCCATGCGGGATTAACCTGCTTGAAATAACCGTTAAAGTCAGCGATGCAATATAGATCAAGTGCGTGGTTAAACAGTCTATCTCGCTCTTTCTCTGTTTGTTGATGCAAGCTGATGCTTTTGTGTAACTCGAGCATTGTTAGCACTTGTCGACTTAGTGCTTGTAGAGCCTGTTTTTGCTCATGGCTTAATTCTTTAGCTACAAAGTCACATACGCTCAGTGTGCCTAATACGTAATTGTTTTGCGTTATTAAAGGCACACTGGCATAAAAAACAATATTGGGATCGCCAATGAATAAAGGGTTCTCGGCGAAACGCGCATCTAGACGCACGTCAGGAACGGCTAAAATTTCATCGGAATTGACGAGGGTATGTGCGCAAAATGCATCATCACGTGCAATTTCAATCAGGTTTAAACCTATTTGAGATTTGAACCATTGGCGTTTTTCATCAATAAAAGAAATCTGCGCGATAGGTGTTTGGCAAATTTGTGTCGCAAGTAGCGTGATATCATCAAAGCTTGTTTCTGGAGAAGTATCTAATACGTTATAGCTTTTTAGCGCGGCGATACGCAAAGCTTCGTTTGCAGGAAGCTCAGTCTTCATATTGGTGTATTTCGGTGACGTGAGTTATGTTGTAGACAGATTGCAACACCAGTAAAATTACAGTCCAATAAGCGTGCTAACATAGGTGAGGTGTAAGCATTCATAACGTCTCCATATCTTTAGAATATATTTTATTGATATTAGTACTGACGGTTACCCAAGTCCAGCTATTTAGCATAGCTGACAATGTCTATAAAGAACTTATAGCAAATCTGTTAATTGGCACCTGTTTTAAGGATATATTGCCCTACCATTTTCATCTAAAGAATCGATAATAACCTGCTACTTCCAATTTAATTGAATGCTAATTTTTGATTCAAATGATGATGCATGGAAGGTTAATTAAGAGGTAGACCATTAGTTACCTGATTTCTACCATTCGCTTTTGAATGATAAAGTGCTCTATCAGCTTGTGCTAATAAATCTTTAATCGACTCTTTCTTAGTGGTTAAGGCACTAATGCCAATAGAGACAGAGAGATCTACATGGCAATCAAGGCTTTCAATATAAAATGAATGAGAATTAATAAATAAGCGAATTTCTTCAGCAATAATGGTTGCTTCGGCACTCTCCGTTTGCGGTAATAAAATAGTAAATTCTTCACCCCCGATTCGAGATAACGAATCAGATTCTCGAATAAACTGTTGGCATCGGTAAGAAAATTCTTTGAGAACAAAATCACCTACTTCATGTCCAAAATTGTCATTGATTTTTTTAAAGTGGTCGAGATCAATTAACAATAATGACAGTGGTTGATAGTAGCGTTTGGCATTTTTAATGGCCTGTTCAGCGAGAAGGTAAAAGGAGCGACGATTGTGTGTCGCTGTTAGCGCATCAGTGTTGGCTAATACTTCTATTTGTTGGTTTGCTTTTTGTAGGGATGCTTGTGTTTGTTTCAGATCGGTAATATTCACACCAAAAAGAAGCGTGAAATTATTCTCTAGGTTCATACGGGTCATTTTAAACCAGCGACCGTCGATTAAATCAGTTTCAAATTGATTCAGTGTTTTTGCTTCATATAACTTATCAATATTATTTTCATACCATAAATCAAAATTGTCGGTTTCGATGTTAATACCTTGATGAGAGGACCAGGCTAATTTTAATAATGATCTGTTGGTTTTACCTATCGCTTGCTCTTTACTGATACCAAATGCACTTGCAAAGGTATTATTACAATAAACAACGATATCATGATGAAGAATACCAAAACAATCGGGTGAAATATCCAAACCTGCTTTAAGGATAAATTCTATATCTAATTTAAATTCTGTCAGCATAAACAGTACCTCTTTTTCGAAGGCGTCATTATTGAGGCACCATTATTATAGATCCTTTACGCACATATTCTACGGGTATATATCTCAAAATTTAAGTATGGTTTAATTTATTCAATGCAGGTGTTGTTATGATTTTTTACAAAGCTTAAATGCAGATATTGTTATAATTTTTATTCGTTTTGTGATCAAAGTAGGATATATTTATTGCACAAAATAGATTTCCAAGAACGTCAACATTGACAAAGTGAAGTTTTTTATAGCTGGCAAAACGAACAATTATTCGAGGTTTGCTTTGCTGTTACTCAAAAAACTCGCTATAATTTGCGCCCACCAAAATTGGTGTTAAATATTAAGGAAGATAAGTGTGTTTGAGTTCCCCAAGTTCAGTAAAAACAGTGTAAAAAATGATGTTCTCTCTGGTTTAACAGTATCTCTGGCATTAGTGCCTGAAGCTGTTGCTTTCGCCTTTGTCGCGGGAGTACCTCCAATGGTTGGACTGTATGCTGCATTTATGGTGGGAATTATTACCGCAATCTTCGGTGGTCGACCAGGCATGATTTCTGGTGCAACAGGTGCTATGGCCGTAGTTATGGTGTCACTGGTTTCAGAACATGGCATTCAATATCTGTTTGCGGCTGTTTTGTTAGCTGGGGTGTTTCAAATTCTGTTTGGTGTGTTCCACCTTGGTAAATTTATTCGAATGGTACCTCATTCCGTTATGATTGGCTTTGTAAACGGCCTTGCCATTGTTATCTTCCTTGCTCAACTCGGGCAGTTTAAAGTCAAAAATGCGGCAGGTGAATTTGAGTGGTTACAGGGTTCTGCACTTTATGTGATGCTGGGATTAATTTTATTAACCATGGCAATTATTCATTTTTTACCTAAAGTAACAACCGCTGTCCCATCTACTTTGGTAGGGATTGTTGTTGTGACATTATTGGTTTATTTCGTGCCTGCTTTAGAAGCTCGCACGGTGGTTGATTTCTTACGTTCTATGTCTGGCGATGCGAATGCAACCATTGCGGGTAATTTACCAACGTTTGCAATTCCAGCGGTGCCATTCTCATTTCAAACATTACACATCATTGCTCCTTATGCGTTAATCTTAGCGGCGATTGGTTTAATTGAATCGTTATTAACCTTAACCGTTGTAGACGAAATGACAGGTACTCGTGGACGTGCAAACAAAGAATGTATTGCGCAAGGTGCTTCAAATATGGTCAATGGTGTATTTGGTGGTATGGGTGGCTGTGCGATGATAGGCCAATCAATGATCAATATTAATTCAGGTGGTCGAGGACGTTTATCTGGTATCAGTGCGGCACTGGGATTGTTAGGGTTTATCTTATTTGCTTCTGGTTTAATAGAAATGGTGCCATTAGCCGCATTAGTAGGGGTGATGTTTATTGTTGTTTTAGGTACCTTTGAATGGGCATCTTTTAAAATGATGGCGAATGTGCCTAAGAAAGATGCTTTTGTGATTGTACTGGTAAGTGCGGTTACTGTGGCAACTGATTTAGCGATTGCAGTATTTGTTGGTGTGATTGTTTCTGCATTAGTTTTTGCTTGGGAACATGCGCGTCATATTCATGCGGTGAAGACAATCAATGATGATAAGAGTGAAAAAACTTACAGTATCAATGGTCCTTTATTCTTTGGTTCAACAAGTAATTTCTTAGAGATGTTTGAGATCAAAGACGACCCTCATCATGTGATTATAGACTTTGCTCGTTCACGTGTTGTAGACCAATCGGCTCTTGAAGCCATTAGCACATTAACGGATCGTTATACGCGGGAAGGTAAGAAGGTACACCTTCGGCATTTAAGTCGAGATTGCCGAAAATTGCTAAATAAGGCGGGCGTATTGGTTGAGATTAACGTTATCGAAGACCCAACATACAAAGTTGTTTCGGATACTCTAGCCTAAAATAAGACAAATAAAAAACAGCGTAAATACGCTGTTTTTTATTTTGTAGAGTGTCGCGTTGGCTGGTAAAGTGCATCACACTTGGGACTTTGGTGGGGGCTTTTACTGTTCCAAACACTGTACCAAATATTTTTATTACGTAATGTTTTCTTTTTATTTTTCATATTCTCTCTCTCATATATTAGGTTGCATTAATTTAAGCAAGTTATATGACAGTGTGATGACAGTGTTTTAGCTTTTATTTGCGAAAGAACAAAGAAATAAAAGCTATTTTTTAAGATAATTACTGGACAAAAGGAGGCCAAGTTAGGTGTCCATTAATTTCTTATGTTTAATAAAATTTATGACCATTTCAAAGGCATCACGGAAAGTGCACTGGGTATTGAAAGTAGATCTATCATATCCAGTCCAATAAGAACGCCTGTGTCATAAATATGCCGTATTGGGCCAGTATAACGGTAAAACTGAATTCAAAAATTATTTTCAATTATTGGTGAGGTAAAACGTGATTAAAAAAGTTGGGATTTTAACAAGTGGTGGCGATGCCCCAGGCATGAACCCTGCAATCAGAGCGGTAGTACGTAGCTGTTTAGCAAATGGTATCGAACCGTATGGTATCTTTGATGGCTATGCAGGACTTCACGCAGGTAAAATCAAAAAATTAGATCGTTATTCCGTTTCTGATATTATTAACAGAGGTGGTACATTCTTAGGGTCAGCTCGTTTTCCTGAGTTTAAAGAGGAAAGCGTGCGTCGTGAAGCGATTAAAAACCTTAAAGAGCATGATATTGATGCTTTAGTCGTTATCGGCGGTGATGGTTCTTATATGGGTGCTAAAAAGCTCAGTGAAATGGGTTATCCATGTATTGGTATTCCTGGCACTATCGATAATGATATCGCTGGTACCGATTACACTATTGGTTTCATGACCTGTTTAAACACTATTGTTGATGCCATTGACCGTTTACGTGATACTTCTTCATCACATAACCGTATTTCTATCGTTGAAATCATGGGGCGTTACTGTGGTGACTTAACACTATGGGCTGGTATTGCTGGTGGTAGTGAATACGTTATTATTCCTGAAAAAGAATTTAACGAAGATGAGTTACTTGCTGAATTAGCAAGTGGTGTTGCTAAAGGTAAAAAACATGCGATTATTGCTATCACAGAGCATGTGACAAATGTGTATGAATTAGCAACCCGTATTCAAGAAAAAACGGGTCGTGAAACACGCGCAACCATTTTGGGCCATATTCAACGTGGTGGTTCTCCAATGGCGTTTGACCGTGTTTTAGCAAGTCGCATGGGCGCCTTTAGTATTGATTTATTAATGAAGGGCGAAAGTGCGCGTTGTATCGGTATTCAAAACGGGCAAATGGTTCATCATGATATTATTAAATGTCTTGAAGAGATGAATCGTCCATTCCGTCAAGATTTATATGATGTTTCCAACGCATTATTTTAAAAATAATGTAAAATTGAACAATCAAAAACCTACCCTTTGGTAGGTTTTTTTATGGAATAAATATCATGAAAGACTATCAAGACTTACAGACGCTTTATCAAATAGCTGACATTAATGAAAACTGTATAGATATCGATTTTGCTTATGCGTTTATTGCAGCGATGGCGAGCAGTGAATTAGATTTATCGCAATGGATGCCTATGCTTTTTGTCAATGCTGATGAAAGTTTGTCTTCTGAGAAAGTCGCTAATAATTTTGCACAAGCGGTATTAGCTATCTATGAAAATTGCCGTGACAGATTGCAACAACAATTACCATTATATATACCAGATGAGAAAAGCTTAGTCGAAGGGGAAAATGTTTTACCCTATGATGAGGCTATACATCATCAAAAAATAAGTCAATTTGCAAAGGGTTACTTACAGGCGCTAATGCTTATTGATAATGTGCAGGCGTTGAGATTTCCAGAAGGCTCAGTAGAAGGTAACTTGCAACAAACTTGTTTATTGTTATTAGATAAACTGGCCAACCCTCAAACCACTGACCCTCAAAAACTCGCTTTATTTGAGCAATTGCCAAGTAGCGATGAAATTATTGCGTTGTTACCGATATTATTAAGTCGTTATGGTGCGCAATGTTTAAACTTTAGTGGTAAAGGTGAAGGTGAATGATAAATTATCAACAATATTTTGTAATGGTTGCTGAAAATGAACATTTTATTGTTATCAATAAACAAGCTGGTATTAATTTTCACAGTGAAAATGGAGAATTCGGGGTCGTCGTTGCCGCGGAAAAATGCCTAAATATGAAGCTGTTTAGTGTGCATCGGTTAGATAAAATGACATCTGGCCTGTTATTGCTTGCTAAATCTTCAAAGGCAGCAAATGCGTTGGCTAGTCTTTTTAAAAATCATGATATTCAAAAATTCTATTTGGCGATCAGTGATAAAAAGCCCAAAAAGAAGCAAGGATTGATTAAAGGTGGAATGGAAAAATCACGACGTGCAATGTGGAAGTTGACTAATCAAAAGGACAATTTGGCAATCACACAATTCCTCAGTTATCCGTTATCGGAAGGGAAACGTTTGTTTGTTGTGAAACCTAAAACAGGTAAAACGCATCAAATTCGTGTTGCTTTAAAAAGTATTAGCAGTGCCATTTGTGGTGATCACTTGTATGCAGAAAAGCAAAATGAATATGATCGTGGCTATTTACATGCTTACCAAATCAGCTTTAATTTATACGCAGAGAGTTATACTTTTAATTGCTTGCCTGATACAGGAGAGTTATTTCTTTCTCAAGTATTCTTAGATCAAATCGAATCAATCGGTGATGTTAATGCGTTAGCATGGCCGAAACTTTAATTAGAACATCGTAACTCTCATAGCTAAGCCATTTATACTTTGTTCACTTAACTACTTTCAATGTAATCTCAAAGTCACATTTGATCCTTGTCTCATTTTGTGACGAGCAATATATATTTACTTGGAACTAAGTGGTAGCTTAAAAAATAGACAATCAGCAATTGTTGATTGAAAATTGATGAGAGGTTGCTATGGCTTCTACGGCAGGGAATTATTGCATCTTGATTGAGGATATCGGCTCTGCTGGTATTCAGGCGATATTACAAATCTCTGCGGGACTTGGTACGCCCCCAAATCAAATTGCAAAAAAAGTCTGCCAAGCTCCTTCGGTACTTATTTCTGAAATTAATTTTGAAAGTGCAGAACAAATAAACCAATTGTTGAAGTCTATTGGATTGAATTCTGTCGTAGACAGTGAAGAAAACATTTCAATAGAAAATTGCCAGCTTTACGATGTTGCAATTCGTTATCTTGAAGTTTCTCACTTGAAAGAAACGCTTGATATCATTTCCCACGTCATTGGACTTGAACCTCAAAAAATACTATCGCTGTCATCATTACCTCCTGGCATCATAATTGGCTCCGTCGGAATCGGTTTAATTGATGCTTTGCAAAAGCGACTAGGTGAAAATGCAAAGTTATTATTTGCTAAGGCCCACGAAGATATCTACGATATTTTTGTTGAGGATACACAATACTTACCACATGAACTAAAGACTAGTTTAGAAAAAACATATGGGAAAAGCAGAGGTTATATACCACTAGGTGTTCCTTATGATGATGCAAAGACTTTATTTGTTAAATTACCGAAAGGTAATAGCTCAAGAATGTTCCAACGCAAATTACTTAGTTATGATCTAGTACTGGAAAGTCCAAATCATGCTCCTGAGGCGATTGCAACACTTGCTCATGTCCTTGATATTCCAGAAAAAATTGTACAACGAATTATGCAAAATACGCCAATTGTTGTGGCAGAAGCACTTGATTATGAAAAATCTATTCGAATCTGTGAACTCGCAAAAGAGTCGAGCATTAACTTGACGAATCGACTCTATAATTTTCAACAATACTCTCTCTATATAGATCAATATCGCCATCATTCAAGCATTGCGGAGCTAAAAGAATTTTATGATATTGCTTTGCCAAACCGTTTACCCGCTAAAATTAAAACAGGTTTTTCTGAGCTTGAGTGTCAAATATTAACGCCACAATTTGATGAAATGGGCTTGATCTATCGTTTCGAACAGGAGATGACAGAATGACAGAAGCAAGCAATCAAAAACAATCACAAGATAATCTTCATTTAGGAATCTGTGAATCAGGTAAAATTTTACATATTGCAGGGCGTTTTGATGAAGCGCTTGAAAAATATCGAAATGCCATGATGATGTCTGCCTCGCAACGTGCCCCTCAGGTGTTTGCGCGCCACTATGTAGACTGTATTTTAGATTGTTTACAGCATGCCAAACGTTTTGATGTAGCGATCGAATTGTTGGATCAAGCAATTTCAAACAAAGGTGGGGAAAGTCCAGTAGTGATTGCTCCATTTCAATTTCGAAAGCTGATTATATTATGCCAACTTGGACAGCACCAAGAGGCTTTGATTTTAGTCTCTGAGTTGGATTCGACAATGTATGCGGATAGTGCTTTGTATCTTGCGTTGAAACAAGCATTAGTCCGACGTCAATCGATGCCTGAAAGATGGTTAGACCAAATATTAAATCACCATAAATTTTATACCGTGCGCAAGGATAATGTTGATAAGAAACGAGCGCAAATAGGACAAAAACATTAACTGAAAAGGGTGAATGCAGATGGCCAAATATGATGGAATGAAGCCTGGAGAAATCCTCGCTGATGCAAGTGTTGCTGAATTTATTTCTAGCTTGGGGTTGGGTATTGCTGCCGCGCAACAAGCTTTGGATGAAAATACTATTAGTCAACTTGGGCAATTTTCATTGCCACGCGAAGGGCTTGGGAACAGATCCTTGCTTGATCTTGGTTTAATGCCAGCGTTTTATCATTATCAATATGCAGATATTTCGTGCTCTATGCAAATTCGGCTTGAGGTTGGAAAAAGTTTTGAAATAGGTGGGCAGGCAAGTTTAGATTTTAACAGTGGAGATAATTCATCTTCTCAAAATAGCCTAAATCAAAATAGTGAAGAGTCTGAAACAAGTACGTCAAGTATTAACCGCACAGCCGAAATGAAATATAACGTCACTGAGACAGGCATCATGTCTTTGAATGGCACAAATTATACTGCCACTGGTGCGACACCTGCTTTAAGGCTTAAAAATCTACGAGAGCAATTATTGGGTAACGCAAGTTCAAATATTGAAGGATTAGTCTTTGAGCCTCCCATTACCACTCCTCCTGTATTAAGTACTCTAGCCACAAACGATAAAGTGCTTATACAATCACCATTTGTGACGTTTTTAAAAACAACAGTGCCCTATGGTTTTATTTGGATGAAAGCAAACCAAGATACTGATTACATTATTAACGATTCAACAACAATTAGTACGTCAGCAGGTACTGATTTGGCTACTTATGCGACATCAGTGTTAGCAAGTTTTAGTGGAAGCTTCACTCATCAAGATGACAGAGTAAGTATGTTCACACCGCAAATGGCACAACAGGGGGATGAATTTAATTCTGTTTCATATGATACAGGTGTTTCCGAGCTTGAAGGGGAAGCTCTTGAGCGTGCTGTATTATTGGCAAATTTAGTTAAATATATAAATTTACCGGTTGAAATTGAAGGATTTACTGATCGTGTGGGAGGAACCGCAAAAAATTTGGAATTAGGTAAAAGTCGTGCAAACCGAATGAAAGATGTGTTTATTGCACATGGCGTGAATGCAAACTTAATTACCATACGGCCTAGTCGGGGAGAAGCCGTGGCTGCTGAGGCGGGTGATAATAACGGAACGGAAAATGCTAATTATCGTAAAACCTCTGTCTATATTCCGACACTTGAATCCTATGTATTAAAAGTACAATCAACAAACACCAATCTTGATAGTGCAGAGATTGCCCCTAACGCCATCATGGATATTAACCTACAAAATGGTTGGTTTTATCTTGCCCCAACAGAACCTTTAAGTATCTCGAGTGAAGCACTTAATATAGATAATGGTACTGCAAATATTTCTTACAGCGGTTCTACGGTTGATGGGTTTGCCTCAGGACATGCAAATGCTTATGCTGAAAATTTAGCTCGTGCAGTGAATGCACTGCCAGACTATGCAGCTTCAAGAACAGGTGCGACTGTAAGAATTATGAAAGCGACCGACACCTATAGTGTTAAATTATTTTCTAAAGTTGATCAAAGTGCTGAGTTGACAAGTAACGAAACATATCAGGTTACAAAGAACTTCAATAGTTCTACATCATCGACAACAAACAGCGAAGATAATTCACAGAGTAATTCCACTGTTGCTGTTGGGGTCTCGATAGATGCGCGCTATTCGCGACAATTTGAAATGGAAGTGACAGGTAATTCTCAAATATCTGCAAGATTGGTTTCAATACCGGCACCTCCTGAGTTTCTTAAGGTGATCAAAGAGTATCAAAATGGGTTAGGAGAATGAGTCGCACAGGCGCAACAGTTCGGGAAATGACCTCAGCACCGCTTCCTGACATTGTTAGTAGTCTTGGACTTGCGATTGCGCAGGGACAATTCGCGCTAGATTTGAATTCTGCAGAAATTGCAAAAACCTTAACTACCACTGAAGTAGAGATTGATGGCAAGAATTACAATCTTTTAGAACTTGGTTTTTTGCCTACATTTTATGCTTATACCGAAGCTACAGTTGAAGCGAAGTTGAGCTATACAATCAATGAAAGTACTGAGACAAGTATTGCAGGTTCCGCTTCCGTTAAAGTGCGTACACCTGTTGTCGTCGTTGCTGCGACAGTGTCAGCAAGCTATGCACGAAAATTCAGTGTAGAAGCCTCAGGTTCATCCTCAATTGCAGCTCGTTTAGTTGCCTTGCCACCACCTGAAAAATTTTTAAAAATACTAAACGCAGTTATTGAAAGTTAATCAAAAATAAGAGTAAAGGGAGAGCATAATGAGTATTGGCCAAGATCTATTAAACGTACCGATGGGTGATATGATCCGAGATATGGCATTTGCTATTGCGGACAGTCAGTTTCAGCTTGATCAAAGCAGTATGCGTACCGCTGAAATGATGGGGGGCTTACAAACGGTTTATGACGAAGAAGGAAAAATAAGTTTTGATGATAGCCGAATATTCTTTGGTTATGAATATATGACGGTCAAACAAGCATTGGCCTATGCTATTTTCGATGATGGATTAACGGGTGAAATAACTGATGACACATTGAAATTAAAAGATTTAATTCTTGATGTCATTGCAACTTTTGCAGATAAAGATAAAGCAACAGGGACCCCAAAGACAGATAGGAATGATGTTGTGGGTGATGGTGGAAAGTTATCACCAGCTTTGAAGGAATTTGAAGATGAAATTATTCGAGTTCCAACACGTTTATCAATGATGGAACTTGGGTTTAGCCCGACATTTTATCAATTTGTTGATACGATTATTGAAGTCAAAATCGCCATCAAAATGACACGAGAATCTAGTTATTCTCGCACCACGTCAAAATCAACAAACGATTCAAGTACCGATAAGACCAGAGGATTAAAGTTCTCGGGCATTAAAGGTTTGAGATTTGGTTTACTTGCTGCTAGAAACAATACAACCAGTAATAGTGTACAAACTACACAGGTGGATGCTACCTATGCGAGTAAATATTCATATTCTGCGGAAGGGGCCACTTTATTACGTACCAAAATGGTTCCTATTCCTCCTCCTGCCGTATTAGAAGACCGTATTCGTCAGCGCATGGATGTCGAGGCCGAATTGCTCGCACAGCAAATTGAGAAAAATAAACCTGTAACAGATGAAGATTAAATAGACGCACCGGAACCAATAGTCTAAACATAAATTTCATTTGGATTTGTGCCCAATCGTAAGGGCTCATCAAATAGAAAGGAATTAACATGAGCATTGGACAAGATCTATTAAACGTTCCCTTTCCCGAAATGATTAAATCAATGGGAGTCGGTATTGCTCAAGCGCAATATGAACTCGATTTAACGTCGATGAAAATCGCAAGATTGATGGGGGGCTATGATATCGAAGAGGATGAAGATGGAAACTCATCTTTCAGCGGTGAGCGCACTAATTTGGTAAAAATTGGTCCTGAAGATGTTGATACTTATAGTCTACTAGAGCTTGGATTTACACCAACTTTCTATCAATTTGTTGATACTTTGATAGAAGTGAAAATGTCAATATCAATGAGTCGTGAATCCACCAGAACTAGAAAGGTGAAATCTGCTCAGGCAAATATGTCAGGAAAACTTGGTTTCTTTTCCGCGAAAGCATCGGTAAATGCTTCATCGGTATCAGCAAGTTTTGCAAGTAAATACCAATATTCAGCAGAAGGCAGTTCGTTGATGCGAACCAAACTCGTGACTGTGCCACCACCTCCGATGCTGGAAGAGCGAATTCGTCAAATTATTGATCGAGGTGTTAAGGAAGATGAAGCGTAATATTTTA
>TARA_R110001583_G_scaffold195220_2_pt1 | contig 41964 bp, 49 predicted proteins | sample TARA_R110001583 | Tara Oceans TARA_R110001583 (sample SAMEA4398432) | marine metagenome | biome: Polar Biome; feature: [MES] marine water layer (ENVO:01000295) within the mesopelagic zone...; material: water (ENVO:00002006), including particulate matter (ENVO:01000060) such... | reverse complement strand
TTTACATCTTTGGCATTTTATCAACCAGAAATTCCGGATACCCTTCAGTTGATCACCTGTACCGCATGGCAAACGTGGACTATCACGCCTGTGTTGGTGCCCAGGAGCTTCGCTATTGGGTTGAGCGCGTGGAGCGCGTCATTGGGCTTGTCGAAGCCCTGGTGTGCAAACGGGCTAAGCCTGCTGACCTGGAAGAACACGGGAAGAGCCTGGAGGCAGCCCGCAAGCGCCTAGAGCAAGCTGCGAAACGGATTCAGGAGCTGGAGCGCCCCGAGCCGAAGAAACCGACAATAACCCTTTGTGTCCACTGAGAAAAAGCCCGGTTTATCCGGGTTTTTTTTATGCTTGGCTATTGACTAGCTAGGGCAATTTGCCCTAATATATACATCGAAGGCCGGGCACACTGCCCAGGTCAACAACCGGAGATTTTCCGATGACTGATACAACCGATTACACCCCTGTTGCCGCTTCCCTGGTTCCGCAAGGTCGCCGCATGGCGTTTTACCCTGCTGCGTTTGGTAAGGCCCGCATGATGCGCGGCGAAGCCCTGGTGCTGGGTTACATGGGGAAACTTTGCCAGGACTACAAAGGCGCTTTCTGGCACTTCTACACGCTGTCGAACGGCGGTTACTACATGGCCCCGGCCATTGACTCGGACATGCACCTGGAGGTTGCCGGTAACTGGTTTTCTGGCTCTATGTCGGCTGACGCTGCGGGGATCGTAGCCACGTTGTTCGCATTTGGGCACCTGGCCGCCGAAGCCCAGGGAACCGCCGAGGGTGACGCCCTGATTGACCGTTATCACTTCCTGAGAGAGTACGCGCTTGATCACGCGGAAGCCGCTGCGATCCTTGGCGCTATCGACTGATAGGAGAGGCCCCGGCGCAAGCCGGGGTCATCGTGTGGCGATGATGGATAAGAGAGACGATCAAGCGGCCAAGCTGGCCGCCTCGATGCCCGACGAGCAAGGCGCGTTGCTGGAGCTGGCTGCCGAGGCCGTGGATGCCCTGCACAGTGCTGTATTGGAAGAGGACGAGGAAAGGGCTGCCGGTGCTATGGCTCGGTATGAGGCGGTTATTTGGAAGATGAACGGCGGCACTTTTTTTGGTTGCAGCGCGGATTCTGATTCACCTGGTAACGTGGTTGAAAGCCATTGTCAGGCTGATACCGGGGCGATCCCGAAGTGGGGCCAGAAAGGGGCGTTCGTTGTTGTTGTCGATGGTATGCGCGTCCTGGTCGAGTTTGGCAGCCTTAGCAGCCAGGGAACCGCACTCTTTTCGTTTCACGCGGTAGACCTGGACGCCTGGTTTATATCAGAGACAGGCTATCGGTCCCATTTCGACGGCCTGCGGTTTGGTTCGACGGTGGAAGAGGCGGCAAAAGACATACTGGCCGATTACCTCAAGGATAAGCGGCCTGAAATTGAAACGAGCTACAGGGACCGGCTTGCCCGTTCCCCTTTGCCCGCCGCTATGGCTTCTCTGGAGCCGCCTGCGCGACGTTCCCCGGCGACCCTGGACATACCCCCTGGTTATGCCCTTGTAGACGTTGTGCTGCCCGCACAGAAGGCGTTTGTTGCCCGCAAGTGGGCCAAGGAAGCGCAAGCAAGGATTGAGGCAGAGAAACCGGCAAAGGAGCTGCCGGAGGTGGAACAGGAGGCCACAACCCCCGAACCAACGGCGGCCAAGGCCGCAAACCTGAACGCCAGGGAGGTAACAAGGCGTTTCGAGCCGGGCCAACGGTGCGAAATTATTAGCGTCCATCACCCTGTATTTGAGAAGGACATAGGCAAGTTTGTGATTATCACGAAACTGTCCCCCAACTCTTCCCAGGTGTGGGCACACGACGACGAGCCTATAAAGTACCGTATCAATCGTAACGGGCGGCGCGTGGTCCAGTACAACCCTAAATCGGTGCATTCGATCTACAGCTTTGATCAGTTGCGCCCCGTCATAGACACAGGAGAGACAAAAAATGAGTGATCCGAATATCAGGCTGGAATGCCTGCGCCCTGCTGAAAAGTGGGAGCGCCCGACAGGCGATGAAATCCGCGAAGTGCTGCGGTTTGCCGGGCTTACAGGTGGTGGAGCTGCTAAAAAGGTCGGGCTTGGGCAAAAGGGCGACAGAACGGTGCGCCGCTGGATCGGGGAAGAAACACATATTCCCTATGCCGCGTGGGCGTTGCTTTGCGACATGGCCGGACTTGGCAAGATTTGGGAAGAAGGTTGAACGCCAGGAAGGAAATGCTTGGAATTGTGATTTTAGCCGCTAAAATGTTTCGATAAATCGGATTTTGCGCTTGACAGCTTAGGGCATTTTGCCCTAATATATTAAGTGAAGGCCGGGCACATCGCCCAGGTCAATAACCGAGGAAAACCGATGACTACCAGCAAAATCATGTCTTGGGTCGATGCCCTGCCGAACGTGGCCGCGACTGACTTCACCGCTCGCCGTGACACTATCGCGGACAAGATGGCAGAAGCTCAGGAACTGGAGCAACGGGCGGCCAAGCTGCGTGAAGAGGCTTATTTTGCCAGTCTTAAACTGGAAGGTGACGCCAAGGGGAAATGGTCAATCGAGGCCGTAGAACAGGCAAAAAACCGGGCTGACTTTTAGGAAGGATACGCCCCGGCCTTGACCGGGGCGCTTGGCCCGGCGCTGTCACACCGAAACCAATGCTCTCTAGGGTGTGGCCCTATTTGAAGAGCAATAGATAATTGGAGCACGGAAGGCGTGGAGGGTCAAGAATATGTCAAAGTCAAATATCATCAAGTTTCCGAAAGCTGGCCCTACTGATTCAGGGCCACCGGACCCGCAACCGAAAGCGCAGGCCAGCCAGCAGCCGCGTAAGCCGCAGAGCGATCCGACGAAAGGCGGGGGGGTTCTGGCGGCTATTCTGCGTTGGGTATGGATTGCGGTTGTCCTAGTGTGGCCGCTGCTGAAGTGGGTTATCTCTATCGACGTTTTCTTTCAGGGTATCCGTGCCGTGTACTACTGGAATGACCCGGCGGTACACGCTGGCTGGACCTTCCTGGCCCATTTCGCCGTGCTGACCCTGCTCACTTATTTTGTTTCTGTCTACAAACCCAAAGGCGTTTAATTTTAGCCGCTAAAGTGTTGACCCACGCTGAAAGTATAGCTATACTTTTATTGTGTTCGGCGGCTGTCACCGCCATTCAATCAATAACTAGGGTGTGGGGTTGGTATGGGTGCAATCCATGAAGAAACAACTAACGGAGTCTCAATTTCAAGCTGCAATCAAGGGCTTGGGAGTCGGGCCGCAAACGCTCGAAATAGCGCATGGCGTATTAGTGGAGGGGAAAACTCAAGCCGAGTTTGTCGCGTTATTGGGAGTGACGAAAGGGGCGGTCAATCAGGCCGTCAAGCGAGTTTGGGACGCTCACAAGGCGCTGACGCCGGAGGGGTTCGAGCGAGTCACGGCAATACTGCCGGAACATCAAGCGTTTATCGTCAAGAAATGGGCGGAGGACGCCAAGAAGAAAAGGGACACGTAATGAAAACACTGGTCACGGCAAACCAAAAAGGCGGCGTCGGCAAAACATCAACCTTGGTGCATCTGGCGTTTGATTTCTACGAACGCGGCAAAAAGGTTGCCGTGATCGACCTGGATACCCAGGGTAACGCCTCTTATACGCTCCAAGAGTTCCGCACGGGCGTTGTAGCAAGCAATTTTTTCAATGGCGGCCCGTTCGATGTTGTGAACGGAGAGGATGCGCCTGGCATGGCTCTTATCGAATCTGACGCCGCCCTGGCAAACATGGAAACCATGTCCTTGAGCCGTGCGGGTGAGCATTTCAGGGCAGGCATTGCCAGTCTGGCAGAGCAAGGCTTTGATGTGTGCCTGATCGACACGGCTCCTTCCCTTGGCGTCAGTATGGCCGCCGCACTGATAGCGGCGGATTATGTCCTGTCCCCTATCGAGCTGGAAGCCTACTCAATTCAGGGCATCAAGAAGATGAACGCGGCCATTACTAATGTGCGTAAAGCTAACCCTAAGCTGCAATTCTTGGGCATGGTGCCGAGCAAGGTAGACGGACGAAACCCCCGGCATGGTCGCCACCTGGAACAACTCCAGAAGGCATATCCGCAGCTTATCATTCCGGCTTCAATCGGCCTGCGTAGCAGCATTGCGGACGCACTCGCTTCCGGGGTGCCGGTCTGGAAAATCAAAAAAACGGCTGCCAGAAAAGCCGCGAAAGAAGTTCGTGCCCTGGCTGACCTTGTGTTTACAAAAATGGAGATCACCGCATGAGCGCGCAAAAAGAACAGAAAATGGAGGGGCTGGGACTGGAGGGCATTGGCGACCTGTCTGGCCTTCTCAACGCCCCCGAAGGCACCAAGGGCGGCGCTGGCCCCTTGGAGCTGGCCCTGGACCTGATAGATGAAGATCCAAACCAGCCGCGCACAGAGGACAATCCAGGCTTTTCAAAAGCGAGCCTGGAAGAGCTGGCCGCCACCATTCGGCATCGAGGCGTTAAAACGCCGATTTCGGTGCGTGAGAACCAGGACGAGCCGGGGCGCTTCATCATCAACCACGGTGCCCGTCGCTACCGTGGCAGCCGAATCGCTGAGAAAGAGACTATTCCGGCGTTTATCGACAACGACTACAACGAAGCGGACCAGGTTATTGAGAACCTGCAACGCAATGAGCTGACCGCCCGCGAGATAGCCGATTACATTGGCCGCGAGCTGGCAAAGGGCGTCAAGAAGGGTGAAATTGCGTCAGCTATCGGCAAATCCGCTGCATTTGTGAGCCAGCACGTCACCTTGCTGGACCTGCCGGAGCCGCTTGCCGAAGCCTTCAATTCTGGCCGCGTCAATGACGTGACCGTGATTAACGAGCTGGTGAAGGCGCACAAGAAGAACCCGGACGAGGTTGTTGCTTGGTTGAGCGATGACGACCAGGAGCTAACACGCGGATCGGTGAAGCTGCTGCGCGAGTACCTGGACGACAAGCGCAAGCATGAGGACGAGGAACGCGACCCGAACACGGTTGATGCTTTCACCGGCCAAACCGATGCCGAAGGCGACAACGACCAGGAAGAGGAAGGGGCCGACACCCCGACAAAGAAGGAGCCGAAGGAACAAGACCCGGACAAGCTGAAAAAAGCGATTGTCATGGTCAAGCACGACGAACGCATGGGCCGCTTGATGCTTAACCGCCGCCCTTCTGCTGATGGCTGGGCCTGGATCAAATACGAGGACGACGGGCACGAGTTTGAAGCGGACCTTGGCACGGTCGAGCTGATGGCGGTGATGGACGGGGCTTAACGCCAAAAAGAAAGCCCTGGGCACGGCGGCCACCGTATCCAGGGCGGAACCCACGCTAACCAGTTGAGAGGTGACTAGCGATGAGTAGCAGCGATTGTATCATGATTGCAGGGCGGATTCGCGCCGCCCTGGAGCAGAAGAAATCATTTACCCTTCCCTTGATGACAATGGCCGACCTGGCCCACGTCCTCGATCACTTGCAGAGGGCCGAAGCTGCCGCGTGACAGCGCGACACGGCCACGAACCACACCCACCCTGCCCCGCCTTTGCGGGGCTTTTTTTTGCCTGGTCGAAATATGGCCTTGCTTAGTTTTGTAGTATGTTGTAGTATAATACACCATACAACATACTACAGAGGGCGAGCATTATGGCAATCAGTAAAGAGCAGATTTTCGAGGTGGCCGACGAGCTGGACGCTGCCGGTCAGAACCCTACCCTTGCAGCGGTACGCAAGGCGCTGGACGGCGGCAGTTACACCACGATCAGCGAGGCAATGAAGGAATGGAGGGCGGCCAAGGCCGCTGATGCTACGCCGATCCAGGAGCCGCCCCCGCCTGGCGTCATGGACAAGTTGTCAGAGGTTGGGTCCGAGATTTGGGGTGTCGCCCTGGAGCTGGCGAACGGTCGCCTTGCCAGTGAGCGCGAAGGATTGGAGGCCGCACGGTTGGAAATGGAGGCATCCCGGTTGGAGGCTGTCGAGCTGGCAGACCAGCTTTCGGCAGAGCTGGACGATTCGCGCAACCAGGTTGCGAGCCTGGAGGGTGTGGCCCAGGAGCTGCGGGCGGAAGTTGACGAGCTGAAAGCCAAGCTGACCACGGCCAGTGAACGAGCTACTACCGCCGAGGCGCGTAGTAGTGAAATGGAGTTGCGAGCCAGCGACTTGCGTTCCGAGCTGGATCGAGCACACCGAGAGGCAGACAAGAACCGGCAGGCGCTGGATCGAGTCCAGGCCGCCGCCGAGAAAGCGGCCAAGGACCACAAGGCCGAGCTGGCACAGGCTCAAGGTGAGGCGAAGCAGGCAGCCAAGGAGCACCAAAAGGAAATCGAGGCCCTGCGAGCGCAACACAGCAAGGCGCTGGAGAATGCCCAGGAGGCCAAGGCAGCCGCTCAGTCCGAAGTCGAGCGTTTGACTGCTGCAACCTCTTCCCTGGAGTACAAACTGGCGCAAGCCGAGGAAAAACTTGCTGGATTGGCCGGTGAGGTCGAGAAGGCAACCAAAGAGCGTGATTCTGCCCTGGAGGCGGCTGGCACGGCCAGAGAGCAAGCGGCGGCGCTGCGCGGGCGTGTTGAGGGGCTGGAAATTGCGCTTTCACGCGGGGAGAAGGACGCCGGTTCGCAGAAATAAACTGATAAATCGGGTTTTTTACCGTATTATTAAAGGCATCCTTGACAGATTTTCCCGGCCCGAACGCAAGCCGGCCTCGTTTGGTTGCCGAGGTCGGCTTTTTTGTGGGCGGGGGATTTGCAACCTGTAGTAGAGAAAACACAAAGGAGCGCCGCAAATGAAGCAACGCCTTTTGGTTATGAACGGTCAAAGGATCGTTCAGACCGACCAGGGTGGCGCATGGGCTAATCAGAAGGTTGATAAGGCGGGAGCGTTAAAGCCCGGAATATACAACCTTTACATGGCTAAGGAAGCCGATAAGTCGCAGCGCCATGATGGCGTGATTGTTCATGCCGATAACAACAAAATTTACCAGCAGATAGGCAAAAACTTTGTCATGCACTCTAAGTCGGATTTCGATATAGTACCTGATATTGGGAGTGCAAAAAGCATTAGCTACGACGCTCAGGGCAAGGCGACAGTCGCCCAGGCCGTCAAGCTCAGTAGAGGACGCTCCCGATAGTTTTAGCGGCTAAAACGGGAGGTGCCTTTGAGTAAGCTAGGGATTGGGGAGCGTGCCCCTTGGGGCGACTTTCCCCAGGTGATACGAAACGGGGGCTTGGGCGCGTTGAAGAACGAACCCGAGTACCAGGCGGCCAAGTCTGGCGACATGCCCGCCGCCATCGAGTTAGTGGATAGGCTTCTCACCGATGAAACGGTGGAGAAGATCAAGGAGCAAATAGGGGACAGCAAGCCCCTGGTGTTGCCGGTTTTGGCCGTTGAGGCGGCTGGCAACAACAAAATTCCGTTGGCAATGGCCGAGGCGCTTGCGGAGAGGTTGGGGCTGGACGTTGAGCTGGGCATTATCCAGAGTGACAAGGTAGGTCGAACTGATACCGGCGCTGACCATCGCCTGGCGTTCAATCCTACGTTTGAGGGTGACGTTAAGCCGGGTCAAAAGTACCTGGTTGTGGACGACACCTTGGCAATGGGAGGAACGGTCGCCTCTTTGCGGGGCTATGTTGAGAATCGGGGCGGCAAGGTGGTTGCCGCTTCCGTGATGACTGCGCATGAAGGGGCGCTTAACCTGCCGGTTAAGCCTTCCATGCTGACAGCCATTGAAAACAAGCATGGCCCGAGTATGAATCAATTTTGGCAGGAGACGTTTGGTTATGGAACCGACAAACTCACACAAGGTGAAGCTGGACACCTCAAATCAGCCAAGAGCGTTGACGCAATCCGAGAAAGAATCACTGCGGCGCGACATGAAGGAATCGAGCGATTGGGCGCGAATCGAGTTGAAGCGCCGCCGCGCTCAAAAAGCGCAGGGCGTTCGGGTCTAACCGGAGAAAGCCTTGTTTCGGCGGCTGAGGGCCTGGAAGTCGAGCAGCAGGCCATGATTGAAGGGGCGTCCGTTGAGCAGGGTTATCAGGAAACCCTGGCCATGTATGTCCAGGCCAAGCATGACCAGGTTGAAAGCATCGAGGATCGCCTAGAAAGCCTGATCAACCGGCAGCAAGCCCGGTTGCAGCAAACGCAGTCAAATCGCCCTGGTTTCCTGTCTATGCCCGGAACCCGCAAAGCCTGGCAGGTGTCACAGGCGCAACAGCAAGGCAGGCTCCAGACGCTTCACGCTCGCTTGGAGACGGTCAGGGAGATCAAGGAGGGAATGGGGCTGCATTCGCCGCGTGTTGAAGAGCTGGCAACCAGGAAGATGCGGGCAGAAAACCCCGAGCTGGCTGCGGATTGGGATTCGATGAAGCAGGCCGAGCGACAGCACCAGGCGCTAATGAAGAAGCAGGAGCAGGAGCGAAAGCAGACCCAGGAGAAGAGCAGAGGGCTATCCCTTGGGTTGAATCGCCCGCCCCAGTAAACAGCAAAGCCCGGCATAGCCGGGCTTTTTTGTCTTGCCGCCATCCCCTACCACTACCATGACGCCCATAACGCAAGGCCCGCCGCGAAAACGACCATTCCAGCCGCAACCAGGTTCATGTAAGACACCCGGCGAGCCTCACGGATCGACGGCTTGAGTTCCTGGGCAATCGCCTCTTCCACTTGCTGTCTGGCTGCTGCTGCCGTGGCTTTGGCGTTTTCTTTGATGGTCGCCGCCATTGCCTCTTTGCTGGCCGTCAGAGCGGCGTTCAGCGTCCTTTCGGCCTTGTTTTTTGCGTCATCCCCCCACCGATGCGCAATTTCTTCCAGTTCGCTCTTGAAGGCGTCCAGGTTGGCTTGCTGGGCGGCAGTGCTTTCCTGCATTAGCCGATCATTGATTGTTTGCAGGATCAGGATAGGATCATCACGGCCAACGGCTATGCCGTGTTTGGCCGCGATTTCCTTAATGGTTTCCTCGATCTTGTCGGTCATTACAACACCGCCGCATTATCCAGCAGGCCGAATACTTGGCCGCGAACGATTTTGAGGCGCTGCCTGGTCATGATGGTGAGCGAATCATCTTCCAGGGCTTCGGCAAACGTCTTGCGATTTTCGAGCATTTCCGAGAAGTCGCGGCCATAGGTCTCTTCCTTGAGTCGCGGAAGGTCGATAATAGCCGTAACTCGCTCTTTGTTGTTTGTGTAGGCTTTCATCTGCTCAAACCTCTTGCCCTGGAGTTCGATGGGGCCGAGAAACGGGTTTAGCCACACAACAAAAAGCGATTCAACCGGGAACTGGCTTGCAAGCTGCGAAAACCCGTTGACCGTATCCAGTAGCGACGAGCTGCCTGCGATCACGGTGTGAAGGACGACTTCATGCCCCATATCCCGCAAGAGCGCCGGAACCTCGTTCGAGATCAGGTAGTGTGTCAAGGGAACGAACGAGCTGGCCCCGTTATCAATGATCACGTCATCTTTGCTGGCTGCAATCATTTCAATGAGGGTATCAAACGTCCTGCTATTGATTTCGTCGTCTTGCAGGATATTAAGGTGTTTTACGTTCAGGGATTTGTAGCTTTCAAAGCTCGCGTTCACCGGATCGGTGTCGATGCACAAAGGTGATTGACCTTTGCTTGCCTTGTATTGGGCGATAACAGCGGAAATCATGGATTTGCCGACGCCGCCTTTTCCTTGCAGTACAAGATGCACTTTTGCCATTAGATTAAATCCTCTTTGTTGGGTTTTGCTTGATAGTTGAAGCCGCCAGTACCTGGTAATTGCGGCTTTTCCTTTTCTTTGGCCTCGCTACTCTCCGCCCTTGGTGTGGCGGCTTCCGACTTGTCGTCCGGTTGCTTTTCGGCGCTGGGTGCGGCGACCTCGTTTTTAGCGGCTAAAGTCGCTTGGTCTTTTGGTGCGGACTTGATGAAGCGTTTAACGTGGCGGCGGAATGTCTCGTAAGTAGACCGCACCTTTTCCCCTTCCTTTAGGTATTCCCAAATCGTTTTGAGTGAATACCCCGCTTCTATCGCTTCGGTAACGTCCTTTTTCACGGCCAAAAACTCAACGGCAGATGCGTCTTGCCGTCTCTTCTTTTGCCGCTTGTCGCGCTCCTGGACCCACTTTTCTAGCCCGTCAGTGAATTTTCCCATTTATCAACCTGTGAAAGTAAACCTGTGTATTCCTGTGCATTCTATCGCGTAAAGCGGCGTGCTAACGCAAGGAAACATGCGGGTTTCTTCTGTATTGCCGTTACTTTAGCGCATTTTACGATATATCCGCAATTTTTCAACGAAAAACATGGTAAAACACAATGGCTGGTGTACACTTTCCTTGGTGTAAACAACGCCGGAAGGCGGGCAGGATAGGTGAAGTTAGCTAATCGGCGGAGCCGATTACCTAACTTCACTTCCCCTTATTCGCGCCGGGGGCGCTCAACGGGGAATCCTGCTCTGCGAGGCTACCGGCTGCCGCCGGTTGATAGAGAGGTGCATATAAATGAGCGAGGAAAAGAAGCCTGGCAAAAAGCGTTCACATCATTTGCGGGTGCCAGTCTTTGACGACGAGAAAGATGCAATCGAGGCGCAAGCGGCTCGGGCGGGCATGAGTGTTGCCCGTTATCTGCGCGAGGTCGGCCAGGGCTACCAAATCAAGGGAGTGGTCGATTATGAGCAGGTACGGGAGTTGGCCCGGATAAACGGCGATCTTGGCCGCTTGGGCGGCCTGTTGAAATTATGGCTAACGGATGACGTGCGAACGGCTCAGTTCGGCCAGTCAACAATCCTTGCTGTGCTCAGCAAGATTGAGGCGACGCAGGAGGAAATGGGCAAGGTCATGACCAAGGTTGTTATGCCGAGGTCGGAGCCATGATTTTAGCGGCTAAAACTCCAGGGGGTGGCTTTTGATTGCAAAGCACGTCCCTATGCGCTCGTTGAAAAAATCCGACTTTGCTGGGTTGGTGAAGTACATCACCGACGAGCAAAGCAAAACCGAACGTCTTGGCCTGGTGAATGCGACTAATTGCGAGGCCGACACTATGCAGGCCGTGATTGGTGAAGTGCTTGCCACGCAGCAGGCCAATACCCGCGCTAAGGGCGACAAAACATACCACCTGATAGTCAGCTTCCCGGCTGGAGAAAAGCCAGAGGATGGCGTTCTGAAAGCGGTAGAAGAGCGCATTTGTGCCGGGCTTGGTTATGCAGACCATCAACGGGTCAGCGCTGTTCATCACGACACTGATAACGTCCATATTCACATCGCAATCAACAAAATTCATCCGACCAGGAACACGATGCACGAGCCGTATCAGGCTTATAGGACGCTTGGCGGATTGTGTGACGCGCTCGAAGATGAATATGGCTTGCAGAAGGATAACCACCAGGGACGCAAAAGTGTTTCCCAAGGGCGGGCGTCGGACATGGAGCGGCACGCAGGCATTGAAAGCCTTGTGAGCTGGATCAAGCGGGAGTGCCTAGAGGAAATCCGAACGGCCAATACTTGGGAAGAGCTGCACCAGGTTATGGGTGATAACGGTTTGGAGATTCGCCAGCGGGCCAATGGTTTTGTCATCGAATCGGAGGACGGGACGCAGGTTAAGGCCAGTACCGTCGCCCGTGACTTGTCCAAGCCGAAGTTGGAAGCCCGGCTTGGTGCCTTTGAGGAAACAGAGGCGCAAGCCGAGAGGAAAGCAAAGCGTCGATATGACAAGCGCCCTACACGCTTCAAGGTCAACACAACCGAGTTGTACGCCAGGTATCAGGAAGAACAAAAGAACCTGACCGCTGCGCGTAAGGTTGAATGGGATAACGCCAGGGGGAGGAAGGATCGGCGGATAGAGGCCGCGAAGCGGTCCAATCGTCTACGCCGTTCGGCCATAAAGCTAATGGGCGGGGATCGCCTTTCCAAAAAACTATTGTACGCGCAAGCCCATAAGGCGCTGAAAGATGAAATTCAGTCGATCAACAAGGAGCACAAGCGAGAGCGTCAGGAGCTGTACGAACAGTACAAGCGGCGAGCTTGGGCGGATTGGCTGAAACAACAGGCGCTCGACGGCGACAAGAAGGCGCTGGAGGCGTTGCGGGCGCGAGAACAAGCCAAAGGACTCCAGGGCGACACCATCAAGGGGGAAGGTGGTGCGAAGCCGGGACATGCCCCTGTTACGGACAATATCACCAAAAAAGGCACCATCATTTTTCGCACGGCCAACAGTGCCGTCCGTGACGATGGCGACAAGTTGCAGGTTTCCAAAGCTGCCACTGGTGACGCAGTGACCGAAGCCTTGCGCATGGCGATGGAACGCTATGGGAACCGGATCACCGTTAATGGTTCGCCTCAATTCAAGGCGCAGGTAATCCACGCTGCCGCCACCTCAAACTTACCAATCACTTTTGCTGATGCGGGCCTGGAGCGCCGCAGACAGCAGCTATTGCAACAGGAGAACAGTCATGACCGACGAAACGAACAAGCCAGAAGAGGAAGTGAGCGAGGACGAGCTGATAGACGCGGCACTGGCCGCCCTGGACGGGGAGCTGCCGACGACGCCGGAAGAGGACGCGGAGCCGCCGACAGCCGAGCCGCAGCCGCAAGCCGAGCCGGAGGCGGCCAGCGAGGACGCGGACAGTCAGCAGGCACCGGCAGCGCCGCCGCAGGCCGTCGAAATGACGCCGGAAATGGAAGCCGCCATGTCCTCAACAAGCCCCACGTTACAGGCATTGGAGGAGAACCGCCGTCCTTCGCAAAAAACCGTCTGCGAGCGCTGTCCTCACTCGGTGTGGTTCGCTTCGCCCGAGGAGGTGAAGTGTTATTGCCGGGTAATGTTCCTGGTGAGCTGGAGCACCAAGGAGCCAAACCAGATAACCAACTGCGATGGGGAGTTTCTGGGTCAGGAGGAATAGCGTCTGATCAGGCCAGCGCAGCAGATAAATACATTGCCGAGCGGGAGGCGAAGCGCCTAAAAGGTTTCGATATACCGAAGCATTCACGATATACTAATCAGGATGGTGCGGTTACTTATGGCGGCACTCGGAATGTTCAGGGGCAATCATTGGCCCTGTTAAATCGTGGGGATGAAGTCCTGGTGTTGCCAATCGACAAGGCCACGGCACAGCGCATGAAGCGCGTTCGGATCGGTGAAGCCGTGACAGTCACTCCGCAAGGTTCGCTCAAGAGATCAAGAGGAAGGAGCAGATGAAGCCAAAAATAAACAACGCGGTCGGCCCGCAGGTGCGCGACCGAAAACCGAAGAAGCAACGGCTATTGCCAGCCCTGGGCGCGGTGTCCGTCCTCGGTGGCTTGCAAGCCGCAACGCAGTTCTTCGCATATACATTCAACTACCAGGACAACCTTGGCGGTCATATCAATCACGTCTATGCGCCCTGGTCAATTCTGAGCTGGGCCAGTGATTGGTACAGCATCTACCCCGACGAGTTCATGCGGTCTGGCAGTATCGGCATGGTTGTTACGACTGTTGGTTTGCTCGGTGTTGCCATTGCCAAGGTAGTCACGTCGAACAGCTCCAAAGCCAGCGAATATCTGCACGGTTCGGCCCGCTGGGCAGAGAAGAAGGATATTCAGGCAGCGGGCTTGCTGCCGCGTGAGCGCACAGCTTTGGAGGTTGTGACGGGCAAAGACGCCCCGACTTCAACCGGCGTTTATGTCGGCGGTTGGGAAGATAAAGACGGCAAGTTCTATTACCTGCGACACAACGGCCCTGAGCACGTTTTGACGTATGCCCCAACCCGTTCGGGTAAAGGTGTCGGCCTGGTTGTTCCCACACTGCTTTCGTGGCCTCAGAGCACCGTCATAACCGACCTGAAAGGCGAGTTGTGGGCTTTGACCGCCGGATGGCGGCAAAAGCACGCCAAGAATAAGGTGCTGCGTTTTGAGCCTGCATCGAGCAATGGGGGCGTCTGCTGGAATCCCCTGGATGAAATCCGTATTGGCACTGAATACGAAGTTGGGGACGTTCAGAACCTGGCAACGCTTATCGTTGATCCTGATGGTAAGGGCATGGATTCGCACTGGCAGAAAACGTCCTACGCCCTTCTGGTGGGTGTCATTCTTCACGCGCTTTACAAAGCGAAGAACGAGGGCACCCCGGCCAGCCTGCCGGTTGTTGATGCCATGCTGGCCGATCCAGAGCGCGACACTGGCGAGCTTTGGATGGAAATGGCGACTTACGGCCATGTTGACGGCCAGAACCATCCAGCGGTTGGTTCCGCAGCCCGCGACATGATGGACCGCCCCGAAGAAGAAGGCGGCTCGGTACTTTCAACCGCCAAGTCTTACTTGGCTTTGTACCGTGACCCCGTGGTTGCCCGGAACGTAAGCAAGTCTGAGTTCCGTATCAAAGACCTGATGAATCACGATGACCCTGTGAGTCTCTATATCGTGACTCAGCCGAACGACAAGGCCCGTCTGCGCCCGTTGGTGCGCGTGCTGACTAACATGATTATTCGCCTGCTGGCAGATGAAATGTCGTTCGAGAAGGGGCGGCCTGTTGCGCACTACAAGCACCGCCTTTTGGCAATGCTGGACGAGTTTCCAAGCCTGGGTAAGCTGGAAATCCTGCAAGAGTCGCTGGCATTTGTCGCGGGCTATGGCATCAAGTGTTACCTGATTTGTCAGGACTTGAACCAGCTCAAAAGCCGTGAAACTGGCTATGGTCCCGATGAAACCATTACGTCGAACTGCCACGTTCAGAACGCCTACCCACCGAACCGAATTGAAACAGCGGAACACCTGTCACGTCTGACCGGGCAAACCACTGTTGTCAAAGAGCAGATCACCACCAGTGGCCGCCGCACGTCGGCCATGCTCGGCCAGGTATCTCGCACCATTCAGGAAGTACAGCGCCCATTGCTGACCCCTGATGAATGCCTGCGTATGCCGGGACCGACAAAGAATGCAGCCGGTGACATTGAGAAAGCCGGGGACATGGTGATTTACGTCGCCGGTTATCCCGCTGTTTATGGCAAGCAACCGCTCTACTTCAAAGACCCTGTTTTCCAGGCCCGCGCAAGCGTTGATGCCCCGAAACTCAGTGACAAGCTGCGCATTGTCGCGGAGCCGGAAGGCGAGGGGGTGACAATATGAAAATCAGTCTGAAACGCATCTATGCCGGAGTTGCTATTGCCGGTGTCGCGGCAATGTCCCTTGCAGCCATTAGCTACGCAGCCGGGGCGCGTATCAACACCACCAAGAGCATTCCGGTCGGGCTTTACTGGACGACTGACGCACCAATTGAGAAGGGGGCCTATGTCCTGTTTTGCCCCCCTGACGTTAGCGTTTTCGACACAGCCAGAGAGCGTGACTATATCGCTGGAGGTTTCTGCCCTGGTGACTACGGCTACATGATGAAAAGAATTTTAGCCGCTAAAGGCGACACGGTGACGGTAACGAATAACGGTGTTGCTGTTGACGGGCAATTACTGCCTCACAGCAAGCCGATCAAAGCCGACTCGGCTGGCCGGGAGTTGCCGCGCTATCAATCCGATCAATACACACTCGGCAGCTCTGAGCTGCTGCTTATGTCCGATGTAAGCGATACCTCATTTGATGGTCGTTACTTCGGGCCAGTCAGTCGCTCGCAAGTTAAGAGCGTCATTCGTCCGGTTATTACCTGGTAGGGAAGGGGAGGGAACCACCATGAGACTATTTATTGCAGAAAAACCCTCGGTCGCAAAAGCCATTGCTGCCGAGCTGGGCGTTACCGGAAAGGGTGACGGGTACATTGAGTGCGGCAGTGACAAAGTGACCTGGTGTTTCGGCCACATGCTGGAACAAGCAGGCCCGGACGAATACACCCCTGATGATGTGCCCACCAATGATAAGGGCCGCAAAATCTGGCGTGTCGATGAACTGCCAATCATCCCTGATGAATGGATTTTGAGGCCGAAAGATGACGCCAAGAAGCAGGTTCGCGTTATAGGCGGTTTGCTCAAGTCCGCATCGCAAGTTGTGAACGCTGGCGACCCCGACCGCGAGGGCCAGCTATTGGTTGATGAACTGCTGGAGCACTTCAACAACAAAAAGCCGGTGATTCGTTACTGGTCGAACGCCATTGACTCGGTATCCGTCAAGCGGGCGCTGGCGAGCATGAAGGATAACCAGGAGTACCACGGCTTTGCAGACGCTGCCGAAGGGCGCGGTAAGGCTGACTGGCTCATTGGCATGAACCTGTCCCGAGCGTACACCCTGAGAGCGCAACGGGGTGGCTCCAGGGCGTTGTTGACGGTTGGCCGGGTGCAAACCCCTACGCTTGCCCTGGTTGTCACCAGGGACCGCGAAATTGAGTCATTCAAGGCGGTGCCGTTCCACACTATTCGCGCCGAAATCCAACACCCGAACGGAGCATTTTGGGCGAGCTGGAAGGCCAAAGAAGATCAAGCGGGCCTCGATGCCGAGGGCAGGCTTGTAGACACTGCTGTTGCGAATGCACTGGTTGAATCACTCACCGGCAAGCCTGGCTCAATCAGCGAGTACAAGCAGGAAGCCAAGAAGCAAAACCACCCGCTGACGTTCAGCCTTTCCGACATGACCGCCCTGGCGTCCAAGCGCTTCGGCTACAGCGCCGAGGACGTGCTTAAAACCTGTCAGTCGTTGTACGAGACGCACAAGCTGACCACGTACCCGCGAACCGACTGTGCCTACCTGCCGGAATCTCAGTTTGCCGATGCCCCGGACGTGCTGGCTGCGGTTAAAGCGGTGAACCCCGCCCTGGCGTCCATTGTTGACGGTGCGGATACCAGCATTCGGTCCCGAACCTGGAACGATAAGAAGGTGTCGGCGCACCACGGGATTATCCCGACGATGCACAAGGGCGATTTGAACAAGCTCAATGACAAAGAGCGCAATATCTATGACCTGGTGGTGCGGGCATACCTGGCGCAGTTCTACCCGATCCATGAATTCATGAGCACGACCGTTGCCGTCGATGTTGAAGGCGAGACGTTCAGCGCGAAAGGCAAAGTGGTCACGAAAAGCGGCTGGCATGACGTGTACCTGGACAACTCAGACGAGGACGAGGGCGACCAGGACGACGAAAGCCAGTCACTCCCCAAAATGGGCCAAGGTGACGCGATTACCTGCGGCCAAGCCGCGAGAAGGGACGCCAAGACGAAGCCCCCGGCGCGGTTTACCGAAGGTACGTTGATCACAGCAATGGTCAACATTCACCGCTTTGTCACTGATCCACAGCACAAGAAGATGCTGCGCGAAGGTGACGGGATCGGCACCGAAGCAACGCGGGCCTCGATCATTTCCGAATTGAAGCGCCGTGAGTATCTGGAGACTAAGGGCAAGCAAATTATCAGTACCACCCTGGGGCGAAGCATGATTGACGCCTTGCCGGAAGTGGTCAAAAGCCCCGTTCTCACTGCCCTTTATGAACGAATGCTGCAAAGCGTTGAGTCCGGCAAGACCGAGCTGGCCGCGTTCATCACCAAGCAAGAGGCGTTTATCAGGGACCAGGTTGCCAAGGCCAATGACGGCGCGGTTTCTATTGCAGGGGGCAAAGAGGCCGCCCCGGTTTCTGATGTATTCAAGTGCATGTCGTGCGGCGCTGGCCTGTCACGCCGACCGCTTCCAAAGAAGAAAGGTCACTTTTGGTGGGGTTGTTCCAACTACCCGACCTGCAAGCAGACCTATCCCGATGTTAAAGGCCGTCCCAACTACAGCAAGGGACGCAACAATACCGACAAGGAGTAATACCCATGACTACCCAAACCAATGACAACCTGGAACAAAGCACCTTTGACGACCAGGCGAACGCAGCCGAAGCCTTGCGCGAAAAGCTGGATGACGCAATGACCCCTGGCTATCAAACCGAGTTCGACCCGGACGAGGCGGAAACCGTAGGGGCTTTTGTTGAAGATGCACTGTCAGAAGAGGACGCCGCCGAAAGTGACGCGGACCTTGTGGATGCAACAGTGCCAGGGGATGACAAGGAGGGCTAACCGATGGCTGCCAACAAAAAACCGTTTCACGAAACAGTAGCGGAAAACCTGATTGAACAGCTCAAAGCAGGCACCGCACCTTGGCAAAAACCTTGGGAACCAGGTTCCCAAGGCTTCATGCCGATGAACCCGACAACTGGCAAGCGTTACAAAGGCGTCAACGCCATTCACCTAATGGCCCAGGGGCGCGGCGATAATCGCTGGATGACCTACAAGCAAGCCAAGGCTGCCGGTGCCCAGGTCCGCAAGGGCGAGAAAGGGACGCCGGTTCAGTATTGGAAGTTTTCCGAGGAACAAAACAAGCTCGATGACAACGGCAAGCCTGTCCTGGATGGACAAGGCAAGCCGGTGAAAGAAACCGTCATGCTGGAGCGCCCCCGCGTGTTCTTTGCCACCGTTTTCAACGGCGAGCAAATCGACGGAATGCCACCGCTGGAGCAGAAAGAGAAAACGCAGGCTTGGGATGCAGTAGAGAGAGCGGAACATATCTTGAAGGCGTCCGGTGCTGATATTCGTCACGGCGAGCATGACCGGGCTTTCTATCGTCCTGCGACCGATAGCATACACCTACCAGATAAAGAGCAGTTCCCGACCGCAGATAACTACTATGCAACCGCCTTGCATGAGCTGGGGCACTGGACCGGCCACAGCTCACGGCTTGACCGAGATATGGCCCATCCTTTCGGATCGGAAGGGTACGCCAAGGAAGAGCTAAAGGCGGAGTGTTTTAGCCTGATCATGGGGGACGAGCTGGGAATTGGTCACGATCCAGAGCAGCACGCCGCTTATGTAGGTTCCTGGATTAAGGCGCTCCAGGATGACCCGCTGGAGATTTTCCGCGCAACGTCTGATGCAGAGAAAATGTCGAACTACGTTTTGGCATTTGAACAAAAGCTAGTCCAGGAGCAAGACCAGGCCCAAACGCAGAAGCTGGAGGCCGCCCCGGAGCAAACACAGGAGGCCGGGATGCAATTACCCACCAACAACCAACAGATGCGCGATCAGTTGCTTTCCGCGCTATCACAAGAAGATTCCCAGGCAATCAACCAGGTTGCTAACGAACGTCGCCGCCTGGCTGCCGGAGAAACGGACGCTCAGGCATTTGAAGAAACAGCCCGGCAGGTTCTCGGCTTTGACTTACCGGCAGACTGGAACGGAGCTGTTCAAGTTCAAGGTAACGTGGTCATCGAGGATGGCGGGGAACAGTTTGTAGAACCCGCGCACGCGGTTGGCCGTGAACCCGAGTTTTGGGGCGTTTATGCCCAGCATGAAAACGGGATGCACCAATGGGTTGCGGATCTCAACAGCCAGAACCAAGCCGACGAGCTGGCGAACCTGCTAGGGCTGGTTGATGCACTGTCCGAAACCAACGAGCACGAACAGGCGGCCAAGCTGTCCAGGGTGAATGAAGCTCGCGTGCGTCTGGACCCGAACAGCACGGACGACGACATTTCAGCGGCTAAAGAAGCTCGCAAGACCGCAGAAGCAACGGCCACGCTCAATGACAGCGATATGCAGCGCCGTATTGCCGAACACGAACGGCAGCAGGCCCAGCAGGTGAAGGACAGCCAGCAGGCTCAGGCAGAGCCAGAGAAGCAGGAGCGAACCTATATCAATGTCCCATACCGCGAGAAGGACGAAGCAAAGGGCCTCGGGGCACGCTGGGACCGTCAACAACAGTCCTGGTTTGTTCCGCCTGGCGTAGACACTGCCCCCTTTGCCAAATGGTCCCAAGGGGCCGCTCAGGAAGCCACGGCGCAACAACGCCCGCAGCAGGAACAAGGCCAGACTCAAACCGCAGGCCAGCAAAAGCAGTACCTGGCTGTGCCGTATGGTGAGCGCGGCGCTGCGAAGGCTGCCGGTGCGAAATGGGATAAGGCGGCCAAGTCCTGGTATGTCGGACCTCAAGGCGACATGGAGCGCCTAAGCCGCTGGATGCCCGATAACGTCAAGAGCCAACAAGGCCCGGCCATGTCACCCCGTGAAGAGTTTGCGGAAGCCATGAAGTCCTTGGGCTGCGTTGTCAGCGGTGAGCATCCAATCATGGACGGGAAAAAGCACCGCGTATCTGTCGAAGGCGATAAAAAGGGCGAGCGAGCTGGCTTCTATGTCGGCCACCTCGACGGCCACCCTGCCGGTTACATTTCCAACAACCGTACCGGCGTTGATATGAAATGGAAGTCTAAGGGGTATTCGCTCGATCCAGCAGAGAAAGCCAAGCTCCAAGCCGAAGCAGCCGAGAAGCTGGCAGCCCGAGCCGCAGAGCTGGAGCAGGCCCAGGAAGCCACAGCGGAGCGCGTCAGCAAGCAGACGGCCAACCTGGTGCCTGCCACCGAACAGACGCCGTACATGCAAAATAAGGGCATCCAGCCCCATCCTGGCGTTCTAACCGATGCCGAAGGCAAAAAGACCTACATTCCCGCGCATGACGAGAATGGCAAGCAGTGGACCATGCAGTACATCCAGGAGGACGGAACCAAGCGTTTCGCCAAGGATTCACGCAAGGAAGGTTGCTTTCACATCGTTGGCGGTGACATGAAGGCCCTGGAAGCGGCCCCGGCCCTGGTTCTCCAGGAAGGCTATGCGACCGCGGCGACCAATGCCGAGGCGTTGGGGTTTGCCACCGTGGCCGCGTTCGATTCCGGCAACCTGCCCAACGTAGCGAAGGCCCTGCATGACAAGTTCCCTGATAAGCCCGTTGTGGTCCTTGGTGACGATGATCGGCACCAGGAGCTGACCCAAGGAACGAATCCAGGCAAGACCAAAGCACAGGAAGCGGCCAAGGCGGTCGGCGGCAAGGCAGCCTTCCCGGTGTTTGCTCCAGGAGAAGCAGAGTATCCGGCTGGCGTTGCCCCGATCACTCCCCAAAGCTACCGGGAACACTTGCGGGCCTCTAAGGCCCTGGAGACGGCACCCGAAGAGCGCAAGGCAGACCTACAGAAAGCCTTGCTCAGCAAGGAGCAGTTGGCCGCCCTGGATCACATGAAGAAGCACACCGACTTCAACGACCTGGCTACCAAGAGCAGCCTTGGCCGTGAAGGGGTTGAACGCCAGGTGAGGGCTACGGTTGGCAAAGCTGTCCAGGAAGCGGAGCGCAAACGCGAGCAGAAGCAGGCAGAGCAACAAGTTCATAAACAAAAGCGGTCGGCCCGCATTGGATATTAAGAGAGGTACACATGCGATATGAAATACGATCATCGAGAGCGGCCAAGCCAATCGACTCAGCAGTTAAAAAGGATGGGGAGTGGATAGGCTTATTTTCGGGGCAGTCCCTGAAAGAGATTCAGAAGGATTACCCGGATGCCAAAGTTGTCGATACCGTGCAGAACAGGACGAAGAGCCGGAGCCGGTAACAAAAAGCCCCGCCTAGTGCGGGGCTTTTTCATTCTTCCAGATCGGCCAGATCGGTTTCCAGGTTGCGCCTGATGCTGGCTATCGCTTGCACCAGGTCAACAGTGGCTAGGGTGTCCGCAACAGCCTCATGAGCACCCCCCCGCCAAGTCACCCCTGCAAAATGCACCGCATCGGCCAAAGAGATCGAGCCGTGCCGGTTTGTTGGGCCAAACGCATCGGCAGCCAGGTACATCGCGCAATGCGTTTTAAGTTCGCTGACCCATTCGACCGGCTCACCAAACGCCGCCGAAGTTTGGCGTAACATGCGGGTATCAAAGTCTGCATTGAAGATTACCAGAGAGCGGCCACAGAGGATTTTTCGCACTTGGGCTGACACTTCCGGCCAGGTTGGCGAGTTCGCTAGAGACTCGGCTGTTATGCCGTGTATGTCCTCGGCTTCTCGATCTATCGGCACCGTTGGCCGCAGTCTCGTTTTTAGCAAAATACTCCCCTGGGCGTCGCTGATAGCCAGCTCCAGAATCTGCGCTTTGTCATCGAGGCCCGTTGTCTCGGTGTCCAGGAAAAGCGGGTTTTCATCAAGCCATTGGACCGCCCTGCAGGACGTTTTCGCTTCATTGCTTTTCAGCTTCGCCTTGACGGCCAAAATCGCCCTGGCACGCTTTTGCTTCTCGCTCGGCGGCTTGGTGCTACGGGCTTTCATGGGTACACAATCGGATATCTTGTAAACCCCGAATTTGCCGCCGTAACCGTTCTTGTAGAACGCTACAGGTTCGGCTTCGGGTTTAGGCTTCATCCTAAATTCATCCCGAAGGCGGCCTTTTGAAAAGCATTGATCCTTTTCGATGGCATCGGCGCGGGCCGCTTCAACCTCTTTCTTGTTCGTTTCTTCCACGCTGCCCCCTTTGGTGGCTAAATTGACTTGGCTAAAAAATACTAGCTAAATAGAGTTGCTGTGTTGATATTTTGGCCGGTTCTTTTATAATAGTCAAATAGAGTATACCCAAATTGGCCGCTATGGGGGAGAGGGAAATGGATTACTATGTGCCTAGTGTTGAAAAAATCTTGGAGTCAGGGACTGACTATATAGATGGTCGATATGAAGTTGCGCGGGCTGCGCAAATCATGTGGGAGCGATGGGAGGTCCTGGACGACCGGGCAATTGCTGAATTACAGGTAGCTATTGAGCACTTGTCGCAACTGAAAGAAGCTATAAGGAATGTTCTGGACGATAACGGAAATTACAACTGGTCAGACAATAAGGAAGGTGATAAGCCATGAGCGACTACTTTTTGAAGAAGCACCAGGTAGAGGGGCTATTGACTGACGGCCCGCTAAATACTTTCGCCTCCCGTTTGGCTTTTCTCATTCCAACGATTCTGTTCGCAGTGGGTGCAACTGCTGTCACCTTCTTCGGCGTGAGATACACATTCAGTCAATTACTGGGGGGTATTGGTGTTCTCTTGGTTACGGCAAGCTGTGTGCCCTTCGCTTTTCAGAAGCAGAAAAAAGCAAAGCAAACCAGGACTGAAAAATGACACAGAATGCCCGGATTTACTTGCGAGTCAGTAGCGACTCGCAAGACCTGGAACGCCAGGAGGGGATTATTCTGGACGCCAGGGCTGCCGGTTACTACGTGGCCGGAGTGTATCGAGAGAAGGCGTCAGGAGCGCGAGCAGATCGCCCCGAGCTGCTGCGCATGATCGAGGACTTGCAGCCTGGGGACGTGGTGATTGCGGAGAAAATAGACCGTATTAGCCGCTTACCACTGCCGGAAGCGGAGCGCCTGATTGCTACGATAAAAGGCAAAGGGGCCATGTTGGCGGTGCCTGGCGTTGTCGATATGACCGACCTTGTTGCTGGGGCCGAAGGCGTGGCCGGGATCGTCCTGGAGGCCGTCCAGGAGCTGCTTTTAAAACTGTCCTTGCAGATGGCCCGCGATGATTACGAAGACCGTAGGGAGCGCCAGAGACAGGGTATCAGCCAGGCGAAGAAAAAAGGCAAGTACCGAGGCCGGAAGGCTGACCACAAAACACATGAGCTTATCGTTAAGCTGCGGCCTAACCACACGATTGCAGAAACGGCCAAGCTAGCCGGGTGTAGTGAGAGTCAGGTTAAACTTGTTTGGGCCAAGTACCAAAAGGAAAAGGGCCAATAATAAAGTCCTGTGAGGTGGCTTTATTCAAATGTGCCATCAGAATTAAAGGTGACGCGGTAACGCTTAAATAATCCCATTACTTTATCCATATTTCCTTTTCGTAAGGTCGAGTTTCCTAATTCAAACTCACGTATTGCCGTTTTACTTACTTTAGATTCAGTGCAGAAAATATCCCGCGTTAATCCAAGGTATTCCCGCGCATGGCGACACTGTAAACCCGTTATTTTCAATGATGGCTTATTGTATCCCTGCTTTTTCAGGGTTAACCCTAGTTCGTGTGCCCACGTCGCAGCCGTGGGGTATGTGATATTGAGGCGGGCGGCCATACCGGAAAGGCTACCAGTTTTCTCATAAGCCTGTTTAATCTCGTTATCGGTGAACTGGGACCGTTTCGTTATTGGCATCTTGAATTTTTAACTTCTTTTATGTTGTAACGCGCAATACGTCGTGGTTCGTATTTCATCAGCCCATGAAAGTAGGCCGCTAAGATTGTCTGGTAAGGGGGCGTTCGCTGCATATTGTATCCAGCAGCTCGTTGTGTGAGCAGCGTCCCCATTGCTCCGTTTTTCTTTCAGATCGGCTACAAGCTTATTGGCGGAAGGCTCCATCATTCTCCAGTAGCCCACAGCGAATACGTCAGCTAGAGCTTCTCGCCAACGTTTGGTTGCAAGCCCATTAGCCGCTTCAATGTGATCTTCCAGAGTGACGACATTTCCAGCAGCAGTGGGAGCAATTGATTTAATACCGATTTTATTGTTGGTGAAAGAGGGCATATCTCTGGATATGTCGAGACAATGCGCAAGTTCATGGATCATTACGCCTTTAACCCAGGGTCGGGGATCGTCACCACTAAACCCCCGTAATACGTTCCCCTGGTTCAAGGTTAGCTCACAGAACCCAGGGCCAATAGCCATGAATGCCGCGCTTGCATGAGGTAACGGGTAAGAGCTAGTTGCCCATCCTGACACGGAGGACGTTAGGACGACATGCGCCCCGTAGTGTTCTAGAGCGAAATTTTTGATGAAGGGGAAACCATCCGGGTTGGTCATAAACTCAATGCGGGCATTGGCGTAGCGGTCGGCAGAAATGCGCTCCAGAATGACTCCAGACACTAAAGCCACGATATAGGCAAGGATCGGTATCAGAAGGATGGAAAGCGCGATGCTGGTGTGTCGCTCGAATGGCCGCTTGGCTTCCTTAACCCAAGGTTGCTGAATAGCCCATAGACCGGCTGAGACTGCCAGGGCAAGCCACAAAGCGGCCAGTAACAGCCAGTCATAACTGATTGCTCGGCTGGAAAGCGCGAGCAGTGAAACCAATGCAATCCAGCTAATTGGGCGCAGTAAGTCAAAGATACCGCTAAAGCTGATTACTTTTCTCATACGCTTTATCCGTTAAATTCCCAAGGGGATTTTTCTGCATCATCGTCCAGAATTTCGGACAAAAATTCTTTGTCGATATCGTCCTGTTTGTCTATAAAAAGTAGCGGGTGTTCGTCCTGGTTGCAGAGTTGTTCAAGAGCCATTTCTTCCGCTTTCTCCTGCGATGCGGACAATAAAGGCCCATCTATAGCAAAAACTGGCTCAATAAGATCATCTGGAAAATCTGCGGCAGCAGTAACAAGCCAAGTATGATCTGGCCAATCGGACGGAACACAATAAGCAGGATCGCGGTCGGTTGGTACAAGTGAAACCTTCACTTGGTTGCGATCCCAGGCAATAGCTAATTTATTTAGTGCCGATTGGTTGTTTGAGAAAAGAGCTTCACCAGGCACAACTCCAAGCACCAAGTGATGTTTTCGGTAAAAGCTAGAGCAAATAACGCTGTATCGCGGCGCTTCATCCCTAGTGGCAAACTCAGCAAACTCTTGCCTGGAGTTGAACTTAATCCGGTGAATATCCGATGTTATCGTTTCTGTCATTTCTCTTTCCTTATATGCTGACTTAGAGCTTTGGAGCGCTTTTATATCGCTTAACAAACTGATATAAGCAGAATCCAAGTTTTGATTTATAAAAGATTCATCCCAACCAATGCGCTTGGCTTCGGCCAAGTTCTTCCAGAGCCATCCAGTTAAATAAAATCCTGGCGGGGTTTTGCCGTGCGACTTTTGGAGCCTTTGACCTATATTTTCATAGTGTGCAATTTGGTCTGGTGTGAGAGCCGTCCTTGTTTCTTCTGGTGTGGGTATTCTCATTTCCGCCCCCTACTCCCTGGTGTTCTACATTCGCATACCGCGTTTTTGCGGTTTGTCCTGGTTCAGCTTCTTGTGCTGGGAAAGCTCTTTTTCAGCTTCCCGGACTTTAGCGGCTAAAGCCGGGTGGTTTTCGCTTTCGTTCAGCTTCTTAATAATGGCCTCGGCACGTTCAGTATTAGGCTGGTCGCCATCGAGTTTTTTAGAAGCATCTTTTGCCATCCAGCCGGGAATAACCCCGCTTTTCTGGTTGCTGACAATGGAAAGCAATTCTTTGGTCTGATTAAGTCCTGCCATGATGTTCAATCCTTATTTTCAGTACATTGGAACGTAGATCATTTGAATGTCTACGCGCTGGTTTAAATACCGCCCTTCTGGCGTCCCATTGTCGGCCACGAAGTCAGCCGCAGACACGTAATTGATCATTATCTTGAGCGGCGAAACACCGTGAGCAACCAAGTAGTCACGGGCAGAAACAGCGCGAGCCAAAGCCAGCCTTTCATCCCTTTTACTTGGGCGGGTAGTGCTTGTGCGGCCATTGATAGTGACCAGTGATGCGTCCCTGGCTGCTTCCAGAAGAACGGCATTAGTTGGGCCTGGCCGAAAGGTCGAGCTGCTGTCAGCAAAAGAAACTGAAACAGTGTTTGATACTGGTTCGCGGTAGTCGTTAGAAGCGGCCAACGCCGAGCCAGTGAAGGCCAAACAGCCAATAGTTAGAAGTGTGCAAAGTGACTTACGCATGAATGACTCCAAATCAAAAAAACAGGTATCCGGCATGGCTCATTGGAATGCGAATAAGCCACAGAGCGCCGAGGTGTAACGGATAATAGGCGTAGAACGCCCAGCGGAGCCGGGGCATTCTCAAATCAAGACAGGTTGCCGCAAGCAGCACCGGAAGCACTGCCAGCGCCCACATGTTGCCGTTGATGAAGCCCAGGGCAGCGCAGGCGATAACTGCAACCCCTGCCGCTGCCAAGGTCGGCTTTCTGGCGTATGACCACACGGCCAAACCGAACAGGAGCGCAGGCCACCAATATTCGACCATTGCCCCGGCGCCCATGAGCACCAGGGCGGCCCATGCGATGTTGCCCCGCTCGATCAGGTACGCCGTGGCCGTCAGGGCCAGGAGCGTGAAAAGGATATTGAGCGGCCACCATCCAGCGTATAGACCGCCCAGGGCAATGAACGGAATTGAAGCTAAGGCACCGAAAGCGGCGAGTCGCTTCATTGTCCGTTGGTACACTCCCCTTTCGAGTTGGCCCGGGCGGGCCAGGTTGAACGCCAGGACAAAGACGAAGATCGGCATTGCCAGGCGGCCAGCCTCAAACAGAAAGGGCAATGTGCCATTGAAAAGGTACTTGTTGACGTGATCCCCGGTCATGAGCAGCAGGCCCAGCCACTTCAAGCCTTCCACAGTGCCATCGGCAACGACCAGGCGGGGCATGGTCCAGGCGGATTTCAGAGAGGCAGCGCTATCGGTCATTGCCCTGCCCCCGTACTAAACGTGATCGTGCGCGGCACATAGCCGCTTTGCTGGCTTGGGCTGTAACTCCCCTGCCCTTGGCGTCCAGACTGTTCAATAGAGCTGTCAGCCTCGATTCTGGCCGCTTCCTGGATGACTTGCTGCATAGCAGTCCCATCGCCAGGAGTGGCACCACCTTGGGCGGTCACGTTGACAGTCGAGAAATGTTCATCAAGCCAGTCGGCCCACTTGACGGCTTTCTGCATCAAGTCGGTGCGGTAGATCGCGTTATATTTCGGTGTACGGGAATGGTAGTTGGCTGCCCTGGTCCAAATGTCCCCGGAGTCGTGCAGGATATGTCCGCGCAGTCTCCAGGCGGCGAGGTCGAACGAGTAGCAGCCAGAGGCTGCCACATCGTCCGCAGTAATGCCGTATTTCTCCAGGTCGCCCAGGTATGCAGTGTTGAACTGCATAGGTCCAACGTCATGCGTACCGTTCGAGTTACGCACCCGCTGGCCCGGCCTACCGCCTTCTTTCTCGGCTACGGCCAGCACAATATTGGCGGGCACTTCATATTTCACGGCAGCCGAGATCGAGCACACAACGCGCTCTTGTTCCAGGGGTGGCATATCAGCAATGAACGGCAGCATGACGACCCCCTTAGTTCCAGTAGTAGGTTGGGCCTGCAAGCTGCCCTTCAACGAACACTTCCGCCCAACGGTACGTCCTGGTGCAGCCGCGCGGCGTGCGGTAGCCGTCGCGGTCAGTGCGACAACGAGTGTTCTTCACGTAACGATCGGGCACTGTTTCCCAGGCGACACATTCCCGGTCATCGCGGCGGTAGCTGTACTGGCTACATACCCGGTGAGCAGGAATAAACGCGGCAAACCCATGATCGGAAGTCATGTGACTGCCACTACCATTCGGCGGGTTAACCGCGCAGGACGAGAAGCTGGGGAGCGGTGATTTCATGTCTTTGATGCGGTCACGCATCGCTGACTTGGCCGCACCGCAGCCAGAAGGGAAACCACCTGGCAGGCAGATCCAAATTGCACATTCATCTTGAGAGGCCGCTTGAGCCGGTGCAGTAAACGCAAATGCGGCTGCAAACAGGCTAAGGGCAACGAAAAATGGTTTCATTTCAATTACTCCTATCTAGTTAGGCCGAACGGCCTTTATTGACAAAGCTGGCAACCTCTTCATTGCGTTCCTGCTGGCGTTCCTGGGCATACGAAACGTAGTCCCCAACGTCGAAGGTGTGCTTTTCCGGGTCGCGTGCTTGCCACTCAGCGTGTGATTGGCGGGCCTTGTCCTGGTCCTCGCTGGACAGTGCATCAAAGCCGCCTGTTTGGTTTACCCAGCCTCCGCCGTTGCCACCGCTCAAGCTATCGCTGCCGAACGACGGGGAGCTGTCAGAGGCTCCAGATTCTGACGAGCCGCTATCACCTGCATTTCCTGTGTCACCACCTCCTTGACCTTGGCCTTTGATCGCGGCAGCAATCTTGCCGCCCGTTGTTTCACCGATGCGCTGCATGGCTTTGGCCTTCATTTGTCCAGCCTTGGCCTTGGCAACCGCCCCGGTTCCTTTTGCCAGGTTCGCGCCGGTATCGGCTGCTACCCTGCCCGCTTTCGTGGCTCCGGCCATAAAGCCGCCGGTTGCCGCTGCTGCTGTTGCTGCCTGAGCACCAGAAGAGCTATCGCCCTGCCCCTCGCTTGAGCTTTGGCCGTCCGTTGATCCAGTGTCCGCACTGGCTGTTTCCGTGCTTCCCTGGTCACTACTGCTAGAACTAGAGGACTCGCCGCCGCTGGATGACTCGCCGCCACTAGAGGCTTGGGCACCGCCAGAAGATTCACCGCCCCCAAAGCCAGCCGCTTGAGCGAACGGGGTATCACCTGTGCTTTCTTCGGCAGGCATACCGCCACCGCCGCCACCACCGCCGCCGTCACCGCCACCGCCACCGCCACCGCCAGTGAACGCGGACATAATGTCGCTACCGTTTGCCACGTTCTCATTGGCTTTGCTGAATGCGGCCATTAGGGCTTGTGCTCCGCCTGCCATGTTGGACGCGCCTGCTGCCATCGCTGCGCCGCCAGTGGCTGCCGCTGCTGCTGCCATGCCTGCCGCGCCAAGCGCCGCGCCTGCACCGAAAGAACCAATGCCAGCACCGCCCACACTAGCGCCGGTAATGACGCCCGCGAGCATCTGAGGAACTTTGGTCACGAGAACGAGAAGGATCACCGCGACAATGAGCATTACGCCCATTTCTTTCAGGCTGATGCCCTCGCTCATTTGGTTGTAATAGTCATCCAGGAAGGTCTTACCGATGCCAATCAACAGCACCATTGCCATGAGTTGAGCAGCAACCCCAAGCACGGTTTTGTAGTAGTTGATTGCCATGTCAGAGGTCCAGCGCGAACCGCCAAACCCCAGGAAGAAAACCCCGCCGTAAGCGAGCACCCAGCCAGCGGCGAGCAACAACAGCATGTTGACACCGATTAACGCCAGGATGACGAGAATAATCCCCCCCATGAGAATGCCCGCGAATGAATCAGCCGGCGACCAAACCGAGGATTGATCCAGTACCCGGTCGAATATTTCAAAGCCAACGTCTACCACGCCAGACGGTGATAGACCGGAACCTAGTCCCGTAGCGTTACCGGCGATCTGGCGCAGAGAGTCGTAAATAGACGATGCGAAGTTGGGGCCGTTGATCAACAGCCACCAAAAGAAGCCGGTAAAAATGGTGAAGCGGACGAACTCGGCAAAGAACTCGCCAATATCCGCCTTGCGCAGTGCCATCATGCCGAACGTCCAGACCATCGAAATAACAACGAGCGTCCAAAACAACCAGGTTGCAGCGTCGGTGATAACACCGGCCCAGGAGGCCGCTGCTGCCGAATAGCGAGCCAGGACGTCATCCAGTACGCCGGAGTTGTCGATTGCGGCATGAGCGGGAGCCGCAACAAAAAACGCCAGCCAGACGATTAACGGCATGGCGGATTTAAGGTTGGCTGGCAGTTTCATAATTCAGCACCTCACCATTCTTTCTCAGGGCTGGCTTTGAACTCACCAGCCCGAGGGTTGCCACGACGCAGGCACTTAGAAGCAAATTCTTGCTGCATGGCCTTGTCCTCGATCTTCAAGACGTTTTCGTGCTGACAATTGATGTCGTTTACTTCCGGCATCTTTTCGTCAAAACATCCGGTTAGAAGGACCGCCATCGTGGCGGCCCCGAGTAATTGAATAGTGTTGATTGATTTCATTGGTCCCCCTTACCAAGAGCGTTCTGGACTAGGTACAAAGTCGCCCTTTCGGACTTGTTCGGCGGCAGCCTGTTGCTGCGCCTCTTTATCAGCGTCAGCTTGCATCCGGGTAGCTACGGCGTTTTGCTGGGCAATCAGCAGGCTGCGGATTTGCAAGAGCTGGTTGGCCTGGTTGCTGGCGAGCTGGTTGGCATAGCCAATGGCGGCCAGTTGGCCGTCTGCGCCCTGGGCGGCAGATTGCAGGCGGACAAGCTGTCGGGCGTCGGCTTCCAGGTTGTCTTGCTGCTGCTCCAAGCCCCTAAAAACCGCGTCGTTGGCCCTTTTCTGAGACTCGGACGCTAGGCGGCGGTTTTCATCCATTGCGGCCCATTCGGCATCGCTGCATCCCGCAGGTGAGAAGCATGGTGAGCCACGGTAATAGGCCACGTCCTGGAACTTGCCCAGGTAAGCATCGAGGCTGCCAAGCTGGTTTTGGTAATAGGCGAGCGTGTTGGTCGCCTGGTTCAGATCGTTGATGGTGCGCTGCGCTTGATCCCAAATATGGGCTGCCGGGGCCATCGTGTTTTGCAGTTGGTTTTCATACTGCTGGAGTTGTGTTTGGTATTCCTGGATTTGCTTGGCAGTCTGCGCAACGGACTCCAGGGCTGACATGATGTTTTGCGTCAGGTTGGTGCCGTCGATAACAGGGATACCGGCTTGAGCAGGCGGCAAAGTGCTGGCCGTCATGGCGACGACCAGAGCAACTTTAGCGGCTAAAAATCTCTTCTTCATGGCGTTTTCTCCTTTTTGTACTTGGCGTTAATAATCAAATGAGCTGTAAGGCTTCGAGAAAGTCATGTCTTTGGTGACAATCACGTTGAAGCGATAACCGGGGCGAATTTCCAGTGTCGGCGCAATGTTCATGTTCTTGCGGATCATCTCGACCATGACTTGACCGAGCTGCTGACCTAGCGCCTCGCTAAGTGCATCGCTGGCACGTTGGTTATTGCTGTCGCCGTTGTTGTCGTTGTCCTGGCTAAGCGTTACGCCCGCCGTGACACCAGACATAAGGAACGCAGAGCCGAAAATGCGCAGATAATGGTTGTTAACCTGGTCATGGAAACCGGAGTAACCGGCAGCGTCCGCGCCTGGCATTGAACCAATATCCAGCGCCTTGCCATCCGGGAAGATGATGCGCTGCCAGGCAATCAATACCCGTTCTTGGCCGTAGGCCACATCATTCGAGTAAGAGCCGACAAGGCGCGAACCCTGTGGAATCAACAGGTGACTACCCGTTGCCGTGTCTGATACGTCCTGTGATACCTGAGCCACAATCTGACCTGGCAGGTCAGAGTTGATACCCGAAATCAGCGTGGCCGGAATGACGAAGCCTGCGCGAAGCTCGTAAGGGCTGCGCGGGGCCTGCACTTGCTCGCCAAGCTGCCAACGATCACCGCCGTTATTATCAAACTGCGAATAACCATTGCCGTCGCCGTTCGCGGAGGTTTGCAGCAACATCGGGGCGCTATTGCTGCCACCACTGCCACCGACTGAACCGCCGTTGCGCATCCCTTCAATCTGAGCCAAGCGCTGCTGATAAGCGGCGGTTGGATCGTCGGAACGATTAGACGCAATCTGCTGACGGACACGGGCGATTTCGTTAATCATGTCCTGGCGCGATTCCGGGCGATTGCCGACCGGCTGCGATGAACCGCCGTCGCTACTGCTACGCGGAGCAATTGCTTGAACGCCGGTTCTGGCTTTAATGGCCTCTTCCAGCATTTGCAGCTTCGCCATGCGAATGCGTTGGGCTTCATCGTCCAGTTGGGATCGTGAGCCGGTGTTCTGAGGCGGAGCCGGGGGCAGGTCGGGATTTACTGGGCGAGCCACAGTTACAGGGGCTGCGGCCTGATTCTCTTCCTGCGGTTCCTCTTGTTCAGGCGCAACAGGTTCGTCCAGGGACGGAACGCTCGGAGGTTCGGCAGCCGGGATAAACCCGTCTATCTGCGTGCCAGCGATTTCATTGGCAAACATGGAGGTATTGCCTGCCTGCTCCTTCGGCCCCTCACCTGGTGCGTTTTGCTGGGCTGCACGGTCGGCAGCAACCATCATCATGACCAGGAGAAACAAGCCGAGGACACCAAACAAAATGTACATCGGGCGATTGTTGACGCGACGCACCCCGGATTTTTTGGACACCTCACCAGGTGAGGCGTCCGGGGACATTTGATCGTTGTTTTCGCTCATGTCTTACTCCTTGCGAACCCAATAGCCCGCTGGAACGATGCCGCCGTTTTCTTGCGAATAGGGGCGGGTCAGCGACTCATTGCCGACCATGATGGTCACTCGATACATGTTGGTGCCGGTGAACTGGTCGAACACATAACGAAGCGGCAAGCCTGATCCGGTCGGAGTCGGGTTCGCCGTGGCTGTTGAGGCTTGTTGCTGCGCCTTGGCCGCTTCCGGGTCGAACTCCAGGAGGGCGTAACCGCGATCACGGAGGCCGCGAACCAACGCCATACCAAAGGCGTCCGGGGTAGGCTGTTTCAGCTCGAAGCGGGTTTTTGCAGGCGGGTACAGCTCAGTGATTTTTTCGACTGAATCGCTTGCTACTTCATGCTGATTTAGTCCTGCCGGATTCTCGACAAAGTTGCCGTATGGGGCGTGCGTTGCACACCCGGCCAAGCCCAGCGAAAGCAGAACTGCGACGATAAGTTTGCGCATGATTAATCGTCCCCTTTAGTGATTGTGATTTTGTCCTGGTTGCTGCCAACGCCAGAGATAAGGATTGCTTTGTTGAACACCGTATCGACGATGTAGCGATCCCCTTGGACGCGGTAGTTGACCATGACGGTTTCAGGGTCGGAGAACAGGCCGCCATCTTTGCGAACTACCAGCAGCGTCGGGGCTTCCGTTTGCTGCATGGCTCGCGGCATCTGAATGATGGTCTTGTGACCGTCATTGAAAACGCGCACCGGCTTCCACGACGCAGAGCCAGACACTTCGTAATCAAACGACAGGTCGCCCAGGTACTCGCGGGTTTCCGGGATGGTGTTGTCCTCGCGGTGCTGGCGTTCACGGCTGCGGATCGTGTCCCACCTGGCAAGGGCATCTTCCGGGTAGGTGAACGCTACCTGCGGCATGTACTCAGTGCGGTGAGAACGCAAGCGAATGTGATAAACGCGCCGGTCGGTAGCGACGACCAGGCTGGTTTCCAGGCCCACATCCATCGGCTTGATAAGCAGGTGTTGGGTTTCCCCTGCCCCGGTGCCGGAAATGGCTGGTTCTACGTTCCAGCGGGCGGTATCACCCAACTGGATTGAATTAACGTATTCGCCCGGCTGCAACGCAATGTCACAGACCTGGAGGACTGCACACACCACGCTTGGAGACTGCGCACCAAATACAAACTGGATAGCTCCATTGCGGCCAGAGAAAGGACGAATACCACCGTTGCCGCCCCCGGCTTGCCAGCGCTGTGCAATCGCCAGAGCTTGGCGCTCTTGATCGGTCAGCGTCGGGTTGTCATTGGTAAAAAACTGGTCCTCAAGCCCGTTCGCGTGCGCGACCGTTGCCAGAGAGGGCACCAACAGCGCAGCACCCAGGATCACAGCGGAAAATTGTTTCTTCATGGTTAATTGCCTCGTAATCATTGCAGCCGTGACCAGGAGAAATCACGCACGTAAATACCCAGCGGGTTATTACGCATTTGCTCTTCCGTGGTCTGCGTTGAAGTGTCTGCGGTGTACACAGTAATGAGGGCGCGCATTTGTTTAGGTTGACCCTGCAATACCCCTTGACGGTCCCGCGTGGTTTCTGTCCAGTCCACTTGCCATGTGGTCGGCGTTTGCGGCAGAACAGATGTAATGTCGATGCTCACCATTTCTGTGGTGGCACGCTTGAACGGGCTGGCGTCGGCGTTGCCGTTTAGCCATTCGTTCATCTTTGTGGTCGCGGGATCGTTAGGGGAAAGGTGCGCGTAAACGCTAAATACCGCCTTTCGTTGCAGAGCAACGTCAGGCGACACCATGCGGGCGTTTTCGATGAACTCCGACACAGTGGCACCCAAAACACGCGGGTCAGCAGAATCAGAACCAGTAACCGGCCCCGCCGCTTGAGCTGCACCCAGCTTGTCCACTTCAACCACGTAAGGGATGAATTTGGACTGGCTGCCGATATGGATAACGCCACCGACACCGGCAAGCGCAATCATCAATGACAGGATGCCCACTACTTGCCAGGTCTGGCGTGATGACACCACCGAACCAACGTGCTCATTCCAGGTGCGGCGAGCAGTCAGGTAGGGGTTTTCATCGTCCCCTTGGCGTTTCGATTTCTTGTCCTGCGCCTCGATCTCGGCAGTTTCTTCCTGGTCATAACCAGGAGCGGGCTTCTTGAACATCAGCCCTTTAAGTTTCTCGGAAAAGCTCATTAGGCTGCCTCCAGGTAGTTATCAAGTTTCAGGCCACGACCTGCGAGCCATTCATGCACCCACTGTTCGCCAAACTTGGCTTCCAGTTGCTTGATAGCTGCCACGGATTCCTTGTCGGATGCACCGACAAACGACAGAGCCAAAGGCCCCAGGGCGAGGTCATAGAGGCGGCGACCGTTTTCAGAGACGTAGTAGTACTGTCGTTTTGGAACAGCCGTTGCCAGGATTTCAATTTGACGGGCATTAAGGCCCATTCTGCGGTACAGGGCAGATGTGTCCTCGTCGCGGGCGTAGACGTTCGGCAGGAAAATCTTGGTCGCAGTGGACTCCACAATAACGTCCAGGATGCCGGAGTTAGCTGCATCGGACAGACTTTGTGTTGCCATGAGAACAAGACAGTTCGCCTTACGCAGCACCTTGAGCCATTCCCGGATTTTTTCGCGGAAGGCAGGGTGCCCGAGCATCAACCAGGCTTCATCCAGGATGATGACGGCAGGCTGGCCTTTAAGGCTTCGCTCGATGCGGCGGAAAAGGTACAGCAGGACCGGCAGGGCAAACTTCTCGCCCAAGTTCATCAACTCTTCGATTTCAAACGTGGTGAAGTCGGTTAGTGACAAACCGTCCTCGTCAGCGTCCAGGAGGTGCCCCATAGAGCCGTCAACCGTGTATTGGCGGATAGCCTCACGGATGCTTTCATCCTGAATCGTCAGAGAGAACTCAGACAGGGTACGCGCCCCGCTTTCGTGCATACTCACAATCGCATGTGCGATTTCATTTCGCTGCGCGGGCGTGCTGTTAACCCCGTTCAACGCCAGGATGGTATCTATCCACTCCATTGCCCAAGCGCGATCACTCTTGGTTTCCAGGTACTGCAAAGGGCAGAAGGACAGGCGATCATCGTCAGCGCCGACAGAGAAATGGAGGCCGCCGACTGCCTTGGTTAGCGGATACATCGACATGCCTTTGTCGAAGGCAAAGATCGACATGCCAGCGTAGCGGCGAAGCTGAGCCGCAATCAGGGCCAAGTGTGTCGATTTACCGGCACCCGTTGGGCCAAACATGAAGGTATGCCCCAGGTCACGAACGTGCAGGTTCAAACGGAACGGCGTTGACCCACTGGTAACACAGTGCATGAGCGCCGGAGACAGGGGCGGATACATCGGACAAGGAGCCTCGGCGGTTCCGGTCCAGATGGTGCTTGTCGGCAGCAGATCGGCCAGGTTCATCGTGTTAATCAGCGGGCGGCGCACGTTTTCTACACCGTGGCCCGGCAAGCTGCCCAGGTACGCATCCAGGGTATTGATGGTTTCAGTTCGTGCAGCGAAGCCCAGGCGGTTTATTGACTTCTCTACCTGGCGTGCAGACTGTTCCAGGCGGTCCCGGCTTTCATCCATAAGGACGACGACACTGGTGTAATACCCAACGGCGACCAAGCCGCTGTTTACTTCGGCAATTGCGGATTCTGCATCCTGAACCATTGTCAGGGCGTCCTGATCCACATTGCCGCTATTGGTATTAAATACCTGGTCAAAGAACCCCCGGACTTTCTGTTTCCACTTCTTGCGGAACTTGTCCAGGTGCTTAACGGATTCGTGTTGATCCATGAAGATGAAGCGCGATGACCAACGATACTCAACTGGCAATTCTGCCAAGGCACTCAAGATTCCAGGGTGAGACTCCAAGGGGAAACCCTCGATAGAAACGACCTGAATAAACTTGCGGCCAACCTTCGGCACTACCCCGCCCCACATTTCTTGACCGCCAATATAAGCGTCCATGTACATCGGGTTGTTGGGCAGTTGAACCGGATGGCTTACACCAGTAACGCAGAATTGCAGCCAGCTAAGAAAATCGTCATGCGTAACCCTGCTGCCGTCCTCGTTCACGATCTTCTGACCGCGAAGGCGGGTTAGCTTAACGGCAGTAGTCAGACGGTTTTCAATGCCGCTAATCTCGCGCTTGAATTGGTTGATCAAGCCTTTGGTGCGGGCTTTTTTGCCAACCACTTCGGCGTCATCGTCAAACATGAGTTCAACGAATTTGCGCTGAGCCAGCAGAGGCGGGAACCATGTCAGGGTTAGAACAAAGTACCCCTCATACATCGCGCCCAAGCCCTCGAAGAGCTGACGGCGTTCCTCGTCAATTGCGGCTGATACCGGATCGGGAAAAGCCGAAACATTGCGATCTGAATAGTTGGGAGCTGGACGGCGCACTGCATCAACGTGAACCATCCAACCATTACCCAGGCCCGCAAGCGCCTGGTTTATACGAAACGACACCATTTCCCGCTGTTCGTCGGTACTGCTGGCGTTGTCGTCCCCTTTGTACAGCCACGACGCCATAAAAGCGCCGTTCTTGCAGACAATCACACCGTCATCAACAACAGCGGCATAATTAAGCAAGTCAGCCAGCCCCGCGTCCTTGGAACGATGCTTTTTCAACTTCAATTCAGCATCGACCGCACGGATACGGGCAAAAAGGATAAGCAACAGCGCCGCACCGCAGACAGCAATGGCAAATGAAATAGCTTGAATCATCATTTGTATTGCTTCCCTTGGCTTGTTGTGTTTTCTCTGTAGGGCGTGCTGCGAGCCGGATAATATGCCTTGTAGCGGCGGTGCCGCAGATAGACATGGCGCAGCTTCGGGTCTGACTTAGCCATGAGTCGGCACACAAAAAGCGCACCGAACCACAGGCCAATACCAAATACCGTTGCCCTGACCTCTTGAGCACTGAAAATCAGTGCCCCTGCCAGCAGTCCCGAGAACATCACAAGCTCACGATCCCCGCCCATGAACAAGTTTTCTCGGTTGCCAGCTCTACGAATGGGGATCGTGCGCAGAGCCATAGTTACACCGCCTGGATACCGTTAACGAGACGCATGGCCGCGCCGCTAACCTGGTTAACAGCACCGTCAGTCAGTGCAGCGATTTCCGCACCACGACCGAAGAAGGTGGACATCATGTTTTGCGCACCGACCAGCAGAGCCATTACCAGCACGATGAAAATCAGCGTGCGGAAGAAGCCGTTAAGTTCGCCGCCAAAGATCAGGATGCCGCCTGCGACGACAATGCCGATGATGGACAGGGCGAACGCCACGGGGCCGGTCACTGAGTTACGAAGGTTGGTCAACCAGCTTTCGTAAGGGAGTGAGCCGCCCGTCCCTTCCGAAGCCATAGCCGGTTGAACAGCCATGACCAGGAACAGAGCCGCGAACAGGCCAAGGTAGAACATGGCCGAACGGTTGAGGCGGATGGATGGAAGAGTGAGTTGCATTGGTGTTACTCCTAGTTTTCCTGCGTTTAAAGGGATTTGGTGATGTACTGACCATCGCTGTAACCGGAAACCTCTAGGATTTCCTGGATGCGGCGGCCTTCCGGGGTTCTGGCGATATGAACAACGATGTGAACCACCTCGCCAATTAGCGGTTCAATCTCGGCTGGAGCCGCTGGATTACGAGTAATCAGCGACCGCAAGCGAGCCAGGCCAGCGTTAGCGTTGTTGGCGTGCAGTGTTGCAGCGCCGCCCTCATGCCCGGTGTTCCAGGCGTCGAGAAGGTCCAAGGCTTCCGCTCCGCGCACCTCACCGACCAGGATGCGGTCGGGCCTCATGCGCAAAGTTGTTTTCAGCAATGCCGTCATGGAGACGTCAAGGCTGGTGTGATACTGAACATGGTTTTCAGCGGCGCACTGGATTTCGCCGGTGTCCTCGATGATGAAAACCCGTTCGGTGGGATCGGTAATCACCATTTCGTTGATGATGGCGTTAACCAAGGTGGTCTTGCCTGAGCCGGTGCCGCCGATGACGAGAATATTTCGGTGTGCTGCCACGGCTTCAACCAGGACGTGTTTTTGGGCGGCGGTCATAATGCCGTTTTCCACGTACTGATCCAGGGTGAAGATCGCAACGGCTTTCTTACGAATGGCAAAGGTAGGGGCCGGAACTACAGGAGGTAGCTGGCCTGCGAAACGTGAACCATCAAGGGGAAACTCTCCCTCAAGAATGGGCTTGCTTCGGGTGACTTCCTTGCCGTGATAACCGGCAATCGTCTCGATAATCGCTTGGGCTTGAGCCGGTCTAAGCGTCCCGATGCACTGCATCGCTTCACCTAGACGCTCAATCCAAACTTTCCCGTCTGCGTTGAGCATAAGCTCAACCGTCTTAGAGTCGTTCAGAGCCTGTAGAAGCTCAGGCCCAATGTCCCGCTCTAACTTTCTTTTGGCCCGGTCCTTAATGGAGCCGGTTGCGTCTTTCTGTTGCATTCAGTTGCCCCGATATTTTCGGTTAATCCGTTTCTAGTACATACGATATACCGAAAACAAAGACCGCGCAACATAACGAACAAAAAAGTTTAGATGATTTCGTCCATGAGGCTCACGGGTGAGACGCCGCGAGCCTATATCACGCCTCTAGCGCAACGGTCCTTTTCGGTGATTCCGGTGTTTGAAGGCCCGGCAGCCTTTTTTAGCCGCTAAAATCCAGCGGCATCAGGGAGGGATTCCTTGCAAAAAAGTCAATAGTCCTTTTGTGTGGTGTCCATTTCCCGCAATTTTTTTCTTGTTTCCTCGCCCCACTTCTTTACCTGGAAGGCCCGATGCTCAGGAAGCACAGCACAAACACGCTCATAGCCTGCTGGCAAGCTGTTCGGCATCTTCCCGCCTGCCAGGGCGTCCAACGCCGTTCGGTCTAGGTCTGTTGACTCCAGGAGAAGGGGGAGCGGCGTTTCGAGGGCTGCCGCTATGGCTTCCATCACTTTTAGTGAGGGGTTAGCCTTACCCGTTGTTAAGTCCGACAAAAACGAAATGGAAACGCCGGAGCGTTCTGCCAGTTCGTTCTTGGTCATGTGCCGTTCATCAAGGATGCGCAGCACGTTAGTGAAAAAGATGAAGTTATACACCTTGCCTCTCTTGTAGGCCGATTTTAGCCGCTAAAGTTTTTGACTTGGCATAAAAGTATAGCTATACTCCCCCTTGTCATAACGAAAGGAGACTCTACCATGAGCCACAACATGTTCCAGTTTATCGGAAATCTGACCCGCGATACAGAGCTACATAACAGCCAAGGCGGCAGTAGTCGCGCAATATTTGATGTTGCTGTTAACCGCACATGGGGGAAAGGTGCTGAGAAGCAGGAGAGAACGGACTTTTTCCGCATCAAGTCGTTTGGTGCTACCGCTGACAGTGCTGCCCGCTACCTGGGGAAAGGTTCCAAGGTGTTTGTCCAGGGACGCATCGAAAATACCCGCTTCGAGAAGGATGGCAAAACCGAGTTCGGCACCGACTTCATTGCGGAAAAGATTGATTACCTAGATACAAAGGCCCCGGAAGGACAACCACAGGGCTAAGGCGGCAGCCCCGGCTTAGCCGGGGTGTTTTCAGGAGGGCAGTAGATGGCAGACAACTTTAATCAACAAGACTACATACAAAAGCTGATTGATGGTGGTATTGATCCGGACAAAGCAAAAGAAATTGCGTCCAGAACAGCATACCATCAAACCAAGTCAGCAAAGGCAGGGCTTCGCCCCGTTGGCGAGGCGATCACCCTGCCGGGTATTCCTGAACCCGAAGCCCCTGCCCTTTCTGATACAACCAACGCTAACCAGAACACCACGGAGGCCAACGACGCGGCCCCGGCTGTCAAAGGGGAAGCCATGAGCGACAAAAAGCCAGGGCGTAAGAAAGGCGCGACGGATGCGCTGGCCTCAAAAGTGGATGAAGCCCGCCAGGCGGCGCTCCTGAAACACACCAAGCAGGAGATCAGGGACGCCCAACTATCATTGTTTGATATTGCGCCCTGGGGCGACCATATGCGGGCATTGCCGAACGATTACGCCCGGTCGGCCCTTTTCACTGTGCGAAACAAACGAGTGCCCCGCGCAGCTTTGCAGAGCGAGCCTATTTATAGCATCGGAAACGATGTGAACATCACCTATACGGGCGTAGAGCTTCGGGCAGAAGATGACGAGCTAGTATGGCAACAGGTTATGGAGTATTCCAAGCGTTCGCCTATTGGCGATCCTATCAGCTTCACGTTCTATGAGCTGTGCAAGGACTTGGGGTGGTCGATTAATGGCCGTTACTACAAGAAAGCCGAAGAGTGTTTGTCACGATTGCAGGCATCGGCCATGCAGTTTGAATCCAAGCGGATTGGTCGTCTTGAGTCACTATCGCTAATCAGCCGGTTTCGCGTCCTGGATCGAGGCAAGCGCAATTCTCGATGCCAGGTCATGATTGATGAAGAAATGGTTGTGCTGTTTGCCGGTGACTACTATTCCCGCTTCATTTGGGACAAGTACCGCAAGCTGTCCCCTACGGCCCGCCGCATGTTCGATTACTTTGCTTCACACAAGGAGCCGTTCCCGTTGAAGCTGGAAACCTTCCGGCTTATGTGTGGCTCGGAATCGACCAGGGCTAAGAAGTGGCGGGAGCAGGTCGGGGCAGCGTGTGAAGAGCTAAAAGAGAGCGGTTTGGTTGCCGATGCTTGGGTTTCCGCTGACTCCCTGGGATGCAGGCGGAGCTGATGGCCACGCATCGAGGACAAAGGGGCTGCGGCCCCTTTTTTTATTGATCCATAAGGGGCCAAGGCGGAGAGAATACTATATCTAGTGCCTTATCAGCTGCGATCGGACACCACATATAGTGTTTTCAGCGGTGAGACAGGTCCGTGCGTATTACTAATGGCGAAGCCTTCCAGGTCACACCTGGTTGAACGCCAAAAGGGAAGGTTCGACCTCGAAGCCTGTGGGTAGGCCGTGGGGATAATTTTTGTTGGTTGACACTTGAGGGGCGGTGATTGACATATGAGGGGCCAGCGACCTAGGCGCACTGCTGACATTTTAGGGGCCAGCGTGAAAATCCTCCTTCCCTTGGCGTCCAAACCTGGCGAAAGCCAGCCCTTGGCGGGCAGTTATCCACATTTCATAGGTATAACCCTGTGAGTAACCCCGATGCACTATTGACACATGAGGGGCGCACCTACTGACACATGAGGGGCGGGTTTACTGACACTTGAGGGGCGAAATACTGACACATAAGGGGCGGGTTTGCTGACACTTGAGGGGCGAGGGATAACCAAAAAATACATTTAAAACAAGGCGTTGCGAGGATTTTTTAGGCCCTCTAACCTTCTTTTAACCCTTTATATACCAAAAAATATACCAAAATTCTTATAACCAATTGGGCGAAAAAT
>TARA_R110001583_G_scaffold21308_3_pt1 | contig 41993 bp, 57 predicted proteins | sample TARA_R110001583 | Tara Oceans TARA_R110001583 (sample SAMEA4398432) | marine metagenome | biome: Polar Biome; feature: [MES] marine water layer (ENVO:01000295) within the mesopelagic zone...; material: water (ENVO:00002006), including particulate matter (ENVO:01000060) such as...... | reverse complement strand
TCGCTCTGAAACTGCATCTTCAAGTGGAACGGGTATATACCCATTTAATTGACCAATTAATTCAGTGACAAATATGACTCAGTGGCAAACAAAAAAATTTAACGAACTATCACTCGATCAACTTTATGATGCATTAAAACTTCGTGTTGATGTCTTTGTTGTTGAACAATGCTGTTATTACCCTGATTTAGACAGTGAACAAAATCAATTAGACAGACATCAAGATACACTTCACTTACTGGGCTATCAAGACGGTATTCTAGTGGCTTATTTACGTATTCTTGCCCAAGGTCAGAGTTACGATGATTACATTAGTATCGGCCGCGTAGCGACTGCCAAAAAAGCTAGAGGCTCAGGTTTAGGGCATGAATTGATGACAGAGGGATTAAAAGTGTGTCAACAGTACTTTATTGACCAAAACATTAAAATTTCAGCACAAGAGCATCTACTAAAATATTACCAACAGCATGGCTTTGAACAAGTATCAGCAATGTATCTAGAAGATAATATTCCGCATGTGGCAATGATTAAGAAACGCTAGCATTCCATAATTTAATTTGATAAAAAATTTAGCCCAACAAAACAAAAAACTCGCCGAAGCGAGTTTTATTTAGTTAACTAAGTCAGTTCTAAACAAACTAGGTTAGTTGTTTTATTAACAATGCATTAACGGCTTCAACAACCTGGGTACCATCAACTGTTAAATATTGACAGTTGCCTGACTTAGCTTCAGCTTGGTAAAAATTGACTAAAGGTTTAGTCTGTTCATGATAAATAGCTAAACGCTTACGTACCGTTGATGGTTCGTCATCAGGGCGAATTGCTAAGTCATCACCAGTAACATCATCTTTACCTTCAACTTTAGGCGGATTATAGACTAGATGATAAACACGACCAGAGCCAGAATGAACTCTACGTCCAGCCATACGATCAACAATTACTTCATCAGGCACATCAAATTCAAGTACATGATCAATAGCAATATCATTTTCTTTCATCGCATCAGCTTGTGGGATAGTACGCGGAAAACCATCAAGTAAAAAGCCTGGTTTACAATCATCTTCTTTGACGCGTTCTTTTACTAAACCGATGATTAGATCATCTGATACTAATTGACCCGCATCCATTACGGCTTTAGCTTGTTTACCCAGCTCAGTACCCGCTTTAATTGCTGAACGCAACATATCACCAGTAGATATCTGAGGAATACCAAATTTTTCCATTAAAAACTGTGCTTGTGTGCCTTTACCTGCACCAGGAGCACCAAGAAGAACTATACGCATATAAACTAACCTTAATATGTTAACGTTTAAAATAAGTAAAAAAAAGTGAAAATAATTACAGTAAAATGATGTCAATTTTCTAGTTAGAAACTCTATTTGAAAAATCTATTTCATCACACTAATGTAATAATTCTTATGCATTTTATTTTTAGTGGAAGTCACTATACAAAAAAGGAGCGCTCTTTAATAGTAGAGCACTCCATTTTCCGACTAAAGTCTACTGTTTCATTAGCCTAAAGTTACTTAGTTAAACTCAACATAAGTTTATTTAAGCGACCAACAAAGCTTGCTGGATCTTTTAAGCTACCACGTTCTGCTAACATAGCTTGCTCAAATAACACTTCAACCCATTGACCAAATTTGTCATCATCTTGCTCATCAGCAACATGTTTAACTAATTCATGTTCACCATTAATTTCAAAGATTGGTAATGTCTCTGGTACTTCTTGACCTACTGACGCCATCAACTTAGCCATTTGGCTACTCATATCGTCTTCATCTGCAACAATACAGGCAGGTGAATCAGTTAAACGTTGGGATAGTTTAACATCTTTCACTTTGCCTTTAAGCGCTTCTTTAATACGTGTAACAACACTATCAAATTCTTTTTCTAATTTTTCTTGTGCTTCTTTAGTTTCAGCGTCGTCCATATCACCTAAATCTAAACCACCACGCGTAACCGATTGTAGTTGCTTGCCATCAAAATCACTTAGGTGGCTAACTAACCATTCATCAATTCGATCAGACATCAATAATACTTCAATGCCTTTTTTACGGAACACTTCTAAATGTGGACTATTTTTAGCGGCTGCAAAACTGTCAGCAACCACATAATAAACTTTGTCTTGGCCTTCTTTCATACGTTCAATATAAGAGGCAAGAGACACATTTTGTATTTCGTTATCTTCGTTCGTTGAAGCAAAGCGTAATAAACCGGCAACTAGCTCTTTATTTGCCATGTCTTCAGCAGGGCCTTCTTTTAAGACTTGACCGAACTCATCCCAAAACCCTTGATATTTTTCAGCATCTTTTTTGCCTAATTTTTCAAGCATTTTCAAAACACGCTTAGTACAACCTTTACGAATAGCTTGTGTTACTTTGTTGTCTTGTAATATTTCACGTGAAACGTTTAAAGGTAGATCATTTGAATCAAGTAACCCTTTAACAAAACGTAAGTAAGTTGGCATAAATTGTTCAGCGTCATCCATGATGAATACACGTTGTACATATAATTTTAAGCCATGCTGTTTTTCACGGTTATGCATATCAAAAGGGGCTTTTGATGGCAAATATAACAGTGAAGTATATTCAGTTTTACCTTCTACTTTGTTGTGTTCCCATAATAGTGGGTCGCCAAAGTCATGTGAAACATGCTTGTAAAATTCTTTGTACTCTTCATCGCTAATGTCACTTTTTTCACGAGTCCATAAAGCCGTTGCTTTATTAACTGGTTCCCACTTAGCAGGAACAGCATCACGTGCTTCAACTTCATAAGTAGTCACTTTACCTTCATCATCTTTTTCTTCAGCAACCGCTTCAACAGCGGCCTCTTCTGCCGTTAACATTTCTACAGAAACTGAAATATGATCTGAATATTTAGTCACGATTGACTTTAAGCGCCAATCATCAGCAAATTCACTTTCATCATCTTTTAAATGAAGAATAATGTCAGTACCGCGGTTAGATTTTTCAATACTTGCCGTCGTAAATTCACCTTCGCCTGCACTAACCCATTCAGTACCTTCTGAAGTAGCATCACCTGCTTTACGCGTACGAACAGTCACTTTATCAGCAACAATAAAGGCCGAATAGAAACCAACACCAAATTGACCAATAAGCTGTGAGTCACTCGCTTGATCGCCCGAAAGCTGCGAAAAGAACTCAGCAGTACCTGATTTAGCAATGGTGCCAAGGTGCTCAATCACTTCCTCAACATTCATACCAATACCATTATCAGAAATAGTAACAGTATTATTTATTTTATCGCAACTTACGCGAACTCGTAATTCACCATCACCTTCATATAAATCAGCATTTGATAAAGCTTTAAAGCGTAATTTATCAGAGGCATCTGCAGCATTTGAGACTAACTCACGCAAAAAGATCTCTTTATTAGAGTAAAGAGAGTGGATCATTAGTTGAAGTATCTTTGCGTTATCCGATGCAAACTCATGATTTACTGGTTTATTTTCGACTGTCATGTAAGTGATTCCTATGTAATTTTACAATTTGGTAAGATTGGGTAAATATCCCGATACTGTTACTAGGGTTGCATCGGGTTATCTTTCATGTGTCATATCTGAGGGAGATTTGATTTTTTTCAAGGGGTAGCAGTAAAAAATTAAAATAAATCGCGCTAGCACTGCTAGCACTTTAATAGAAAAAGCCTAGCGGCTACTTGATGTAGCCTCAAACTAGAGTTACTCAGATGTCCTGAAACGAGCATACCCAAGTGGAACGGGATAATTATAGTTCGTAGCTTTTACGACCCGATAACGCATGAGATAAGGTATTACCGTCAACATACTCTAGCTCGCCACCAACAGGTACACCATGGGCGATACGAGAAATATTCACTTGATATTGTTGTGCTAATTCAGCAATAAAGTGCGCGGTTGCTTCACCTTCAACGGTTGGGTTAGTCGCTAAAATAACTTCCTCAAATTGGCCAGTAGAAAATTGTTTGGCAAGTATATCAAGACCTAAATCATCTGGGCCTATGCCATCAATAGGGGATAAATGCCCCATTAATACAAAATACTTACCGTTAAATTCACCCGTTTGTTCAATGGCAATAACATCTCCGGGGCTTTCTACAATACACAAAGTGCTCGCTAATTTACGCTTAGGACTTTGGCAAATTTCGCAAAAAATCTCTTCGGTAAAGTTTCGACATGACTGACAATGACCAATATCGGTCATGGCAATCGCCAGTGTATTGGCAAGTTTACTACCGCCACGACGATTGCGTTCAAGTAAATGAAAAGCCATGCGTTGGGCTGATTTAGCGCCTACACCAGGCAAACATTTTAACGAGTCGATAAGTTCTTGTACTAATGGGCTAAATTTCATATGAGTCTTTTATGTCTGCCTAGAAAGGCATTTTCATGCCAAAAGCTAACTTATTGAACTTAAATGTATTTATCTTAATTTTCATCAGTGTAACCATTGGTATATTGGATTAATTTAAACATACTTTAACATAAACAATAAAAATATGACCCATATATGACCCATCGGGGTTTTATAGATAAAAGAATGGGTGCGCACCAAAACTTAACGGAGAAATTTCCATGCTAGTATTTTCTGTATTTGAAACAAAAAAGATAGCTACTGCTATCTTTTTTAACCTTTCCTTTTTTTATTTAGTTGGCTTAACAAAAGCCCCCAATTTTATAAGGTGGTGTATACTCAACTTGACCACCTTCGCCATCGTCGATCATTCTTGGTTTTGTATCGTAAATGCTTTCATAGATAGCTTGGCCTCCTTCATCAAATACATACTCACCACCGACAACTTCACCGATAACTTTAATAGTTGTTGACGATTCAATGACTGAACGAGAAATACCTCGAACCAAACAAACTGATTGATTATTTGTGGTTCTAACAACAGGTACTTTACTTACATCAAAACTTACACCATCTTCATTAACAGTGAAGTATCGTGCTAGTGTGCTTTCTTCATCGTCTTGAATGGCTATTGCTTCGGCTACCATCGCACGTAAATCTGGTACAAATGTGATTAAATCTTTCATGATTATTCTCCTGCCAAAAATGCTGCTTCTAAACTGTTTAATGCAAAATCATATATTTTAAAGCCCTGAATGTGACCAAACATGCACTCAGTATTAGATGGACTAGCACCGAAATACATAGTACCACCTTCGTCTATATCAGCGCTTAGTAAATCCTTAGCTACTGGGTAAATGTCATCACGGGAAAAGTAAAAACCCAACTTATCATATATGTATGTGTATATTGCCACCTCCCCATTTTTATTATTACCCGGACCTGTTATCTCGTTAACTCCATCAGACAGGTAAGGCAGTAGATATGTGTTATTTGCTCTCAGTCTAGCCCTAGAGTTTGTTGAATCTGATATTTGCCATAGAATTTGCGGTGCGTTAATAGCGTTGTAAGATACTCTACAGCTAACTGAAAACCCATCATTAGCGAAAGGTGAATTATTTAGACAGTTCGCTGATACAATATCAGCGGATCTTGTTGCTGGTGCGTCAGTTGTTGGTATGTATGAGCTTGCAAAGGGGAGTTGTTCTAGTTGTGCAAAAGCTACATAAAAGTTATTTGCAGTGTTTACTGTATCAACCCTAACACTCAAGCTTACATTTACATTCGACTGCCCAGACCAATCTGTAACTAAATCAGATGTTAGACTCTCCCACTCTCCACTTAATATGTATTGTTCTTGTCCTGATATAACGTTATCACCCGTTCGGGCCTCTATTTTAAGCGTCTCGCCTGCTACCCCTTTAATATAAACAGATGATACTTTTGATAGCCCCAGTGTTGTGACGACTGATTGAATCAATCGCGCGGTAGATACTCCTGGTGCATCCAATGTAACCTTATATGCTTGACTTACGTTGTCGGGTGAAAGTGTGCCATCTTGCGATAAAGTCAAATTACTTTTAGACCAAGCTGCATTACTAAAATCATTACTATAAGTAATTAAATTAGTACCAGACCCTTCAATCAACCAACCTTCTTTTTCTTGTCTGGGTTCATCAATAGCTGCGTATTTTAACACTCCATACCTATCTATGTATGTTGCGTTACTTGCTCGCGTCCAAGATAGCAGCCCATTTAACGTATCAACAAGTTTGTTCTTTTTGAATAAATGACAAAGCGGGTTATCAAGTTTTGAATAACGTATTTTGGCAATTTTTTCACTCACTGAATCGTCAATAATAGCTTGGTTATTATCTTGAATAGCTTGAACGTCAGTATCCATCTGCTGAAAGGTTCTTGCTGTGTATTCTGTCCCGTCTTGCGCCGTTAGAACAACATTACCCATTGCTGAATACCATGAATCAAGCGAGGCAAAATTATTACTTAATAAAGCGGTTGCATCTTTTAACGCTTGTACTGCACCCGCAAAATCGCCCGACGTCGGCAGTACGCGCGAGGGAACGGCAGTTTGTGTGGCATTAAGCCAGGCACCCACTAATTCGATAAAGCGGTTGTTATTGGCATCTATGTAAACACGTTTAATCTCTACTGGCGTAAAGGCTCCAACAATCAAGCCATCACCCGCTTGAATGTTACTAATGTCTTCGCCACTAACTACCGTGGCAACGGCTGAATTATTCGCTATTGTTAAGCTTGTTGCTTTAAACCAAGTCATTATTTAGTTCCTTTTTTTGGGTGTTTACGTTTAATTTGGTCGCAATGATCAACTTGCTCTATGCCATCGGGGCCAATATCTACCCCTTGTGTTTTTAAGTAGCTAAAAGTTTTAGTTATGCGGTCTAATTGGTCGCCGATACTATCGTATTGTTGTTGACGTAAGGGTCCCGGGTTAATAGGTTTAGCTATTTTCAATGGTAATTACTCGATCTAAATAAAGAGGATGGCAAAGTAGTAGCGTGAATAAGCCGAGTTGATCAAGATCAATGTCAATAACGCCGTCGATTATGGTAAAACTCTCACTTTGCCAATGTAGTTCTGTGTTTATGGGTACGTTAGTTAACAGCAAATTACCGCTGGTTTTTGGGTGGCTGGCATAGTCAAACGTTGACTTTTTTACGACTAACAAGGTATCTAAATTAACCCGGTAACTGCCGTCGTCTGGTATGGTTGTCCAAAGAGAATTAGCGACCTTTTTTACTAACGGCCCGTTTAATTGCATAGCAATAACGCCCGTTGCCGGGTCGTATAACGTTAAGTATTTATCGTTTTGCATCAAGTGCGCTTCCTGTTAATGTAAAATCCAAAGGCCAGTGGTGCACATTTGTCGAGATCCAAGTATTCTGCTGATAGAATCCGATATATATTTTTGCATCGCCCGAAAACGCGGCGGTTTTTAGGCTGAACATCGTTGAAACATAGGGGGAACGCCAACTATGCCTAGCCCCATCACTAACCTTCACGTCGGGTACTGTAACCCCATATTTAAGCACGCCATTCGCATCTTTAACTGTTATCCTAAACTGCACTGCATCAACGCTACCCGGATTAGAAGAACCAATAAACGCTTTGTGGCGAGATAATATATTCAAATTAACCAGTAGTGGCGCTGAATACGTGTCAGCCCTGGTTACATCAAATTGCTTAATTTCAACATAGATATCATCTGTTTTAGGGGCAGCTTCGTACTGTTCCTCAGTAAATGTATTGTTAAACGAGGTAAACCCTGTTGGAGTAGTAATTGCGTTAAGTTGTACGGCGCTAGTGTCTACTTTATTGATTAAATCTGCGGTCTTCGTTTCAGAATTTTGTAATTCAGGTAAAAAGTCTTTCCCTGCTGTCCACGGCGGCACTTTAATTACCCCCGCAACGAGTTCACAAAACATCGCGCGAGCCGCAAATAAGTAACTATCGTTATAACCAGCTTTAGTATCATATTTGGCAATGATTAATTGAGCTGTTACGGCGGCCACTGGGGCTACGAGTGCAGATTGATGTAAGAAGTAGTTATTTAACAACTTACCACCGGCTTTAGTAGCGTCATTAGTGGTAAATGTATTACCGACACTTACCCCTAAATCATTGTAGAACTCAATAAAGACAATAACCTTACACCTATGAGCACCAGTATATGCACTTACCCCGTAATTTTTACCTGACACAACATCAATAGGGTCTGACATTATATAAGAATAATTTAGGTTTTCATCATTAGCATTAATTGGCGCTGACTGTACTACCGCCAACGTATTGCCATTGAGTAGCGCCCAAGACTCCCCCGCTTTACGCTGGTATAGTGTAGTATCAGTGGTGGCTGTTTTACTCCAACCAACATGTTCACCCGCTACCATTGCTAATTTAAAATCAGAATTAGTCAATAAATTAGGCGAAGGATTTAGCCCGTAATCTGTCACATCGGCGTTATCAGCGGGCTTTCCGGTGCCGCCAACGCTTGCCCAAAGCGCGTTTTCACCCAACTTTGAATCATCGGTTAATTGACTGGTTTTAGTGGTGTTAGTGGCGTTGTCAGCGGGCTTTCCGGTGCCGCCAACACTCGGCCAATCTGCAGTATTACCTAGTTTTGAATCATCGGTTAATTGACTTGTTTTAGTGGTATTAGTGGCGTTGTCAGCTGGCTTTCCGGTGCCGCCAATACTGGGCCAATCTGCAGTATTACCTAGTTTTGAATCATCGGTTAATTGACTTGTTTTAGTGGTATTAGTGGCGTTGTCAGCTGGCTTTCCGGTGCCGCCAATACTGGGCCAATCTGCAGTATTACCTAGTTTTGAATCATCGGTTAGTTGACTTGTTTTAGTGGTATTAGTGGCGTTATCAGCAGGCTTATTAGTGCCGCCCATTTTCGCCCAGTCCATACCGTCCTTATCCAATATTTTATTACCGCCCGGATCTTTAAGTAATAACGTACCTGAAAAAACAAAAGTATCGTTATCAGCGTCCCAATGAAAAGCTTGCTCGAATGTCTCAGGCTTTAAAAAACGGATGTTATCACTAATAAAATCAAGCCCTGTTTCCACGCCATCATTATGATTTAAAAAGCCACTTATACGGCCTTTCACGTCTGAAACCATGCCGCCGCGCGCTATTAATTTGCCGTCTTTAGTTTCAAAAACTTGTCGAATGTCTGTTAATGAAGCAGTGTTTTCGCCTTTGCTAATTTGTAGGTTACGAATAAATTCAGCCAGAGGACCATCAACCCATGAATTACCCGGCGTGGCAATACATAATACCGCGCCTTCGTCACTGGTAATGTTACCGGCACTATCAACACAATAACCAATAGCGGTGCGGGTGTAGTCATTAGCCTGGGCAATTGCGGCGTTATCACCTTCATCTATCGCGGCGGTTAAGGTTTGTTGCGTGGTAGCTAAGGCAGATTGGCTATTCGCGACGGCTTTGTTAATGCGCACTATATCCGCGGCGCTGCTGTCAACTTTAGCAGCAACGGTTAGCGCTTCGGCGGCTACCGCAATATGCTTTTCGGTATTGGCTTTTGACTCGCGCTTAACGTAACTAATATCAACGGCTTGTCGCTCGCTTTGGTCAGTCGATAAAAACGCATTGTAGGCATTAATAACATCATCAATATTATTTGCTTTGTCGGTTAACTCTAAACCCTGAATACTGGCCACTTGACTAACAATTTTGCCTTTTGCGGCGTTAATTTCGGTTTGCGCGGTATTCACTTGCTCGTCAATGCCACCCTCTTCGGCATTGTAATTAATAACTTGATTACGAATTGTTGTATTAGCGCTATCAATCCAAAGTTGTGCTGCTCCCGCTTTAGCTAATGCGCCAACATTATCAGGGTCGTCTTGCCACACTGGTTCGTCGGTGGTACCGGTGTTTATTTTTCCGTAAAATTCTTGCCATGTTGCCGATACTTGCCAGGTACTATTAAAAGTATCAATGAGTTCATTAACGTTCTTATCAGTTTGATAGCCTAATGCGGTTACTTCTGAGGTCTTTGCATAAGTGGCCATCATGCCTGTTTTAGCATTAATATCCTGTTCTATTGTGGTAGTTCTAAACGTTAGATCATTGAGTGAAGTTTGATTAGCCGATGGTTTACCTAATACAATGTAATCAATATCCAGCGCTTTAGCGGTAAGGGTTTCTATTTCAATACTAGTGATAGTTCCGGACCAACCATCAGCAGCGGTTAATATTCTTGATTTTATTTCCCATACATCAGCAACCGCTACCCCAGAGGCTGACATTTTCAAACGTTGATTGCCTCCGTTCCATGATATGACCGCGTCGGTGTCAGTGTTGTTTTTAACCCGTAATTGAATAGAATGGTTTTCATCAGCGCTAAAACTTAGGCTAGTAATACTCGCTGTAGCGGCTTCGGTAATAGTTATATACCCTAGCGCATGCCAAGAACAACCGTTCCAGCCATCAGCACTGGTATTAAATTGAAATGAATACGCGGGGGTAATTGCATCTATTGCTTGTCCTATTTCGCTAGATACTTCGCTGTATGTTGCTCGTAATGCTATAGCTCCGGCACTTACCTCAATATCCGCTTCGGCGAGCGTTAATCGTTGCTCTGTTGCTGTGCTGCGGGTTGCTTCAATTGTTACGCGAGAATCTACCCCGTTAATCAATACTTGCGCGAGTGAATAACTTTCATCTGTATACGAATAAGCTCTATTTATAATTACCCCCGATTCAGGGTCAACAACCACTAGGGCATTTATTTTTTTTGCTTGTTCGTATTGATACGTTAACGCTTTCGATGTTGTATCAAATAACGCGCGTTCAATATCTTGCTGTTTCAGCGCTTCAACATTCGATTGAAAGCTTAACGCGTCTAATCGGTCCGGTAAGTTATTAGGTTGCTCTCTATCTACTTGTTTAAGTAAGTCTTGTGTAGCTTCGTTTAAATCTTCTTGGCCGATTGAGCCGCCAAAAACTTCTAATACTTCAGTTTTGCTATTGGTGGTAGTAGCTGAGCCAGATAGCCAAGCCGAAAACCCCGCATCAGAGACACTACGCGCCCAAAAATAATATAAGGTTCTAGGTTTTAAATGTTGAACGGTGAATTCACGCGCTACCCCTCTGTTTTTCGCGTCTTCTAAAACATCAGCTGAGCTGAACGCAATCTCAAACGATACGCCTGGTGGGATTCCTGCGGTAATTTCTGGGCGTACAGTGATCGCATTATTAGTGACAATAGCATTTATGCTGTCTGGGTTGATGGGTGCTTCAATAACAAAGGACAAAAGCGCTATAGCACTAGTGTATAAGGCATTAGCCGCCGCGACTTCTGCGGTAAAATCACCGCCGCCAACATTTCTAATTTGAAAAAACGTGGCTGTTTCCTCGCTGCTAGCAACAATAAAACCGTCTTTTTTTAAGGTGACAATGTACTTTGTCACCATTACATTGTTCGCATCGTCCCACGTTAGTTTCCCTAGCGATAAAACATCGTCTGTCGGCGTAAAAGCTAGACCCGTGGGTGGCTCGATACTGCTAGGCAAGGCAAAGCTAGTATCGGCAAACTCCTCGGTAACGTGACCAATTGCCCACGGGTAAATGTTATTTTGATGTTCAACCGCTTGAAAACCAACCGCGCCCGCTTCTAAATCAATATCAGCTGACTCGATGCGAAATGGCTTAGCATTCCAGCCTAATATTTGGCTATCTACCGTTACAACATCACCCGCTTCAACAACAAGTGTTTCAGGCAACCCCGTAAACATAGCCCCCAATAATTCGCGGCTACGGTGGGCAATAACATGGCCCATTTGCAATGCTTCAGCTTTATTGTTAATGGTATCAAAATCAAATTCACCTAGTAATAAATTACCGTTATCTTCATCTTTCCATGTTTGGTGTAACGCATCATCATCAGGGAAAACAGCCTCGTCATCTTCGCCAGTTAATACATTACGAAAACGAATGATCACCTGGTTGTAACGGTCACTTTGACTACCGCCCTGGCATTGAATAGCGCCTACTAAGTTATCTTTGGTAAAAGCAAATACTGGCGCGTCATCTTTTTCAATGGCAATGCGATACTGACCATTAGTTTCTGGCAATATTGCACGCATACCGCTAAGCAAGGTTTCAACGTTTTTCTTTAATGTTTTTTCAGGATCTAAGCTGACATTACAGCTCATTAAGCTTTCAATAACAGTTTCATTTTCGGTGCCAACGACAAACTTGTTCCATGTGTAATAGGTATCATCAAAGCCAGTTTGGTAAATAGTGCGGGTATAAGTTCGCTCTGTATCGATAAAGTCAGCGGCATCATTAAAGGTTTGGGCGTTAACTTTACTAACAGCTAAGCCTTTGCCGTAATCAGCATTGGTTAAATAATCGTAAGTACATAAGGCTAAATTGTCGCTATATTTAACTTGATTATCGCGCGGATCTAATACTTTTAATCCTTTGATATCTGCAGCAATACTTGGCTCGCCGCGCCACCAATCAATGTTTTTATTTTGGGTTAAGCGTATATAAGCATAGGCAACATTCTTTAACTTAGCTGTACTTTTCCACCGGCTAAATTCCGCGGCTAATTCCGTGCAATAGGTTTGAGTTTCGCTGCCGACAAACGTTTTAATAAAATAACGTTCATTATCAATTTGATCTTGAGGGATGTCGTTAAAATACAACTGGCTTATCCCTTCAATTTCACCGACACAAAATACGCAAATAAAGTGCAGGTATTCGTTAACTGCACCACCACTTTTATCCGTTGTGACTTTAAATACTTTAATGCAAGGGGCTTTTTTAATAAAACCATAAATAATGGGCACGCCTTGGTTAGTGCCTTTTTTCTCTATATTAACGCTTTGTGGTTTAGGTGCGCTTGGTGTAAGCCAACCTTTTATTTGTTTCCACTTCTTACTTAACCAACCCATTACTTAGCACCCCATTTGTATTCTTTGCCACTTTCGGCGGCAAAATCAAACCCTGTGTCGTCCTTTGAAAATCGTTGTAAACTCGCCGGAGTCGTCCGAATTCCACCCTTTTGCTTCCAGTTAGCGAACTCACTTGATATTTTTTGTTTTATGGTGGCCTTGCCGTTTACTGGGTCGTCGATAATGCTTGGCGCCCCATCAATGATCATGGAATACATCGGCATAACATCACCTGAAACAGAATAGTCAGCGTTTAAAATAGCGAGTGATATTTCAACATCACGTCCGTGCTGTGGCGTACCAAGCAATATCGCGACTAATGATGGGTCTACTGCATCAAGTGTTAAATCAACTGTTGATACTCGAATAGCAATGTTTTGGTGTATTTTCCCAAGCTTAAGCAATTGCCCGTTACCCAAGTAAGTGTTGCCGCCATAATCAACATCAAAGGCGGTGTTGCTTAAGTAAACAGGGTTAGGGGTAAAGTCGAGTTTAATTAAAAGGGCCCGTAAATGGTCACATTTAAGTGCGGCCAACGTTTGAGGGTGCAGGGTTCGCATACTAAAAAGCCTCAATGATGTTAAATTTGATTTTTACTGTTTTGTAGCTTTGAACTTTTAACTTTGATAATTTGCTGTTTAGTCTTGCGGTGAGCAGTACATCGCTGACATTTACTACTTCACTAGCACCGACACTTTTTAACAGTGGTGGGAAAATAGTGGCCGAACTGCCGGCAACAGCAACGACTTGATAAAGTTTTATGTGCCCTGAAAACCGTACAAAATCGCCAATTTCAGCAGTGTAATTAGTAAAGTTTATTGTGTCTTCACCAAGGTTGTGATTAGTAAATGACTGCACCAAACCAGTAACAACACCTAATGGCTTACTGAAAAGCGGCACTTTAATATCAAACGTTTTCGACTTACCCGACAAACTATTTAAAAAAGCCCATACGCGCCGAAAATCAGCCTCTTTTAAATCGCCCGTAGTTAATGACCACTCCCAACGCTGCGCGCCGCTACTTACTGCAATAGTTTTTAGTGACTGTGATTGGTTGATATACCCCGGTGAATGGCTCATCGGGTCCACTTGTGAGAAACCAATATTGTTTGGGAATAACATTAAAATTCTTCTCCGCGTTCAGCTTTAGCATTGGCAACCGCGCTATAAACCGCCTCGTAGTTTTGGGCGATAAAATCGCTCATTTTGTCTTCGGACACATCCCCCTCAAAGACATTGCTCATTTCAATGACAATGCCACCACCACCGCCACCGCCACTAACCGATTGCATTTGTGATTGATTAAAAACAGCGCCACCATTGCCACCAAGTAAAAAGTTTTTACCGCCAAATTCTAGTAATTCCGGCTTGTTGCGTTCGCCCACTTCAACAATAGAACGACTGCCAACATTACCGCCGTTTTCAAGCCCTGCAATGCCCGCAATATTCATCGCGGTTGAGCCTGTAGCCATAGCCACAGCGGGTATGTTAAAAGGGAAAGGCGCACTGGACCACGCTTTTTGTATTGCAACATAACCTTCGCCGATCGCAATTTTCATTTGTGAGGCTTTTTCTTTGATCATGTTTTTAATACGGATAGCTTCTTGAATAGCGGCAAACTTTTTGCTGTTTTTACTTTTAATTTCAAGTATTTTCTCTTCGTGGCTTTTTACTTTTTTCTGTTCGTCAGATTGCTTGTTGTTGAGCTTTTTGTTTTGCACGTCTTTTTCATCATCTGTGTCCGTTGCATCACCCGTTTCTTGACCTATTCCCGCTTGCTCTTTGGTATAACCGCCACTTTCAGCCGCAGCAGCGGCCACCACTTCGGCAGCTTCTAATGATTTTCGTTTGGCTTCTTCGGCCCATGCAACTATGCCGTCGTGCGGCAAAGGTTTCATGGCAAAGGCGGTTAAATCATCTTGTATGGTGTTCATTTGAGTGCGCATCGCGTCAGCCATACCACTAATAAAACCACTAGCTTTAGCTTCAACACCGGGCAATGAATTTAAAAAGCTAGTTAGGCCAGAATCTAGCAGCTCTAACCCCTCTAAAATCCCCGTGATAGCCGCGGCCGCTGCAAGCTTTACCACTAACCAAACCGCTTTTAAACCGTGGATCACGTTGGCGCTATAGGCCACCGATTCGACAACTGCATTTAACGCTTTCGTGGTAAACTCACCAAAGCCGCCAACCTCTAACGCGCTGTTATAAAATTCATCACTTAATGCGTTAACGTAAGGAGATAGGCCGATGGTGATAGAATTACCTATGCCGGTAAAAACCCCTGCGCTTTTTGTCAATGAATCGTTAGCCGCTTCGACCTTTGAAGCATCAACACGATTAAGCGATATGCCCAATGCATCGGCTTCTTTGGCTGTTTTATTTAAGCCCGCTTCACCTAGCGCCAAGGTGTTAATTAAATCAGTACCTTTCGCGCCAAATAAATCATAAGCAATAGCTACTTTGTTGCCGTGGTGCTCAACACCTTTCATGGCTTCGGCTATTTTTTTAAATTGCTGATCGGGTGACATTTTAGCAAGCACTTGGGCATTTAGGCCCAACTCCTTGATCGCTTCTTTCGCTTCGCCAGTGCCTTTGGCCGCGTCTTGCACCTTCACGGTCATATCAAGCAGGCCTTTGTTAAGTGCTTTGCTTGATACGCCCGTTAAGTCAGCAGCATGTTGTAAACCGCCTAAGGCGCGAGTTGTCATACCAAGTTTATCGGCTTGCTTGGCTAACGCGTCAATGTTGGCCGAACTTTGTTTATAAATAGCGCCTAGAGCTACAGCACCGACGGTGCCAATGGTGCCGAGTGATTTAACAACTTTTTCAGAGTTAGCGCGCACTTTTTTAGCAAAAGCTTTGGCCTTTTTACTCGCTTTTGATAACTCTTTTTGAAGATGGGCGCTGTTACCTTTGACGTTTATAACTAAGGTTGACAATGTAGCCATGATTTTTTCACTTATAATCAGGTTAAGCGTACTAGCCCAAGCGATTAAACAGGGCTATTTGTTGCTCAATGGTTTGTTTTTTCTCTTTAAAAACTGGCATAAACTCGTCGGGCGAGCGTAGTTTTTTACTAGAGAAATGCGGGCTATTTACAATGTGTGCCTGTTGCATGGCAAAACGATAAGTTTCAGCACCCGCGCCAAAAGGGTTGACGCGGTAAAAGGCTTGCCATTCACTAAATTGATTACTTGTCATTTCGTCAAGCATTTGATCAACGTTGACTTTTCCCGCAGCCAAAGCGAGTTGCATAGCAAACAATCGCTCCGGCTGCGCCATTAGTTTTTTGCTGCGCTTTCCTCGGGATTTTCTTCGTCATCTTCACTGGCAAACTCAACGCCGTTAAATTTTGCCACCTCGACAAAGGCGTCTGATGACTCTTGAGCGCGGTTTTGTACTAACGATTCAACGCCGTCGGGATCGGCAAAAATGGGCTTATTGTCTTGCCATTCAACCGCAAACAACGGCTTGCCTTTTTCGTTAACCAGTGACAAGGCAACAACGTGCGCTTGTGGTCTGATTAACGTTAGATCGTCGCCGCCGTCTTCTTTCGTGTCAGTAATAAGCGTCATGTATTTAATTCGCTCGCTTGCCGTCCATTGTTTTACTAAAATATCAGCACCAAACAACTTTAAACGCGCGGTTTTAAGCGCAATGTGAGCAAGTAACGATTGCGCGGTATTTAAATTATTATGTCTCATGTCGACCCTTATACAACGTCAATAACTTTGCCGTTAGGCGTAAATGTAAAGCTTTCGGTTACGTCTTCATATTGCGGGGTTGAAAGGGTAATCTTGTTAACAAAGGCTGATATTTGTTTTTTGGTTTGCGGGCTATCAGGCCAGTGAATTTGATAATTAACGGGCGTGTCACTTTCAAAATCCGCATTTAATAGCGCGGCAATCGCGGCGTCTTTGCTGTACTTGACTTTTAAATCGATCGGTTCAACTTTTTTAGCGCCTGCGTGGGCGGTTTCGTACCCGTCAGCGCTATCAAACGTGGGCGGGCTTGCAGTCATGTCGCGGGTAATAGTAATGTCGCCAAACTCTAAAATCTCGGCCACTTCGGTAAATACTTCGATTGCTTCACCGTCACCGCGTAATAGTTTTGTTTTATCGCCTTTCATGGGGTTAATCCTTATAGCTTATAGTTAGTTCTAGGGTTTGTTTAAAAATATCTTGGTTAGGTTCAAAGCTGGGCTGTTCGCGCAAGTCATGCGCCGTTAATATGTTACTCTGGCTTTTCGCTAACTCATCAAAGAACGCGACTAACTTTGCCTTAATAGCTTTGATTTCGTCGGTGCTTTTCGCCCAATAATCAAGCTGAATCATGGCGGTTTGCTCACCCGTTAGCCCGTCAAACGTTTGGCTAAAACCGTTATTTAGCGTTGATACTTTTAGCGCTGGGTAAAGGGCGGTTTTGGGCAAGTTAATAGCAAAAATATTAGGCACAACGCCCAACATACCCGCGAATTCTCTTAGCCAAAGGCAAAGCGTTAGCTCGATCATAAATAGCCTTGTTAATAATTGTTTGGAATGGTTTAAATGAGGTTAGTTCGCTATTTAATCGCTTGTTTAGCTAGCCGCTTGGCTTGTTGCTGAATGCGTTTTTTTAAGGCGTAAGCGAATATAGAGGCGCTTTTTTGCCAGTTTTTTTCTAATGCTAGACGAATAAATGGCTTGGCTTTTTGTTGTCCAGTTCCGAATTCGGCAGCCATAGCAATGGGCCAGTGACTTCTATGTGTTCCGACGCTAACGCTAGCACTGGTTTTACCTTTGCCTTTACCTTTTTTCGCGCGTTTTTTAATACCTTGCTTTAAATCGCCGCTGTCTTCTGGCGCATTGGCCTTCATGTGATCATAAACTGGCTCGGCGGCATCTTTTAAGGCCGCAACCAAAGCACGGCTACCCGCCGCAGCCCCCAATCCCGCGAGCGCTTTGTCTAATTCTTTTAACCCTTTCATTTCCATCGAAGAAAGCATGATTTACCCTTACTGTTCTATAGCTATAAAATTTAAACGTCTATTAGCATAAGCAACATTTTCTATTTGGCTAACAATGAATCTTTGACCGAAAGCAAACAACACAAGCTGATCTTGCAAGCGCTGATCATAGCGAGCAAATAATGATAGTGTTTTTTTAGCACTAAGATTGTTTGATTCATCTGCTGCGACAATCGCCTGATCATTAACGCCAAATCTAATAGGGAATATTGTTGTCCATCCAGTTGGCTGACCCGTTGCATCATGTGCGGTGGCCTCTTTTATTTCGCCTTGGTGTTTTAACTGCCCTGCTCTAATCATTACTTTCCCTTAGATAGGTATTACCCGATAAGGCTCTAATAGCGCATTAAATGCCATAGGCACTTCTTTAACAGTTAAGGTGCTCGTGCTTTCGCGATTTACATACCAATGAGCAACCACCAATAAACAAGCAAGATGAATAGAATCTCCTGCTGGCATATCAAGCGCTAAATCAGTTGGCTCAAGAGGTAGTTTAGTGATCGGGTCAAGCGCTATGTCTGACGTTAAATCATAAAGTTTTCTATTCAGCTTTTGCGAAATATGATCACGCGCGGCCAATAGGTAAACATCTAATAAAACATCATCGCTTGTATTGTCAGCATCAATAACGCACTGGTTTTTAATGTCGGGCAAGGTAGGCCAAGGCATTAGACTGCAGCTCGCGCTAGTTTTCGTTCAATCATGCGGTCGGCTGTTGATTCAGTGCAAGGGTATTCATCACCGGCTTTAAATGTGCCTAGTTCGGTATCAGTGAGCGCAATTTCTAAAATAATTACGCGGGTGCGTTCGTTTCTATCTACTTCAGCTTTATCAAGACCAGACAGTTGCTCGTCTGTTAGATCAATAGGCGCTTCAACTACAAGCGGTTTTTTACTTTTACGTGTTGCCATGATGTTTCCTTAAATAAAAAAGAGCCCGCCGGGCTCTTTTTTATAGGTTAACGATAATTGCTAGTAACTAAACTTACGCGTGCGTTAATTTAGAAATCGCGGCAACATCTTCAAGTACACCATCAAAACGATGAAAAGCAACAAAGCCCATTTGATCGAATTCAGCGTAACGTTCAGTTAATCGGCGTAATGCCATATACTGAACACGGCGCAACACGTAACTTTGGAAATCACCATACATTGTCGATGCTTTACCAAGTGCGGCTGAGTCCATTGATTGATCTATTTCAAATTGATCACCGTCAATTGTTGCGGGTGCAACGCCTGAAATAGCAGGCAACCATAAAGGGCGGTTCTGGCTATCTTTCAATAATTTCAGCCCCTTAAACGTATTATCATTAAAGATAAAACGGTTACTGTCACCCATGCGGTACGCTGGATCCACACTGTGTTTTAATTCAATTAAATCTTCATAGCTAACTGCGGTTGCCGCTGCAGCAACGTGGTTTAATACAACCTGGTTAAGCAAACCATTGACATTATTACCTGTGCCATCACCTTTTACGATTTGGCTTGCTTCAATGCGGCCAATACGTGAACCAACACGGCGCGCAATTAATCCCTCAATATCAACTGCAGAATCTTGCAACAGTTCGTTTGATACTAAGATTATTTTTGAACTGGCTTTTTTGGCTCCAAGAGAAATTTTACCGAAAGATGGATCACCTTTTGACGCTTCAGTGTTTTCACCAAGCATTTCACCAATCTCAGTGCGGCCGTCACTAATATTCCATTCCATCGGGTTACCGTTAGAGGTATTGATGATTTGACAAACGTTAGCAATACCACCGTAAACCTTCATTGATTCAACAATGCGATTACGGAATTCAACCGGCACAGTAAAACCACCTTGTGACCCCGTGCCTTTATTTAACGCACGCATTTCACCAATGGCTTGTTTTTCATCACTGGTTAAGTCAGATGCACCACGACGACATAATGACTCAAAAGCACCTTGATAACGTTTTTCTAAGCTTTGCGGATCAACATTGTCGCGCTGTTCATCTTGACGTTGACCAGCAATTGTTTCATCTACACCGCGAATTTCTTCTTCGCGCTTAATAGAAGACTCTAAGTCATCAAGTTCTTTGGTCATGCCACCCCAACGTTTTTCTTCTTCATCAGAAAAACCCCGTTTTTCGTTTTTTAATTCGTCGTTAAGAGCGCGCATTTGGGTAGCGATAGCGCTTCGCTTTTGTAGCATCTCATGAAATTTCATGGGTTTCTCACTTTTTAGATAATAAAAAACCCGCAACAAAAGCGGGTCAAGGTTGGGTTTACAGGTATAAAAGAGGTTTAAATTGTTTCTAGGTATCTATCCCGATGCGACTGGCTTCTTGCATTTGCTAGCCCGTCGTTCTCTAAATTAGTTAAGTTGTTTTTATGATCATCAAGTGATCTTGTTGCTGCTTCAGTGTCGTCATAAGCGGGGTAAGTTACCGGGCAAACATCAGACAAACGACTTATTTTAGTAATGGTGCGAACATAAACACCGTCTTCGTCTTCATCCCAGTGTTGGCCGTCACTCATTACACGAAATGCAAATGAACTTTGGTTAATATCGCCACGTTTTAACGGCTCTAATACTAAATCTTTTACCGTTTGTGAATCAGGCGGTGTTATTTCATAACGTAGGCCAACCGCGTCAACCGTAAGCTTTAATGTGCCTGACGTTGTACGGCCTAATACAATGTTGCTGTCATGATTAAATAACGCCCGAACATCATCATTAAGTACATCGTCAAATGCACCCGGCTTTATCACTTCAACAAACCCACCTAAGTTACGGCTTCTTGTTTCAAACTTTGCTGCATAGCCGACAATAGTTGGTGCTGTTTCATCCCCTTCCATGCGAATCTCAGCGTTATCAAAACCGCGTGTTTCTGCAGTGTTAGTTTTAGGCTTTTTCATTAGGTGTTACCTTTAGTTGTAAGTCGGCTGAAATAATAAATTTTTCTAATCCGTCTGCAGGGTTCATCTCTTCAAATTCACGAACTTCAGCGCGAGACATCCAACCATCACGAATTGCTTTGGTATAAAACTCTGCTCTGTCTTTTGCTGTGCCACGTAATAAACCGTTTAAATTAAACTTAACGTAGTAACCTGCTTTACGTTCAATTTTGGTGAATAGCTTTCGGTTTAGTTCTTGTTCATATTTAACAATCCACGGCATCATGGTGTGGCGAACAAACTGAATGGCCTGTTCTGAAATATTGCTAAAAGTGGCTTTTTCTAAATCGTTAATCATGTGCGCTGGTACGTTATAAATACCCGCCACTTCTGAGCGTGAAAATTTTCGCGTTTCTAAAAATTGCGCATCTTCAGGGGCAATCGTTAATTGCTTATAGTCCATGTCTGCGGGTAATAACAAAGTGCTGTTATCTTCATTACGCAGTTTAGTGGTTGCTGCTTTCCATGCTGTTTGTAACCAACCCCAACTTTCTTTATTTAAAGCGCCTTTAGGGCCAACTATGGCGGTAGGCCTGCCACCGCCACCAAAGAACTTGTTGCCATATTTTTGTGAAGCCATGCCCAGGGCAAAACTTTCTGAACATTGGCGTATTGGGCTAGTGCCTGTTTTACCGCATGATCCTATTGCTTTAATGTGGATCATGTCTTCAAGCTGAACTGAATGAATATCAAGATCGCTATTAGAAACCGAATAAACATAACGTTTATTACTTGTTTCAATTAAATTACATTCCCATGGACGAACAATATCTAGTGATACTACTTCGCCCTTGTTGTTTCTATTAATGTAATTGTAAGCATCGCCCCAACCTGAAACGTGACACATTGATGTTTCGCGCCAGTCGTAACTTGTTTGCCACTTGTTAGGCTCTGTATGCAAAATATCATATAGAGGGTGATCTGTTGCACGCTCTACTTTGCCTTTCGTTCTTCGCATCACATGCAAAGGGAGCTGACCAAGCGAACGGCCCAGTACGCCAATGCAGGCATATACTGCAGCTAATTTCATGGCGCTTTGTTCATTCACGCTTTCGCCAGAAATAGACCAATTGCTTTCATCTGACAAGTTCAGTGGGGTGTTTGGATCTTCTATGCTGCGACTTTCTGAAAAAAGTAAATTGAACATATTAACCTCGCTTACTTATTGATGCCGCACGCAAGGCAAATATTAATAATAAAGTACCCGAAGCCATTAAGGCAGCGGGTAAACCGAACGACAAATGAATGCCTATGCTTAATGCCGAGTAACCGCTAAGACCAAGCACGGTAATAAATAAGGTGGTAAATTTTTTCATTATAAAAAAAGCTCGCTTGGGTCATAATCTTGTAAGGGGTTGAAACTTTCTTGCGCTAACATTGCGCGCCCTATCGCCATAATCAGCGAGACAGCACCATCAATTTTATTAGATGGTTTTTCTTTTATTGGTCGAACAACATCATCGTTACCTGGTAAATATTTACCGATAATATTACTTACACACCACTGCATGATCGGGTGACCATCATGGTGAAAACGACCGGTAATGATAGCTGCTTCAAGCTCTTTCATTGGGTCGCTCATGTTTGTGTAATTTTGGGTGATGGTAATAGGCTCTAAACCTTCATCATCGAGATCATGTGATAACGCGGTAGCACCATGCGGATCTATTGCACTTTCTTTTACCGGTGTTTCTTTGTGCGTTTCAATGGCATCAGCACGTATTTCACGATAATCAACTTCTGCCCCTTCGGTTATATCAAGGTGTTCAGAGTTAACCCAGGCCTGAAATTTTTCACTTAAACGTTTATCGTCATTATCAAAAACCTGATCTTCCGGTACCCAAAACTTAGGAGAGACACTGTAATAATGTTTTAAACCATCGATAACACGTACAAAAACACGCGCCTTTGAATTCATGTCTAACTTGCGAGCGCAATCATAACCAAGATAACAATCATCAGCTTTAAACTGTTCAATGGTTAGACTTAAATCCTCACAAGCTTTATAGGATTCCATGTTAAAGAAAGCGGTTTTACCAGCAACCCATATATTTAAATGCTTAGTTTTAAATGCATTAACATAACGAGCCCGTTTCATGGCACGCTGCTGTTGAGCTCTTAAAAACTCACCACTTACTGATACGTCATAACAGGGGTTTGCTTTAATTAATGAATCGACACTAGTCCAATCATCACCTTCATCTATCGTGTAGATAATGCCAAATAGCGCATCATCAACAACAACACCTTCAAGCATTTCAATAACACGATCGCGCATGTCATAACATGGACCATCAATATTAAAGCCCGCGGTGGTTATAGCCCACATTAACGGTTGTTCTCTTGAGCCCATTCCTGTTAATAATGTGTCGTATAACGATGAATCAGCGTGTTCATGATATTCATCAACAATGCCGCAACTCGGGCTTGAACCATCACCAGGGTCACCAATAACAGTTTCAAATTTGCTTCCATCAGTACGGGTTAATTTTTTAGCCCATGAAGTGATGTTAAATTTATTTCTTAACTGAGGTAATCGATCAACCATTACTTTTGCAGGAGTAAAAACCTCAAAAGCTTGCTTCTCATTAGTCGCCCCACAATATACTTCAGCCCCATACTCATCATCAGCATTAAGCATAAGCAAGCCAACACCAGCAGAAATAGCAGATTTCCCATTCTTTCTCGGGATTTCATCATATACTTCTCTAAACCTTCTAAAGCCGGTTGTCTTGTAAACCCAACCAAAGACACAAGCAAAGATAAATAATTGCCACGGCTCTAATATGATTCTAGCCTGCGCACCTCTGAGCCTTGCCCACTTACCTTTAGTGTGAGGTAACAACTGAATAAAACGATTAGCCCTTTCAGCTTTTTTTTTGTCAAATTTATAAGGGTATTCAGGGTTTTTACTTTTTTCTATATCGTCAAGATGACGTTGACAAGCTAACTGAACATAACGACAAGCAGGTATTTTTTTATTGACTATATCGCGAGCGTATTTATTCGCTTTGTTAACATTTACTAATACTGCCATAGCTAAAATTCATCAAAAGGATTATCCGATTCTGGATCTGGTGAGGCACTTCCGCCAACAACTCTTGAACGTGACAAAGGATCCAAACCTAAAAGAGATCCAAGCATTTTTAATTGACCAACAGCTATCTTATTAATGTTAACTGACGGGTGAACTTTTTCACCACCATCAGCAGTTGATGAATATAAAGTTTTAGCCATATCATCTTGGCTTTGAATCATTAATGACCATGCATTGCAGTAAGCAACAAGAATAGGTAAATCTTCACGGGATAATGTTCCGCGTTCAATCATTAATTTACTTTGAGCTTTCCAGATATTTTTCGCGTGTTCGTCGCGGCATTGTTCAGGTGGTGCAACTCTTGTTAGTGTTGGGTCACCAACGGATAACAAAGCATCTTTTTTTTTGCGACCGCCACCAGCCGCACGAATTGCTGACATCAAACGGCCCCTTATTAATACTAAACTGAACCAAAAATTCCACCAAAAAAGTTTTCTTATTTCGCACGCATAAAAATTTAATTAGGTGGCAGACTCGGAAGCAAAGGGCTGTAGCGATTCGACCCACCCCCCCCTTATATAGGGCTATTTCCCCTCTATAGCGGTCTTTTTATTATGATGAGCACTACAAAGTGTTTGTAAGTTGGTCATATCATCACTACCACCGCGTGACTTGGGTGTAATGTGATCCACTTGATTCCCTGCTACTGCTCGTCCTTCCGATAAACAATGACGACACAAATAATCATCACGCTCTAATACTTTTACTCTTAACTTACGCCATGACCAACCGTAGCCGCGCTGCGTACTGGTCTTGCCGTTGTTATGCTTGGCCCAACCTGCATCACTAGCTTTGTGGTCATTACAATAACCACTTTTATCTGTGGTTACTCTGGGGCAGCCCTGTTTACGGCAGGCTTGCTTTATCTTGCGAGGCACTAAGACTTACCCCTTAATAGTTCACCACTCATAACGTCATACTCTTGTTGCTATTGGTTGTAATGCTTGAAGCTTTACGTAACCAATACTCAACCCTAACTCGGCTTGGCCTACAGCCTGTTAACCAGCAACACAAAGATAAACCGAGAATATAGAAACGAAACCAATGGGCTATTTTTATGGTGACAATAAGAGGGGTCGCCATTACTTTGCTAACAACCTATCAATTTTTTTGTTTAAGTTGTCCAGTTGCTTATAAAGGCGACTGTTATCTTCGCGGGTTCTCTTTTGGTCTTCAGCACGTTGTAATTTACTGTGAACAATATCTCTAGTGTTACCGTCAACGCGCTTATCAAGATCGGCAAAAAACCACATCATAGTTATAACCATTGATACCGTGACGATCACATGAGCAAGATTGATTTCTTTTTTCATGTGCCATTGGTTAGGGTTGTTATCTGACATTATTTAGATTTCCACATTTTGACTAAATCAGTGATTACCGACTTAGGTTCAGTATTTGATATTGCTTGATACTTTTGCTGCTTCTCTTTAGTTCGCATACCAAAGTAAGCTCGTAACAACGCTGAAGGAATAGCAAGAAGAGCAGTGATCAAAGGCCAGTTATCACCAATAGCTTTAATTGTTTCAACATCAGTATTAACAATAGCGATAGCTAACATAGTGATAAGTACAACAACAGAGAATGAAACAATTTGCGCCATCATTAGCGCTATTGCTGGCCTTGTTGAATTGCCTGTTTTATCCACTTCACCTAATGCCGCGACAACTTTTGTGTGCTCTTGCATAGAGACTATTTCAACATCAAACTGTTTAAGTAACACGTCTGACTTTAGCGCTGCAGGTAGTTTGTCTATTGCCGCTTGAATCTCATTGCCAGTGGCTTTTTCTGGTAATTTATCATCATCAGATAAGAGATCATTAACGACACCAAGAATGGCTTTACTACCTGGTATAACATCAGCCAGTATTGAACCACCAACTTGACCTAGTATTTTTAATAGGTTCATTGCCAATCACCGGTATTCATTTGTTGTGCTAACTCTTCTGATCGACCACCAACTTGCTTGGCCCATCGACTATCAAGCATTTCAATAGCAGCTTCACGATAACAACCTTTACGCAAGGCGCGGTGCATGTTATTAAATTTAAAAAAGCCTGTAACGCCTAAGTTGAATGCCATGTTCACACATACAGCCTGCCGAGCTAAGCTCATATCAGCCCAAGGTAAGTGATCATTAATTAATGTAGTGATTTCGTTTACATCATTAAGTAATAATTGCTCTGCTTCATCTTCTGTCATTGGTTGATCAATAAATTCATCACGACCAAGCATTGACAATTCTTTTATTGAAAACGGGTTGTTGTCTACATTTCGACCATAGCCAATCGTTCTTTTATCTGCAGTACACTGATAGTAATCATCTCGAAAACCTTCATGGCGTTTTAGTTGTTCAATTAGATTCATCATTGTAAGATTCCAAACAAAAAAAGCCCTGGCAATAAATGACAGGGCAAACACTAGGGAGTAGTAGCAATAAGTATTAGTTAAAGAGTCGCTAGCTCTATGCTGTGTATTATATGATTAATACATCGCCAGAATGCAAAAAACCAACGGTTAAGTTGGCTTTAGGTGTGCGTTAGTTAATTTCAGACAACTTTCGCAACAATAGCGAAATCATACACTTTTTCAGGGTGTTAAAAAGGACTTATCTGTCCTAGTTGTTATTTTTCTTATTATTAAAGTAACTCTCTCTCTGCTTTCCCCACCCAAAACAAGAACTCTTTAGGACTTGAGAAGTACAAAATTCGCCCCTTATTGATATAACGTTGCCTTAATGCCATTTTGCATTTTGGTGATAGCGCATGCAGAAGCTTATCGATAACAGAAATATGATCAGGTACATACATATTATCAGCACAATGACTGATTAAATGCCCGGTTCCCTGTATTGAACAACCGGCTTGAAGCGTTTCTCTTAGCTGTTGCACGTTTGATTTACTTGCATAGCCTTGGCCCTGTTCTTGACGCGACCAGAAATCACCCCATTGTTTAAGATCAAACCGTACATCGTTAATGTTTCTCATCTGGCGCCAACTCCATTGCCTCTGTAATTGTCATTTTAAATATGTCAGTAATGATCCAGATAACATCATCAAACGGTATCGGTGTTGAGCAACATTCCCAACGCTGAATAGTCTTAAGTGCTGGACCATGTGCAAAAGCCAACTCTAATTGAGTCATACCCCTAGCTTTTCGGGCTAGTTTTATTAGTTCACCACCTCGAATCATTAAGCTGCCACCTCTACTTTAGTGAAAATATAATCAAGTATTGAATCTCTGGCCTCTTCCCAACCAAAACAAACAACAGCAACAAAGCCTGCTTTTTCCATTCGCTTTAACCATTGCCTTTGAGTTAAAGAAACACTTGGTTTAGCCTGGCCTTTTACGATTGGCTTTTTCATTTCAATCCATAACCCACATTTACCAAGCATTGGCAGTGCTAGATGTAGATCAGAAACACCCGCTTTAACACCTTGAGCTTTTAGCCTAACTGCTTCACGAAGGTTTCTTTTACCGCCATTTGGTATTGCATATAAATAATCAATAACCTTTGAATCAAGCTCAATATAATCAAGCACAGGTAATTTTTGACACTTTGACCACTTGATCAATGATGCTTGATGTATGTCTTCAATATGTTTAGCCACTTACCACCGCCTTTGATTTATTCGTGATGTAAAACGAGCTGCTCTTGATTCTTTCCAATCTTCGGGTTGTTTAGTGAACCATGCCATTGCCGCTTTTTTATCAAGTCGTTCAATGTTGTGCTTAGCTAAACAATCCATTCTGCTAAAGTTTAATGCTTTAGCTTCCTCGGCTGATTGTGGCCCCAATGAACAAGCATTATATTGGACTGTCATTGATCACTGTGCAGTCATAACTAGGAACCAACAATCGATTCAGTGCGGGAAAATCTTTTTTTACCATTTCAACAATACCCGGATGATCATCGATGATAATGGACCATTCATTAAACCCGTGTTTTAGCTTGCATAAAACATCACGTTTATAATCGATAGTACTCCGATGATCGTCCATTGGTCGCATTAACAAGTCGCACCTAAAATCAGAGAAATGCCCAACTAATTGTTCTTTGGTTTGTTGGCGAACGTTTTCACCTCTTGAGGTAACAAATAATATTTTATTGTTACCATTATCAGCCATATGTTTAACCAGGTTAATCACCGCTAAAATAGGTTTATCACCAACACACGCTTCATTGAACTTGGTCCAGTTTGGCGTATAACTTCTATCTTTTGGTATTAAATGCGCTCTTTGAATGTTCCCAAAAATGCACCCGTCGATATCACAAATAACCATATTTACCCTTAAAATTTGAATTTAATATATTCCACCTATGGAGACACTAAAAAACCCCACACTCTTTATCTATAAAGCCTTTAACAATTCACGCTGATTAACTGGATTGAGCGCAGACCGATAAAAAGCAGTCTTTTTTCAAAACTTTTAACCACTCAACATGCCTAGTTAATGCTTCAAGTCTTAACTCTTTTGCGGTGGTATCTAGGTAAGCTTCTGCCGTTTTACCTAACTTATGATTAAGCATTTTTTCACCAACCATAAAATCAGTACCTTGCTCTGCCCAACAAATACGAGCGCACTTTCTTAAATCATGTGAGGTCCATTCTCCACAACTAAACTCATGTATAAATGCTGATGCCTCATTAGAACTAATACAGGCTTTATCTGTATGGTTAGGGAACACAAGTAAACCTTTATAATGTTTACTTGCTTGAAATTGTTTCCACTGCAATAACAATTCAGCAATGTCATTAGGTAAATAAATAGTGTGCGCTTCTGATGTCTTGGTATCGGTTTCAGGTATTAGCCAAACCGATTGCTTACCAAAGTGAAAGTTTTTCCACTTCGCTTGTCTGGTTTCACCAATACGGGTACCTAATGTGATCATAAGTAAAACGATTACCCGGGTAATAACCTTTTGTTCTTGAAGCTCATCAAGTATTGCTTGAGCCATGTATGGTTGTAGTGCGGATCCTTTCGGTTTACAGATAAAGTTACCAAAGTCTGCTATTTTCATATTTACCAATGGATTACTTTCAATCATGTGTAAATTACTTGCGTCATAAAAAGCGGCTTTTAATGTTCTAAAAAGTTTAGCAACCGTGCTTTTTGCGGTTTTCTTTTGTAATGGCCAGATAAAATACTTATCAATATACGCATGTGTTAAATCTTCAAACTTAGCGTTTTCAAATATCGGTAATAAATGACAACCAACCGCACTTTTAATATCTTTCTTACGCTGATCACTTAAATGCGCGTCATTTGCTTTGCGTTCTTCATACCAGGTAATTAAATCACCTACATTACTAAAACAATCTTTAGTGATGTACGCTTCTTGCTTGTTACGAATTTTATTAATAAGAATGCTAAAGCCCTGGCGAATATCACGCGTTTTACTTTCAGGCCAATCACCAACCTTTTTCCAACTATTACGATGAAGAATAAACCATTTAGCGTGAGCTCTATTCGTTCCGAACCTAATTTGAATCAACGGGTTTAGCGTGTCGCGTATTCTCGTTACCGTATGTAAAGGAATATGCGCTGAAATAGCTTTATCGGTTATTTTCACAGTAATGAGTGACAACTAAGCAGCTCCTTGAACATTTTGAGCTGCGCGTTCTGCGCACGACTCACTTTTTAAAGCATCGTTTTGATAAACATTCGATCGATAACTTCCCCATGTGAAAGAAATTGTTGTTCCGCCACCTTCTTGAATACGATCAACATTGCGTTCACCAATACAGGCATTCAACTCTTGGCCAACCAAATTTGTTAGTAAAATAGTTGGTTTTTCATTTTCATAACGACCATTGAGCACATCAAACAAAATAAGCTTTTCTGATTCGGTTTCATACTGAACGCCAATTTCATCAATGATCAACAAATCATAATCAATAATTGATTGAAGAACGGCATCTTCAGTTTGCTCTGAGTCTCTTTTCCACGTTGCTCTTATCGCCCTAACAAGCTGCATAACCGTTGTAAAACGAGCTGAAGCGCCGTTAGTAATCACTTGATTTGCTATTGCACAAGCCAAATGAGTTTTACCCGTACCCGGTTGCCCTTGAAGAATTAAACCGCCACCGTTTTCTAAGCGTTCAGCAAAGTGATTGGCATAGTGTCGTGAAATATTTAAAGCGAGCTGCTGCTGCTGGCTATTTGCTTCATAATTATCAAAAGTGCGATTTAAAAAACGTTTAGGAATGGCCGCTTTAATAAATTTTGTTCGAATAGCTTCTTGCTTTCGCTTAATGCATTCCTGAGTTTGCTTGTTGTTCAAGGCGCTTACCTCAGCTTGCTTTTGTGCTTCAAAGCATTCAGGGCATTGACCACCACGCTTTATTAAAAACGATGGTAATCGATAACGCCAGGCGCCATGTTCAGCGCAATTACCTTCAACGGTGTCGCTTGCGTTAGCTATTTCTGCAATGCTTTTCATGATTGATCTCCTTGATCGTTCGGCATCCACTCAGGTAAAACGGTTTCCCCATAATCTTTTGAATCAAAATTTTCAGCAGTGAGTTTTGATTTAAATGGTTGAACCTGAAAGTTTTTAGGCTCGTACACGTCTGAATAGCAATTATCAATCGAGTTGGTTAGCTGAGCTGCGGCATCAACCCCCTTGTCGTGATACTTACTAAGTTTGGTTATCATTCGTTTTGCAGCGTTGTCAGTTAACGGTTTTTTTATTGTCTTACGCATCACTACAAATTCAGACCAAAGTTCAGCAGAAAGCCAAGAAGGAAGTTCAACTGAAAACTTACTGTCTTTTGTAATATTGTCTTTTGTTATAGTGTCTTGTTTATTGTGGTTCCCTGTTTGGGGTGTTTTTTTACCCTGTTTAGGGGTGGGCTTACCCTGTTTAGGGGTGGTGGCTACCCTGTTTAGGGGTGGTTTTTTGTTACCCTGTTTAGGGGTGATTGGTTGGTTTTTACCAAGTACCCATTCAGAAACAACAGGATTAATACCTATTTTCTTACCATCTACTAACAATATGCCTCGAGCAACCAAGCCTTTTTTAATGTCAGATATATGAGTTTGTTTAATACCGGTAATATCATTTAATTGCCCGTTACAAATCCAATCCATTGACTTATTAAAGCCAAATGTTTTCATCATTACTGCTTGCACTAAACGACCTTCACGGTCACTTAACTGTGTTCTACATAAAGCTAAACCTAATTCATTAGCAACGCGGTAGTAACCATTATCAGTGTCTGCTTTCACGTACTCGCGCCCCTGAATTTGTTCTTGCTCTGGAAAGTTGATTATTTCTGCTGAATTTGTCATAATTACCTCGTTGTAATTAAGGCGCTATAGAATCTTTCCACGGATTTAGCGCCTTTTTTGTATCAGTCTGGTGGTGAAAGCCACCAGGCACTTTTTACTTCTGCAACTTACCCATACTCAGCCCAAAACCAAGCGGTGATAGTTTGCGAGTTGATAACTCGCGCTTTACCGTATTACTACGGTTAACTACTCTTGTATTGGCGTTGCAGGGACCAATTTTGATAACCGGAGCTATTATTACTTGGCATACATAGCCAAATAGCCCATAGATAAATATAATCACGCAGCAGCTCGCTCTAAGTCACCTTTAATATCAATCAACAACTCTGCAATATCGTCAGACATAAGATCAGCAAGCTTAGCTAGTGCCTGGCACTTTAAGTCGCAATCAATAATTTCAACCACCGGCTGACTTAGTTTTAAAGCCAGTTCGTCAATTGAAGCTAAGACAGGGTGTAGATCAGTAGAAAAATCAATGTCATCTTGTACGTGAGGTTTAAGCACTTTATTGCCTTCAATAGCAGTTTTTACTTGGTGTTCGTCTTTGACAGGCAATTTAACTGCAGCTTTTCGCGGTAAAGTAATGAATTTACTGCTTTCTGACTTGTCACTACTGATCCCCAAATGCTTACGCCCATCTTCCATGAGGTAAACTTCTTTGGCTGGAGTGACATTTAAATAACCAATTTTTTTCAAGTCACCGGTTATCTCTTCAATTTCATTTCGGGCCATCCCCGTTTCTTTTACTAATTTGCTATAACTAGACTTAACTGGATGGCAAGCTTCGATAGCTTTTAAAACTTGATGTTCGTGCATTGACAGTTTCATAACTAACCTTTCATTATTTTTGATTTTTGATGATCATCTCTACAATCTGAATCGCAGAAAAGCCCCTTATCTATAATCGCATCACACCAATTACAGGATCCTGTTTCATATATTTCAGGTTTTCTATTTTGCAGTGCTAACTTAAGTTCTAAATCAGTTTGTTTTTGTGCTCTGTCTACATCATCCATTACAAACTTACTCTTTTGGTTGTGGTCACTTGTGTTTGATTAATACCTGTATAAAAATACACCTACTTACTAATATTTTTATTATTCAATGCAAAAGCTATAGTTAACTGACACAACGAATAAGAAAATCATCATGAAAAACAATAAATCAGCTAGCTTTTTTAAATGGGAATACATCATCAACAGAGCAGATAAATCCAGAATTACTGATTTCTATTGCTATTTTTTGCGCCGTGTTTAGGTTGGGCTTTCTGAACCCAGTCTCGTAATTAGAAATAGACGCCTTTGTAACTTTGATTTTCTTTGCAAGGTCAAGCTGAGTAAATCCAACTTTTTCTCGCATAACTTTAAGATTATTCATTTATCACCTCGAATTTAAAATAAGAGTACACTTATTGTTGACCAAAGACAATAAATGTACACAAAAAGATTATTTACCGAGGTAAACCAAGCGTGTACTATTATTTTATGAAAAAACTAAATGAAAGACTTATGTCACTCTGCAGCAGCAAGACTGAACTTGCGCGTATTGCAGGGGTTGGCAAGCAAAGCGTAACCAATTGGGTCTCTAGGGATAGCATTTCTAAAAAAGGCGCAGAGCGTATAGCTGCGCATTTTAATGTTAGTTTAGAGTGGGTACTATCTGGAACTGCCGCCGTCTATAACAGAGAAAACCCAACCCACACTGCTAATACTTTAAAAACCATAAGACCTAGCAGTATGATCCCTTTGATTAGCTGGGTACAAGCAGGAGCATGGACGGAAATAATGGATCAATTTCAATGCGAAGATACTAATGAATACTACCCTTGCCCTGAAAACCATAGCGAAAAAACGTTTGCGCTAACTATCGTCGGTGAATCAATGTCACCCGACTTTATACCCGGTGAAATAATTTACGTTGATCCTTGCGTTGAAGCAACAAGCGGGGCATGCGTGGTAATTCGTCAGAACGGCGATACCGAGGCTACTTTTAAACAGCTAATGCTTGATGGTAGTAAAAAATACTTAAAAGCATTAAACCCAAGCTGGCCTAGTCCTATAATAGCAATGCTAGATGATGCTGTTATTTGTGGCGTGGTAATAGGAAGTTACAGAAAAAGAAACTAACAAGGATGCACAATGAATTTTATTTCTATTGACGTTGAAACCGCAAACGAAGATATGTCTTCCATTTGCCAAATAGGTATAGCAGTTGTAGAAGATGGTGAAATTACAGGTTCTAACTCTTGGTATGTAGATCCTGAAGATTACTTTAACCCTGTTAATGTAAACATTCATGGTATAACTGAAAATACAATAAAGGATTCACCACCATTCAGCATTCATGCGGCTGCAATTAATGACACGTTAAAAGGTCATTTTTTAGTTTGCCATACTCATTTTGATCGCGTAGCAATGAAAAAGGTAGCTGAAAAATATGGCTTGCCTGAAATTGATTGTGTTTGGGTAGATTCTGCAAGAATAACTAGGCGTGCTTGGAAGGATGAATTTGGAGCGTCAGGTTACGGCCTTTCTAATGTTTGCCAATTTTTAGGGTATGAATTTCAGCATCATAATGCAGAGGAGGACGCAAAAGCAGCCGCTCATATAGTATTGGAAGCATCAAAGGTTCAAGGTTACACAACCATCAAAGAATGGGTGGAAAACCTAGCCAAGAAAAACACTTACACTTACCCAGAAGCCATTAAAAACATGGGTGGCAATCCTGATGGGAACTTGTTTGGTGAAACTATAGTATTTACCGGTAACTTAATCATGAATAGAGTAGAGGCTGCACAAAAAGCAATTGATGCAGGTTGTAATGTTGGAGGAGGTGTTACAAAAAAAACCACGCTACTTGTAGTTGGTGATCAAGATTTATCTAAACTGGCTGGCAAATCTAAAAGCTCTAAACATATAAAAGCCGAGAAATTAATTGAAAAAGGCTCATCCATAAATATCTTAAGCGAAAGTGACTTTAATAAAATAATAACCAATTAATAATCAAGTTAGTTTGTATAAAAACCACCCTTCACGGTGGTTTTTTTTTGCCTGAAATCCGCTAAGTACACTTTTTATTATTTCACCATTAAAAAATAAGTACACATTATGTTGACATAAGGCACAGGTACACATATAGTTTACTCAATCAAAAATAAGTCTTTCAATTTACTTGAGCAGGTTTTTTAAATAATAACGGCAGAAGGAATTCACATGATGCTTACCATTAAAACCATAAGAACTGAAACAGGTTATCAGCTCGACAATATGCAAGTTGATGCCAAACCTTATTCTATATTGCCAACACAACAAGCGAGAACTTTATTGTTTATAGCACAAGGTTTATCACAGAAAATCATCGCTGAATCAATGGGTGTAAAAATTTGCACGGTTAAAAAGGCTTGTAATGATTTGAGCTTTAAATTTCACACACAAAACATGCGTGAAACAGTGCATCAAGCCATAAAGAAAGGCGTATTACGTTATTCACTCTGTGTGCTTTTATGTTTTATAAGTGCATTAAATGCTGATTTAGAGCGCAGCTTTAGAACAGTTAGAACCACTAAAACTACACGAACATCACGAAACAGCCGAACACGCAGATTAAACAGCTTACAGGCTGATTTTTTAAACTGCTAAAAAACATCACTACACCCTATTTATTAAAAAGGAGTTAACTTATGAGTAAGCACTTTATCCCTACAAATTTAGAACGCTGTTCGTTGTCAGTAGCGCGTTGTGAACTCAACAACTTAGCTGACTGCACATCTAAAGGTTTGGCTATTGGTGTGAGCCACATTGGTGGTGATACTCGCTATTCTGTAGTGACCATTCATAAAACTGCTGCTGACAACAGTTACGGCATTTCGGTGATGAATACACGTATACCTTGGGATGCAGAAACTACCATGCACCAATTCAAACAAGCCATTGTAGCGGCTAGAAAAGTTATTTGTGAGCATAACAAATTAATAAAATCAGGCAGTAAAGTCCCCCTTATTCAGAATGCAGCAGAACGCCCAGCTAAAGGTACTTTTACAGTAAAAATTGAATGGTCAGGTTTTTCACGCGGTTATTCAATTTATGAAGTTGAAGCAGTCAGTGAACTTGAGGCCAAAGAATATTATGGCGATGGCAATATGATTGAACGTCAAGTTGTTCATGATAATACCAAGCAACAATCATCAACGATTATCAGCCCTGCTAGCAAAGCAGCTTAACTTCCACCAGGCGGCTTTTGTTACTCCGGCAGAAGTCGCCGACCTTAATTTATTACAGGATTAAACAATGAAAAACATTCACGTATTTGCAGTAGCACTACCAACGTTAGCAATATTAGAGCAAAAAATTACTGAAGCTGAAGGTATGTTATTTTCGCCTTTATTACCCAATCAACCGGCAAAGTTTGGCTTTAATGCTAACGAACCAATTGTTGAGTTAAGTAATGGTTACAAGCTTAATTTCACTCATAGTTGGAAAAAATTACCTGTATCGGCAATCAAAGAAGAAGCCGAACGAAGAGTTGAAGCGGTTGTATTTGACCACGTTGAATTTATTGGTGACGACGAAGCGATAAAGCAGTTAACCGAAGCAATGGCTGAAAGCGTATATGCCGAGTTTTGTGCCAAAGTACTACCTGAAACCGTTCACTTTAGTACTTACTATCATACTAAACATGAAAAATTCATCGTTGACTCAAGAGAAGATTTCGCCAAACGTGCTGTCGGTATGCTTTGTCAGTTATTGGGCTCACTTGAAACAACAACCTTGCATTGCTCCGGTATATCAAACTCATTAACCACCAACTTACTTAAAAGTCTTGGTGATGATCAGCAACGCCTGGATGGTTTAACGTTTGCCGGTTTTGACTTGGGTGATTTATTGGTCCTTAGCAATGAAACTAAAGATGTTGCTCGCTTTAAAGGTGATTACCCTCTTGATAATGTCAAAGAGCTTTTAGATTGTGGTTACGAAGTTAAGCAAATTAACTTATCTAAAGATGGTATGGCCTTTACGTTAACTGAAAAATTCAAAATAAAACAAATCAGCTCAACGTTCGATATTGATGTTCATGAATCATTAAGTGATGTGAACGACTTTAATTTACACCATGAAGCGGTAGAGCTTGAATTGATAGTTTCTCACTGTAATAGCCTTAAAGCATTCTTTGATCAAAGCGAAGAGTGTGTAGGTGATGATCAACCACCAACAGATGAAACTAAAGCAGCATTACCCGCTGAAGAAAATGAAGGTCCTGATCCTCTATATGACGATGCAGTTGAATTTGTCGTAGAAACTCAACGCGTGTCAATATCAAGTATTCAGCGAAAATTACGTATTGGCTACAATAGAGCAGCTAACATTGTTGATCAAATGGAAGTTAACGACGTTGTATCTGAAATCTCTAACAACGGATCAAGAGAAGTCTTAAAAGCAGCATAACGTAATACGGTGTTTTGGTACCGTAATCAGTTACGGTACCAAGTTTATTTAACTCAATCTTTGGTGGAAGATATGAATACTCAATTAGCAGAGCAAGAACAAGTGGACCCAATGGACCATGCACTAGCGTTAACAATAGCAGCATTTGACGCAGTGTCAGCGGCTAGTAATGCAAATATTGATCAAAGCAATGCGCAGGCTGATGAGCTTGAACGCTTAATCAATGAAAACTCATTCCTAGCACTTCAAGTGAAAAACTTAACAACTCGATTAGATGATGTTATCGGGCAAAACGAACAATTATTAGAAGCAAGAAAAAATGATGAGAAAAAAGAAGCGTATTTCAATAAGACGGCTGAATTGGTTCGCACTAATGCAGAGCAAATACAGCGTGAAGCAGAGCAAGCTAGAACCAAGTTAGAAGAAGCACTATTCACAGTCGCTAGATATAAAGAGCTTGGCTCACCCAAACAAATCCGCGATAAAAACAAAAATTATCAAGCAACTATTGCCAGTAACCAAAAAGCAGAAACCGCACGTAAAGTCGAAACAAAAGAATACCGCCATGAAATAAAAACCCTAAAAGGCAATTGCGCAAAATTGACGCGAGAAGCACTAGAACGTGACTTTCAAAAGGCGTATAGCAAAGATGGTGACAACTTAATTATATACCCTCGCCTATGCGAAACAATCAACAATGGCAAGATTGAAAAGCAAGTGCCTATCTGGTTTGCTACTGATGCAGGTATCGGCGCACTTTATATGCTCAATGAAGATGGAGAGCCGGCACGTTCTCCGACACCAAAAACAGGCATAAAACCTAAACCTGAAACAATGAAAGTTATGAAAACAATGCTATTAAAATTCCAACGTAACGGTGATGTTGTTCATGCTGAAGATATACAAATGTTGGAGGCGATGTAATGGCTATTTTAGTTAAAAGCACCTCAAAAGCTAACGAAAAAAATCGTTGGGGCACAACGTGGCGCTGTAATAACCATGCAGCCAAGTTAACCGGCTATGCTTTTCTTCTTGATGTTTGTGCAGAAAAAGAAACCGCTAAGTGCGCTAACTTCATCTCTCCAGAAGAAAATGCATTTAATGTTAATTGGGGTCATCGTTTATCTAACATAGAAAAAAGTATTAGTAAGATTGAAGTGATTCGCCATCCATTTAAACCAACTGCTGTTTGGTGCAATCCCCCATTTGATAACAAGTTTGCGTTTATTGATGAATGTTACAAATACAGCAAGCAAGGCGTGACAAGTGTGATGCTATTGCCGTGGGAAAGAACGACTGGTTGGTGGCGAGATATGATTAGTAATAAAGCTAGCCGCGTATTTGTGCCAGATGGTCGCTATCCGTTCCTTGATATTGACGGAAAAACACAAAAATCAGGCGTTAATTTCTCAAGTTGTTTCGTCGAATTTTCACCACGCCATTTTAATATTACTGAATATGTTGATTTTGTTCGTAGTGATTTAGATACCAAAGTTAAGTTAGGGAGAGCAGCGTAATGACTATTAGAACAGAAGATCAAGTCAAAGAAGGGTTTTTAAAGAACATAGCTAACCACACAATGACAGTACTTCAAGATAACGGTGTTTATCGTCACCTTGAGTTTTCACATAATGGTTCATCTAATCAAAAATTCAGTTTAGTCACCTACCCGCAACACTTAGTATTCTCGGGTGATATGGGAACTTATGTATTTTCTCGCTTGAACGATATGTTTGAGTTTTTCCGTAATGAAAAGTTGGTTATTAATGCTTATTACTGGTCGCATAAGGTTGAGTCAATATCAAAAAACGGCGGAGTAATGGTATTTGATGAAGGGTTGGTTACTAAGTCTATTGCTACTCGCGTAGACGACATTTGCGCTGATCTAGATGGTTATTTTGAAGACAATCAAGATGAAGATATTGAAACGGTAGAGGCTTTTGAAGCGGCTTTTAGGGCTGAGATAAAAAGTCACTTTGAATATGGTGAAATGGATGAATACAGGCATGTATCAACCATAGATGATTTTGACTCTACGGTGATAGCCAACCTTGATTTCACTGATTGTTGGGAGTGGATGGATAACGAGACTTTTTCAGGCCGTTATCTTTGGTGTTGTTGTGCTGTTGTATGGGGTATTCAAGAGTATGACAAGTTGGCGCTTTTAAGTAAGGAAGTAGCGTAATGAATAAGGAGTTAATGATATTTTTTATAGTTATCGGAATATTGATGATGATCCCATTCTGCTATCAAGTTTACGTAGATGTTAAAAGGTATTTAGCAGCAAAGAAAGCCGCAGCCAAAAATTCTTAGTCGGTGCGCGTACAGGCTGTAAAGCGAGCGCGTAGGATCTGTAATCAAGTCCCGTTACCGACTGACGGGCATTAATTTAAGTAGGTGTGTGCGATGAAAGTTATAACGGCTTGCATAAATTGTAAAATAAAACCTGTTGTTGTTCCATCAGATGATAGTGCTTATACCTTTGTTTTACGACACAAAGCAGAAGCTACCTGTTACACAACATATAAGTTGGAAACCCATCAAAACACAAAAAACCAATGTGTAGATGATTGGAATGAATTTAACACAAAGGTAAACTTCAATAAAAAAGGTAATGAATAATGTCACAGATTAAAGACTTCGATATGAAGCTAGCAAAAGAGTTCGGCCAGATTGCTCAAACTGTTATTTCAAGGCCAACAAATATTTTAAAGCGTATCAAAAAAGCTAATGACAAAGTTGATTTTTCTAATGGGCGATTCCAAGAAATTGCTATTGATCTTGAATCTATTGCAGAGGATATAAGCAGTAAAAACTTTGACTCTATGGAAGCTTTAGAAAATATGTTAGTTGAATTATTAGAGCACAATGTATTTTTAGAAAAGCAACTCGATACAGCCAGAAAAGATACCGTGGTCGCCTTTGGTTGTGAATTAGTTAACGAACATGAGAGTAATTTCACTGGCGGTGAAATCCAAATACAGGCAATTTGCCAAGTCGTATACGATACAGTTACACAAAAGTATAGGCCAGTATGAATGCTCATGTTTTAAAGTGGTATCGGTGGCAGCATTTTTTAGCGGTTCGTCAAGGTCGGCAATTTGCTCAGGTTGTATGGGCTAGAACTTACAATGATGAAATGGGATTTACAAATAAATAGAGGTGAGTATGGCTAGAATGGTTAATATAATTGAGTATAGCGACGAAACTATCGTTGAGTTTAAAGTAGCATCAGGGCGGTATCAATACACTTTCGATTCATGGGATGAAGCCTTTGAAGCCTTACCTGAATTAGATCCTGATTTCGACACCACACAAAAGTAGAGGTGAGCAGCAATGAACAATCAAGCAGCGTTAGCGTTAGCACTACAAGAATTACCGGCTACACTAGCGCTTTTTCCTCAACTAATAGCCCAGGTGAAGCACCTTGAACAAGAAATACTTCAACTTAAAGGCGAACGTAAAACAGGATGGGTTGTTATCGGTGACGCGGCTAAATCCGTAGGCTTAACAACGGAGGCTTTACGTCAAAAAATAATCAGAACACCACTGCCTCAAGATGAAGTGTGGAAACAATCACAAAAAGGAGCTAGAATTTTTGTACATGTGGAAAGATTAAAAGAGTGTATCGAGTGAATCAATTAGATGAAGTAATAGCCAATACGCGTGGAGTCAATAAACATGGCAAAACGCTAAGGCTTCACTTTAAATTACCCGGTGATAAAAAATTTACCAAAAAAACCACCGGGCTTAGTGCTACCAAAGTAAACCTATCTATCGCCATTAAAAAGCTAGCATCTATTGAACTGGATATTTCAGCCGGTATGTTTGCTATTGATCCTAAAATGTTTTGGCAAAAACACTTTCCTACCAATAACGAATTTTTGAGTGATAACTTTACGATCACGCTTTACGTTCAACGATATAAAATAATTAAAGACGGTACGCTGTCTTATTCAAGCATGACAAAAATTGATTCATGTTTTAGTTGGTTAAGGCGCAATGGTTTTGCCAACAAAAATTTAAAGTCTATTACATCAAATGAAATTGAAATACTTCGCAATAAAACACTGTCCACACTAAAAGAATCAACTGTTAAAGAGTACATGAACACGTTTAAGGCGGTACTCGAAGAAGCATTTAACGAGAATGTGATTAACTTCAATCCATTTTTAAAAGTGCGTAAAGTTAAAATAGATAAAGACCCCACCGAAGAAGAGGACGTATTCCCGTTTAACCAAAGCGACTTACAGCGATTACTAGACGTTGTTCAAACCGAACAAACAAGATACATGATTGAATTTTTAGCATGGACTGGAATGCGCCCAGGTGAAATGAAAGCATTAGCTTGGGAAGATATTGATTTAGATCAGGGCTTGATCAAGGTCAGATATAATATTGATCGTCAAGGTAGGCTTAAACCGCCAAAAACTTCAGCAGGAATAAGAACGATTGAAGCGATGCCAAAAGCGATGGCCGTTTTAATGCGTCAAAGAGTTAAAACGTTTATGTTGGCCACGATAACTGAAACGGTACATTTAAAATTCAATAAAACTAAATCGGTTGTTCGTAGACGCGTATTTCTTAGCAGAGAAAATAAGCCATTCATTAGACCTGAGCTTAATACCGTTAAAGGCGCTTGGGCCGGTTGGTTAAGACAGGCTAAATTAATTCATAGACCGCCTTACCAATTACGCCATACATTCGCTAGCCAAATGCTAACAGCCGGAGCCGAACCCATGTGGCTAGCAAAACAATTGGGCCATTCTGATTGGGGTATGATCCGCAAGATATACGGTAAATGGATCGCTAGCGAAAGACCTGATCATAGAGTAGAGATCGCTAAGAAACTTGGCCAACATGACCCATATATGACCCATTTAAAAACAGAAAAAGCTAAGTGACTGTTATTAAAGACATAAAAGTACTAGAAAGGCATTTTCATGCCTGGAGGGAGTTGCATTCCTCCGGTTAACGCGCCCATTTTATCTTTGTTCTGTGCTTCAACACGGCGAACGGCATCGTTTACCGCAGCAGCAAGCAAATCTTCGATCATGTCTTTGTCATCTTCCATTAAGCTGTCATCAAGCTCAACTTTACGAACACTATGGCTACCCGTCATGGTTACTTTAACCATACCCGCGCCGGCTTCGCCCACAACTTCCATCTTAGCCAACTCTTCTTGAGCTTTTGCCATTTTTGCTTGCATTTCTTGGGCTTGCTTCATTAAGTTGCCCATGCCACCTTTCATCATAATTATTCTCCGGTAAAGTTTATTGTTAAGTAGGTAAATAAGATTTGTTATTGGCATTATACCAAGATGATTATTCTCAAGCTACACCAAGATGAAAATCGTGCCTATTGAGGTGGCTTGGGTAAATAGTTAGATTTTGAAGATCTCCGT
>TARA_R110001583_G_scaffold6499_9_pt1 | contig 42169 bp, 37 predicted proteins | sample TARA_R110001583 | Tara Oceans TARA_R110001583 (sample SAMEA4398432) | marine metagenome | biome: Polar Biome; feature: [MES] marine water layer (ENVO:01000295) within the mesopelagic zone...; material: water (ENVO:00002006), including particulate matter (ENVO:01000060) such as...... | reverse complement strand
TTTAGGTTGGAAAGCCAGCCGTAGCATTATGGAAATGACCGCAGATACTTGGAATTGGCAGTCAAAAAATCCACAAGGCTATTAATGATTATCCCAAATGTTAGGTGTTGAGTAAGCAATGCCTAACGTTATAAATAGGAACGAGAATAACTATGTCTGATATTAAATTTAATCCAATTGATCATCCACATCGCCGTTATAACCCATTAACGGGGCAATGGATCTTAGTTTCCCCACATCGTGCGAAACGCCCGTGGAGTGGACAAGATGAGAAACCATCAAACGTGCAGCTACCAAGCTACGATAAAGACTGTTTCTTATGTGCTAATAACACCCGAATTTCTGGTGATAAAAACCCAGACTACAAAGATACCTATGTATTTGCTAACGACTTTGCGGCATTGATGACGGATTCACCAGAAGCGCCAGAGTCTGAAAATCCGCTCTTTAAAACTCAAGGTGTTCGTGGTTTAAGTCGTGTGATCTGTTTTTCCCCAGATCACAGTAAAACCCTGCCAGAGCTCCCTGTAAATAAAATCCGTACTGTCATTGATACTTGGAATGAGCAGATTGAAGAGTTAGGTAAAGATTACATGTGGGTGCAAGCTTTCGAAAATAAAGGCGAGACAATGGGTTGTTCGCAACCACATCCACACGGTCAAATCTGGGCGAATAGTTTCCTTCCTAATGAAATTGAACGCAAAGAAAAGCATCTTAAAGAATATTACGACCAACAGGGTTCAAACCTGTTACTTGATTATGTTCAAGCTGAAATGAAAGACGGTGAGCGTACCGTAGTTGAAACTGAGCATTGGATTGCCGTTGTTCCTTACTGGGCTGCATGGCCATTTGAAACCATGCTATTACCAAAAACAGCAATTCGCCGTATGAATGAGCTTTCTAGCGAGCAACGCGACGACCTTGCCGTTGCCATCAAGAAATTAACCAGTCGTTATGACAACCTATTCCAGTGTTCTTTCCCTTATTCAATGGGCTGGCACTATGCACCATTCTTTGAAACAGGAACGAATATTGACCATTGGCAGTTACATGCCATTTTCTATCCGCCACTACTACGTTCTGCGTCAATTCGTAAATTTATGGTGGGCTATGAAATGTTGGCTGAATCTCAACGCGATCTAACCGCAGAACAAGCGGCTCAGAAGTTACGTGATGTCAGTGATGTTCACTACAAAGAACAACAATAAGGGACGGAGATTTACTGTATGCCAAGCACTCAATTAAAACAACGCGCAGCAAACGCATTCCAAGATGTATGTGGTTACCCTGCAACAACATTTGTACAAGCACCTGGCCGCGTCAACTTAATCGGAGAGCATACCGATTACAATGATGGCTTTGTTATGCCCTGTGCCATTGATTATCAAGCAGTGATTGCCTGCGCTAAACGCAACGATGGTGTAATCCGTTTGATCTCTGTGGATTATGACCATGTGCAAGATTCATTTGTTGTTAATCAAGAAATAAAACCAACAGAAGATAAGTTATGGGCTAATTACATGCGTGGTGTCGTTCATTTCTTAAAAGAAAAGGGTTACTCACTTGGCGGCGCAGATATTGCCATTACCGGTAATGTTCCACTAGGCTCTGGTTTAAGTTCTTCAGCCGCACTTGAGGTGGTCACCGGTCAGGCAATGAAAGCGCTATATGAGCTAGACGTTACTCAGTCTGATTTAGCACTTATTGGCCAAGCATCTGAACATAATTTTGCAGGTTGTAAATGTGGCATCATGGATCAGATGATTTCTGCCTGTGGCGAAAAAAGCCATGCATTATTACTTGATTGTCGTAGTCTAGAAACCAAAGCCGTACACATTCCTGAAAGTGTTAGCATTATGATTGTTAACTCACATGTCACCCATAGCTTGGTTGATGGCGCCTATAATGCATTACGTGAGCAGTGTGAAGAAGCCTCTCGTTTACTTGGTAAAGTGGCATTGCGTGATGCAACGTTAGCGGAGTTAGATGCATCAAATATTGAAAAAGGCTCAGATGTTTATAAGCGTGCACATCATGTTATTTCTGAAAATGAACGTACTGTTGCCTGTGCTGGTGCGCTGATTGCAGGTGACTTACAAAAAGTTGGTGAATATATGTATGCCTCGCACGCTTCTATGCGCGATGACTTTGAAATTACTGTGCCAGAGATTGATTATATTGTTGAAGTATTAACTGAAGCAATAGGTACTAAAGGTGGCGCTCGTATGACCGGTGGTGGTTTTGGTGGATGTTGTGTTGCATTAATACCAACAGAAATGGTACCTCAAGTTCAGGCGGCTATTGAAGCTAAATATCAAGCAAAAACGGGCATTAAAGAGTCTATTTATATCTGCACACCACAAAATGGAGCAGGCATTATTTAATACAGAAGGCAATCACCATGTCAGATACACTTTTTAAAACCATGACCCAAGAAGTCGCTTTTGATGGGCAACCTGCAAAATTAGTTAAATTGCACAATAAAAATGGCCTATCGGTTATTTTTATGGACATCGGTGCAACTTGGCTAAGTTGCATAGTGCCTATTGCCGATCAGCAGCGAGAGGTTTTATTGGGAGTATCGACGATGGCAGACTTTAAAAAACAGACCACTTATTTGGGTGCAACAGTCGGTCGTTATGCCAATCGTATTGCAGGTGGACGATTTAATATTAATGACCAGACCTATCAATTAACAACTAATCAAGCCGGCAATACACTGCATGGTGGTGTTGATGGCTTTGATAAACGCCGTTGGGAAATAACAGAGCAGACGCAATATTACGTGCGTTTTTTTCTTGTTTCAGAGGATGGTGACCAAGGATTTCCAGGGCAATTACAGGTGTCAGTATGTTATCAATTAACGGATGATAATCAGGTGATGATCAGTTATCACGCAATAACCGACAAACCAACGCCAATTAACCTTACCAACCACGCTTATTTTAATCTTGCCGGTGCTGAATCGGGGACGGATTGCAGAAATCATACGCTGCAAATCGATGCCGACCATTACCTGCCTACTAATGAAGTAGGGATCCCACTCGATGGCCCCACTTCTGTAGAGAAAAACAGTTTTGATTTTCGTCAACCTAAAGTAATTACAAGTGATTTCCTCACCGAGACACAACAGCAATTAGCAAAAGGTTATGACCATGCTTTTGTGCTTAACAAACCTTGCCAACAAGGTGCGTGTGCAGCATTGCTTAGCAGTGCTGATAAATATCTTGCACTAGAAGTATTAACAGATAAACCAGGGATGCAGCTTTACACAGGGAATTGGTTAGCAGGAACGCCTAATCGCAGTGGTGGAGAATATCAAGACTATGCTGGCATCGCTTTAGAAGCAGAGTTTTTACCAGATGCTATTAACCATCCAGAATGGCAGCCTAGTGCTATTTTACAAGCGGGACAAGAATACCATTATCAAACTACTTACCGCTTTATTGTGAACGACAAAATGCATCGTGAGCCATGATTTTGAACCTAAATTTTTAATCTAAATAATGGCTTTAGTTAGATTTACTCGCCATCATGTTTGTTAACCGATAAGCGCTTAACTAACGTCGGCGAAAAAATACACGTTTCAGGTGTATATTGTTCTTTTTGGGCAAGTTTAAGTGACAATTGTGTTGCTTGTTTGGCCATAATTTCGATCGGATAATTAATGGTCGTTAATTTAGGGTGAACATAACGAGAAATTAAACTGTTATCAAAACCTATTAACGATATTTTTTCAGGTACCGCAATATTATTTTCTTCCAAAGCGCTGAGGACGCCGGCGGCCATAAAATCGTTATAAGTTAATACCGCACTAATCGGAATATTTTTTGACAGCAACTCAATCATCGCGGATTTACCACCTTGATCATTACTATCTGCAGCTGCAATATATTGCATTGGAGAAGGCAAATGATGGTCTTTCAACGCCTTTAAATAACCTGCTTGACGCTCCGATGCATCATCAATTTGATGGTTAGAGTTAATGTAGGCAATATGCTTATGACCATTATTAATCAGAAACTCCGTGGCCATATAAGTGCCTTGAAAATTGTCAAAGGCAATACAACGGTTGGCAATCTCTGGAATAAATCGATTAATTAATACCAAACCGGGCACCTCATTAGCAAACCCAATCAGCTCTTCTGCACTTAATGCTTTAGCATGAATAATAAGCGATTCTCGGCAACTATTAATCAACAGCTCAATCGCTTCGCGTTCGCTATCGGCGTCATGATAGCCATTGCCAATTAACAAATGTTTATTATTTTCCCGTGCAACTTGATCAACCGCTTTAATTAAGGCACCAAAAAAGGGATCTGAAATGTCACTCACTAACACCCCAATAGTATTAGAGTTTTGACTGACCAAGGCTCGAGCATTAACATTAGGACGATAGCCCAGCTTTTTCATTGCACACTGCACTGCAGTTATTGATGACTTCCCTGCCTTAGACGAGTTATTTACCACCCTTGATACCGTCGCAATTGATACGCCAGCTTCTCTAGCTACATCTTTAATGGTTGCCATTTGATTCTCTTAAAAAAGTTTTATTATTGCAATGATTATAACGCTATCGACGCTTAAAATCAGAAGATGTTAACGTTTCCAATTTTTTAATTAAAAAGCACAAAAATTAAACCTGAAAATTAACAGACTCTAATCGCATTAACAGATTTTATGTTATAGAAGACTTATCATTTACTTTCAAACTTAAAACAAAAGTTCAGCGTATGTTTTCAAAAACAATTGGTTACAAAAAATCTATTGTTTCATATCACAGTTCATGACCTAAAGCCTGACAAAACCTTTAAAAAGTGACAACCTAACCACCATGTTTGCGAAAACAAATTACTTTTTTTTCAAAATTATTTACGTACTGGAGATAAAATGAGCGAAATTATTCACCTAACGAGTAAAAATTGTAGCCTAATAATCAAGGTTGATCGCACTCCTGAGGTTCTACATTGGGGGACAAAAATAAGTCAGATTGACCCTGATATTATGTTATCTACTGAGCGCCCTATCTCTCAAGCACGCCTTGATGTTGATGTTCCTTTGTCTTTGTGTCCAGAGTTAGGTAGTGGACACTTTAATGCGCCAGGTATAGAAGGTCATCGTAATAGTCATGATTGGGCACCGGTTTTTTCAGTCATCGATCAAATGGTGACAGAGCAATCTGTCATCTTCACATTACAAGACGATGTTGCCAAACTACAATTAGATATTGAACTGAAGCTTGATTTTGAAAGTGATGTTATACAAAAACGCGTAACCGTCACTAATATTGGTGAAGGAAAATACCACCTCACCAAGCTCTCCTCTACGTTGCCAGTACCAAACCATGCTAATGAATTAATGACTTTCTACGGTCGCTGGACACGAGAATTCCAAACACATCGCCAATCATTCTCACACGGCGGTTTCATGCAAGAAAACCGCCGCGGTAGAACCTCTCATGAAAATTTTCCTGGTTTATTCGTTGGGACGGATCATTTTACCGAACAAAATGGACAGGTTTGGGGTTTTCATTTAGGTTGGAGCGGTAATCATCAACTACGTGCTGATGTTAAAAGTGATGGGCGTCGCTTTGTGCAAGCAGGTGAATTACTGCTGGCGGGTGAAACCGTTCTTGATCAATTTCAAAGCTATACAACGCCTTGGTTATACGCAACTTACAGTGCTAACGGTTTAAATGGCATTTCTGAACACTTCCATCACTTTGTACGCAACAACATATTAAAATTCCCAGTTGATAAACCACGTCCAGTGCACCTTAATACGTGGGAAGGTATCTACTTCGATCACGATCCTGAATACATAATAAAAATGGCAACTGAAGCTGCGGTAATGGGTGTTGAGCGGTTTATTATTGATGATGGTTGGTTTATAGGTCGAGATGATGATCGCACGTCGTTAGGCGATTGGTACCTAGATACGAAAAAATATCCAGATGGTTTAGAACCCGTCATCGAACACGTTAACAATCAAGGCATGGAGTTTGGTCTGTGGGTTGAACCAGAGATGATTAGTCAAGATTCAAACCTTTACCGCGAACATCCTGATTGGGTTTTAGAGCTGAAGGGTTATCACCAACCATCGGGTCGCTGGCAGTACCTACTTGACCTACAAAACCCAGATTGTTTTAATTATCTATTTGATCGCCTCAACGATCTATTAAGCACATATAATATCGCTTATTTAAAATGGGATATGAACCGAGAGTTAGTGCAACCGGGCCATGAAGGCAAACCTGCGGTAAACGGCCAAACTAAAGCATTATATGCATTATTAGATAAGTTATTATTAGCACACAGTGAAGTAGAAATTGAATCTTGTTCATCAGGCGGCGGTCGAATTGACTTTGAAATTCTTAAACGCAGTCATCGTTTTTGGGCATCCGATTGTAACGATGCGTTAGAGCGTCAAGCAATCCAACGCGGCATGAGTTACTTCTTTCCACCGGAAGTAATGGGATCACATATTGGGCCTGAAGAATGCCATTCAACTAATCGTCGTCACCATATCAATATGCGTGGTATTACCGCACTGGGTGGCCATATGGGGGTTGAATTAGATCCAGTGAAAGTACCTGAAGATGAAAGACAAGCATTCGCTAAATACATCGCGTTACATAAACAATACCGTGAATTATTACACAATGGGCGCAGTTTCCGTTTAGATACACCGGATAAGCGCCAAAACATCTATGGTGTACAAAATGAAAAAGAGATGTTGCTGACTGTTTGTCAGCTAACCATGCCTGATTATGCATTGCCATCACCACTGCGTATTAGCTGTATTGATGCAGATGCGCAATATCAAGTACAAATAGTTGAAATGCCAGAGACTAGCTTCCAGCTAATGAAACAGCGCCCACGATGGTTAGATAAAACACTAACGTTAAGCGGCGAAAATATTAAAGAAATTGGCCTAACACTACCGATTCTTGATCCCGAGTCTGCACTAATGCTTTCTGTTAAAAAAATCTAATCACCTTTCTGTAACGACTAACTAGATGACTAGTCAGTCGTTCTACATCAAGTCGAAAGATACATAAATGAATTAGTTTAGTACAATAAACAAGCGACAAAGACTATCCGACATTGAGCTTATTTACCCGCATGAAAAAATAAATATACAACGAGGAACTCACATGACTAGACGTACCAAAATAGTGACTACATTAGGTCCAGCCACTGACCGTGATAATAACCTAGAAAAAATCATCGCCGCCGGCGCCAATATGGTGCGCATGAACTTTTCTCATGGCGAGCCAGAAGATCATATAAAACGCGCCAAAGCAGTACGTGAGATAGCTAAACGCTTAGGTATCGAAGTTGCCATTATGGGTGATTTACAAGGCCCAAAAATCCGCGTATCCACCTTTAAAGAGGGGAAAATTCAACTCGCCATAGGTGATTCGTTTATATTAGACAGTAATATCGACAAGGGTCAAGGAGATCAACAAGCAGTAGGATTAGATTACAAAACATTACCACAAGAAGTTGCTGCAGGCGATGTATTACTGTTAGATGATGGACGTATCCAACTGATTGTTGAAAAAGTCACTGGTAGTCAAGTACACACAACTGTCTCTATTGGTGGTACTTTATCCAATAATAAAGGGATCAATAAAAAAGGCGGGGGGTTATCTGCTGCAGCTTTAACGCCAAAAGACAAAAAAGATATTATTACGGCGGCTGAGATTGGATGTGATTACCTAGCGGTTTCATTCCCACGCAATGGTGAAGACATTCATTATGCTCGAAAATTAGCAAAAGAAGCAGGCTGTTATGCCAAAATAGTCGCTAAAGTAGAACGTGCTGAAGCGGTAGAAACACAGGAAGCATTAGAAAATATTATTCAAGCATCTGATGTGGTGATGGTTGCACGCGGTGATTTAGGGGTAGAAATTGGTGATGCGCGCTTAGTAGGTGTGCAAAAAAATATGATCCGTACTGCTCGCCGTCTGAATAGAGTGGTGATCACTGCGACCCAAATGATGGAATCGATGATCAGTGCACCAATGCCTACTCGTGCTGAAGTAATGGATGTAGCCAATGCAGTATTAGATGGTACCGATGCGGTCATGTTATCTGGTGAAACCGCAGCTGGTGATTATCCATTAGAAACCGTTAGAGCAATGAGTGAAGTTTGTTTAGGTGCAGAGAAACATCCAAGCATTAACATCTCTACCAATCGTATGGATTGTACCTTTGACGACCCAACCGAAGCATTAGCGATGACCGCTATGTTTGCGGCAAACCATACGGTTGGCATCAAAGCCATTATCGCCCTAACCGAATCAGGCACCACACCATTATTAATGTCACGCTTAAGCTCTGGGTTACCTATTTTTGCACTTTCTAGTAGTACCCAAACACTTAATTACTGTGCCTTATATCGTGGAGTCACACCAATAAGGTTTAGTTCGACTGCGACTAATAACAGTGCCTATATTCGCAATGCCATCGACACATTAAAAGATGCAGGTTATCTAAAACCTGATGATCTCATAATAATTACCCACGGTGATGACCACTCTGCAGGCTCTACAAACACCTGTAAAATTATAAAAGTCTAAATGACAAAGACGGGTATAACTGCAGATAAATAGTTACTCAAGCAGCTGTTCACACTGTTTGAGTAACGCGCGCAATTTCTGTTTATCACTCAGGTTATTTTGGTAGGCCTGAGTGCTTTTTCTTTCGATTACTTCAGTAACAATAGACTCCTGCTTAAACTCAGCATCCGGCTTCTCAGCCATACTTAATGCCATTAATACACAACGCTCTCCAATTAACAAAAAGTCTTGCCTAATCGTAGTGAGTGGAGGGGAAAAATAAGCACTATCCGCTGTATCATCAAACCCAATAACAGACACTTGCTGTGGTACGGTCAAGTTAAATTCATTTAATGCTCTTAACACCCCTAGCGCCATCTGATCACTGCCCACTAACACCGCATCGAAATGAATGCCGTTAGTCAATGCCTGATGCGTATGCAAATAACCACTGCTAGCTTGCCAATCACCTTCAAATTGCCTAACGACCTGAACATCAGCATGTTCTTTAAGCACATCTAACCATCCTTTTAAACGTTGTTCAGCAGCACTTGAGTCATGTGGCCCTGTGATCACTAAAAAACGTTTTCTTTGCAATGAGACCATCAATTCAGCTGCTTTTTTTGCTCCCTCATAATTAGCACCACATACCGCATTGACCCGACTATTTAATGGCACATCAATAAAGACAAAATGAATACCAACATAACACCCGATTAATAATTCCGACTCTTCTTTGCTGAGCGGAATATTCATGATAATAAACTCTGCCCGCTGTGATTTTAGCTCATCGATTGCCGCCGTTATTTTTTCCAAGGAATGCGCGGAAACAATGGCTAAAGAAGTGCCATAACCTAATTTTTTTGCCTGTTCGCGGATACCATTTGCAATCAGTGATGCGCCATGTAGAAAAATATCGATAGTAACGACACCAATCATATTTGATTTTGCTCGACCTAATATTTGAGCACCTTTATTGGGAATATAACCGAGCTCTTTAATCGCAGCATTCACTTTGATTCGCGTTTCTTCTGCAACATTAGACGAGCCATTAGTGACACGAGAAACAGTTTGTGTTGATACATTCGCTAATTTAGCGACGTCCTTAAATGTTACATTCATTATCTGTATCCATATCAGTTAATTTTAAGCACATAATAATAGCCTCACTTCCTTGTTACACTGGACAAACTTCGTACGAGAGAATAGGTTTTATTTAACCAAGTTTCTATTTTACACACTTAGTAAAAAAATAGGTTATTTGTCAAATTGAAATTTTTTCGATCTCATTTCAATCCCCAGTAAATTATGCAGTTTTTTAAACGAAAAAAGCAGAGTTAAATAACTCTGCTTTGTGGAAGGGATCAATTTTTATCTGTTATTTAGCGGATAAAGCTTCCATTTGACGGAGGTTTTTATGTTTCGCTTTAATTCTAAAGAACATACCCACAAGAAGCACAGCACCAACGATAGCATAAATGACCATCAAGCCTTTATCACCAGTAACAAGACCAAGGTCAGAGAATGTGACGTACGCACCCAATACCATGTATAGAATGATACCAGAAGCTTCAAAACGGAATGCCCAAGGTGTGATATCAATATTTTCGTTAACAGGCATAACGTATGCAGCAGCACGAGGACGCAGTTTACCGATAAGTAACATAATTCCACAACAGATAACAAACAATACTGCTAGTTGATGGAAGAAGTGTAACTCAGCCAATGGTTTAAGTGGGCCTAGTAAATCATGGTACGCAGTCGGAGTGAACTGAATAATACCGTAAGCAACAACAAAGAATGCTAGAGAAACTTTGGCTGCGATAGCAGGGACATACTTAGTAAGGTAACCCATAAATACGATAGTAAAAATCGGCACACTAAATAAACCAGCAAGACGCTGTAATAGATCGAACAGACCATTTGGTGCATACATAACAAACGGGGCGATAACAACCGATGAGATTGCGATGAACACACCGAATACTCGCCCTTTATGTACTAACTCTAGATCAGTAAGTTTATTTTCTTTATCAAAGAAAGGCTTATATACATTTAGCGTAAATAGTGTTGTTGATGAGTTTAATACACCGTTAAAGGTAGACAGAATTGCACCAAACATTGCCGCGATGAAGAAACCTACTAGTGGCTTAGGAAGGACTTCGCCAACTAAACGTGTGTACATAGTATCTGCTTCAAAACTTTGGCCAGCAGCATCCATGGTACCAAACATATGATAAGCAATAATACCTGGGATGATTAAGAATAGCGGTGTAATTACTTTAATAGCGCCTGCTAAAATAACCCCTTTTTGACCTTCTTTAAGATTCTTTGCACCCAGTGCACGTTGAATGATTGCTTGGTCAGTACCCCAGTAATACAAATTAACAAGTAAAAGACCCGTAAACATCGTTGAGAATGGTACGTTCGGATCATCTGATGCACCAACAGCTTGTAATTTATCTGTTGCTTGGGTTGTAATTATCGTTAGACCATCCATGAAACTACCATCACCAAGGGTATAAAGACCAAAGATAGGGATCATCAGACCACCAACAATCAGACCCACTCCATTCATACTATCTGCAATAACAACGGCTTTCAGGCCACCGTAAATAGCATAGAACAGGCCCAAAAATCCAATAATCGATGAGATAAGAAGCACAGACTGGAAGCGATCAATACCTAGTAGCGCTTCAACATCAAAGATACCACCGATAACCATTGCACCTGCATAAAGTGTATTGGGTAATAAGTTAATAACGTAACTTAAAAGGAAAAGAATAGTTACAAATTTCTTTACCGAAAGGTCATAACGAGACTCCAAAAAGTCAGGAATGGTTGTTATTCCTTGCTTCAAGTAACGCGGTACCAGGAAAAGTGCAATGATGACCAGGGTAATACCTGATGCCACTTCGTAGCCCATTACCGACATGTTGCCTTTATATGCAAGTGCGCTCATGCCAACAAAACTAGTCGCTGAAAGGTTGGTAAGGATAAGTGAGCTTGCAATAAGGCCACCTGTTAAACTACGACCACCAAGGAAGTAGCCATCTTTAGAGTCATTTTTATCTTTCTTTACACGAGTCCATGTGACAAAAACCACAAGGCTGGTAAAGAACATGAATGACAAAATAATTGTTATTGGCATGATGTTTCTCCGGTTTATTTAAAGTAATAAGGAAGTTCACGAGTGTTTTCGGAAACATTGGGAAATATATTAACAGCGTTAGTGATGCAGTCTCTTTTATAAGAGGGATATTGAGAGGCAGCTCACCTTCGAAAATGAGATAATGAGATAATGAGATCTAGACAACGATAAAAATGATTGCGGAAACATAAGTGATTGATTTATGAAATTTCACGATAAAAGGAGAAATATTAGCCACCTCCTCTTAGGTGTTAGCTTCATAGTGATAAAGTGGTTTTTAGATAATTACCGACCATTCCATGTTCGTGAAAACATCCTACTCTTAATAATGACTTTAAGGTCTCGCGTTCATTGCCCTTTGAATTTTCCACCCACAAGGTATGCATTTCAAGATAAGAAAATATATACCCATGTTACCTCAAGATGCTTTATCAAGCCCTAGTTCGGATGTCAGGTCAAGGCGCAACATTTGTTAATGGTCACTCCCTTTTCACTTGTTGCAACACAGAGATGGCATTCGAGCTAGTGCCCCACGGGGCAAACCAAATTGCACTCATCTTCGTTGTTATAAACTATCAATGTAGAATAACTATGCTTCAATTTTATGCTTAGAAGCTAAGCACAATTTGGTTTGTTGATTTTGCATCTTGAAATATCATGGGTATATACCCGTTAGATCATTATCTTCCTCTAGCACTTTTTCAGCTCACGATTTGCTGATTTTTGCACCTTGAAGGGTAATGAGGGTAGTCGCGTAGAATTTAATCAATATAAGTGAACTGATCAATAAAGTGACAATAGAAATTAACACTATACTCGCTGATTTAATGATCCCTTGTAAGGAATGTGGCTTAGTTGTGGCGGTACCTAAATGGCATCAAGCTCAAAAAGCACATTATCCAAGATGTGAGCACTTGCTGCTCCAAACAATAGCCAATGTCAGTCGCTTAACAGAAAGTGACGCAGGGTAAGTCATCGTTGTAGATAAAACCTTAAATCAATGGGGTAGTGCAAGTTTAGAGAAGTGATTATCGGTATTAAGGCAATCTAATAATATTAATATGCGCTTTACCGTGCGCGAACTAGTTGTATTTGGTCTTTTTCCTTATTCACAGAGCAGACTCTCTAGGGAAGATAACAATTTCATTGATCGCGCAATGATTAATTTAGACATTACTCACTTGCAGAGCACTATATTGACCAATTATCTGGTGGGCAGCGACAAATGGCCTTTATTGCTATGGTAGTGGCACAGGATACAGATTATGTTTTTCTTGATCAGCGCTTATTGTGATCCATGATATTAACTTTGCATCCTGTTATTCCGATAATATTGTGGCCATGAAACATGGTGAACTAATCAAAAGTGGAACAGTGGCAGAATTCATTCAAGAACAGATACTCAGCGAGATCGATGAAATTTCTTTTAAAGTACAAGAGATAAACGGTAACCAAATTTCACTTTATTACCGATAAGCTATCGAGTTAATCATCTCTAGCATCTAGATTAAAGGCTGATAAGAGCAGCCTTTAATCTAGATGACAAAGTTAAATAGCCTATTAAAAAATAATCAAACCTAAGGAAATAATGACTCCTGAGCTTAATAATGCCATTAAACAATATCCCATTACATCTTTAGCACCTAACCCAGCAATCGCAAGAGCAGGTAATGCCCAGAATGGTTGAATCATATTAGTCCACGCATCCCCCCAAGCAATGGCCATCGCTGTTTTAATCGGATCAACGCCTAAAGCTTCACCTGCAGGCATCATAATTGGAGCCTGTACAGCCCACTGACCACCACCTGAAGGTACAAAAAAGTTAACGATGCCAGCACTTAAAAAAGTGAATAAAGGAAAAGTAGCTTCACTTGAAATATAAACAAAAAATTCGGAAATAAGTCCAGCTAAAGAACTGCCCGAATCCCCAACGGTTGTCATCATTCCCATGATGCCGGCATAAAATGGAAACTGTAATAAAATCCCCGCGGAGTTTTTAGCCCCTACGCTAACAGCATCTAATAAGTTACGTGGCGTCCCATGCAATAAAATAGCTAAGAATAAGAAGGTGAAATTGACAATATTTAAATTAAGTGCAAATCCATTATTCCAAAAATAATAAATAATATAAGTAAAACCCATCGCACTAACTAACAAAGACATAACCGGGCTATTTTCAATTCGCTCAGCAGGTGTCATCTCTGATTTAGCTTTAATTTCCTTCTTTTTTTCTTTTAATAATTCAACATCAATTGTGACCACATTATTTTTTGACGGATGCATTGCTCGATTAAGTAATGGGATAACAACAATCATTGTGCCTAAAATGGTTAAGTTCATCATAGAAAACAAGGTTTCATTTGTCCCGATGGGTGCAGTGACAGCGCCACCTGTTATCGTTTCTAAGTTAGTCCCACTTGCTAGTGATAAAGGTATAGATCCAGATAAACCGGCATGCCAAAACAAAAAACCAGAATAAGCAGAGGCAACTAATAACCTATAATCAACCCCTTTTATTTGGCTTGCTAATTCTCGCGCTAATATCGCGCCAATAACTAAACCAAACCCCCAGTTTACCCAACAAGCAATGGCACTAATGATTGACACTAATAGGATTGCTTGTTCTGGTGTTTTTGCAGTACCTGCTAAAGTTGATAATCCACGTTTGAATATAGGTGCACTTGCTAGCGCATGACCGGTTACCACGACCATAGCCATTTGCATTGAAAAGGTGAGTAAACTCCAAAAACCACCAGCCCAAGCATTAACCACTTGTATTGGGCTTTGCGTTGTCGCCGGTATCACCATAACAAATACAGCAATCGTTAAGAATATGGCAAAAATAAAAGGATCAGGTAGATAACGCTTTATCAGTAGTACAAAGAACTGACTAATTCTTTGCAGTATATTTTGACTCTCTGCTTGTGGATCGCTTAGCTCTGACTTGAAATTTGTCATTATCTATTCCTTCATAAAATATCAATTTATTGATTTTATAAATTATTCCGAATTCAACTAAGTCTCGGAAAAATATAACTAGTCATGTGAATGGTTTTGTAACGTATCTCACTTCAACTATGTCACCAACAACGATGTTAAATTAATGTGACGAAAGTTACAGCAATGTTGTTATACAACTAACATGCTGATGTATAAGGCATATCTCGTTCTATCAAATAGTGACCGAGTTAACATCTTTATACAAAATAGCAGCAAGCAACAAGTTGTTAATATATGTAAAAAAATGATTAAAATATAACAACTTCAAATAATTTCATCTTATCTATCTATTGCCATGTTTCTCTACAATGACATCTACAATAAATAACGACTTTTATGGATTAAAGAATACAAATAAAAATATAAATATAAAAAATAATTAAAATCAACAGCTTAAAAAGTTAAAATCTAGCCTATTAATTATTCCATAAACATTTTTAACAAAAAAATCATCTCTATTTATTATAAAAGAATAAATATGCGCTAGATCTCATTATCGCCAAAAGTGAGATATCACTCTTAAATTAGTAATAATTAGTAATAATTAGTTTGAGTAAAATTTTTCTTATGGGTATCTTGTTGGTGATGAAAAATAATACAAAAAGGAGATTGTTAATGAGTGATGTAAATAATATTCAAGAGCTAGATGAACAAACAAAAGCTAGATTTCGCAAGGTTTCCACAGCGACTTTACATACCGCTCTCTTTAAAAGAGGGTTTCGTAATACCTTTATTCAAAATGTTAGCCGCGTAAACACCAAAAAGGTCAAGATGGTAGGACAAGCCTACACATTACGTTATATCCCTGCTCGTGAAGACCTTGATACAGTGGCTGCTTTTAAAGATCCACAACACCCGCAACGAGTTGCCGTAGAAACTGTACCAGAAGGCATGATCCTAGTCTCTGATTGCCGCCAAGATGCTTCAGCCGCCAGTGCAGGCAGTATTCTTTTAGCCCGTTTAGAGTTTAGAAAATGTGGTGGTTTTGTATCAGATGCGGGTATTCGTGATTTTGATGATTCATCTAACATGGACTTACCTATCTTTTGCGCTAAACCGAGCGCGCCAACCAATTTAACAAAACACCATGGTGTCGAGCTGCAAGTGCCAATCGGTTGTGGTGGTGTAGCTGTTTACCCTGGTGACGTATTAGTGGGAGACGGTGACGGAGTAATGGTTATTCCGCTTGAAATTGCTGAAGAAGTGTCGCTAGAAGCTATTGCCATGGAACAATATGAAGCCTACGTCATTGCTAAAGTACGAACAGGTAGCAAAGTGATCGGTCTTTACCCACCCACAGATAAAGTATTAGAAGAATATAACCAATTGAAACTAGCTGAAGTTAATTAACTCAAAAATTTTTACTTATTTTTACAACCAGTGACCAATATTAAACAGGGTTAATGATTTTTTGAAGCATTTTACTCGTTGTTTGATTACTAACCGTTTTACAAAAAAGGAAAATAGTTATGTTATACAAAGGATTAAAAAACAAAATTATGTTCGCAATTGGGGCTTGTATTCTTAGCTCTTCAGTAATAGCAGCAGATTTCCCATCACGAGATATTCGTCTGATTGTTCCATGGGCAGCAGGCGGTGGTGCTGATGGTATCTCCCGTAAAATTAGTAATATTGCAGAAAAAGAATTCTCTAAATCTATTTATGTTGAAAACATCAATGGTGCTGTTACAGCCACTGGTTTGATGCAAATGTCACGAGCACGACCAGATGGTCATACGGTGGGTATTTTAACCTATGACAGCGTGATCACACTACCTCGCGGAAAAATGGTACCCGGTTACTCGTTAGATAAAATGTCAATGATCGCACGTATTACAAAAGAAGCAGATGCCATTGTTGTCTCTAAACAGTCAGGTTATGAAAGCTTTGAAGAGCTAATTGCTGCCGCAAAAGCAAAACCTAATACCGTTCGAATTGGGGTTGCTCCAAAAGGCTCTGGTCCATATTTAGCAGTACATCGCTTAGAAAAACTAACCGGTGTTAAGTTTAATGTTATTACTTATCCTGGTTCATCAAGTGCTGAAACAGAAGCTTTATTATCAGGCGAACTTGATGGCGCAATATCAAGCTTAGGTGATTTCAGCGGCATCATTGAATCTGGTGATGCTAAAGGAGTGGTTGAACTAGCTTCTGAGCAAAACCCTTCATTTCCAAGTGTTCCACCGATTAAAACGTTTGGTTATGAACTAGAAACAGGTAGTTTTATCTTATTAGCTGCGCCAAAAGGCACACCTAAAGAAGCAATTGCAGTTCTTGAAAACTCATTCAAAACAGCTTATGACAGCACAGAGTTTCAAGAGTGGATCATGAAAGTGGGTGTAACACCGAGCTGGTTAGGTTCTAAAGATGTACAGACTTGGATTGACGAACTTCAATCAAGCACGTTCAAAGAAATGGATGCGTTAGGTCTATAAGGACTTAATAATATACGCCTCAGAGTTCATTCCGAGGCGTAAATGGAGGGGTTATGCTTTTAAACAAGAATATTATATTTTATTTTTTACTTTTTTTTCTCTCAGTTGGTTATTTTGTTGTAGCAATCAATTTAGGTGCTCCGTTTGCTAACAATGGATTACAACCATCTTCGTTTCCTTTGCTTATCGGTCTGTTTGCAATGATGTTCAGTTCAATTTTACTGTGTAGAGAAGTGAAATTAATGAAAAGTATGGATTCTTCTTTAGAGGATGACACTCAAATAAATAGTCCTTTAACAGTAAAAGATCGATTTGCACCTTTTGCAATCATGCTCTCAATCTTTTTATACATATTGCTATTTTCACCTTTAGGGTACTTTTTATCGTCAATCTTATTTGTTTTTTCAATCATTATTATTTTTTCATCGCTTGAAAAAGCGCTTCAAAAAATAGTCATTTCAACCATCATAGTCGCATTTGGGTATCTGGTATTTGAACAGATGTTTGGTGTTCGACTTCCAGCGTTATGGGGATAAGTCATGGAATTTATTAGCCTTGTATTAAGCAGTTTTTCATTATTACTTTCTCCTCAAATCCTTATTTATGTGATTGCTGGATTTTTGATTGGGACTATCTTCGCGTCTATTCCGGGGCTAACGGCAACACTCGCCCTCGCGTTATTACTACCATTAACCTATAGCCTTGATGTCTCTACGGCATTAATGGCCTGTGCCAGTATTTATATGGCAGGCATGTGTGGCGGCAGTATTACTGCAACAACCATTAACATTCCGGGCGCACCCTCATCAATGATGACCGCTCTAGACGGTTACCCAATGCAATTACAAGGTAAAGGCCCCCTCGCTTTGGGTCATGCCGCATTTGGTTCAATGGTCGGTGGCGCACTAGGTGCGATATTATTAATTGCACTCGCTCCCTTTGTTGCTGAAGTCGCCTTATTAGTTAAAACAACGGGAAAATTCTCTTTATTAGCTTTTGCTATTGTGGTGATTGTTATTGCACAGCGTGGCAAAGTGGTTAAAGCAGGCATGGCCGCCTGTATCGGCTTAATGCTGGCGACAGTTGGGCTCGACGCAATGGAACCAATGACACGTTTCACCTTTGGTTCGAGCGAACTCACTGCCGGTTTAGACTTAATGCCGATGATTATTGGTACCTTTGCAATCAGTGAAATTCTGATACAAGCCAAATCAAATGGCTGTGCTGAAAAAATGGTTGAAGCATTAAAAAAAGTCACTATACGTCGTAGTGACTTCATTCCACCTTTATCTGAAATTCGTAAAATTGGTGTGATGTGTTACCTAAAATCTAGCTTGATTGGTTATGCCGTTGGCACGTTACCCGGTGCAGGTGGTTCAATGGGTAGTTTTCTGGCCTATGCAGAAACCGTGCGTACTTCTGATGAACCTGAAACGTTTGGTAAAGGAAACCCTAAAGGGATTGTTGCCTCTGAAAGTGCAAATAATGCGGTATGTGGTGGTGCGCTGGTACCTATGTTGACCTTTGGTATTCCTGGCGACCCTGTGACTGCCATTATGTTAGGTGTATTAGTGATTAATGGCATACAGCCTGGTCCTCAACTTATGTCCGGACAAGCGGAATTAATTGCGCCAATGTTAGCCTCACTACTGTTTAGTGCACTGATACTGATCCCATTAACACTGTATTTACTGGGCCCATACTTTATCAAAATAGTCGCGATTCGTAAGGATGTATTGTACGGCATCATTTCTTTACTAGCCGTGGTAGGCAGTTATGTTGCAACGTTCTCAACCTTCCAAATGATGATGTCATTGATAATGGGTATCTTAGCTTATTACCTTAGAAAACATGATTTCCCGGTGATCACCCTGCTACTCGGTTTTATCCTTGGCCCTAATTTAGAAGAGTTTTTGAGACGTTCACTATCATTGTCAAATGGTAACCCGATGACCTTCTTTACTAATTACGACAGCTTATTTTTTGTTATTTTAACGTTAATATTTATCTATTTCTTAGCGATTAAAAAGCCATTGAAGAAACCGTTCTAAATAGCGAACAACTGATAACTCGCAAACTTAAAAATGGTCAATAGACCAACATATAATAAATACTTAGGAGAATAAAAATGGAATTAACAGGACGACTATTAATCGGTAAGGCGACGGTTGCTGTGTCTGAACCAGAAATTAGAGCAATTAATCCAGCCACTGGTGAGCAATTAGAGCCAGCTTATTATGCGGGCGGTATTACTGAAGTCAGCCAAGCATGTGAACTTGCTAAACAAGCGAGTGTTGAATTTCGTAACTCCTCTTTAGAAAGCCGCGCTGTCTTCCTAGAAACTATTGCAGATGAAATAATTGCCATTGGCGATCCGTTAATAGAACGCACCATGCTGGAAACAGGATTACCAAGAGGCAGGATTGAAGGTGAGCGCGGTCGTACTTGTGGCCAATTACGTCTATTTGCTTCAGTAGTACGTACTGGTGAATGGTTAGATTTACGTATTGACCCTGCGATGCCAGATAGACAACCGCTACCTCGCGCTGACCTGCGTTTACAAAACATCGCATTAGGCCCAGTGGCGGTATTTGGAGCAAGCAACTTCCCATTAGCATTTAGTGTCGCCGGTGGTGATACCACTTCTGCTTTTGCAGCCGGTTGTCCTGTTGTTGTAAAAGCGCACTCTGCACACCCAGGTACATCAGAAATGGTTGGTCGAGCTATTCAGACTGCAGCTGCTAAATGTGCCTTACCTGAAGGTGTATTTTCTTTATTATATGGAACAGGAAATGAACTTGGGCAAGCATTAGTGAGTGATCCTCGCATTAAAGCAGTCGGTTTTACCGGATCGCGTAGCGGAGGTATTGCTTTGATGAAAATTGCGCAAGCACGTATCGAGCCTATCCCAGTTTACGCCGAAATGAGCAGCATCAATCCTGTATTTTTACTACCTGAAGCACTTAAAGCGCGAGGAAATGACCTTGCAGAAGGTTTTATTGCGTCATTAACCATGGGGGCAGGACAATTTTGTACCAATCCGGGGCTAGTGATCGCATTAAGTGGAGAAGCACTTGAGCAATTTTTAACAACAGCAACAAAAGCAATCGTTAAGACAACATCACAAACCATGTTAACACCTGGTATTCATCAAGCTTATAAGGACGGAGTCAGTACATTAGCTAATACTCAAACAGTAAAATCATTAGGTTATGGTACTAACAATGAAGCACCGAATGCTTGTCAATCTGGACTATTTATTACTACTGCAGAAGACTTCTTAAAAGATGAAACTTTACAAGATGAAATATTCGGTTCAACCTCTTTAGTAGTTGAATGTAAAGATATCGAGCAAATGATCTTAGTAGCATCGCAGCTTGAAGGACAATTGACTGCCACATTACAAATGGATGATAGTGACCTAGAAGTTGCTAAAGCACTATTACCTATACTAGAAGAAAAAGCAGGTCGCGTCATGGTAAATGGTTGGCCAACAGGTGTTGAAGTCTGCCATGCTATGGTACATGGTGGTCCATTCCCTGCAACGTCCGATTCTCGTACAACTTCTGTAGGTAGTGCAGCTATTTACCGTTTCTTGCGTCCAGTATGTTATCAGAATCTTCCACAAGCCCTACTTCCAGAAACACTAAGAGATAAGAATTCGGTTGATTTTCCACATTTATTTGATGGAAAACGCGTTAATTAATCACCTTTTTATCATCTAATTAAGCCTGATATTGTTCAGGCTTTGATCATGCCGACGATCTTACTTAATCAAGATAACAGCTCATAAAGGAATAAGTGAATGAAACCAAATGTGTTGGTGCTTCGCGCCCTTGAAGCAAAACAAATGGCCAAATTAGAGCAATATTTTACATTACATTTACTCTACCCTAGCCACCACTCAGAACAATTATCCGATGACATTGCACGTTCGATTGTAGGCGTAGTCACTAGCGGCACCATACCTTTGAATAACGCTCTTCTTGACCGCTTGCCTAACCTTGAAATTGTTGCGTCGTCTGGTGTTGGTTACGATAGCATTGATGTTGAACTGTGCACAACACGTGGTATTAAAGTATGTAATACACCAGGATTAATGACCAACGATGTAGCAGATATCGCATTGATGTTAATACTCGCTACACGTCGTAGATTATTAACTGGTGATCAATGGGTACGAAACAACGATTGGAGTGAACAAGGTCCAATGCCCTTAACCTCTACATTAACAGGGAAAAAACTAGGCATTGTCGGTTTAGGTAGAATCGGACAAGCAATAGCCAATAGAGCGCAAGCGATGGATCTAGAAATAGGTTACTTCGGCCGTCATGAAAAGCCTGAAAGTGGCTATCACTATAAAAGTACATTAATTGAACTGGCAAAATGGAGTGATATTTTAGTACTTTCGTGCCCCGGTGGAAAAGCAACAGCAGGCATTATAGATAAAGAAGTTCTGTTAGCACTAGGCCCACAGGGTACATTGATTAATGTTGCCAGAGGTTCAGTGGTGAATGAAACAGACTTAATTGCAGCCCTATCTTCAAAAACGATTGATAGCGCTGGGCTTGATGTATTTGCTAAGGAGCCCTGTCATGGTGATACTTTTAGCGGCTTAAATAATGTCGTATTATCCCCACATCACAGTAGTGGTACCGTTGAAACTAGAGGTAACATGTCGCAAATGGTCGTTGATAATCTAAATGCACACTTTTCTGGTACACCTCTATTAAGTGCAGTTAATTGAATTATTATGATCCGTAAGATGTTACTATTTTTCTACAAAAAAACGGTAACATCACAGTCATTTTACTGCCTTGAAAACAAGCAGAAGGACTGTGTTAAAGTCAAAAAACTAAATCGCTTTACTGCTGCATGCTGGAAAATAACTTATGAGCAAAACTAACCTCCTACCAAAAAATCACCAACAATCATTAGGTGCGATCGTTTATGAACAAATACTGACTGCCATAATAGAAGGGGTTTATGAGCTCAACACTAAACTACCTGCCGAGACCCAACTGTGCAAAGAGTTTAAAGTTTCCCGACCAATTCTACGCGAAGCTTTAGCCCGCCTTCGAGAAGATGAATTAATCACTTCACGACGAGGTTCGGGAAGTTATGTGATAAAAAAACCGGATAGCGATGTATTAAAATTCTCTCCACTTTCTAGCATTTCAGATATTCAAAGATGCTTTGAATTCCGTGCAAATTTAGAATCCGAAGCCGCTGGCCTCGCTGCAAGCAGAAGAACAAGCGCACAACTTGAATCAATTTTAAATGCTTATGAGAGGATAAATATTGCTAACGCTTCTAGCAAGCTTGCTACCGATGAGGACTTTAGTTTTCATTACGCTATTATCGATGCAGCTAACAATTACTTTTATAGTACCGTTCTAAAGTCACTGGAAAAAAGTGTCAAGGAAGGGATTAATATCACCAGAAACCTATCACTACGTCATCCACCTTCTCGATTAGAACTTGTACAACAAGAACATCTTGCAATTGTTGTCGCTATTAAAGAAGGCAATGCAGTAGCCGCGCGAGATGCTATGAAAAGTCACCTCAATAATGCACGTACTCGCATGTTTGATGGCGTATAGTACTGATATCTGGGGTAATCCCCCCACTTGTAAATGATTTTTTGAATCTCTTAAGTTCATTTTTTACAGTATTAGAGTTAAGGCGGGTTTAGTTAGCTTTAGTTGTTTGGCTCAAATAAAAAATCCATTTTTTAGTGCCTTTGTAGTAGCCGTTTAGCAAAGGATTAATACCTATAATGTTAGAGTCTATCGATATTAGGGGATTGATTTTGTTGAAAATAAAAGGAGTGTTTAAACACTCCTTAATATATGTTCATTAAACAAAGCACTATCAATAACAACCTAAACAGCATTACCAACCCACTAAAGTTTTTTAATCTCTATTCCTTGCTACATTACAAACGTTTGAAAATTAAAGAGGTATTGATACCTCCAAAAGCAAAGTTATTACTCATAATATGATCACAGGAGATGTGCCGACCACTGCCAGTAATATAATCAAGATCACCACATTCAGAGTCGACCTCTGTTAGGTTTAAAGTGGGATTAAACCAACCTTCATTCATCATCTCAATTGCGACCCATGCTTCAACCGCACCACAAGCACCAAGTGTATGGCCAAAATAACTCTTTAAAGAGCTAATCGGAGTATGGCTGCCTACAGCACTTTGAGTAGCATGCGTTTCTGCAATATCGCCACGTTCAGTCGCGGTTCCATGTGCTGAAATATAGCCAATTTTATCCGCTGAGATACCGGCATCCTGTAATGCCATTTCCATACAGATTTGCATCGTATCTTTCTCTGGTTGAGTCACGTGTTTAGCATCACAATTACTAGCAAAGCCAATTAACTCAGCATAAATTTTTGCACCGCGTGATTTTGCATGCTCGTATTCTTCTAAGACTAACGTTCCAGCCCCTTCACCAATCACCAATCCATCACGGTTTTTATCATATGGACTAGGGGACAATTTAGGAGTGTCATTTTTTAGGCTTGTAGCAAATAAGGTATCAAAAACCGCAGATTCAGTAGGACATAATTCTTCAGCGCCACCAGCAAGCATCACTGTTTGTTTACCAAATTTAATCGTCTCGTAAGCATAACCAATAGCTTGGCTGCCGGAAGTACAAGCACTGCTAGTTGGAATAATGCGCCCCTTTAAGCCAAAAAATAGTCCAACATTTACCGCACAGGTATGTGGCATCATTTGTACATAAGTTGTTGCAGTGATCGCGCGAGTACTTTTCTCATTTAACATCACACCAAATGCACCTACTGCCTCTGTACTACCCGTTGAAGAGCCATAGGCAACGCCGGTTTGTCCATTAGTTAAAATATCATTGCCTATTAAACCACTTTGAATTAAAGCATTTTCAGATGCTAACGTTGCTAATTTAGCAACACGCCCCATGCCCCGTGTTTTTTTACGTGTGTAATGTTTTGGTAATTCAAAATTATCAATTGGAGCAGCAAGCTTAGTATTTAAGCCCTCATATTGCTCAAAGCTTGGCATATATTGTGTAGCATTCTCACATGCTTTTAATTTTGCAGAAACACTTTCCCAATCATTACCAAACGCAGTAACCCCAGACATCCCGGTCACTACCACTCTACGCTCAGCCATTACACCAAACCTCCATTAATAGAAATAACTTGGCGGGTAACATAAGCTGCCACATCAGACATTAAATAACTGACTAAACCCGCAACCTCTTCTGGTTGTCCCATACGACGTAAAGGTATCATTGGCATCGCATGCTCTTTAACTTCATCATTCACCATGCCTGTATCAACCAATCCTGGTGCAACACAATTAACGGTGATTTTTCGCTTAGCGACTTCTAACGCTAATGCTTTTGTGGCGCCAATAATACCTGCCTTAGCGGCGCTATAATTAGTTTGACCTCGGTTACCTGTAATCCCTGAAACAGAAGCAAGAGTAACAATTCGACCGCCTTTACGTAACTGCACCATCGGCATAATACAAGGATGTAATACGTTATAAAATGCATCGAGATTAGTATGTACGACCCCATCCCACTCTTCACCTGTCATAGCAGGAAAAACCGCATCATTAGTAACACCGGCATTGCTAACAACACCGTAATAAGCGCCATATTGTTCAATATCAGCTTCTAAAACCTGTTTACATTGCTCTCGGTCGCGAATATCAAACTGTAACAGTCGCCCTTTAGCACCCGCTTCGTTGATCGCTTGTAAGGTTTGTAATGCACCATTTCTATCACCCATATAATGCACAGCAATATCAAAACCATCTTTACCTAACTGGATCGCGATTGCGCGGCCAATACCTTTACTTGCACCAGTCACTAGCACTTGTTTTTTCATTTATAATTCCTTGTTACTATTACTGCTTTAACATTTCTTGTAATTTATCTTGAGCAGGTACAAAAACGTTTAACTGGCTGCTGGCTAAGATATCACCGTCACATTTAATCAAACAAGAAAATGCTGCCATTCCTTCATTTATCATTAGCTGTTCGGCATAAATATCTAAAGTTGATCCTAATCGGAATTCGTTGCATTCACTATGGTATCGACGGCTACCTAACAAAAATCCAATTGGAGATTCTTGCCCTTTTTCATTGGCGTGATACCCCGACCAGGCAGCAACTGTTTGCGCCATAAATTCAATACCAACCCAAGCTGGAGTCGCATTTAGTTGTGCATCAAAAAATAACCCACAAGCATTTATTTGTACCTGGCAATGGATGCTTGATTCAGTTACATCAATCACCTTATCAATCAAAATCATAGGTGACCGATGTGGTAGCAGGTTTTCAATATTTGTAAATTTAGTCATTATTATACCCAAATATTAATGAAATATTATTACCACCAAAGGCAAATGAATTACTTAATATTCCCCTTTTTTGTAGTTTTTGACTTTCTTTCACAAGTTGAATACACGGCAAATTGCTGTCGAACACTGCATCATTAACCTGCTTGGGTAAATCAAGATTTTGTTGCAAGACTAAACAGCAAATACAAGCTTCAATAATACTGGCCGCACCTAATGTATGCCCTGTTAAGGGTTTTGTTGAGCTCACTGCAACTTTATCTGCAAAGATCTGATAAATAGCTTTGGCTTCCATTGCATCATTAAGTGCGGTCGCTGTGCCATGTGCATTTATATAACCAATATCATCACAACTTAATTGTGCATCAATAAGTGCTTTTGACATTGCTTCTATGGCCCCTTTTCCCTCGGGCTGAGGGGCTGATATGTGGTGTGCATCAGAGCTATCTCCAGCCCCTAATAACGCAATATCATTATGCTCACCGTCTTTTGATAACAACATAAATGCAGCCGCTTCACCAATATTAATGCCATCACGGTTTGCACTGAAAGGGTTACATTGTTTGAGGGACAAGGCTTCTAGCGCATGAAAACCATTTATGGTTAGTTTACATAATGAATCTGCCCCACCAACAATGACCGCATCGACTAGGCCTGATTTTAATAAACGTTTGGCTGATAAAAAGACTCTGCCACTAGAAGAGCAAGCCGTAGAAATACTATAAGTTGGGCCTGTGATCTTAAAATAATCTGCTACAAATTCACCAAGATAACCTAACTCTTGCTGTTGATAATGAAAGTTTTCAGGTACATCTTTATTTTTCAACAATGCGTTAATCACCTGCTCACCATCACTTATTCCAGAAGTGCTGGTTGCCATGACTACGGCAATACGATCCGCTCCATAACGGGTTATAGCTGCCTCTATATCTGTCTGTATTTGCATTAATGCAGATAACGCAATTTGGTTATTACGGGTATTAAACTGCCCCGTTATAATGGGTAAATCACTGCAAATCTTTCCTACAACGGTTGCTTGTCCATCATTTAACCAACCAGTCTCTAAACACATATCCTCAGAAAAACCTTGTGTTAAGCGTTGTTTAGCAAGCTCATTGTTATCACCGAGTGCTGAATTCATTGCCCAACTATTAATATACACAGGGAAAGTTGTCGATTTAGTCATCAGAGGGCTCCGCTCAGGTTGGTTTCGATATCAACTTGGTAATTAAGCATTAAATGTTTAAAACTTATCAAACCCGTTAGGTAAGGTTTTTTCTGATAGTTTATTTCAACAATGACTTGTCCTTGATCATCGATTAACAAACGCTGTAGAGCAGTCTCTTTTAACTGCCAGCCAATTTGTTGTAACGGTATTATCCAAGCTTCAACTGGCCAAATTGATAACATGACATTAAATAAAACTTGTTCAGGCTTGGGTAAGGTATCTGCAAGTCCAGTCATAACATAAGTATTTATTTGCTCTGCAGAATAATTAAGACTTAAAATACGCGCCCCCCATGATGAAAAACCTGCAAGCACGACTTGCTCTTGATCAACCTGTAGCTGCACCAGCAATTTTTGTTGCCGCTGCTCTTTTCCTTCATTATTCCAATGCGCTGTAATTAATTGGCTAACATTCAAAACTTGCTTTAACTGCGCAGGTTTTGGTAAAGAAACAAAAACACCACTGCTTATTTCAACGGCAACCCGTTGCTTAACTTGTTCTAATGCTGGCTGTAATGAACAAGCGCTGAGTATGATTGAACTAAATAAAACGATAAAGAGTTGCATTAAAAACCTTTTTTCATTGCTAAGGGGGCTAATAACCAAGCCACTATCATGCCACTTAATACCGTTATGCCAAACCCATGGATTGCTTGGGTTTCGCTTAACGCTAACAACCCAAATGATAATACCGTGGTGATAGCCGACAGTGTGATAGCAAGTAATGTATTTTTACTCTTCAATTGCTTTTGCTCTGCAAAAAATAAAGTGTAATCAATACCAATACCTAATACTAAAATCAGAGCAAGTAAATTAAAAATACTGATTGGAATACCGATCACGCTGGTGATCGCTAAACCTGCACATGCAGCAATAAATGGAGGGATAATCACTAACAAAGCTTGCCTGAATTGATAACGCCAGATAACTAACAAACTAATCATTAGATAGGCGATCGCTAATAAATAACTAATATAGTGACGATACTGTTTAAAAATAGTAGATATTTCATCAACCTTATTCACATAAGATAAATCAGAAGAGGTTTCACTATAGTTAATTAGCTTTTGTGTCTCGTTTAAGTCATTTATCAATATAATAGCGGCATTTTTATCCTGTATTTTAGCAAGCCATAAAAAAGAGAGATCTTTAGCCGCTGGAGAGGTTAAATATTCATTGACCGTTAAGGGATTAAAACTTGTTAATCGTTGAAAATTATCCACCAAGTTAAGTTTCTGCGATAACAATGGAGACTGGCTTTGGTACAGTTGATTTACAAGTTGGTAATTACTTTGCTGCTCTTCAATAGACGGTAGATACTGGCTAATACTCTGATAAGAGGTTAATAAACCTTGTTTTTTCCACTGCTCCAACTGCTCTGAAACTTGTTTCAAACGGGTTAACAATAATTGTTCACTATTTGCTTTTACTAACAGCATTTTTTGATCCTGACCAATACCAATCACATTTTTAATCAACAGTTCTTGCTTTTTTAGACTCTCAGGCATGGCTTGTAATTGACGAATATCATCATCGAATTGCACTTGGCTAAACGCAACTAACGAAGCACAAAGCACTAACAAAGGGATTATTATGCGCGCTTTAGGGTTTTCCCATAACAATAACCAGTATTTTAATATACTCAAATTAGGAGGTCTGCTATGGCTAGAGGATTTAGCTAATAAAGGATACCAACACAGCACCGTTAAATAGGCAGCTAATAAACCGACAACTGAAAATAAAGAAAGCTGTTGTAAACCAGGAAATGGCGCAACTAAAAGTGCAGCATATCCAATTAAGCTAGTAATTAAACCTAGAGTGATCGCGTTGAAAATATGCTTCAAGGCTAACTGAGCGTCCCAATTGCCTTTATTTAATAAACGCTCAGTTAAAAAGTGGAAAGCATAATCAATAGAAACACCAATTAAACTTGCGCCAAAAACTAGACTAAATAAGTGTACTTTTTTAAATATAAAGATGGTCACAACAAATGCCACCAGCAAACCACAGCTGATTGATAATAATGCGAGAAATATTGGCAACGCACTGCGATAAACGAATAAGAGTAATAAAACAATGCCAATTAATGAACCAATACCAATGGTACTGATTTCATTTTTAGCACTTTGTGTGCCATATGAAGCATAAAATAAAGTCCCAGTATGACTTAACTTTACAGCAAAACGAGTCTCTACTAATTTTTCTAAATCGGTCAATTTTGACAATTTACTTTGCAAGTTTAAGTTATATGGGCTGTCAACTAATTGTGCATGTATAACTACATAAAATGTATTGCCATCAACAGCGGTTAAATAACCTTGCTGTAAACTAATTTTATTAGCCGCTTGGGCTCTCCCTACCATGTATTCTCGAAACAATAAAAAAGGATCGTTTTCTAGCTCTCTCCCAGTGACACCAGAGAAAGGGTTATACACTTGCTGGATCACTTCATTAACTTGGCTTTCAGGATTATTTTGTAAACGTTGCTGTTGTGTTTCTGTTAACAATTGAGCGCGATAAGGAAAGTATAAGTGCGCCCATGCTTGTTGCTCTTGCTCAGTTACTTTTGATGAGATTGATGAAAATAGCGCAGTATTTGGTAAAACGTCGGCAAAATAATCTGCCGCTTTAAATGCTTGTTGTTGATCCGTGGCGGCAATCAAAAACACGACTTTATTACTTAAACTATCACTGACTTGCTGAAATGCTTGTTGAGCAAATGGATCTTGCTCATTTTCAGGCAGTAGTGCCAGTATATTGGTTTCAATAGGCAATTTTTGTTGCCATAGGGTTTGTTGCAGCAACACAATTACGCTGCAAACAATAATAACCAACCATGAAATAGCGGCTTTAGAACTGGAAATATTGCTGTTCATTGTCTGTTAATTTAGCTGGTAAGTTATTTTGACCAAGAAATTGAATAGTAGAGCTATCACCATTTAATTCCAGGAGATTAAGCTGATCGATATATTCACTACCGATAATAGTAATTTTTTTAAAAACTTTATTCAGAGGTGATATTTTAGGGGTAAGTAATAATAACCATTGTCCATTTTTGCTTTCTAAGTGCATATCAAATTGCACAGTTAAACCTTCGATATCGCCTTTAAATAAGGATAAAAATAAATGGCTAAAATAAAAGACCATCGGGTTCTCTACAGCTTCAATAATATGTGCAGGTTGATCTGAATAACGTTGACTCAGCCTGTCTTTTGTTAATGTTAAAAACACAGGGAAAGGCTGCTTTTGTCGCCACAATAAACCTTGTTGCTGATCTAATAAAAAATCACCCTCAGATAATAAAGGTTGTTTAAACATCTGCATTTTTTTTACTTGTTGATATTGCCCACGTATTAGTTGATGAGAAGTTAGCTTAGCTTGTAACTCGGGTAAAGTGATCGCTTGAGCAAAACCATTAAAACTAAACAGTAAAAGTAGAAAATATTTTTTAATCAACAAAATAAGGCTCCAGTTTATCTAAAAAAAACGCGGGTGAAGCAAAACACATTTCTTGATTTTTCATCTCAACTGCAACTTGTCTTGTATAACCTTTAGTTAAACGTACTCCCGAGCTAGCATCATAAATAACATAATCTACTCGTAACCGATTTTCCCACTCAGTTAATGAGGCGGTTATACGAATTTCATGGTTATATGCAATTGCCTTCAAATACTTGACATAGCTATCAATGACAGGCCACACATAACCTGATTTTTCCATTTCACGATAGTTATAACCAATCTTCTCCATTAACAAACGACGCGCCTCTTCAAAGAAACGAAAATAATTTCCGTGATAAATAACCCCCATTGGATCCGCATCTTGAAAGGACGTAATTAGCGTTACTTCCGCGGTTAAGTCTATCTTTTGCTCAATCATTTATAGCCCGTGACTTTTAGGTGGTTGCTTTGATTAATAAAGCTTCCAATGTTGTTCTTGAATCAATTTCATAAATTTACGTAAATCACCTTCTAACGGGCGATCTTCATCCACCGGGTGGAAATCATTTAAAACCGCAGTGGTAATAGCTTTTAGGCCTTCACTGAAATGGCTTTCATCTAATTCGTTGTGGCGTTTACGAATAACTAAAGCTTGTGTCGCAGCAAGTAAAGAAGCCGCAGCAACTTGCTCCGTGAGTACCAATACACGTAAACAATCTCGCGCAGCAATAGTACCCATACTGACTTTGTCTTGGTTATGGCATTCCGTAGAGCGTGAAAAAACACTAGCAGGCATAGTATGCTTTAAGGCTTCAGCTGTCCAAGCTGATACACCGATCTGTACCGCTTTAAACCCATGGTTAATCGCTTTTCGTGAACCAACCGCCCCGGTTAAATTAAAAGGTAAACCATTATTAAATTTATAATCCATTAACTGTGCCATTTGCCTATCTAACAAATCTGCAAGGTTAGCGACGACTGTTTTTAAACTATCCATCACCATGGCAATGTGACCACCGTAGAAGTGTCCACCATGTAATACTCGTTCATTATCACCATCAATAATCGGGTTATCATTGGCACTATTTAATTCATTTTCAATCATAGAGCGGAAAAAAGGCAAGCTATCTTGTAATACGCCGATCACATGTGGAGCACATCGTAAAGAATAACGATCTTGTAACCGGTCACTATTACGCGGCGGGCGTTCTGCTTGTAAATCAGCCCGCAACCAAGTTGCGATTTGTTGTTGACCTGGGTGCGGTTTAACCGCAAATAATGACTCATCAAAATGAAAGTCATTGCCATGCATTGCCACTGAAACCATGGCCGTAATTTTGGTAGTTAACTGAGCAAGATACTCCGCGCGTTTATAAGCTAAACAAGCTAACCCCGTCATCACAGCCGTACCATTCATTAACGCTAAACCTTCCTTAGGTTTTAGCTTAATGGGTTTAATACCAAGCTCAGCAAATACTTCCGCAGTGGGTCTTATAACACCTTGATAAATAACTTCTCGTTCGCCAATTAAGGTCGCTGCTAAATAAGAAAGAGGGGTTAAATCACCGCTTGCTCCTACAGAACCTTCTTCTGGAATACGTGGCGAAATATCATGATTAATTAAGGTCACAATTTGCTTCAACAAATCATGCGTTACCCCAGACATACCTTGTGATAACGAACACAAACGAGTAGCCAAAACGGCTTTTACTTGCTGCTCTGTTAAGTTATCACCTAAACCACAACCATGAAAACGTGTTAAATGTAGTGGCAACTCATCAACTAGCTCAGGGGGAATAGCAACCGTACAAGAATCACCATAACCTGTTGTCACTCCGTAAATAACACCGTCTTCTTTTAATAAAGCTTCTAAAAAAGCGACTCCACGATCTATTTTTCCATTAAATTCGGCACTATTATTCATCACAGCACCTGCACCATTGGCGATATCAACAATATCCTCAATACTTAAACGCTGTGCGCCAAATTTGATGCTTTGGTCTTTATTTGTCATCTGATTTTCCACTTAACTGCCAAAAATTAAAAAAGTTATACCACTGTAATGGGGCTTTCATTGTATAAAACTGTAAGCGTTGCGCATATTCTTGAACAACCTTCTGTAACCCCTGCTCTCGTTGTCCTCTTGGTAATTTAATTTGCTCACTGAACGGCTCAAAATAGAGATTAAAATGAGCCTGTTTTTTAGACTCATCTCGTAAACCAAATAAAGTATAAACGGGCGCTTTTAAAATAGAAGCGAGTAAAAAAGGCCCCTGTGGGAAAGGTGCTGGTTGGCCTAAAAAATCAGCCCATATAACACGTTGCTCTACGCTGGTAGACGTTCTATCCCCGACTATTACAACCCACTCTCCAGCTTCAACTTTTTGGTCTAATAATATCGCGGTGTCAGGTCCAATTGTATCAACCTGAATAATATTTAATTCCGAATTAGGATTTACTGCCTTCATAATTGCATTAAAACGGGGTGCATGTTCAACAAAAACTAAGGCATTAATTTTAACATTTTGATGACGTTTGTTCAGTGCGCGGCATAACTCTAAATTACCTAGATGAGAGCCTAAAATAATTATCCCTTTGCCTGACCTTTTTGCATCAGTAATGTAAGAGTCACCATAAACGGTGACATCATTCATAGAAAAATCACCCTTCCATGCGGCAAGCTTATCCAACATAGTGACAGCAAAAGAATTAATATGTTGATAAACGGATAAGTTATTCGGCAATTGCGTACCCGTTTGCAAAGCATACTGTTGTAATCTTTGTAAATATAACTGCGAGGCCGCTTTTGTTGATTTTGCAGTTAAAGAGTAATAAAACAAGATAGGTGCTAACACGATTTTAAAAACGCCTCGACCAAACAAGGAATAGGTCATTAATAACAACTTGATACCATAATAAGTGCCACGTTCATCCTGCTTCGACCAATGCTTTTCAGCTTCTAGATTAAGGCGTTTTTTACGTGTTAATAACTTTGGAATACGCGGTAACATAGAGAAAAATAGCTTTGTATGCATTTTACTTATCAATACGTTATCGTTAAAGGCATTAAAATGAGAGATGCCATCTTGCGGGTAAATAACGCGTGTATCAATAAAACGCACATCACAATCAGCCCAGTACATTTTCACCATGATTTCAATATCAAAATCCATACGCAATCCCAGGCTAGTTTCATTAATTAGTTTAATGCAAGCTGACACTGGGTAAACTCGAAATCCGCACATACTGTCTTTAATAGAAAAAGACAACGTTTCAACCCACACCCAAAAATGCGTTATATAACGGCCATATAAGCGCCCTTTAGGTACTGATTGGTCGTAAACAGGACGTCCTGAAATGAGCGCATTAGGATGGTTTTTAGATTCTTCAACTAATAAATTTAATACATTAAGATCATGTTGCCCATCTGCATCTATTTGAATCGTATGAGTGTAACCAGATTCACTGGCCTGTTGAATACCAGCAATAACAGCCCCCCCTTTACCTTGATTACTTGCTAAGGTCACGATAGTGCACAAGCCCTGTAATTTAGAGATACTTTTTTTAGTTTCAAGATCACTACCATCATCAACAACAATGATCGGGTAATCGTATAATCGCTGTAAGTTTGCAATGACTACAGAGAGGGTTTTACCATGGTTATAACAAGGAATTAAAAAACAGGGGATAAATGGAGACATTATACGCTCACCAATTTAATACGACCTGATGAATATTGTTTATTATCCAGCCCAGAATAAGTAAAGTATAATTTTTCTTTTTGTTGATCCCACTTAAGCTTTAGCAGAACCTCGCTATTGGGTAAAATCGGATCTTTAAACTTGATCACTTCCATACCTGCAAATCGCTCAGGGCAATTTAATAGTTTTTTTCCATAATAAATTGCCCAATCTATTTGAGTCACTCCCGGCAGTACAGGAAATTCAGGAAAATGACCTTGAAGATCAGTCAATTCAGGGTCAATCAATAAAGTTAACAATAGCTCATCACCTTGCTGTTGTTTTAAAATGGTCGGTTTACGTAAAGACATGATTAAGCTTCTCCTTGGCTATCGAAAAGTGCCAACAGTTGGTTATGCAAGCGTTTCCCTTGCTTATTAACCGGAATAGTTTCAATAATTCTGAAGTAGCGGGGCACTGCTATGGGGGTGATCCATAGACGTAATTTCTGGCGTAATAATATCCAAAACTTGCCTTTACCTAGTGCTGAAAGTTTATCTTTTCCCTGTTGGTTTAATGAAATAACCGCGCCTAGGCTGGCCCGCCCTTGTTGATTTAATAGAATAATTGCACTTTCATCAATCCATGGCAGCTGGTTCATTCTTTGCTCTACTTCATTTAATGAGACCCGCATTTCTTCTATTTTTACAACTCTATCAATACGCCCTTTTAAAATAAAATGCTGCTCATCTAATAACTCACATTGGTCACTGGTTTGATACCAATTATTGATATCAATCCAAGGTGATTTAATTTTCAAACAGCTCAGTTCATTGAGGGTTATCTGTAAATCAGAGAAAACCTCCCAAGGCTGAGATACTTGCTTCTGCTGACGAAAACCTATTCCCCCCGTTTCAGTACTACCAAAGACTTCAATGGGCGTTTGTTTTAAATTTAGTGTAGTGGCGACGGCAGTTTGGTAAGTTAATGGCCCCCCAGAGGAGAATATTGCACGATAGCCTATAGCAGTTGTTGTACCCGTTAAACGCTTTAACAACGCAGGGCTGCTGACTAAGGTATTATTTTCTGATGCTACATGTACTAATTGTTCTGGATAAATAAGATCATGACGCTGAAAAGAACGCCCTGCACAAAGTGGCCATAACACTCGAAATAACAAACCATAGATATGCTGATGAGAAACGGTACTAAGGATATGTGTATTGTTTAATAACGCTCCCCATTGCGTTTCTAAACACATCACTTCGGCATTTAATAATGCTAATGTTTTGGTAATAGCTTTTGGAAAACCACTGGAGCCTGATGTAAAAAGTGTTAATGTTATATTTTCAATATCAAGAGGTTCGCTAATAGATTTAGCGTTTTTCCCATCAAACGGTAAATGACAATGCTTTTTAAGACTGCCTCCAAGCTGTAAACCATCGGAAATAAAACCGTCAAATTGGTCAGCAAGTAGCGTTAACATTTCAGGTTGCTGATTGCCTGGCAATACTATTTCTTTACTGGCATATGCTAAAGCAAAAAGACCGACAGCAAATAAATAACTATCCTCACAGCAGAGTGCCCAACGTAATTCATTTTGTAAAACTAAGTATTCAGTTAACTCTGCAACATCGGTAGTGAAATCTATCCAATATTTATTAGCATTTTCTGCACAAGCAACTACTTGCTGTGCTTGATTCTCTGCAACCAATAAATTTGATAAAGTACTATAAGCCATTATTTTTTCTTTTAATATGGAAACGCACAGCCAACTCACAAGCAAACAGTAACCCTGCTAACAGGTAGCTAATTAAACCGTTATATAGAGTCCAGATATCCATCCCCATGAAACTAGTAGAGAATGAAATAATGCCGTTAATAATAAAAAAAACACACCAAACTTGGGTAACTGTACGGGTATAAAATACAGCATGTTCTGGCAGCTCTGGATCTTGTAATCTAGCAAAGCGTTCAATCATGCTCTCTTTTTGCCATAAACTAGCCAAAAATAAAGAAAACATTAATATATTTACAATCACAGGGTAATAAGTAAACCAACTGCTATTTTTAGAAAAAAAAGCTAGCAGAGTTAAAGTAATACCCGCAAAACCACTCATCCATGCAATATACTTCAATTCTCGTAAGCGTGTTTGATTACCAGCGAAGATGCGCAATACAAATAATAAAACAAGTAACACAGCAACTGCGCTCACACCCCACTGGTTTAAACCGTAATAAACTGCAAACGGGTAAGCTAGCAATGCAATTGCTGACACTATGGTCAGCAGTTTCATTATTTTCCCTTTAACAGTGCTTCAACCGCATTGACGATATCTTCAACTGTGCGAACCATTTTAAATTCTTCGGGTTTGATTTTGTTACCTGTTAATTTTTGTAGATGTACGACTAAATCTACTGCATCTAAACTATCAAGATCCAACTCTTGATACAGTGTCGTTTCAAGTTGAATATCAGCAGCATCTAATTCAAATAATTCAACTAATGCATTTTGTACTTTTTGGAAAATTTGGTCACGATTTAATTCAGTCATTGTTATACCTTGTGACTTAAAATGTATTTTGATAAGTTTAAAACTGAAGAGAAATGTTCTCGAACATTAGGATCATCTGCATTAATAACTACCTTGAATCGCTTTTTAATCGCTAACCCTAATTCAAGAGCATCAATCGAATCCAAGCCTAAACCTTCACCAAAAAGTGGGGCGTCTGTTTCAATATCTTCTACACTAATATCTTCAAGATAAAGAGCGTCAATGATGAGCTGTTTTATTTCTATTTGTAATTGTTCCAATAAGACCTACCTGTTAATATTTTTATCACTTCATAATGGAAAAAGGGCATCGTTAAGATACCTATTTAAATTTCTTACTGCTATCGATGGTGAAATATCACTATCAATAAAAGGCTTTATACTTAGCTTATCTTTAACTTTTACATGGAAGAGGGGTTTCACATCAGGTACTTGATACCACTTTTTTTCTTTAGTTAAAAAAGAAGGGGTAACCGTAATATGCACTATTCGTATGTCAGTCGCGGTTTTAATTGCGATTTGTGCTGCACCACGTTGTAAAGTTGGCACGTCACCGGGTTTGGTACGAGTACCTTCAGGGAAAATTAACAACACGTTTCCATCTCGCAAGCGTGCTGAGCAATCATTTAATAAATCCCCTGCTCCATTGTTAGGAATATACCCTGCAGACTTAACCACACCTTTCATAAATGGATTATGCCAGATTGCCTCTTTAACTAAACAATCACATTGCTCTAACCTTGAAGCGATCAAAACATAATCAATCAAACTAGGGTGATTAGCAACCACCAAACAATCCTTGTCTGATTGCAAAATCTCTTGCCCTTCAAATTTATAATCAATGGCGCCAGTAAAACGCATGGTGCCACAAAAGAAAGCAAATGAGCGTTGAATAATTTTTTGTACTTTTAATTCACGTGACTTTTTATTTTTTGCGCTAAAGTTTAATAAAGGAAAAACAATAAAAGTAAGCGCCAGTCCCCCTGCACCAAATAAAGCAAAACAAAATCCGGTAGCAACAATGCGCCATAATTTATTCATTTTTTGATAGATTGTCATTATTTTCTAACCCAAGTCCACTGTTTGCTAAAACCTTGCATCAACATGCTTTTATGTTCCTGGAAATTAAGAAGAAAATCAATCAATTGCAAAGCATGGGGTGTTTTGGACGCGACTTGTTTGGTATTGTTTTTTATTGTTAAGCAATAATCCTTTCCCGAGCTGATTAACAAGGCTAACGCGTAGCTTTGAAAATTTTGCGTTTCATATTGCAGATATAACTCCGGTAGAGGTTCATCAAAATCCACTACTAACACATTATGTTCTGGGTTCTCTGATAAATAACAAAATGCCTCAACCAAAGCACTACTTAAACAGTTTTCACCTGCTGCTAAAGAAGTGGCTGGTATTGCGCGATCACTGGCAATCGTAAATAAGCCTGCTGCGGTATTATGTACAGATTGAGAGAAAGCTAATGGTGATGCATCTTCACCACTCATAATATCTTTAAGTAACTCAACCGTGCGCGTTAATTCGCCATGACGGCTAGCAAAAACAATATACTCTACAGGCTTACCTTGAGATAATTGTAGTGCAGTTTGTACTGCTATTTTACTTAAACGACTCATGCGACGACGCATCATTGGTGGAATTAAATCAGAGGCTACTTGTTCTGCTTTATGTGGCCATTGCTTGTTGTTATCCAACCAATTTTGCCAATCTACTGTATTATGTAAACCCGAAGATAAAGCCAACCAACCATCAATATTAAATTTAATTTCAACCATAAAAAAATGTGTTCTCTTTAATATCAATAAATAACTATACACTAAGACAAAGCAATGCCTTTAGGGTTAAATTTTTTTAATAACTTACAATATTATCAATAAAATGTAGATAATTGATATAGTTGCTATTTATTTTTTTATATAAATAATAAAATGAATTACCTCTAATGGATAGGATAAATATTTTGTCAGTAAAACAAACAACGCAAGTTGTGATCATCGGTGCAGGACCTTCAGGCTCAGTTGCAGCAGCATTATTAAATAAGGGAGGAATTAAGACCATTGTTTTAGAGAAAAATTTATTTCCACGATTTTCTATAGGAGAGAGCCTTTTACCTGCTTGTATGGAGTTTATTAAGCAAGCTGGGTTGCTAGACGCAGTAATAGCCGCTGATTTTCAATTAAAAAATGGGGCTGCTTTTCATAAAAATGGCTACACAAGTGAATTTGACTTCAACGATAAATTTACAGCAGGTCCTGGTTCTACTTTTCAAGTACAACGCAGTAATTTTGACAAAATATTAGCAGATGCCGCAAATGATCAAGGTGTTGAAATTCGTTATCAACATGAAGTTTTAAATATCAACCTTGAAGGTAGTCCAATTTTAAGTGTATTAGATGAGAATCAGCAGCAATATACCATTGAAGCAGATTATATACTTGATGCCAGTGGTTTTGCCCGTGTATTACCGAAGTTATTAGACTTAGAAAAACCCTCTACCTTACCACCACGAAAAGCCATTTTTACTCATTTAGAAGATAAAATAAGTAATAGCTCCTTTGATAGAAATAAAATTTTGATCTCTGTTCATCCAGAAAATAATGAGGTTTGGTATTGGTTAATTCCATTTAATGATGGCACTAGTTCATTTGGTGTAGTGGCAAAACCTGAGTTTTTCTCAAAATACCCTCAGGATAATATTCAAGCATTACAGATACTCGCAAATGAGGAGGTCGGGTTAAAAAGTCTTTTAGCGAATGCAAATTACCCTAACCCAAGCGGAGAGATTATGGGCTACTCGGCAAATGTTAAACAACTTTGCAGTGATAAATTTGCTTTATTAGGTAATGCAGGTGAATTTTTAGACCCCGTATTTTCATCCGGTGTTACCATTGCCATGAAATCTGCACAGCTTGCAAGCCAATTATTAATTGATAAATTTGAAAATAAAGAAGTTGATTGGCAAGTAGATTACGCACAAGAGTTAATGGTAGGTGTCAATGCTTTTCGATGTTATGTAGAAGCTTGGTACGATGGCCGCTTTCAAGATATTGTATTACAGAAAAATCCTAATATTAAAATAAAGCAAATGATCTGCGCTATTTTAGCGGGTTACGCTTGGGATAAAAACAATCCTTTTGTCACACAATCTGAGCGCCGTTTACAAGCAGTTTATGAGCTCTGTAACTCCAATTAAATGATAGAGGGTAATTATAGCCGTTATCAATCAAAATGCCTTATTCAGTCGCTAGCTCGGACACCAAGATAAGTCATAACATGATGATCTTTAAGATATTAACTGCATTAATCCTGTATCGATCATCATCTTACCGCGTATCTAACCAAAAAATAGATTATTCAATGCCATGCTGACTTAAGTACGAGTAGTTTATTATGCGTTATCAAGGCCTAAACTTTACTGAATTTTGCTCCTTGAAGCATCATAGGTATAGTATTATCTTTATTGATGCTCTATTTTACTGATGAGTAATTTGGCGATCACTATTAGATTATACTCAAACAACGATTACTTTTGCTTAAAGTCCAACCAATGTTCGCCCCTAGTTTGAACCAATTTTAATCGACACAGATAAACAAGCTCTGAGGAAAATAAAAAATGTTTGAAACGTCTATAATGCTACTAACCTTTATTATGGTTGGCGTAACAATCGCCCCCTTACTGCCTTCAAATCACTGGCTATGCAGGGTATGGGAGTTTCCTAGGGTGCAAATTGCAGTTATAACCATTTCCTTAACCATAGCCAGTTTTTACATCACATCACCTGAGATGCAAATAGCCTTGATAGCGATAAATAGTTTGCTCTCTTTCTATCAAATCATTTGGATATTCCCCTATACGAGATTATATCGAGTACAGGTTGCTAAAGCGCCTGTACCCCACCATGCTCAATCAATTAAAATATTGACCAGTAACGTACTGATGCCAAACCGTTCTGCAAATAAATTAATTGAGCTAGTGAGGTTACATCAACCCGATGTTGTTGTGACGCTTGAAACAGATACTTGGTGGCAAGAAGCATTACAACCAATTCATGCCGATTATCCACATAGAATAAAGCGCCCAATAGATAACTTATATGGGATGCACCTTTACAGTAAGTATGCATTAGAAGATGTAAAAGTATTAGATCTTATCGAACACAATGTACCTTCAATACATTGTTATTTGGTATTAAAAGAGGATCTTAAAGTTAAGTGCTATTTCCTTCACCCTGCCCCTCCAAGTCCAACTGAAAATGCGACTGCAATGCCAAGGGATAGGGAGTTGCTCATGATAGCCAGAGAAGTAGCAGATATGGCCGAACCTATTATTGTTACAGGGGATTTAAATGATGTTGCTTGGTCACCAACAACTCGAGCCTTTAGGCGTATTAGTGGTTTGAAAGACCCAAGAATGGGTAGAGGTATGTTCAACACATTTCACGCTAACTATCCATTTATGCGCTGGCCGCTGGATCATATTTTTCATAGTGAGCATTTTGAGTTGGGCACGATACAAAGAATGCCCTCTATTGATTCCGACCACTTTCCTTTACTGAGCGAGCTGGTTTATAGAGAGCAAACGAAATAGTGCCATGCAAAAGACTCCTTTATTTAAGCAACGCGACTATTTAAATAAAGGAGCCTAGTTTTTTGATCTATTAACAGTTTGTGTTAACCCCACTGAACCTTCTGCTTTCTGTCTACTGTCTATTCACCTTACCCGTTGTTGAATTTTAGACCTTGCTTGCAAATAGTGATAAGACCAACTCCATTAAGTATGCAATCAAATATTGGGCAGGAAAAATGAATCAATTTAAGTCAGGAATTACCTTAAATTGTGGCTCCCTTTAAAAATATCTAACATTGAAGTCGTTCATTTTAACCAACAAGATTAATCAGCTATTTATCGAAATTGGTATGAGTATGATAATTAGATAAACATTTTATTACTGCACATTAATAATTATGTTTCCCGTTGCGCCAGTTTCCATTACCGCGGCATGGGCTGCAGTGGTATCAGCTAATACAAAGCGTTTGGCGACTACAGGTTTGACAAACCCAGCTTGTGCACCAGCAAACAAGGCGGCATGTATTTTGGTTAGCTGAGAGGGGCTAGCATGTGCTAAGGACATGCCCATTACACAAGCGTCTTTTGACATCAAATCTCGAGGATTAATTTCCACACTGCCACGGCTACCGATCACAACCACTCTTCCACCAACATTTAATAAAGGGAGGTCATCCCCTAAGTTCTGATTAGCGAGCATTTCTAAAATAACGTCTATAGCACCCGCTTCTTGTAGCTGTTTATAATGTTCCGGATCATGATGATTAACAACTAGATCAGCCCCTTGTTGCTTCAATAGTTCTCTACCTTGTGCTGAGCTAGCACTAGCAAATACTTTACAGCCTGCTGCTTTAGCTAACTGAACAGCTGCTAAACCAACACCACCGCTAGCTCCGTGGATAAAGACGGTTTCACTTGCTTGACAATTTGCTCGAATAAACAAGGCTCGCCAAGCTGTCGCATAAGGCGTACCTAAACAGGCCCCTTGTTCAAAACTAAGAGTATCAGGTAAAGGATACACCTGTGAGGGATTAGCTAATACAAGTTCTGCACAGGTGCCAGTAAGAGAGCCTGAGCAATAAACGCGTTGACCAACCTTAAAGCCAGAGACTTTTTCGCCTAATGCAATGATCACCCCTGCGGCATCTTTTCCTGGAGTATGAGGAAAAGTT
>TARA_R110001583_G_scaffold49116_1_pt1 | contig 42171 bp, 45 predicted proteins | sample TARA_R110001583 | Tara Oceans TARA_R110001583 (sample SAMEA4398432) | marine metagenome | biome: Polar Biome; feature: [MES] marine water layer (ENVO:01000295) within the mesopelagic zone...; material: water (ENVO:00002006), including particulate matter (ENVO:01000060) such as...... | reverse complement strand
GAGCCTCTCTATCGGCCCGCTAACAGTGAAACCCCTTATCATCAGGTTATCTTTGCGCGGGGCTACTATGCCAGTGCGCTGCATGAAATCAGCCATTGGTGTATTGCAGGAGCGCAGCGGCGCCAACAAGAGGATTACGGCTACTGGTATTGCCCTGATGGGCGAGATGCTGAACAGCAAAAAGCGTTTGAGCAGGCTGAGATTGCGCCACAGGCGTTGGAATCTATCTTCACACGTGCCTGTGGTCGCGTGTTTCATGTCAGCGTGGACAATCTAGGCGGCGATATAGAGGTAGATATAGAGGCCTTTGCAGCGCGAGTGGAGGCCCGCGCCCAGCGCTACTTGAAGGAGGGGTTGCCCGCCCGCGCAAATGCCTTCCAGGTGACGCTTAAACGCTTCTACTCTGGCCAGGCGACGCTAGCGGAAGCTGTGGCCCAGGCGCATGCCGCGTTGGATAAAATGGATAAAGCGTTGCCGGCTTAATCCTCTTCGGTCAGGCGCTGATGCATCGATAGCATAACCTCAAGCTCATGTTCTGGGCGCATCGGCTCTAAGCCCAGCTCGCTGAACGTTTCGCGCCTTTGGCGGTGCCATTCGCCTGGGGTAAGCGAAGGGTAGAGTACCGACGCAGGGGCTAGCTCAACAAAAGGATCAAGCCCGTAGGTGTCAAAAAGGCGCGCTAATGCCGCTTCGTCGTCGCCATTGTCGCTGGTATACAGCGTGGAGGAGAAGTGGTCGTTCTCAAGCTCGCGAATTACCTCAAGCGGGCTAACCCCTAAGCTCTCCAGCTCTTCCATGCTGTAAGCGCCCATGGCATTGGTATCCTCTTTGATCCAGCTATCGTCCGGCTGAATCAATGTTTGCTTCACCCGGCCATCGGGTAGCGACCAGGCAATGGCTAGCGGGAGCCCATCGTCTTCGCCTGTTTCAATGGCTATAAACCCTGGATAATCGGCCACGCTAATACTCCTTTTAAGATTCCGTGGGAAGACGGAAAAAACGCTGGGCGGTCTTTGTGGTTGCCGCACCTAGCTCTGTTTCGCTAATACCATGCCACTGGGCGATCTCGCGGACAATCCACGGTAGCAACGCCGGTTCGTGTCGGCGACCCTTTAATTTCGCCGGTAGGTTACGGGGTAGCAGATAAGGGCAGTCGGTTTCTACCATCAAGCGCTCTAAGGGTATATCGCTTACCAGCGGACGCAGGTGATGACCGCGCCGCTCGTCGCAAATCCAACCCGTCAACCCTATATGTAAGTCTAGGTCGAGATAACCAAACAGCGTATCGCTGTCGGCGGTAAAACAGTGCACCACCGCATGGCTGATCTCGTCTCGCCACGCATGCAGGATTTCGCGCATACGCTGGCCAGCATCTCGTTCGTGTAAAAACAGCGGCAGATCACTTTCTACTGCGAGAGCCAGTTGCGCTTCAAAGGCACGCTCCTGCTCCTGGGGCGTCGAGAAGTTGCGATTAAAATCCAAGCCACACTCGCCTACAGCGACGACCTCCGGCATGGCATGCAGGGCTGCCATGGCACGCTCAAGGTTCTTATCCCAGTGACTGGCATCATGGGGGTGCACTCCCGCCGTGGCGTAGAGGCCAGGATACTGCTTGGCCAGGGTAACCGCTTGCTTGGCGTGGGCAAGGTCGGTGCCGGTGACGATCATGGTCGTTACCTGCGCCGTCTGGGCGCGCTGGATAACCGCCTCAAGATCACGATCGAAGCTTTCATGGGTCAAGTTAGCGCCGATATCCACCAAAGGGGCGCTAGGCCGAAACTGTAGTGCTTCGGGTAAAAAGTCATCGGCATCAGCAGTGGCCAAAGGTCTCTCCCGTTCAATATGTAAAGGCACCATTGTAACGGCATGCGCGAGCATCGACTAATGGTGTATTGAAGAAGGTGAGCACAAGGAAATGGCACGAATTGCAAAAAAACTGGCTCGATAGGTAAACAGCTAGGGCTTATTACCGCCTAAGATGAACTCAAGCTATTAAGTGCTACGTCACTGCGATTGATTCAAAAACACCCTTTAATAACAACAAAAGAGAGCCTCATAACTATGCAACTATTTTATCGTCCATCTCATCGTGCATCTCACCGCTTTGCTACTTCCACCCTAGCTGCTGGGAAAAGTGGCTTAGCTATGTGATTGAAAAAGCAAGGCGATTGAACACAAGCTGGCGTTTGAACACTGGAGAGAACCATGCGGTTGGATGAGGTAGTGATTCTAGGCGGCGCACGTACCGCGATCGGTAGTTTTGGCGGTTCGCTCTCGACAATGGCACCGTTCGAGCTGGGGGCGATCACCGCCAAAGAGGCGTTGCGCCGTGCTGGCGTTGAGGGCGGAGATATCGATCACTCGGTCTATGGTCACATTATTACCACCGGCCCCCAGGATGCCTATCTGGCGCGCCATATTGCGCTAGAAGCTGGCGTGCCGAAAGAGGCGGGGGCATTCAACGTCAATCGGCTGTGTGGTTCCGGCGTACAGGCGGTGGTCTCAGCCGCCCAGCAGATTGCCACGGGCGACAGCCGCTTAGCACTGGCAGGTGGCGCTGAGTCGATGTCGCGCGGGGCTTATCTGCTGCCTCCTCAAGCGCGCAACGGTGTGCGTATGGGTGATGTAAACGTTCAGGATTTAACCCTGGGCATCTTAAGCGACCCCTTTGGCAGCGGCCACATGGGCTGCACTGCCGAGAACATCGCTAAACAGTATGGCCTAAGCCGTGAGCAGTTGGATCAGTTTGCTCTTGAAAGCCATCAAAAAGCGGGGCGTGCCATCGCGGAAGGCCGCTTTGACGATCAGATCGTAGCGGTGGAGGTCAGTCGCGGTAAGCAAACGGTTCATTTTTCCCGCGATGAACACGTGCGCGATGGCGTCCAACTTAGCGATTTGGCGCGGCTCAAGCCCACCTTCCAAAAAGACGGCTTGGTTACCGCAGGCAATGCCTCGGGTATCAACGATGGTGCAGCCACGTTAGTGCTTGCTCATGCCAATGAAGCCACACAGCGCGCCTTAGCGCCCAGGGCGCATCTTCGTGTTGCCACGACCGCAGGCGTTGACCCAACGCTGATGGGGTTAGGGCCCATTCCTGCGGTGAAACGCTGCCTGCAGCAGGCAGGGCTAAGCATCAACGATATTGATGTGATTGAATCCAATGAGGCGTTTGCTGCCCAAGCCATGGCAGTGGCGGAAACGCTCGGTTTCCCGTTAGCGAAGCTAAACCCCAACGGCGGTGCGGTTGCCTTGGGGCACCCGGTGGGAGCCACGGGGGCTATTCTGATTCTTAAGGCTCTGCACGAATTGGAGCGCATCAATGGCCGCTACGGATTGATAACCCTGTGTATTGGTGGAGGGCAGGGCATCGCCCTGCTTATCGAGCGATCCAAATCGATTGCTACAAAAACAGTGCTATAAGAACAAAGTTAAAGGAGTGTTTATGCCTTCAGTTACCCCGAAAATTTTACCCTCCGCGGCCTCTGCGACCAATCCCGCCTTGATGATTGGCGACCTGCTGGAGGCTGGCGTGCGAATGGCGTGCGACAATCAGATTGTCTACCGGGATCAGAGCCGCCACAGCTATGAGCGTTTTCGTGAGCGGGTGCACCAACTGGCCCATACGCTGACGTCACAGGGCGTACAAGCTGGTGACGTGGTGGCGGTGCTGGATTGAAATGGTCATCACAACATCTGGCTACACTATGCGACACTGATTTTGTACATAACATACTGATACTTATATAAAATGCTATTTTACGTGTCGCTAAGTGTAGTTTGTGTCGTTGTACATCTCGCCAAAATTGGGGTACATTTGGGGTACAAAACCCGATGGTTATCCTTAAAATTTTGGTGGGGTACGCGAGAGATGGCACAGCTAACAGCGACAGCAATAAAGAATGCAAAGCCGAAAACGAGTGATTATCGTTTGCATGATGGGAATGGGCTTTATCTTCTAGTCAGAAAAACGGGCAAGAAAACGTTTCTGCATCGTGTGAGAAAGCCGAAAGATACATTCCATAAAATCGGTAATTTTCCGGCTGTTTCATTAGCTGACGCACGTGCTTACGTAGCTGATAAGATCAAACGTAAAGATCAAGAAGATTCTGTAATAACAGTAATTGATGATACTTTTGTTGATATCGCTGAAAAATGGTTCAACGAAGCGAAAGAAAGCTGGTCTGAAAATTATACATATCGAATTCGCTTAGTGCTTGATAGAGATATATATCCAAAAATTAAGAATAAAAAGATAGCACGTGTTACCAGCAAAGATGTTTATTTAATAATGAATGAGTTGAATGATCAAGATAAAAGGCATGTAGCAAATAAAGCTAAAAGCGTTATTCACTCCATTTTCAAATATGCGATACGTAATTTACGCTGTGAATCTGATCCTACATTAGCTGTTGATACAGTTAAGACTAAAAAGACACAGCATTCAGTAGCATTAAAGCATCACGAATTAACACGACTTTTTCAAGAATATGAAAACTCAAAAGCAAGAAGAATGACAATTCTTGCTAACAGATTTTTAGCATTATCAATGATGAGAACAATTGAGCTTTGCGAAACCAAATGGAATGATATAGATTTTAAAGAAAAATTGTTAATGATCGGCGGGGATCGAATGAAGAAAGAAATCCCTCATGTTGTACCACTTTCTACACAAGCATTAGATGTGTTAGATGAAATGAGACAGTATTCAAGTAATAGTGAATATGTGTTTCCTAACGCGAAAGATGATAGTAAGCCCATGCGCGCAAAAACTGTATATGCATCACTCACACAACGCCGAAAATGGTTACAAGATTTGAACTTTGGCCCGCACGGATACCGCGCAACTGCAAGTACAATGTTAAATCAAAAAGGGTTTCGTTCTGATATTATTGAAAAGCAATTAGCACATTCAACAAAAGATAAAGTGCGGGGATCATACAATCATGCCGACTATCTTGATGAAAGAAGAGAAATGTTGCAAAAATGGGGAGACTATATTGAAAGTATTTTGAATGAAGTTGTAGAGTGAAACCAGAACAGAAAATGCCCCAATATTGGGGCATTTTCATTTGTAAGTATCCACTATTATAACCATCCACTAATTGACAACGATGCTAGATTACGCAGCTTTTCGACTATTGATGTACTCTATAACATCGTGCTTATTGAAACGCTTCCCAAATTTGAAATTGTAAATCGTTGGAAAATCGGGATCAGTACGAATCATGCGATAGACTGTTGTACGATGCACCGCTAATAATTTTGCTGTTTCTGACACTGATATCAGTTCAATATCTTTATCCATATAAATAACCCCACAGATTAACGCATGTCAAAGAATCGATCTTTAAGCGCAGCTTCATACTTTTGAATCAAAGAAGATAAAGTGATGAAACATTGCGACGTTGATAGAGATTCATGAATATTAGTCAAGTTACCTTGCATATGATTTTTAGTATCAAACTCAATGTTGAGAGCATTTTTTAAAAACGTATCAAAAGAAGCAGCATCATCAAAAGAGAATTTGTCATTATCATGCTTATTCATTTTGAAACGTGTGACACCACATGATTCCATATCAGCAGTAATATCAAACAGTGTCGGTACAACTACTGTCATTCCTAAATTCAAATCATCATTCATATACGTGCAATTTAGTTCATACAAATATTCATCTACTACTTCAGTTACTACAATGTCACCGCTCTTATCTTTATCAAGCGAGCGAGTTGACGTGATAAATTCACCATCGCTATGAGTGAGATTTTGAAATTTAAAGTTCTCAAGTGATAACAGCGGTTCAATGTCTGATGATGTAAAGACAGTATCAGCAACATAATCTTGTGCTGCTTGAATGCCATAATTTTTAAAATTCTCAAATGCACGTCGCACTGTGACGACTTCATTCAACATTATATTCATTCTTGTATCTCCTAAGATTTTTCTGATGTTGATAGTAGTTTTTGTATCACAGTGTCGCTGTGTGATTCGCACACTATAAAGTTGAAAAAATCGAAGTCAATGGTGCTGGATTAAATTAAAATAAGACGCGCCAAGGGTTTGTTAAATAGCTCCATAGTCTGGAGCTTTCAATAATGAATAAGAATATATACAAATTTGAAAAAACTGCTGGTATCGATCAATCACTGACAAAAACTGGAATCGTGATATTCGATAATGATTCTCAAACGATGATCTATCATGAAGTCATCGAAACGAAATTGAATAAACTGGATGCGCTGGACAGCTTCAAGCGTGTTGCAGAGATCGCTAGCAGGATTGAATTTCTATGTGACCTCTACAGCGTCGAATCAGTCAGAATCGAAGGGCTTAGCTATGGATCAGTAGGACAAGCGACACGCACGCTTGCAGGCCTTCATTACGTGATAGTGGATCGTCTGATGCGTGCTAGCATTGATGTAGCTGTAATAGCACCTACGGCGCTCAAGAAAGCCGCTACAGGTACCGGACGGGCGGATAAGCAAATGATGCTTGATGCTGTACGTGAGAATGATCGTGAAAAATTGTCAAAATATGGAAAAACTAAAGGCCGTTTTGATCTTGCTGATGCGTATCATCTTGCGTCTTTGCAATTCTAATATTAATATCAAACATGTGATTGAAATTAATTCAAAATGATAAGGTGAAAAGCATGGCATCAGTACTTAGTAATTACATGGAAAAAGAGAAGCTTTTAAAGCAGCTTCAAGAAGAGCTTCAAGCGCTTGAAAATAACAAGGAACTGAAGCAAGAATTAGAATTTAAAGATCGCCTAACAGCGCTGATGACAGAATATGGCAAAGCATCAAAAGATGTTTGTGAACTGCTTGACCCCAGTTACACGGCGCAGAAGGGCGGGAAGAAAGCTACAAGCGCAGACGATGGACGCAAAAAACGTACCTTGAAAGTGTACAAGAACCCGCATACGCAAGAAATTGTTGAAACGCGGGGCGGAAATCACAAAGTAATTCAAAATTGGAAAGCGGAATTCGGCAGTGAAGAAGTAGCAAGTTGGGTTATTGACGAAAAAGCATAATTATTAAATGAGAATGCCCCTATCAAGGGGCATTTTCCTACTATTGATGGTGTTAAAAACGATTCATTACCCAATTCACATATTTCTTTTCATATTCAGCGCTAAATGGATATCCCGAAATAGGTTCTTTATTATCATAAGAAATTAATGCTGAAATGATGATATCACCTTTAATAATTTGACGAACCAGTACTTCTAGATGCTCCATAAAATTTGATATATCTACTTCAGATTGATTATCAAAGCCATTAATACAACCAATAGTTGACTCATGAATAAATTCGTTTCTGGCTTCTCTCGCTACAGTTAGTATTGATAATAAATCTTCATTTGTATTAAGTGACAGGATAGCGTTATTTAAAATTTTATACTTTAAGGCAATTGTATCTAATACTTCATTGTATTCATCATCGGTTATTGACCATTTGCCCAATACTGAAACTTTAAAATCAGGTAACCGCGCAAGTACCTTTGTCGACGCATCAAAGCGGGTAGCTACTGTCAAAGCACGCCCTAGAACTGCAAATATATCATCTGAATATTCAGATCGCTCAAAGCTGTCATGTACTTGATTCATTGTAGTACTCGTCATGGTTTAAACGGAATTTAATAGTTATTATTAAAATAAAATATCTCCATCACTATTCATTGATGTAATAGAGTAATCTATATTTTCTACTAAGAGTGATGAACTTGAAACTAACATAAGAACAGATTCAACTGTTATATCAACACGATTACCATCATAATCAATTCCTGCTCTATGTACACAGTGATGTCTCATGTCAACGGCTTTTACAAGCCAACCGATATCTCCAAAATCAATATTGAGCACAGTTTTGAACATTGGCTTGACTTTGCGTATTCTATGAAATATCAACTTTTTAAGATGATCGGCAACTTTGCTATTAATACGCTCATGCTGTATGTAAATTTCTTTAAGAGTAAATTGTTCTTTTGAAAATATAGGTTCTGATTCCACTAATTTTCTGATAAGAACATCAGAATTGAGCACTTTCTGCATAAAAGTAGATGCTAAGTACGCTTCAAGTGAAGCAACAGTATGAGCATGGAGCATTACAAGAAGGCTAAAATGAGCATCGCTAGTAGTTTCAACTTTAAGTAAGTCTTTTATATTTCTAATTTGTCTTTTAAAAGTACCGGAAGGAGACTTTTCATTAAGGTAGAATTCATATTCTGATTGATAGTAGTCCTCCATTTCCATAATTTGCTGTCGTTCGTGATAATCATAGTACGCTTGAACAGCCTTATCCCATTCTGGTGAATCTACTTCACCAGCATCCTCACCAATATTTTCTTCAATCCATTCAACCATTTCCTCGTCTTCCCACGCTTGCATCATTGCTTCTTTTGCTCTACCCATAACAGTCACCCATCGTGTTAGTGTAATTAGAAATCATAGCATAGCAGCGAATGAACCGCATGTGGGCTTTTAAAGTAGGAAAAATTGAAATTAGACCGCTGGTTGATGTATCTATTTGAGGCTATAATAATTTGATTATATAGACAGCTTTAGTAGTTACCACATAACTCATATGAGATAAGAAATATGATATACGTATTGCTTCACATATTTGGAACCATTGTAACACTATTCTTTATTTTCTTGATTTCAGGTTTTTTATTCCAAGTGAAATGGGGGTACAAAAGGTTGGATGAAATCTTAGAGTTAGCTGCAATTGAAAAAGGTATTCGCACAGAAGATATGTTTAAGAAAGAGCACAATTCTGAAATGTGTGGTTATTTGTACGAAAAGTACTCATCAGACAGGTTTGTTAATAGACTATCTGACATGTTCAGGCCAATTCTTCTAACCATTGATTATATTGGCTATATTGTTCAGTGTGGTGTAGTCGTTATGATAACTTGGATTGCTTTCACGGATGGCTTAGAAATAGCTAAACTCGCATGGCTAGCCGTACCCATAGCTTTGTTTTTCATAATTATTCACCGTGCAATATTTTGGATGTGTTATTTGTTAACGGGGCGCAGCGCGGGAGAAGCAAAAAGTATGAGAAAATTAGTTTCAGAGCAAATAAGAATAAATTGATTAAATCAACTCAATAGCACTTAGAATTGTTAAGGCTTTAAAAAGTGACTAGCAAGCATTTCAAGTATCATTTTACGATGTCCGTCCCACGTACGATCATCCACTAAATCGGCGACAACGGTGGGCATTTCTGCGTACGTAATCCACAGTTCAAGCGTGTCTTTCGGTGTAAGCCCAATTTTGGCGCGTTGATTCTGTAAGCGAATATCAAACTGAACGTAAAAACTTAAATCTTGCGCTTGACGTAGTGAATATGAGAATCTTTTCAAAAGCCTAGGATTGCTCATACATAGCACACACATCAGAATTGACATTTCAGCATAGCAGAATTTGCACAAATGAAAATGCCCCATACGGGGCATTTCACGTTAAGGAGAGAGATTACAACTAAGCAACAACTGTGCAATCAGTCATTACATAGTTATTTATCATATAAAGAAACAAGATGTTTATTTTCTTCTAAAAACTCTGTCATTGATTTTGAATTCTTTTGACGATTATGAGCTTTAAAAAGTGGTTGGATATTCTGCAAGCTATGGACTTCATTCAAGTCATACACTTGATTATTGATGCATGTATTGATAGAGATAACATGATCAAGTTCCCACACTTCACCATAATTATCAAATGACATATCACCGACGAATTTACTTTTGAGGTGTGCTTTCAGATCGTCTAGTGTGTAGTCAACGTGATGAAATGCGTTGATGATGCTATCAATACCGCTATCAATGTCTAATCGCTCCATAGCGCCAATTTGACGGTACATGGAAAGATATAGCTTATTAGTTAGCTTGTGGTCGATATTATGAAAATAGCGCTTCATATAGCCTTTATTTTTATTGCGATATTCAGCGTTCTTGATTTTGCGACAAGCTACACAGCGATTTGAATTGATATAGCGCTGGTAGGTGCTACAAGTAGAGCAAGCGTTGGTATGCGTGAAAATACGGGTATTATTTTTAGTTGTAATAGACATGTGAGATTCTCCATTTTCTCTCACATGTATTTATCTAACGTGGTAAAAAGTACTCAAATTCAAGCATTTTTTAAACAAAGAAAGTCAATTTTAAAAACTACAAAATTTTAAAACAATGTAAGCTGTGTCGCGATGGTCATGATTAAAGTCAACGCAATGATTCCTATTTCATCCAAGAGCAGTAATACAGGCACTACATTAATGTAATGCCTATTGAATTGGATAAAATGTAGTGAATGAGATACTCAGGGCTTGTCCTTATTATTGTAAGGGTGTAGTAATTTTGTAATATCATTATCAATTTTTGATGAAAGCCGAATCTCAGTTTCTACGTATTCTTCTTTTGGAATGCGGCCATAATTCCTGTTGGGATTAGCAATCCCAAGACATGCTTCATAATACATTTCTATATCTTGAGCGAGAGCAGATGAAAAATAGAATTTGGCATTTTTCGACGGGTAGTAAAATTTCGATACCTCTCCAAGCTCGGCAAACTCTGCTTTAATAATCATATGCATTTTCAGCTCAAAGAATGCATCATAGACTTCCTTTCTATAGCTGAGTAGGCTTATCTTATTTGCTTTCTTGGCCTCATTCAAAGACCAACGCGCATATAATGCTGATAGTCCTGCCAAAATCAGAGCCCCAAGTGCGATGGCATCTGATAAACCCAATTTAATCTCAAGTATGCATTCCATAGTTTTTTGGCCTAGAAGTTAAATGATATGCAGGTAGGTTGTTCAAATCATCGTTATTATGACACCATACCTGCAATGCTTTAAAAATAATTTAGACGTTATGATACTCTTTTATAGAAAAATGTTCACGGTGTCTACTAAGATAAGGATGAAGAAAGTCCTGCCTAGGCAGGACTTTCTCTTAATTATTAACTCAATCATTTACACGAAAACTGATATAAAGAATAATAAGGTGCTCTGATGGGGGCTGTCAAATTCTATTTATTTGATGGGTAAGTGTCGGGGAACTTAGATTTATAGTTGTTAACGTACTCAGTCAATTCATTAGAGCTTATATCGTTCGTAATAAAGTAATCTAAGATAGCCTGAATGATGATTGATTGCGTTACATCCATATCTTCAGCAATTTCATCAACAAATTCGCATTGAGTCATTTCTAATTTAACACGCCTCGTCATACGCTGTTTCATGATTGTCATTGTTGTAATTCTCCATATTACTTATAATTTTTCAAAAAATGGTATATCTCATAATATTCAGGTACTGGATACTGTTTGTAGTTATCACAAAAATTCTTACGTGCATCTTCGCGAAACTTTCGAACACCGCTTTCATACGATTTGATCACGCGACGCATTGATTTACCCTCTGCTGTGCGGTAAAGCGGTAGCCTGTATTGGGCATGATCTTCAAGGGCGGGCACGTCATGTTTAATAATTTCAGCGTTAGGGTACAATTCAGCAAGAAAATCAGCAGTACTCTTATCGATGACACAAATATGAACATTGTCTGTAGCATCGGGATCGCGAATGCTTGTACGTGCGATAAACTGGTATGCAGCTAGCAAATTACGATCAGCGTTTGCATATGCTTCATCAATACCAAATTTTTCAAGAATATCTTTCTCTGCGTTGTCTACGTTTCGTGAAGTAGTGTAGAGAGCATAATTGATATGTGAGTACTTGTTCACGCCCGCTGTGGCTGTCACAAGAACGCCCTGGCCGTCTAGTTCATGTTGATCAGGTAAAGCGTGATAGTGTGTATATACGCGCTTCTCACGTGCTGCAACGTTGTTGTTAACGATGAATTTGTTGTCTTTGATGACGTTTTTCATGAAGTAGGAAACCATCAAATCTTCATTATCCATGTTCGCATTTTCTGAACGAATGAGAGATTTGAAATTAATAGAATTTCTGCGATTCGTTAAGTAATGAATCTTTAAACGACTACCATTTGTATGTTTTTCTGTCTCACGATCCGAGAATTTCTTATACTTGATCGTGAACCCTGAAATTTCAAGATATTTCCTAAGTTCAGACATGTCGAACAGTGCAGAGAGAATAGTAACTGACGTGAATTTTTGTAGTACTTCTTTATTAATCACTGACAGTGTGTATACTCGCGCACCATCAACATCGCCTTTATTAACAACATCTTGTGCACGTTTATAGCTATCTTTAGTGATGAACGTGGTGAAGGAAGTGGATTTAGTGATATCAATGAATTCTATTTTACTATCGTTGATGAAATCATCTTGAAGTGTTTTAACATTGAGTTTATGAATAACATGTTCATATGACTTCTTCAATCGCATTTCATATAGGTCATTGTTTGTAAGAGTGAAGTCGAACCATTTTAAAAATCCTGGCGCTGTGAATTCAGTGAGATCACATTTGGTATTGCTATTAAGCTGAATATTTTCATCAATTAGCAAATGAAAGCCACGAAATGAAGTGAATCCATCAAGTAGTGCTAGTTTAAATGAGGCGTGGGTGGTGATAATAGTAGCGCTTTGAGCTGTCTTAACAGATGCAAACGATTGCTTCAGTAGTGAGACTGTCGACTGCTGTGCATTAGTTTTCTCAGATGTGACGATCTTAGTAACTGTTTGAATGGATTCATTTGATGCATAGTTGTCTATATCGCGCTTATATTCATTAGCTAGAACTAGCGATGGTACAACAATGAGTGTCTTTTGTTGTTTATTGATGCAGTGTCGAATAGCTGCGTAGCTCTTACCGCTACCAGTGATTGATTTATCTGCATAGATTGTTGTTAGCTTACGTGACATATGACTATCTCCGATGTGGTTTTATAATGTCTGCATGTATTTATCTCCAACTAAAAATAGGGGCTAATTCATGACATTTTTATCACTTTTCGCAATTTCTATACTAATAGCGATATAAGTGACGAATATGTATGAATGACTATATAAATGTAATACTGAATGCTTCGACGTGGGCTATAGTCTCATGCTTTTCTAACATGTCAATAGTCTATCGATTGTTTATTTTCAAATCGGATTGGTATTGTCTAAACACTACTTTTAATGCGTCTGATAGGAAACTGGTAGGTACGTAGTGCCACACGGTTAGAAGGCTTTAAAACGTAAGATTTGATTGATATACAGTGATAGTGCCCAGTCGGTGTTTCACGTAAGGTGTCTTGTTACCACTTAATGAACGCAAATTTAATACTAATGATTGTAAGCAATGACTAATTAGAGAATAGTATTAAATGGGTGCAACGTCGGGCACTATATTAATTATTATAAAATATTTGAATTCATAAGTGGGTGATTTACTTATATAGAAGAGATGCACCCGTTTAATGAAAAAATGTCTTATAAATCAATGGATTGGTTTCATTGAGTGGTGTGTATTTGTACCCGTTTTTAAATTCATGAGTACATTGTAAATTTTCTGGACTGAAATGAAGTGAAATAAGTGGGCGCAAACAAAGGGCACTATGTTAATTATTATAAAATATTTGAATTCATAAGTGGTCTCTTTACCTATATAGAAGAGATGCACCCGTTTAATTGAACAAACCCAGTAATGACGGGGCTTTCAGAGCTATTGAGGTGTTAAATTATGTACCAAAGAAGTAATTTGTGGTTCATTATGTTGCTATTCAACTCATTGCACTACGCTTCGCTGCGTTACATGTCGTTGTCTAGTGAATGTGCGTTACTCATGAGCGACTAACCGACTTCGCTCGTCGTAACACAAATTCAATTCTTTTATAGCTGTATGTGATGTATAACACCAAACGAACTGATATCTAATAGCTACTACAAAATAAACTATAAAGAGATTGAATTTGTGTTACGAATAGCGATGTGGGTGTATCGCTGATGAGAAACACGAATTCACTGAATAACGAATGAACGCAGCGGAGCGTAGTGATATGAGTTAGACAGCAATATTATCCATGACCAAATTCATATCAACCAAAACAAAGGAAATAAACGGATTATAGGTAAATTGGTACACATGTACTGGTAATGACATCAAACAGCTCAGATCGCTTCAAATACGTCTTAAATTCGATAGCTACATCAAACACTGAACTATTAAACCCTAGGCCTGCCGTTCCACATAAAAAAACACATTCAATCATATGAAGCGATTTAAAGCACATCACAGCTAAGCAATGGGTACATGCCAATAAATCAATAGAACAGCTTATATAGCTTAGAATACGTCATAAAATCGATATCTAATGGTAGTTGTATAGTGCCCGCCAATGGTACCACTTATATGAGCTACATTTCATAAATAACGGTGTATAACGCATTTCATATAATAATAAAAATAAGAAGAAAAAGAATGATTTTAGAAGCGCTCGCAGTTATTGGTGTATCACAAAGTTACGCCATAGCAGCACTCATCGCGGCATCGGTACGTATATTAATATTGAGCAAACAACCACCACCACCACGCCCCACACACTTTGAAATTTTAAGACAAGCACTTATCACGTTTATATTCGTAGCGGCAGCAGAACCACTTGCTATTTTGTTCTCTATTCATGAGTCGTACGCGACAATATTGGGCATCGCAGTTGCTTTACATGGCACAGATCGGGTTGCTACATACGTTAAAGATATGATCAAGCTATTACTACCGGAAAAGATAAAGAAAGCAGTTGATACAGTTGAAGAAGATATGAAACTGAAAGAAGCAGAAAGAACAAATGCTGACCAAATAAATAAAATCAAAGAGCAACAATCAATTGATATAAATGAAGAAAACAAATAATTAAAATGATAAAGGATCACGTATGGATGACAACACAGCAAACAAACTAATTGAAGCTTTAATAGATCAAACACGAGCTATTGACGAATTAGTCAGAATCATTGATCAACAGAATATAGCGCTACACAACACAGACGAAAACAAAGAAGAAGCACAAGGTAAGACAATCAAACTAATGAACGGACAAGTCATTAATATAGACCGCTAATGAATTTCAATAAATATCACTGTAGGTAAGATCACGGTGATATTCAATGTACGATCAAATAAAAACAATAAGAAAGCTAGACGAAGCTGGAATAGAATTTATTAAAAAGCATGAAGGGTATAGAAGCAAAGCATATAAGGATTCGGCGGAAATTTGGACAATTGGGTATGGATCAATTCGTTTAAATGGTAGAGCAGTAAAGCATGATGATGTAGTAACTGAAGCACAAGCAATGAATCAGATGATATTAGATTTAGAAACATTTGAACATGCCGTGAATGAACATGTAACAGTTTATCTATCACAACGACAGTACAGCGCGTTGGTGTCGTTCACATATAACGTTGGTCATAATGCATTTCGTAATAGCACATTGTTAAAGAAGCTCAATCAATCCGATTATAGTGCAGTAGCTAGTGAACTAATGAAGTGGGTTAATGCTGGTGGTCATGTGGTTCAAGGATTAGTGAATAGACGAAAAGATGAAAGCGATTTGTTTTTATCTGATGTGATACCAAATGAATAAGAACAACAGTAAAAGAATGACAAGCAGTACAGCACGTGAACGCTACCATCATTTATATAACACGACTAGATGGCGAAAGCTAAGACTACAGCAGTTGAATAAAGAACCACTTTGCAAGTTCTGTATTGTGTTCGAAGATAGGTATGTAGAAGCGAATATTGTCGATCATATAGAACCACACAATGGGGATTTGGAACTGATGTATGACAATAACAATTTGCAATCACTGTGCAAGTTTCATCATGACAGTTACAAGCAACGTCTTGAAAGAAGAAACGTTGCAGCAATTGGCTGTGATGAAGACGGTAACCCGCATGATCCATGTCACCACTACAACAAATGACGATATAACAATGATTATCAATAAGTTGCACGAAAATCTAGAAAAAGGTGGGGGGATGGTACCCTGGTGTAGCCAACGTCGCCGAAAAACCCCGTTGCCCCATTCGTGTAGACAAAAGCGAAATTGAAATGTTTTTTGGCACCCTTGGGCATTGATTTACAACAATAATAAGAAAAGAGAAGAAAGCTATGGCAGGACGTAGACCCAAGCCAACAGACGTTAAACGCGCTGCTGGGAACCCTGGCGGTAGGGCTTTAAACGAGAACGAAGTTGAAAGCCCATCAATTCAAAATTTTGAACCACCAATTCACTTATCTGAACGTGCTAAAGAAGCGTGGTTGCGTATCGTCGAACATTACTCACACACAAAAGTAGTTCAAATAACAGATGAAATAGCACTTGAATCTTTGTGTGAAGTCTACGCAGACATTAGAGAATTACGCGAAGAAATCGCGGTGAACGGTAGGACATTCATAAGCACAGATCGGACAGGTTCAACACTTATTAAAAGAAATCCTGCTGTAGCTGAATTATCTGACGCAGATAAACGGCTCAGATCATGGCTTGTAGAATTTGGTTTAACACCGTCATCACGTTCAAAATTTTCAACTGATGGAAGCAACAAGGGAGATGAAGACCCGTTAGACGAGTTCTTATAAAAATAATAATGAATAAAAAACAAATAACAAAAATTGAAAATATTCTGAAAGCGTTGGAAACAAATAATCATCGAACACATGCTTACGCTTTATCAGTCGTAAAGAAAGAAATCATAGCAGGGCCGGACATACGTAATGCTTGTAAACGGCATCTTGACGACTTGTTGAACGCTGATGAACGCGGTTTCTATTTTGATGAGAATGCAGCTAATCGAGTATTCAGATTCTTTGAAACTGTCTTAAAGCTAAATGGTGGTGAGTTCGAAAACCAACCATTCAAATTATTAGATTGGCAATGCTTCATACTAGGTAACTTATTTGGTTGGTTACGCACAAACAACGATAAGAGACGTTTTAAAAAAGCATATGTAGAAACAGGCAAAGGCAGCGGTAAAAGCCCATTAAGTGCTGGTATCGGCTTGTACGGCATGATTGCAGATCGTGAAGGTTCAGCAGAAATTTACGCCGCAGCATCGAAGAAAGATCAAGCACAAATTTTGTTTCGCGATGCGGTAAAGATGGTTCAACAGTCACCCTCATTAAGTTCAAAAATTCATCTTTCAGGCAAGAATCCTGTATGGAATATGTCATTTAATGGCGGATTCTTTAAGCCCATTTCATCAGAAGGTGGGCAATCAGGGCCAAGACCACACATCGCGTTGATCGATGAGTTACATGAACACAAAAGTTCTGATCTTATCGAAATGATGATAGCGGGAACCAAAGGACGCGAACAGCCTTTAATTTTCATGATCACTAACAGCGGTCACGATAGATCATCAGTTTGTTATGAGTACCATGAACATTGTAAAAAGATTGCTGCACAAGTCGTAAATGATGACACGTTTTTCACTTATATTTGTTCGTTAGACAAAGGTGATGATCCTTTTAAAGACGAAAGCTGCTGGCAAAAAGCAAATCCATCACTTGGTCATACAATAAAATATGACTACTTAAAAGAACAAGTTGATAGCGCTCGCGGTATGCCGTCCAAAGAGTCAATCGTAAGACGCCTGAATTTTTGTCAGTGGGTTGATGCTATAGACCCTTGGATAACGTCGGACGTATTCGAGAAAGTCTGGGATGATTTTGATTATGATGAATTGAAAGGGCTTGAATGTTATGGCGGATTAGATTTATCAGGTACTAAAGATTTAACAGCACTAGCTTTATATTTTCCAGAAATCCAGAAAGTCATTATTGAATATTGGACACCAGGAGATACGATTCAAGAGCGCGGAAGGCGGGATCACGTTCCTTATGATGCGTGGGTTAAGCAAGGTTTCATGCACGCGCCAAGCGGGCAATCAGTCGATTATAGGGACATTGCAATACGTCTTACAGAGTTACAACAGCTATTCAACATTAATTCTATCGCGTTTGATCCATATAGAATTTCTCATCTTAAACCATGCCTTGATGAATTTGGTGTGGATATTGAATTAATTAGCCACGGCCAAGGGTACGGCAAGTCACAGAATGGCTTATGGATGCCTCATAGCATCGATTTAATTGAAAAAGAAATACTTGATCAAACAATAACATTTCAAAAGAATCCTGCTACCCGCTGGTGTGTGAGTGGGGCAGTAATAGAAGCAGACAGACAAGACAACAGAATATTCAATAAGAACAAAGCAACACACAGAATTGATGGAATTGTTGCCGCCGCGATGGCAAGGGGATGTGCAGAAATTAGACATAAAAGTAAGAAAGCCAACGGCAACTATTTCTTCATGTAAATACTTTAGTCAAAAATGCATAAATATAGGGGTAAGTTATAGCAAAAGCATAAATAGAGTTATGCAAGAGAATAATAATAACAATGACAAATAAAGCATATTCAATTCTAACTGTAAACAAGCAGTATATAGATAGTGAAACTGATGAACGAGTAATAACGGGTATAGCAACAACTCCTGCCGCTGATCGCGTTAATGATGTAATAGTCCCCCAAGGTGTAACTTTTAATAACCCTTTACCGCTGTTATGGCAACACGATCATTCAAAACCGGTTGGCACTGTTTACTTTGAAGAACCAACTGAACAAGGTATCAAATTTGTTGCACGTATAGCGAATATTGAAGATGAAGGTACTTTAAAAGATCGCTGCAATGAAGCGTGGCAGAGTGTTAAAGCGGGATTAGTTCGCGGTGTAAGTATCGGATATAGAGCTATCGGGGCTGTAGAACACATTGCTAATGGTGGGATTCTTTATAAATCAACTGAAGTATTTGAACTATCACTGGTCACCATACCTTGTAACTCCGATGCCACGATTGAATTAATTAAATCTTTAGATGTTAGCGCGTCAGCTACAGATAAAGAAGCAGTAGAACAAGAATTGATAAATAAAGATGTAGAAGAACAAACATTGGAAGCGCGTCAGCTTCAAGATGAAAAGAATAAATATAAGAAAGTTTATTATAAAAATAATAAAAATAAGGATAATAATAAAATGAAATTTGCTGAACAGATTAAAAATATTAAAGCTGCACGCGCTGACAAAATTAAAAGCATGGAAGCATTGGTAACCAGTGAAGATGCGACACTAGATGAAGCACAAACCGCGCAGTATGAGACTTTAGAAACTGAAGTTAAATCACTTGATGCACAGCTTAAGCGAATTACTGATCTAGAGAAAATGAGCGCTAGTGAAGCAACTGAAGTTGTTGAAACTTCTAACTCTTATACCCCTCAGTCATTCAACATCAAGACCCAAAAAGAAGCACCTAAAGGAGTAGGTTTTGCGCGCATCGCTGGCGTAATGGCCGCTACAAAAGGCAACTCTATGCAAGCTGCTGAGATTGCTAAGCGCTTTTCTAATACTCCTGCTGTAGCTGAGTACTTTAAAGCTAAAGCTGTTGGTATGACAGACGATGAAATCTGGGGTGGCCCGCTAGCTAATGATACTTATTTGAAAGATGAATTCATGGAAATGCTTCGCCCAGCAACAGTGTTTGGTAAGATTCAAGGTTTCCGCAACGTTCCTTTTAACACAAAAATTACTACTCAAACTGGCGGCACTAGTGCGAACTGGGTGGGAGAAGGTCAAATTAAACCCAAGACCGGTATGGAGCTTGGTTCTGTTTCGTTAAGCTTCGCTAAAATAGCTGCTATCGTTCCCATTTCTGACGAGTTAGCCCGTTTCTCAAGCCCTAGCGCTGAACTATTAGTTCGTGATGACTTAGTAAAAGCTATTGCTGCACGCATTGATGATACTCTTTTTGATGCAGATCAGGCAGAAACTAAAGATGTACCGGCATCACTTTTAAATGATGTTTTTGCAATTACGCTTGATTCAAGTAAAAGCTTTGTTGATGCAGTTGATGAAGCAGCTAGCACTATCATTTCTGAATTTTCAGTTTATGGCGGCTTTGAAGGTGCTTACTTTGTTATGTCTGAAGCAGTTGCTATTAACCTTGGAATGATGAAGGATGCTATGGGCCGCCCGATTTACGAGGGAATGCAAGGTCTAATTAATAACCAGCGTACTCTATTTGGTCTGCCAGTCGTAACTAGTAATTCTCAAACAATTAGTAATAAAGTTGTTCTAATGCGTCCTAGTGAAATTCTAGTAGCTGACGATGGTGGTGTTGATTTAAGCGTTAATGATTCTGCATCTTATACCGACACAAATGGTAATTTAGTAAGTGCATGGGAAAATAACTTAGTTCTTATTCGTGCTGAACGTTATATTCGTTGGAAGAAAGCACGTATCACAGCAGCAGCTTATATTGATCTTAGTACATATACCCCAACTGCACCATAATAATAAAAACAGTAAGAAGTAATATTTGCCCAGCCATTTGGTTGGGCATTTTTATGCCTGTAATTTGAAGATAAATAATCAAAAGTCATAAATAAGAATAATACAGGAACAATGATTATGAAATTTAAATTACTTAAAGATGCGCCGTTCATTGGTAAGAAGGGTGATGTGGTAGAAATCAAAGAAAGCAATCATATAGCTATTTTGAAATTCAATAAGTACATCAATGAAGAGTATGTAGAAACCAAACTAAAAGCAAAACGGGTATCGAAGAAAGTAAAACTGTCAGATAGCGATTCAGAATAATAATAACAATAATGGAATTATAATAAATGTTTAACAAAATAAAGAAAATGTTTGCGTCTGATGTGACTAGTACAAGTGTCTCAACTAATCAAAGTATGTTTGATCGAGTCATTGACACACAAACATCATCGACTATCACACACGATGAAATTGTCTTATCTGATGTGTTGTTCTCATGCTTAACGATGATCACTAACGACATATCAAAGCTACCGCTTAATTTGATCACATCAGATAGCAACAATATTCAATCAGTAGTCAATGCTGGTAATGAATATAACAAAGTACTAAACAAGCCAAATGAATTCCAGAATATTCAGCAATTCTTAGCTAGTTGGGTAATGTCTAAGCTGAAGACCGGTAATACATACGTGCTTAAAAATTACGTGGGTAACACTGTTAAGTCTTTATACGTGCTAGATGCAGATCGGGTAACAGTAGCTATAACCCCCAGTGGTGAAATTTTCTACAAATATCGTGTAGATACATCGCGAAATCTTGTCGATTTGGGATCAATTGTTGAGACGACTGAAGAGAAGAGCACTGTAATAATTCCTAGCCGTTTCATCATACATGATCGCTTTAACACTCTAAATCATCCGCTGTTAGGTGTTAGTCCAATCGCTGCATGCATGCTGGCATCTACTCAGAACGTAAGAATTCAAAAGTTTGCTGACACTTTCTTTAAGAACAATGCGCGTCCTGGCGGAATTTTAGTAGTGCCAAACTTAGACGAAGAGACAGCAAAGAAAGTTTCCAATGACTGGCGTACAAAATTTAGTAATGGCGGTAGCGGTCAAGTTGCCGTGTTCGGTGATGACGTTAAGTACACAGATTTATCAAATTCGGGTATGTCAGCACTTGATGCGCAGCTTGTAGAGCAATTCAAAATGTCGGCTACTTCTATATGTCGAACGTTTCATATTGCTCCTTTTCTTGTTGGGGTGGGTGACTATCCGACTGTTAATAATATTGAACTGTTATCACAAGCTTATTACTCCCAAACATTGCAAACGCTGCTTGAATCCATTGAATTGTGTCTATCCGAAGGGCTGGGTATTGGCAGGAATTCAAATACAAATTTAGCTGTTTCATTCGATCTAGATGCACTGTTGAGGATGGACACAGAAACGAAGATCAATACGTTAACTACAGCAGTAGGTAGCGGAATTGTTGCACCAAATGAAGCCAGAGCGAAGCTTAATTATAAGCCAGTTGACGGCGGTGATACACCTTACCTTCAGCAGCAGAACTATTCGTTAAGTGCGCTAAATAAGAGAGATGCCCAAGAAGATGCATTCACTACTAAGACAGCTACTAACACAGTTAATAAGAATTTTAATGATGACGAAGATGTAACCGATTATATGCTTTCGTTTTTAAGAGAATAACAACAATGAAATTTGATGTAGAAAAATTGATGAGCGGTATTCGCGCATACATACAGTTAAGAAATGACGAGGAAAAGAAAGAGCTATATAAAACATTAGCTGAACAAGCGGACGTTATTCAATCACTGCGCAGCACTGTTAAAGATTTGAGTTCAAAAATTGAAGTTTTGGAAACTAATGAGACAACGTATGAAATAGATGAAGCGGTATTATCTGGTTTGATTGATGCCCGTATCGATGAAAAGTCTGAAGCACTCAAGACAACTGTTTCAATTGAATATGATGATGAAAGAACTTTCACAGTCACCGTTGATGATTTAGTTAAGACGTTTGAAGTACCAGCGCAGATTTATAAAGGTATTCATGAAGAGGGTGGTGAATATAGCAAGGGAGATACTGTTACATCACAAGGCGCAATTTGGCATTGCAAGCAATTAACTGATGAGAAACCAGGGGATTCAGAGCATTGGCAGTTAGCGGTTAAGAGCGGGAGAAAATAATAATAATGGAATACATCACTTTAGAGATGCTAAAGCATCACTTGTATATTGACCACGATCTAGACGATTTTCTATTGACAATGATGGCATCAACGGCTGAAGACGTGATTATTAATTATATCACTAAGTCACCCTATCTTGATGAAGAACAGACAATTGTAAGAACTCCTGTAATAGCAGCAATAGCTATCTATGTCGGCATTTTATATAGAAATCGCGATAGTGATAATTTCGGTCGACTTTCAGAACGTCAATTACCGCAATCAATTACGTCACTATTAGCAGGGCTACGGAGTCCAACTATCGTATGAGTAATAAGCAAAACGCAGCTAAGTATAGGCATGTAATTACTATTCAAAAGAAAGAAACTGTTAGGAATCCTAGAACTGGCGAGGTATCACATACATATGTTGATTACCTACCTAATATTAGAGCTAATGTTCATTTTCTAAGCGCTAGTGAACGTATGGAAGCATCATCAGTTCAATCAAAAGTTACCGCTAGAATAGAGATTCGTTATAGAGAAGATGATATTAATGCATCGATGCGCATAGTCTACAAGAACAAGAATTATGAAATTCATGGTGTGATTCCTGACAACGAATCGGGTATGCAGTGGATCACATTTATAGTAAGTGAAATAAGCAATTAAGAATGTCTACTAATAACAATAATCTAAACAATCTTATCGGTTCTCGTGACGTTTTGAAGCGTATGAATGAGCTTAAAGAAACACAGATCATTTCAGTTATGCGCAGCGCTGGACGTAAAGCTATGCAATCGGTGCTTGATGATGCGAAACGTAATGCATCACAGATCGATGATACAGAGTCACCGCTGTCTATCGCTGACAACGTAGTCATGAAAACGAGCTACAAGCGCGCCACAGGCGATTTAACTATCAAGGTTGGCATCCAAGGCGGCGCAAGATACCGTCGTGGTGATAAAGACAAAGGCTTAGTAACGTATTGGCGATATGTCGAATTTGGTACAGAACATTCAGCAGCACATCCATTTCTTAGACCAGCCATGGATTCAAATCAAGCACAGATATTTTCCACATTTCTAGCTGAAGTGGGCGCAGGTATCAATAGACGTTTAAAGTAGCGGCTAAATAATAATAACAATAAGAGACGAACATGATTACCGATTTTTACTACATATGCGCTCAATCTGAAGACGTGAAAGCACTACTAAATGATGCTGCTAATGAGCTAAAAATATTTCCTATCTTGGCACCAGCAGGAACCAGCTATCCGTACATGTCATATCAAACAATATCAGTAAATACATATTCAAATTTGAACAATAATGACAGTGCTGATTCAGTGCGTATACAAGTCAACGTATATAGTAAGTCATATCAGGATGCTTTAGATATATTCAAAGCTATCAGGCAAGAATTCAAACGTATAGCACGTATTCAATTTAATTATGAAGACTACGAAAATGATTCGTTAGTGTACGATTATTGCTTTGATTTAACGTTCATTCAAGAAATTTAGATAAATAGTATTAGCTATTAATATACACAATATTGGTAGTGATTCGGATTACTATAATAATAAAAAACAATAATAATAAAGGAATAAAGAAAGATGGCAGATTTTTTAAGAACACAAGGTACGTCATTGTACTTTGCGTATAATGATCAAGTACACGAAGTCGAGTGTAGTTCAATTAGCGGCATTGGTGGTTCACGTAACACTTCAACTATTCAGACACTTCAAGCGGAATCAGCAACCATAATTGCAGGCGCACAACAGCCTGGATCGCCCAGCTTCGCGGTTTATATCAATAACTCTGAAACTCAAAAGGTGTTGCAAGAACTTTACCAGAACGCCGCAAGTGTTAAATGGGCTGTTGGTCTATCGGATTCTGATGTAGAAGCTACTTTTGCTACTGAATTAACACTACCAGCGACACGTAGTTGGTTAAGCTTTGAAGGTTTCATTACAGACTTTCCGTTCGAGTTTGCGGTTGATAGCGTTGTTGAATGTTCTATCACAATTCAGATGGCGGGTAAGTACGAATACGTGCCTGCAACTAACTGATTAACATTTAGAATGTTTGTTACCTATTCAGGTTGCGGTTTTAGAATAACCTCCTTCCCGGAGGTTATTTATTTGTGTTAATGTAATTTAGATGTATAGTGTGAGTTGGTTAAGTTGTTTTCGATAAAAAGATCAAATCAACATGAGAGGAAAGCTCTATGCTAAGCGTGTATAAAGATGAAATTAATATTCTTTCTAAAAAGCGAGTTAATCAAGTATTACAGAATGAAACACTTCTTAAAATACAAGATAAACTCCCTGAATCAGAAAATGATCGTTATAAGATTTTGAAGAAAGCTATAGCAGAGCTTCTTTCTAATATTAGAGATAAGAATTATGATGCTTCATTCGGTATGCTTAGATTTGCATTCTACACAAATCTAAAAGACCCCATTTCAGAGGCTCGGAAACAGGGTGTATTCAGAGCTTCAAAATTCAATTTCCACACTAGGTTAATTATAGAGTTGATTGATGAATTAGAAGCTGGCAATGTTCTTTACAGTAAAGATTATAATTATATTAATTCTATCAAAAACCTACTAAAAATCGCACCAGATGTTTTAGATTTGAAAAAGAAAATATTAACTGCGGCACATTCTAGGCGTAATTTCCTTAAAACTATTCTTGCTATTGCCGAGACTAAATTTAATGACTTACTAACTGATGACGACGTTCTGTCAGACAAAGATACTATCGATAGACTCTTTCATCGAAATAAAGAAAGTATACTCACTTCTGCCTCTTATATTGTCCAAATCTATAAAGAAAATTTACCGGCTTTAACTATAAGTGATTTCAATCATATTGATGAAAGTATAGACCATGATTATTATTATAAACTTTTCCAAATGGCATTTGCTATAAATGTCTATATTGAAACGGAAGTAATAGTTGATTTCTATGGTTACTGTGTTAGTGAGTCTGAAAAATCTAGTAACTTTACAATATTCAATGAAGAATTCGAAACTGCTAAGTCCTATGGCTATCTTAAAGCGTATCTAAGAAGACAATCACAACCAAATATTTATTTTAAAAGTGCCACAGCGGAAAGCTATGCAGAAATGCTGGATGAGATATGGCGCAAAGATAATGAACAGGATGAAAGTCTCTTGTTTTTTATTAAAGACATTCCTGTTGAAAGAATAGTCTTAAAATTTTTAGATTTTGAATATGGTCACAAAATTAACTTCTTTAGTCACAATTTTGTATTCAAAGAAGAACAAATGCTTTTAATGTCTTTAATGGATGATAATTATAATCAAGATGCAGTTTACACAAAAATTTATCGAGATTTTTCTTGTATAGATATTTTTAAGTTGCAACGTGTATTTGTTTTTATGGCTTTTGGTTACAGGAAAGCTTATGAAAGGCTAAAGGATGACGGTCACCCTAATATTGATATTATAAGAAAACGTTCAGTTCTTCCGGTTTTTGGTAAGGAGGAACTGGTTAGGCTTTTCAAAAATACTACGGGTAAGTCACTTTCTGATTGTGAAGGTTTAATTGAAAAACTGACTAATCGTGAAATCTTCGATGACAAAGTTATTGATCTTCAATATAAGCCCATTATAGCTATAGAACAACGATATCTTGTTATGCCAACACTGTTCGCATATTCAGATATCATTCGTTCATTAGCAATTAGCGAGAATGTTCACTTATCAGTTTCAGAGAAACATGATTTTATGGTTAAAGAATTGTCTAATGCATTTTCTAACCGAGGTTTTACAGTGCAGCATGACTTTAAGTTTGGGGCTATTGAAATCGATATTGCAGCAGTTTACGGTGAGAATTTATTTCTATTTGAATGTAAAAATCCTTATCATCCAGTAAACGATTTTGAATTACGCAATACATATGCACATCTAGTAAAAGGTTTTACACAGATTAAGAAATTTCAGGAACGTTTTGAGGATAGGCAATCCCTTGATCAATTTTTGAGAAATATGAACATTGAACCGGATTCAATTAAAAACATCCATTATGGTATTATTAATGCCAATCGCGCATTAGCTAGTTTGTCCAAAAATGGAATCAAAGTTTTTCACGCAAATGAATTACTTAATTTTTTGAATACAGGTAGAATAACTGTAGATAATAAATTTTATCATGTTTGGAAGGATGAGCAGTTTCATGTTGATGACCTTGTTTCATACATGAGTGGAGAAGTAATTACTGATGACATACTCCGCTTCAAAGAACCGATGCCATTTTCAGTTTCTTACAGAAATTCAACCATGACTTTTACACCCTATCAATTTGTTCTTAACGACATGCTAGATTTCCAAAAGAAGAAGTATAGATATATCGAGCCTGCTGATTCCTCACTTTGATATGTTGATTTATTGGTAATTCCGTATGTGCCTACCAGTACATATACACATATGCCCCTTAATTGGGGCATTTTTATTTTGGATTTTAGAAAGGAGATAAATACGTATGAATTAGAAAGCATTATATATAACGGAGATAACAATAATAATGAATTTGTCCACACTTTTCAATAACAAAGATAATTATGTAAAAACATCAGTAGAAATGCGCGGTGAAGAATTTGAGCTATTCGTGAAACGAAAGCTAACAGTTTCAGATAATGAATATGTCACAGATAACGTACCATCAAACACGGAATCAAACGACTCAAAATACATTATAGCTATGCTAGTACACATGATTCATCGTTCAGTCAAAGTTAAAGATGAAGACAATAACTTAGTAGAAATTGATATTGATGTGATTCGTGAGACATTCACGATTGAAGAACTAGCCGCAATCGTTGATAAAGTAAATGAAGTTCAAGGTAACAAGTTGCTAACGACTGATGAACACAAAGAAGAAGTCGAGAAAGATATCAAAAAAAAGTAAATGAAGAACTGATTTGGCATGAATTAGTAATGAATGGCATAGGCGGTAATACTATTGAAGAAGCAAAATCGAACATGACCATGAACGAATTCCAGCAATGGTGTGTTTATCGTAATACTTATGGCCCTATTGACGGCACTTCAAAGCTTTGTGAATACATCAAGCATTTAACGTTTGTGACTATCAAAATAGCCGGTGATAAGAAAATAGGAATTGAAGATTTAGAGCTGTTCAATCAGAAAGATGAATCTGAAAAAGAGGTAGCTACTACAGCAGATATTGTAAATTTCTTTAAAAATCTATAATTGAACCGATAACAAGAAAAGCAATACACGCGCAATGCGTGAATACCATTTTTATTTAAGCCCCTTAATTGGGGCTTTTTATTATCTGAATCTTATAAATACGAAAGAAATAATAATAATAAAAATGGAATTCACTTAATGTCAATGAAAAGCTTAGGCTCTTTAACAGTTGATTTAGTTGCAAATGACAGTCAATGGACAGCGGGCATGTCTAGAGCTGAACGTTCAACTAAGCGATTTGAAGAACAAACGAAGAGACAAAATAAAGAATTAGAACGTGTTGTATCAAAGATTGATCCAGTCGTCGGGAAACTTAAAGAACTTGAAAGACAACAACAGGTTCTTAATCGTGCCCTGAAGTCGGGGAACATAGATCAAAAACAATACGACTCGCTAACGCGCAAATTAGAACAACAAAGACGATCAGTTCAAGGGCTTGGGGGTGATTACGACAGAGCAACAAAGTCGGCAAACGGTTTAGCTGGATCACTGAACGCAGTACGTACAGTCGCACTTATAGCATCCGCCGCGCTGGGTGGCATGGGTATCCGTCGCGTCATCTCTGAAACCGCCCGATTCGGCGAGTCGATGAACACGTTGCGTGCTATCACTGGCGCTACACAGGGACAGTATGAAGCATTAGAGAAACAGGCTAGAACGCTTGGCGCTACTACACGCTACAGCGCTCAAGAATCGGCGGATGCACAAGCGTATCTTGCGCGTGCTGGCTTTGACGTGAACCAAACGCTAGCCGCAACGCCTTCAGTCCTGGCGCTCGCTACAGCGGGGCAACTCGATCTTGCATCAGCAGCAGACATTGCTTCTAACGTTCTCGGTCAATTTGGCTTACAAGTCAGCGACCTAGGGCGTGTCAATGACGTACTAGCTAAAGCTGCTAATAGTAGTAACACGACAGTCTCCCAGCTAGCTCAGGCGCTTAAGCGTGCTGGCCCCATCGCAAACAGTGCAGGTGTATCACTTGAAGAGACAGCAGCAGCAATTTCAGCGTTGAGTGATGCAGGTCTCCAGGGTGAGCTTACCGGAACAGGCGTTTTAGGGTTTATACGTCAGCTATCAAATGTTACCCCCAATGCTGAAGCAGCTTTAAAGAAATACGGATTAAGCATCGCTGATGTTTCGCTAGAGACCAATACGCTTGGCGAAGTCATCCAAAAATTAAATGCTGCACAAATATCAACGCCCGATTCATTCAAAATTTTTGCGTCTGAAGCAGGGCCAGCAGCGCAAGTATTAGCACTATCAGCAGACAAAGTAGACGCACTAACAGAATCATATCGTAATGCAACAGGCACCGCCGATGAGATGGCTAAAATTATAGGCCAAGGTTTATCTAATTCAATCAAGACATTCAATTCTGTAATTGGTGAAGCAACTTTACAAATGGGGCAGGGTGGTATAGGTCAATCTTTTGAATTCCTTATTAATCAAGCATCGGGAATCATTTCAGTATGGAATGGAATGGGGGATGTATATGCTGAATCAAATGAATTAACAGCAGAGCAATCACGTAGAAATGAAATACTAGCACAGACAATTCAATCAACAGCAGCAGCGTTAGCAGCAGTCACAGCATCTTATGTAGCATACACCGTTGCAGTTAGCGCAGCAGGTACAGCAACGAAAGTATTTGCAACATTAGCTAAAGGAAACCCAATTCTATTAGCAATTTCAGGTGTTGCTGCGGGTATAGCCATACTGTATTCATTCAAAGATCAACTTATTAGCGTCGGTGAAACTACCGCTGAAATGGGGGAATACTCATCAGAAATTTGGCGTGTATTGGTATCCAGAATTTCAACATATTGGAATTCACTAGATGAAACGCTGAGTGAAGTGCTAGATAAATTTGATATCAACGTCTCTTCAGTGCTTGAAACGATGCAAGGGTATTGGGGTAGCTATGTTTCCTATATTGCTACTGTCACTAAGACAACTATCAATACAGTCATCGGATTGTTTGTGTCTGTCGCTGATGCAGTTTGGACAACTGTTAATACTATCTACAATAATTATACGTATATGTTTGATCGCATCTTAACGACTGCTTCAGCATTTAAGGATGACTTTAAAAATATTGTTAATGGTAACTTTGATTTTGATAATCTTGCACGCGAAATGGAAGAAGGCTTTAGCGGTACATCTAATGTATTTGAAGCCGTGGGCGAATCAATACGAACAAATATGGGCCGTGATTATGTAGGTGAAGTGCTGGATGGCGTTCAATCAGTAATAGATGAAGCTGCTAATAACATTGCTGCACGTAATTTATATAAACCGCTTAGCGGATGGATGTTTGAATTAAATGACGCAGCGAATTCAACTATCCCAACTGTTGAAGAATTCAGTAATACATTGGATGAAAATAGTGAATCAGCAAAAGAGAATGCTAAAGCACAACGTGATGCTGAAAGAGCAGCAAATCAATTTGATAATACTATACGTTCATTAACAGATCGATTAGACCCATTAGGTAAGAAGTTTAGAGACTTTAATTCTGATGAAATGCTGCTTCAAACGGCAATGATGCAGAATAAAATCTCTATTGAAAAATATTTTGAATTACTAACACGTCTCAAGAAAGAACAAGAAGAAGCAGTAAAAGGTACTGATGCGCCAACATTATCAATAAGTGCTGAATTCGGTGGTGTGAGTTCTGATGTTTCAAACATTCTCAAATATCAGGAAGATTTAGACAAATGGCGTACTGATGAACTTACAGTACTTGATGATTTGAATGATGCAAAACTGCTGTCAGACATTGATTACTTTGAACGCAAAGCGGCACTAGAACAGCAATACGCTGCAAGAACGAATGATGTAGCTGTAGCTAGTAAGAACGCGCAATTGAGCGTCATGGGCAATCTTGCAGACAGCACAGCAGGCATCCTATCCACGCTAGGACAAGAATCATCCGCAGCATACAAAGCGATGTTCTTAATTTCTAAAGCCGCATCGATGGCACAGGCAATTGTGAATACTGAACAAGCAGCAACGTTAGCACTGGCTCAGGGCGGCGGGATCGCGGGTATTCCTATGTCTACGATTGTGCGCGCTAGCGGGTATGCATCAGTAGCCGCGATTGGCGCTACTAGCATTATGGGCATGGCTCACGACGGAATAGATTCAATACCCCGCGAAGGTACCTGGCTTTTACAAAAAGGTGAACGTGTCACGACTGCAAACACTTCAGCAAAACTAGATAAGACACTAGATCAAATCACGAACAATAACACAGCAAGTTCACAGTTTGTATTCTCACCCACGATAACAGTTGAAAGCGGTTCTAACGTGACTCAAGCAGATATACAAGCGTTGATGAAAAACGAACACGCTCGATTTAAATCAATGCTCATTCAAGAGAAGCTTAGTGGTGGATTGTTAGCATAACAAAAGATTTGCCCCAACTAAGGGGCATTTCAAAGATTTTAAGTAAGACCTAAATAATAATAAGAATAACAAGGATTATATTTGATGTACCAAACATTTCCAATTTTAGAGCGTGCTGATGTTGATGTTGGCGCACAGGAGCAACTTGAATTCAATGTCAACGTGGTTGGCTTTGGTGATGGGTATGAACAGCGAAGCGCAAAAGGTATCAATTCAATCAAACAAGTTTTAGACATTACATTCACTGCTTTAAATGATAGTGATGCTCAACTAATTAGAGATTTTATAGTTGAAAGGGCAGGTGCAGAACCATTCTATTTTAAGTTCTATATTGATCACGTCAAGCTATATACATGCACGTCATATTCTAAAACAGTCATTGAAAAGAACAAAAATACTATAGCGATGACATTTGAAGAGGCGTTTGCATGAGTGAATTAATAGCGAGCGAATCACAAAAACTATATCACGATACAATTATCACGCTGTATGAAATAGACGCGTCATTTTATGGCGGTGGTGTCTTACGCTTTCAAGCTAGTAGCAATCAAACATTAAGATTCAATGGTTATGAATATTTTCCTTATCCAATACAGGCAAATGGTTTTGAATACACTGGTAGGGGGCAAGCACCACAACCAACTTTGACTGCTTCAGTTCTTGATTTGTCATTTACTGCACAATTGCTTAGCGCTAATAATTTAGAAAATTGTGATGTTAGACGTATCAAAACATATCGTAAGTTTCTAGATGATGGTTCAGACCCACAACCAACAGCAACACTTGTAGTTGATGAATTTTATATTGCACGTATGTCATCTAAAACTAAAGATCAAGTAACATTTGCGTTAGCTAGTAAAATTGATATGAGGGGTAAACAAATTCCAGGCAGACAAATAATTAAAGGCACGTGCATGTTTTCATATCGCGTCTGGAATGCAGAAAGCAATCAGTTCAATTACATCAATGCTACATGTCCCTATAGTGGTTCTAGTTATTTTGATATCAATGGCAACGCTACTACAGCAGATAAAGATATATGTTCAAAGGATTTGAAAGGTTGCAAGCTTAGATACGGTGATAGTCCGTTGCCGTTTGGTGGCTTTCCAGGCGCGGGTAGGTACTAATATGCTGACAGCACAACAAACACAATACGTTAAAGACGAATCAATTAAAGCATACCCACATGAGATAATTTATCTATTAACTGAAAGTAAAGGGCTTTACAAAGTTACCAATATTGCAGATGACACGACAAAAGAGTTTCGGGTGTCAAGCAGCGATATGCAACAAGCATTGTCTGAAAATCTATTAGCTGTGATTCATAGTCATCCAGATTATCCAGCGTGCCCCAGTGAGGCTGATATGCACTCACAATTAGCCGTTGATGTGACATATGGGATATGTGCCACTGATGGAATTAATGCAACTAGTATTAACTATTGGGGTGGTGGTATTGAGAAAGCGCCGTTAATCGGTCGTGGATTCATACACGGCATTCAGGATTGTTATTCGTTGATAAAAGACTATTACGCATCAGAGCTAAATATTGAACTGAATGAATTCCCTCGCAGTTGGGAATGGTGGAATAAGGGACAGGATTTATATTCATCGAATGTGATAGAAGAGGGATTCATTAGAGTTGATGAACCACAAATTGGCGATATGATCTTTATGCAAATCCGTTCTGATGTACCCAATCACGGCGCTATATATGCCGGTAATGATTTAATATTACATCACATCACAAGTTCTAAAGCTGTAGATGAAACACGCATATCAACACAAGAGCCAATCTACAGATATCAAAATTTCATCACAGATTATTATAGACATAAGTCGATGTTTAAATAAGCAAATACATCTTATCAAGAATGCCCCAATTAAGGGGCATTTTTATTGTCTGTTGTTTGATAAATAATCTATATGGAATTCACTGAATTTGAAAATGATAATAAGGGGATATGTAAGTGATAAAGGTTAAATTGTATGGAAAGCTTAAAAAGAAGTTCGGTGAATCGTACGAATTGAATGCAACTGATGCGAGGGAATGTATTCGCGCTTTATCTGTACAGCTACCCGATTTTAATGAAGTCATGTTTAAGTCAGATGTGCGTCTTGTGTGGGGCGATTTAAAAAGCAATCGTGAACTTGATGAAGAGTCATTATCTCTGACAATTGAGAATAAAGAACTTCACATAATTCCTAGTGCTTCGGGTGCTGGCGGTAATACTGGAAAAATCATTGCAGGTGCAGCCTTGATCGGTGCGTCTTTCTTTGTACCTGGGGCAGGGATCGCGGGTATATCGGCACTATCAGCGACAACAGTAGCCGTAGTAGGCACATCATTAATGCTGTCTGGCGTAGCACAATCACTAGCACCTCAAGCTAACTCAGATTATGAATCACAACAGAAAGCAGACCAGCGCGCAAGTTACTTGTTTGATGGGCCGGTTAACCGTGCGGGGGAAGGGATAGCAATACCTCTAATTATTGGTGAAGTGAAAACAGGATCAATCGTTGTATCCAGCGGTTTAGATTCTGAACAACTTTGATCAAGCCATAACTACTAGAAGTAAACAAACAATTATAAAAATAATACAGTTGGAAGTAGCTTAAGAATGAATGTCAATAACAATAATAATGTAGAAATCTTTGGTAAAGGCGGTGGTGGTAAAGGTGGTGGTGGTAGTGCGCGTATAGCTCAAGAAGACCCTAATAATTTACAGTCTAATGCAGTCGCTAGAATCATCGATTTGGTTGGCGAGGGAGAAATTTATGGTTTAGTCGATGGTTTGAAGTCTGTTTATATCGATAACACACCTCTACAAAATGAAGATAATACATTCAATTTTTCAGGCGTAGAAATAGAAGAACGCGTTGGATTAACTGTTCAAAGTCATGTGGGCGGTTTCGATGGTATTGAAGCTACTACAGATGTATCAACAGAAATAACAACTGTTGACCCCGTTATTAGAACCATCACAAATTTAAGTGTTGATGCAGTTCGTTTGACTTTACAGCTACCTTCATTGTCTAAACAAAATGCAGAGAATGGCGATTTAAACGAGAACGAAGTTTCTATTGCTATTGATGTTAGAGAGCAAGGCGGTAATTGGTCACAAGTAAAACAAGACACTATTTCAGGTAAAACAACTAGTCCCTATCAGCGCTCTTATCGTATCGATCTTAATGGCGTTGGGCCATGGGATGTTAGGTTTAGACGTATTACTGATGATAGTGATTCATCAATAATTAATGATAAAACGTATTTCGCAAGTTACACAACAATCATTGATTCTAAGTTAACATATCCAGACACCGCATATATTGCCTTTAAAGTAGACGCTAAACAATTTGGTAACTCGATTCCAGAACGTGCTTATCACGTTCGCGGTTTAATCGTAAATGTTCCTGATAATTATAATCCATTGACTCGCCAATATACCGGCTTGTGGGGTGGTAACTTTAAGCGTGCGTGGTCTAATAACCCCGCGTGGATTTTCTATGATTTAGCTACAAATAAACGCTATGGTGCTGGTTTAGATAATGTAGACAAATGGTCGCTTTATCAAATCGGTCGATATTGTGATGAATTTGTTGATGACGGATATGGAAGCACTGAACCACGCTTTACTATTAACACAGTTCTTAATACTCGTGATGATGTTTATAACGTTTTAAATTCCTTATCCAGTGCGTTTATGGGCATGACATATTATGGTGCTGGTACTATCACTGCTGTTCAAGATGCGCCTAAAAATTCTTCACGTGTATTCACAGACGCAAACGTTATAGGGGGTGAGTTCAAACGTTCTGACTCTGACATTAGAACACGTCATACACGCTGTGCCGTTTCGTGGAATGATCCTAGCAACAACTTTAAGTTGACTACAGAACTAGTTGAAGATAGCGCAGCGCTGCAAAAGTATGGAATTCAAACAAAAGAAATTACAGCGTTCGGTTGCACATCGCGCGGGCAAGCTAGGCGCTTAGGATTATGGACTCTATATACTGAACAGCTTGAAACCGAAACTGTAGAATTTTCAGTTGGTGTTGCTGATGCCGATGTTCGCCCTGGTGATGTGATATCAATTAACGATTCTAGTCATGTCGGTTATCGGCTTGGTGGTCGATTAACGTCTAACAATACAGCTAATGTTTTATATCTTGATAAAGCACCTCAAAATTTTACAGGTGACAATAAAACTATTTCACTGCAAATGCCTGACGGTTCTTTAGTGCATAAACCAGTTTCTAGCATTTCGGACAATGTAGTAACACTTTCATCATCTCTTAATGAAGCACCACTTGATAATGCTGCTTTTGCTCTATCAAGTTCTAATGTAGCTTTGCAAGAATTTAGAGTGTTAGCTGTTACAGATAACAATGATAATACGTTCACTATTTCTTGCTTAGAACACAACAAGAATAAGTATGCACGAGTAGAGCAAGGTTTAATAATACCTGATAGCCCTACAACTTTACTACCATCAGGGCGTCTATCACCGCCTTTAAACATTAACGTCCGTACTTACAAATATCTTGAAGGTGGCACAGAACACCAAGGCGCGTTAGTGGGTTGGACACCATCCGATGATCCAAGAACTAAGTCATATATTGCTGAAATTCTAAGACCTAATGCGACCACTTTTGAAACGATTGCTAATACATCAAAAACATCAGTAGACGTTCAAAGAATCACTAACGGTGAATATACTTTCCGAGTTGCTGCTGTCGATAGCATCGGTAATCGTTCGGCATGGACTACGCGCACCACAACTTTAGATTCATTGCTATTACCAGTTAAGCCAGACGATGTGCAAGTTGAAAAAGGTAATTTCAATATTACATTGATACCAATTTCAGCGACACATCCGGGCCAATTGTATGAATTCTATCGTTCAAATGTTGCGCTTACAACAGAATTCATTTTATCAAATGCTGTCAATCTTGGTCGTTCTACAACACTTGCTGATAATAATTTAGAACGTGATACCACGTATTTCTATTATATTCGCGGTTGGAATGCCTACGGCGTTTCTGATTTTTATCCGTTACAAGTAACTACTGATAATAACATTTCTGAATACATCGAAATGCTAACGGGTGAAATTCGCGAGTCACATCTATATAAGACTTTGAATGAAGAAATTGAAAAGATAAGTGGCCCTGAGTCATTAGTGGGTTCAGTCAATTATAAAGTAGCTGAAGAAGCACAAGAGAGAGCGCAAGCAATTCTTGCTGCTAGTGATAATTTGAGTGCAACTATTAGTAACGAAGCTACTATTCGTGAAACTGAAGACACTGCATTAGCTGAACAGCAAGTTGTTATTATTTCACAAATTGATGATGCTAGTGCAAGCATTGTAAATTTAGAACAAACTGTTGTAGATAATAATACAGCAACATCATCACGCATTGATGCATTACAATCAACTGTTAACGACAATCATGCATTCGTAGTGACAACTACTGATACTATTGTTAGTGATGTTGATGCACTTACTACTCGTGTAGATACACTATCTGCAAGCGTTGGAGATGATTTAGTTGCATTAATTCAAACTGAAGAAGAAACACGTATTGAAGAAGATGCAGCGTTAGCTAATCAAATAACATCTGTTCAATCACAGTTTTATGATAGCTTAGCAAGTGTAAACACATCGATGAATGCAAAAGATCAGATCGTTGATAATAAGGTTACAGCTAATTCAAATGCTATTACTAACGCTCAAACTCAGTGGAATAATGCTTTAACTACTGCACAGAATCAATTAAACACCAAAATTACAACTATAAACGGCAATGTACAAGCTAATGCTAGTGCAATTCAAAATGTTCAAGCTGATGTCGGCGCTGGATTAAGTGCTGTGCGTGTAGAAGCTATCGCCAACGCGGGCGGATTAGTTACAAACGGTGACTTTAATACGGGAGATTTTAGCGGGTGGCGTAGCGTATGGAGCGGGATTAGCATCGGTCAACGCAATAGCAGCGCTGGCACTAATGCAATAAGAACAGCACCATCCAAATATTTTATTACGTTTCCAAATAGCGACTATGATGCTCATCGTTATTTGCTGGGTGAAGTTTTTCCAGCTAGCGGCGGTGAATCATATAGTTTCAAATATGATTATGCGGGCGGCGGTAACTCTATCAATATCAATATACAGTTATATGTCGGCTGGGTTACTGAAGATGCAGGTACTGTTTATGAACGTTTACATCAAACTAACGTATCTTCAACAGCATGGAAAAGTAGTGGCGTTATTCAAGCGACTGCACCCCCAGGCACAGTATCAGCATTTATGTATCCGCGCCGCTTATCTAACAGTTCTGGTTATGGCAATTTGTTCATGACTAATATAATTGCTACTAGAACTGACATTGTGGCAGGGTCACAATGGACAGCACAAGTTCAAACAAACGGCTTGGTGGGCGGTTTCGGTGTGTATAACGATGGGAATACCGTAGACGCTGGATTTAGTGTTGATAAGTTCTTTATTGGGCGCGATTTGAACAATAAAGTAGCACCTTTCATTGTCAATAATAACAAAGTCATCATCGATGATGCGATTATTGATAAGCTGTTGTTCACAAAATTACGTTCAAGCGATGGTAGTCTTGTTTTTAGCGGCGGTAAGTTAAGTGCTAATTATATTAACGTTCATAATCTAGTAGTAAATCAGGGAGAATCTTCAAACTATATCCCCGGTGTGCGGGGCTGGAAGTTAGGTACAACGGGCGGCGAAATTAATTTCCCCATAAGTTTTAATTCAATAAACGGTGCGGGTGCGTTAGCTGGGAAAGATGCGATAGCTTACGAAGATTTAGATGGTTCTACAGCACCGTTAGTTTTAGAACGTGCTAATAATGCAGACTTGCGAGTAAACGACTGGAAACGTCCAAATTCTACATTAATTTACGGTAATAAAATATATACTGGCGATGCATACGTTGATACTTTGCAAATCAAAGGAAATGCTGTTGTTGTGCCTGTCGCTGTTGTAACCAATGGGGCTACAGGTACACCGACAGGCGGAAATTGGAAGACTGTGCAACAGTTATTGTTACCATCAATTGATAGTAACGGTAAGTTTTATGTAACTTTTGGTTTTGTCTTTAAACATCAATTCGCGTTTGGAACTACACCACCGGGAACTATTAGTGTGCAAGTTCGTCTTCAATCAACTACTTCTACGCTGTATGCACCTACATATTTTGATATCGATACTACAGAATCTTTCAGCACTTCATATAGCAGCAAACGCGATAGCTGTGGTTCATTTTCTACATCGATACAACTTCCCGCATCAATGTCTAATCGTTCAGTTTTTCTTCAAATTAAGAGAATTTACGGTGATCAATTTGGCGGACATACTGTTAATAGTCGATATATAAATGCAATCGGCGTTCAACGTTAAATATAATAAAGGAGATAATTAGATAATGAATTATACATATGCTGTTGTTCAAGATAACGAAATTATGCAAATAATGAGCACACCGTTTTTATACGTTGAATGCGCTGATGATGTGAGTGATATCACTCATTTCTATAATACTGATACTGCTAGTATCGAGCTAAAGTATGAACTTCAATACACGCTAACAACTGACGCTTTAGAAGTTACAATATCGGGTTTGCCCGAAAATTTAAATGTGAATACCAATAACATGCACACGATGACTGATAGTGAAGATTTAGTAATCGAATATGATATTCCTGGCATTTACACAATAGAGCTAAGCGGGCGTCCAGAATATTTGCTTACGGCTATTGATATTGAAGTCACAGAACCAGGAATTGAAGTGCCAACAGCGGGCGAGGGCGGCGAATAATGGCACGTCTGAATGCACATACTTTTCAAAGTCGTGACGATGCTGAACAGCGCTATCTTTCTATGATCGATGACGCAGCAGCACAAGCACGCAAAATTGATGCTACTCAAGCTGACTTATACCGCCAAAAATTAGATGAAGCCCGCGAGGGCGGTGGGGCACTGCTACAAGCTGAAGCTGACGCATTGAACGTAGACATTGCGACACTGTGCAAAAACGTCTTAGAGCGGCATTCTGAACGATGTGCGCATACTCAGGACATAGAGATAGAACGCATCAAGGCGAAAGCTGATGTACGGGCGGCGGCGAACGCATCAGCGATGCATGCAATTTTTGAAAATTTCAAAGCTGCAATAGCTGTATAATAACGGATAGTCACCCAACCATATTGAAAAAGCCCCTCACTGGGGCTTTTTCAATGGTTCTCAAAATGGGGTACGAAAGGGGGTATAAAATAGATTATTCGCGTTTTAGTGCAGTAATATCAATAGCTTGAGATAATAGTGGGTAATTTGGATTGGGATAGCCACCGCTACCTGGAGTGCTTCTTCGCCATTCCGATGATCGGTGCGGTACTCCACACGGTGAACGTGCGCCTGGCTCCGGAGCAAATCCTCTACACCATGGATCATGCCGAAGACGTTTTCGTCATCGTGCACGAAGAGTTTGTGCCACTGCTTGATCCGCTGGCCGATAAGCTACCCCAAGTGCGTGGCTACCTGCTGTGTCAGGAGACCCCGCAAACAGTCGATACCACTCTGCCACTGGTGGGCGAGTTTGAAGCGCTATTAAGCCAGCAGCCCACCCACTACGATTTCCCCACTTTTGATGAGAACGCCGTCGCCACACTGTTCTACACTACCGGCACCACGGGTAACCCCAAAGGGGTTTTCTTCACCCACCGCCAGTTGGTGCTGCATACATTGAACGAGTCTAGCGCTTTTCAGGCGCCCGGTTTTGAGCTGCTCAACCGCGACAAGGTCTACATGCCGATTACCCCCATGTTTCACGTTCACGCCTGGGGTGTGCCATATACCGCCACGCTGATGGGGGCTACCCAGGTTTACCCTGGCCGCTACGAGCCGGAAATGCTGGTCAAGCTGCTGGTCAGCGAGAAGGTCGACTTCTCCCACTGCGTACCGACTCTGCTCAACATGGTGGTCAGCGCCGAGGCGATTGTCTCAAAACAGGTCGATCTCTCCGGCTGGAAAGTGCTGGTCGGCGGCAGTGCGTTAACCCAGTCGCTGGCAAGCAAGGCATGGGCGTTGGGAATCGATACACGTAGTGCTTATGGCATGTCGGAAACCTGTCCGCTACTTACCGCCGATATTCTTCCGAAGGATATCGGCGAGGCTGATTTTGAGGCCCAGCTACCCTGGCGCTGTAAAGCGGGCCTGCCGATACCATTGGTTAAGCTTCAAGTGGTCGATGCGAACGGCGAGCCACTGCCCAATGATGGTAAAAGCGTTGGTGAAGTGCGTGTTCAAGCGCCTTGGCTTACCCAGGCCTACTACAAAGAGGAGAAACGCAGTGCGGAGTTATGGCGCAACGGCTGGCTGCATACCGGGGATGTCGGCTCGCTTGATGAGCGGGGCTTTCTGACCATTAGCGACCGCATAAAAGACGTGATTAAAACCGGCGGTGAGTGGCTCTCGTCGTTAGAGCTGGAGAGCTATATCAGCCAATGCCCAGGTATTGCCGAAGTGGCGGTGATCGGGGTGACGGACGAAAAGTGGGGGGAGCGGCCAGCGGCGTTAGCTGTCCCCGTCGACCTGAACAATCCGCCTACCACCGAGACCGTGCAGGCGTTTTTAGAGCAGTTTGTCGCCCAGGGAAAACTCAACCGCTGGGGGATTCCCAGCATGATTCGCTTCGTCGATGAGATACCCAAGACCAGCGTGGGCAAGCTGGATAAGAAACGTATTCGCACCGAAATTTAGCCTATCGGGCTGGCTAGCGGACATTGCCCGCCGTGCGTGCTTTGCGATACGCGGCGGGAGAATTGCCCGTCCAGGTTTTGAAGGCACGACTAAAGCAGGCTAGATCCTCAAAGCTCAACGCCTCCGCGATGCTAACCAGGGGCTTCTCACTACAGGTGAGAGCCTGAATAGCGACATCGCGGCGGTACTCATCCTTGACCGCTTGAAAGTGGGTTCCCTCCCTTTTGAGGTGCCGCGCCAGCGTGCGAGCAGAGATATGCAGCGCATCGGCTACGCTATGCACGGTGCCAGACGTAGTCAGATGACGTGAGAGGTGTTCGCGCACCCGGTGGGAGAGCAGGCGATCTGCAAACGACACATAGAACCAGTCTGCGGGGGCGCGCTTTAAAAAAGCGCCCAGGTGTCTCTTGGTCTGGCGGATAGGATGATCAAGCAAACCGCGATCTATATAGATCGCGGTTTGCGGCTGCCCAAAGCGTACTGTACCAGGATAAAAGTATAGATAATCAGCGCTGTGCGGCGGCTGGGGGTAAGCGCACTCCATCAAAATGGGGGGTATTTTACGCGCAATCATCCACGACGCGATGCCGTGAAACAGCTTGAGCATCAGCTCATGAATCAGAGTGCGACTGCCCACCGGTGGAGCATGCTCCACCAGCGCCATACGAGCGAAGTCTCCTTCAAGGGTAAACGCATAGCCAAAGTCGTCGAGAAGAATGCGAAAAAACTGCGTATAGCGGTGCAGTGCTACCTGCAAATTGGGCGCATCCAGCATGCTTAAACACAGCAGCTTCAGGGTGCCACCCCGCAGCGGGCGGGGAAAAAAACCGGGCGTTTCGTCGTCCAGTTCGTTCACCAGCCCGCGGTACAGTTCGGCAAACTGCTCAACCGTGACGCGGCCATGGGGGGCCGAAAGTAAAAAGGGCGAGATCCCCACCCGCTCAAGATAACGGGCGGGGGATATTGTGCTGTTCGGCAAGCCTTTAAACAGCTCATTTACAAAATGCATCGAGACGGTCACCGTCACTGTCAGCCCGCCTTTGAAAAGAGTGATGTTTAATAGGGTTATTGTTTTGGCTGACAAAACGTTATCACGCTGACGATTTGCTCTCTATAGCGTTGTCCTCCATAACGTTCCCCCTCCTGGGCCGCTCATGCGTTACACTGTGCGCCTCACGACTAAGGAGGACACCGCGTGACCCTGTTACGACTCGAACAGCTGCAA